>Ga0307509_10006661_pt1 | contig 15416 bp, 18 predicted proteins | sample 10_EM_MG_FD_202245 | JGI IMG/M metagenome (GOLD analysis project Ga0307509, IMG submission 202245) | Populus trichocarpa ectomycorrhiza microbial communities from riparian zone in the Pacific Northwest, United States - 10_EM | ecosystem: Host-associated > Plants > Roots > Unclassified | place...
GTAACATTGTGTACAACAATGTCATCCGGCCGTCCCGATGGACCGAGGGTGTAGACAGACATGCGGTCTTCGAAACAAGGACGGGAAATCCATCGTTGTAAGCCCCGGCTAACATTACTAACCAGTTTGACATTGCAAAATGCACCGTTGTCCGATTTGGGCATAAGGAATTGCGATTTTGCGGGCAAAGTGCGGCGTGATGCAAAGGATGTGATGGATCGTTCCTCGGAGACGGACAGGTCGCGACGCGTGAGACGGCGCAAAAGTTGTGTCCTGTGGAGAGTCGAGGCCGCCGTTTCCTGGTAGGGAAGAGTGGAAATGGGGTTGGCGGATCTTGGGAAGAGAGGGACGTTTGGGAGATGTAGCAGAGGGGGAGCAGAGAAAGTCGGTGCAAGGGCAGATGTTGTCAATGAGTGGAGGAACGCGTGAGGAGAAACAGGTTGCGTGGAAGGAATTGAAGGCGAAGAGGAGGTCGCAGATGCACCATCGTCCAGGTCTTCAGAGTCGCAAGATCTGGCGATGGTTGGAATTGGTGCAAGACCTAACGAACCACCCGGGGCGGGAAGTGACGGGGCCAGTTTCCTTTCGGACCATTGGTTGGATCTCCTGCCGGGTATACTTGGGGCGGTTTCAGAGTCATCATCGGGAGTAGCAGGGGCGGGCGAGTCCGTGGAGGATGAGGAAGATGAATAGGCCTGAAGAGGTGGTTGCGGAACGGGTGGCTGTGGGTCCCGAATAGCAGCTGCATGGACGGCCTTTAGAGAGAAACTCCTGAGAAATCGAGACTGTTTCTTGACCGACGGAGACTTGGTCGGAAGGTCGGACCTGGCACGGCTGGAGGCGGAAGAAACGGTAGTTGTATCCGACTTGTCATTGCGTATGAAGAGAGAGGCGAAACGACGCATTTTGGAGAGGGGTCGTGGAGGAATCTAAAACATGAGCCAGGTGGTGGGGGAGGATGAAGGAAGAAAAGAAAGGGAGGGAGGAGGGAATTGAGTGAAGTTGAAGGGAGAGAAAAGATGGATCGGTCTGCCGCATTCCCGAGTCGTCACAACGGCCTCCTCCCGCCTCCCGGCTCCACTTTGGACAAGCCAATAAATAAAAAAAGGTGTCGATGATCCCTCGAACCCATACGGTCGTCTTATCTTATTCTACCCTTTCGGTTACACGCTCAACCTATGCGTTTTACTCAGGGAGGTCTAAGTCGAAGCTACCGGACTGCACGTTTGTCACCCGCTGTAACGTGCGCCATCGCGGCCCGGGCCTATTATGCGCGACAGATGACGACACTCCACATCTAGCCTAGCGCATCAATTGCTTTCTCACGGAACGTGTGGGGAAGATAGCCGGCTGAAACGGGTGAGAGACGGGAGACACCTGAGGGGACGAAACCGAGACATGTCCGGGAGCTGGAGTGGCCACCGGCGATCAGCGGTCCCACCTACAGGTGGTGACTGCGACCGACGACAGATGGGATCACTCACAACGCATCCGCGAATTTCCCGGACGCCTCGGAGACAAGCTCAATCCCCACCCTCGATCTAACTCGAGGCCGACCAAAATTCCTTACGTGTCTTCTTCATGCGACGAGAAGCAGTGTCTATTCACCACAGCGCCTCCTACCGGACTGTTCGCGACATTTCCGCACAACCTCGCATCAGATCATTTCATCGCTTCGCAGAGATGACACAAAGATGAACAACAGGACGTGCACCTCGCCCCGAAACGTGTCCCACAGGGGTTGATTATGTAAGGTCGCACCGAGGAGGGACCCCACTGGGCCTCAACCCGCAGCTGGGAAGATGAGCGTTCGTGGGAAATCATTTTTTGATCGGGTTCCTCAGGCCCGATCGCGCGGCCAGACGAGCCGGAGAACCAACTCAAGTCCGTCCTGACCTTACTCGCAAATCTTTCTGAATGACCCTCAAAGTTGGGTGGGGGGACACAAAGTTACGTCGGCTTCTTACAGCTCCACAGCTTGATAACCTCGCTCGTGCCTGACGGAGCTGATCAGTTCACCCCTCACTTGCCCTCAGCTTCGAACCGCAGGGCACGGACCCCAGTGGCGCAGAACTTCCTGATCCCCCTAACATCCCCCCCATTTATAACTTCATTTGTCCCTTGATACACGCCCGCCCTGGTCGCTGTATCTGCCGTATTTATAGCACCCTCTTGGACAGTTAGTTTCGTTGGACACTCGCCCGAGGGCCTCCATCAAGCAATCACCCTCTGCCAAGCACAAGGGCGCACATCGCCCACGTTCCTTCCGGCAAAAACATAACAGCGAAAGCGCAGCTCTACCATGGTGGAAAACTACATAACCCTGCCCTCCCAACACCGTGGGAGTGCTGTGTCAGGTGCGCGTCAATCCACAGGTACCAATAATGCCGCGTTCCCCTTGATGAAACCATAGCCCGGCCCCCGAGTTGACAAGACACGAGGCTTGAATCACCGGGCCCTGACCCTTGCCGCCGGCATGCTGATAAGTAGACCAACTGGGCGAACCCAGGATGTATAAACCCACCCATTCACAGTCGTGCCACAATTTGATACAGGATACCTCCGCATGCCTGTTATGTCCGCCAATTTCGACATCGTCTTGGTAGATTAGCTGAACCATCCCTCAGTATGTCCGTTCCCGAGGCATCCTGCCCTTTTGTCGACACATACCTATTACTCATATCGCCATCCCCGAACCGGACCCGAAAAGGTCAACTCTTGGCATTGATAGCTCGAACTTAAAAAATGACCGTTCCATGCAACGCCCAAACACGCTCGAGACCGGAGGTGACAGGGCGAAGAGCACCCCGGTCACTGCGCAGCGAACACACTGCTGCCTCCGCCTGATTGCTGCTGTTTCGAGCAGCCCCACGAGGCACCCTTTCACACACCTTTGGTCATTCCTCCCCCTCTTCACTATCCTCCAATTCTCCCACATCTTTGTTGCGCTTGTCCTTCTTCTTCTTCCACCACAGGAACCGCCTTTCGAAGCGTTCCACGACAGCATATATCACCTCGTCCCCAACCCCGCACCAGCGCGCTGCCCGTTCAACCACGAGCGCGTACTCCTCTGGAACGGATCCTAGCACATCGTAGGCACAGTAGACCTTGTGCGACTCTCCGGGATGAAGAGTAGTGACCGCCGCGCCCTCTACAAATGCTGGACCTACGAGATCCTGAGCCGGAAGTTGGGGCAGCGGGTGTACCCGTTGCTCTGCGAGCCGAGCTGCGCGCTCCTCTTTGGTCGGGGGCGTATCGATCGGATAGTACTCTTCCGCCAGCCGGTTTGTATCTGGAATCAAGAACGATCGGCTTTCGTTGAATCTCTGAATGGACATTCACAAACCGTTTCCGTCGTTGATGTTAACCAGTGCCTTCTCTGCACAAAAATCGAGGAACTCGTCCAATTCATCCTTTGAGAGCTCTTGCACGTGCCTAACCCTCAGGGTCAGCCTCGAATTGGATGTCCCAGAATGGCGGACCATACATCTCGGTAGTAGATGAGAGAATGTTCTCAATTGAACGGTCGTCTTCCCCGTTCAATTGCTTTAATAATGTCATGTACTCGCCCAACTTCGGGAATGCGTATGCCAGGTCCCCGGAATGAGAGGGTATTCTAACGTTCGTGTGGCCATCAATACCACAGAGTATTCATCCGGAGAAACGTACCGAGTACGACCGTCGAGCCCATACACAAGCCGAAGCACAACGATCGCCGTAGAAATCAAAGCAACCTCCGGAGGCACATTATCCGATTTGTGTACCCTTGGGTCGTTTTGTTTTAGACCTCTCAGTCTCGGCGAGGAGATGTTATGGAGTGCCAGGGGCAAGGATAATACCTGTGCAAGCTTCTTGGCCATATTATACAACACAGCTGATGAACGTTTAGCTGCTCCGGGAAGTTACTCGACCGATAGATCCGAGCATACCTGAACCTGCAAGTGCCCTGACCGCCCTCCATAGAAGAGGGGCGGCGTTCGCCTCTGGCGTAACGATACGGTAGTTGACGAATATCCTTTTCGCTAGGCGAGAAGACAAGGTATGAAGCAACTTCGTCTGTGGCGGGAACTAAGGTGATCCAAAATCTGTGGGTTATGCCCGTAGGAATTCAACTGGGAAGAACGGACGTGGGGAGCCAGCGCCTGTATATTCTGCTTCGCCAAATGCATTTTCATCTCTGGTGGAATCAGCATGACAACGTTCAAGTACGGCAGGTCGTACAGATCAATGATCCTGCATGGGTTTACGAAATTTACGGTTTTGAGTTAACCCCCCTCAAAGTTCTGAAGTTCTGAAGCCGATCACTCACTTCGTAAAATCCCGAAATGTGACAGGGATGCGTAAAGTCCAACAGGCTAAGATTAGGACGGCAACATTGTTAGCCGGGAGCTCGTGTATTCCTCGTGCTTTGCGGACACCCCGAGCGTGTTTGATCGGAGCGGATGTGAGATCGGGATCCTCGTCCTCGGAGGAGGAAGCGGAGAGTTGTTCTAGCAGGGCTTCGAGTTCTGGATCTTCACCCTCTTCCGAGGACGAGGACTCTGTGGATTCGGAATCCGATCCTTCGTCCTTCACATCTCCGGATTCTCCTGAATGTACGGCTTCTCGTTCAGGGAGCCTCTTAGTTGGGGAGGAAGGCTCGGGCTCTCCGTCCTGTTTGTACAGAAGGGGTTCTGGTGGGATTGCACGTGGGAGGGTGCTAAGGTGTAGGGCCCAAATATCCCGACAGACTATCTGTGAGGAGTGAATCACGATTCTGAAAGCCAACGACGAGGGGCGCACCTCGAACTCTGGAGGGAGCTTCCAGAGCACAACCAGCGCCTTGGCCTGGTGTCTCAGCACAAGTTGGAGGCATTGGAAATAGTGATAACGAGCCCTGTCGCCATGGTACACTGGTTGCGAGCCAAGGGAATTAACCTTTGCCACAGTTCCGGGCGTCAGCCTTGGATGACTCACCTCGAGGATCTCCGCTAGTCTTCTTTTCTTTTTTCTTGCGACCGGACTTCAATGCCCTCTTTTGAAGCGTATGCGGGCCGAACTCATCCAGGATCCTCGCCTCGGTTCTGTAGTTCTTAATACGCAAGACTAGGTAAACCGATGCGGGCAAGATATTGTGTTCGGCGGACCTCTAATACGTGTCCTTCCCTACACGTCACGTACCCAGTTCCAGGTGCGCGGTGCCACTCCCGCGATCCACAGACAATACACGCTTTGCGAGGAGCCATACTATCCGCGCGCTCGAAACTGCCTGGTCACGGGTGGTAGAATTTTGGAGTTCGAGTCCCGATCGTTGATCGCGGTCAGGGCGGGGGGTCGACCTTGACCTCAAGACAAGGTGACCACCCGTAACACCGGACGTTTCCATGTGGGTCGTCGAGCCACCAACAGAAGTTTCACACCCAAGGCTGCAATAAGTGTCCGAGAACGCCCACATCGTGTCCACCAAACGATCTGGCAAGCATGATGGGGTTCCCGCTCGCCCTTCCCGACCCCAGTGATTTGGAAGGTTGACTGGGTTTCGAGCGAAATAACCGACTCGCGGCTACTAGATTGGTAACCAGTGGTTTGGACGCTGTCCGCGAACCAACGCAACGAACGGGGTCCTGACAGTCCCCAAAAGCTCTGCGCGTGCTTCTGTCATGCGTACACGGTGAGCCTTCCGGACGGTCACCCACTCTCAACAAACTTGGCCGCTGAATACTAACGTTTCGAGGTCTGGTCGTGACACACTCACACAACCACAGCCGCGACGGTGCCACTCCACGAATGGGACGACGACGACTCTCACATAAAGGCACCCCACCTACCTGCCCACCGCCTGTAACCTGACCCAGGCTCGTGGTCGTGACGGTCCAGTGCTTGCTCTACACCGGCCTCCCCCCTTCCCTGTTCGCGGAGGTGATCAGGAAACAAAGGCTCAGTTGCCTCGTTTGAAAAAACGGGTCCCGGGCGAGATGGCAGCGGAGAAGACTTAGAGGCCTGTGATATTGCTCCCCTGGCTGTGCTCTCGCCCCCTGTCGCGTCGCGATGAGCATCACCCCCGCGATCACTGCGTTCGGCAACGTTCCGCGCCTCCGTCGCCGTCGCCAGGCTCTCTTCTACTTACAAGCGTCCGAATTTCGGGCCTCACTGTCGCTTACCCCAAAAACTATCCCGTGTATTTCGTGACCCCATCCACCGTTCCGTGGAGTCACTTCTCCGGGGTCGGAACATTCATGATTGTAGCCCATGTGAGTGAGCCGCGGCGCGGATTTCCATTTGGAGCAGTGCGCCGGTGGCTATGGAGCTGCTCGACCGAACTTCGGTTGCGAAAGCGTGAATTTACAGCCACTCGAAGCCCACCAAAACTAACCCAAAGGTTTCCTACGGTTCCACGCTCCCCTCTCGTATGTGAACCCCCCCCCCCGCGCCGCCGAACCCCGCTTGACGAAGTTGTTCGCCTTTCAGGATAACCACATTCCCGGGCTGCCTCCATCTCATAGGTGTTGCGCACCACGGGCCGCGTTTCCCAAGCGCATGTTACGCCAATGGTCCCCCAGAAATCTTTAGCGCTCCGTCCACTAGTCTGAGGCGGGTGATCTCGGGAGGATGCCCAACTTCAGCACCACGTAAGGCCACCGGACCGGTGCGTAAGGGCGTTTCCTCCAGGTGCCATTGGGTACTCTATCTCTCCAGCAAACCACCAAGCTCCGTGCTACACCGAAAAAGAAACGCCTTTGGCGCTCTGTCAACGTCAGCCTCCCATTGCCACCTCTCTGCCCAGTCTGTTCGCCCTTCCGGCCTGTTCCTGAGCCGCTCATACCCTCTTCGCAGAACTCATCGGGAGTTTTGTTCTCCCGATTACCCCGAGAACTGTATGTTAGATGGAGCAGAGCATTTGCCCAAATTCTAGACGCGCACCTCAGTGCATCACTCTTTGAGATCGTGTGCGAGGGGAGGAGGGGGTGACAATTTGTAAAGCTATGCCATGTATACACAAGTCCAGAGAAGCATCCAAGGACTTTAAGGGAGCTGTCAGGCACCCGTCCGTTATGTCAGGCCAATTGATATCGTCTTCAAACCCCGCATACGGGACCACGACCCTGGGGCCTTTTGTTTATTAACTCGAAATAGGATGTACGATACTACCTGGGTGCGAGAACCTCGAAGTCTCGACCCGAAACAGTGGGGAGCGAACCTCCGTCAAAGTACGTGCTCGACAATCGTTCCAGGTGTTAGCCCGCTGCGTGATGGAAGTTTTGGGTGCACGTGGTCCGGTTTGAATGATCGGCGCGCTTAGAGCTCTGAAACCTCAACGTCACCGTCACCATACTTGGGCAGTGACCACGCCGACGGTCATGAGGCCGCATTACTTGTTCCTCTGGCTAGCGTTGCTGGTAGCGTGTGTGTTAGCGTAAGTCCCTGCAAACTCGTCCTCAGTTGGTTTGTCGGTGTTCATGATTGCGTTGACCGATTCAGTTGGGAAAAAGTGCGTGTAGCGGGGATTCAATGTTCGAGGCGTTACACAGGACCTGACAATCCGCGTGGTCCTCCATAGGAAGATCATGAAATTTTCGATCTCGTGAGTGCCGTGCAGAAGGCGGAAGGTAGGTCCCCGTGGCTGTTCCGTTACACACGTTGTTTACGGCGTGTTGAAACGCTGGCAGGGAAAGGAACCACGTTCTATTCGTGGTTAGACGTGGTGTCAACGGCGACTACGGCTGAGATATCCAAGGCGTACCGGAAGAAAAGTATACAGCTACAGTACGTGAACCTATTCCATTCTTCTGATAGATATATATAGCCCTTACTAACAATTCTGATGCGGCCGTTAGTCCAGACAAGAACCCAGGCGTGGCCGGGATTCACGAACGGTTTGCGAGACTTGGCGTCATTGCAGCGATTCTCAAAAATCCCGAGTCCCGCAAGAGGTTAGTGGTGTGATCACGAGGCTCCCCTGTGATCGATTCAATCCCCGACGCACACCTTCGTATCCCAAACAGATACGACTTTTTCTACAAGAATGGAGTCCCCAAATGGAGGGGGACCGGATACTACTACACTAGATTTAGACCTGGGATCGGGGTAAGTGGACCTCCCTGTCTCACGACCCTCGTGTACTCATCTTCCATTTCGTCAACATCGTCATCGGAAAAATTATCGTGCGGAAACGTAGACGGTCTCGACGTTCCTGGTCCTTCTCACGACGGGGTTGCAATATATGGTTCAGAGACTGAATTATGCCAAAGACTTGGAACGAATAGAAAGGATCAGGCAAGATGCGAAAACGGCAGCGTGGGGAAATCGAATGGTTCCACCGGAGGGCCAAAAGAAGGTAAGTGTGATCTAGACTGGGTGGCATGATACAGCACTGACGAGATGATTGCGATTGCATCGTGTGCCGGATCCACTAGGTCAAGGTGAACCTTGGCGGAGGGATTCGGTTCGACGAGGAAGGCAACGCGATCTCTGGGAAGATGATCGACATGGTCGTAGAGGGAGAAAATGTCTACATCGTAAGCGTACGGGTCGCGCCGGTGATTCGTTGTTCTAACTTTTTTCTTCTTCTGTCGCCCAGGTGGAAGGAGGGGAGCTTATCCTTTTGGACCAGTCGAGCGCGACCCCCGCCTCTTTGAAAAACACCTGGTTCGTTGGGTTGTTGCTCCGGTGGTCGGGAGGGAGACTTGTGAAACAGGAGGAATCCGGGGGGGACGAAACTGTAGACGATCTGAGCCCGGAAGACAGTGGATCGGAAGCAGGCGGATACGATAGCACAGCCAGCAAGAAGGCACGTCGGATGGCAGCGGGACGGGCGGGGGGTATGCGGCGAAAGGCTGTGAAGAACCGCAAACCGGTAAAGGCTGCATCTTGAGAGTAGATGGGTAGATTTTCATGGCTACGGTACAGTCGCGTAGAAGAATATTTTCCGATAAGTCTAAGGGCGGGGCGGAGTTAACAGAACGGGCAACTTTTCCCTTTCTGGGTTTCGTTTCACCCACCCCCACGGACCGGCTCCCACCGGTTTGTATTTGTAAATCCTATTAAAGCCAGAGCCCGCGAGTTATCTCCTCCCTCATCCCAAACCTCCATCTCCTCCTCTGCTTCACAGTAGTCTCAATGTCCCACCTCTACCGTCCAGACCTCTTGGCCCCATACCTCGCTCTCGAGCAGGGCGAGAAAATCCAGGCCGAATGTGTGTCTCACCCACCCCCCTGCATCATATCTAACGTTGAAACTGATCCATATACGCAGATGTTTGGGTCGACGGTGACGGTGGCCTCCGTTCCAAGACTTGCGTAGGTTTACTCCCATAGATGCCCTGATGTGTCGTCTGATTGTTGTCATACAGACTGTGGACCAAAAAGTCACTGATATCGGACAACTGCGTGTCTGGGATTTCGACGGTTCTTCCACCAACCAAGCCCCTGGTGGCAACTCCGATGTCTACTTGAGGCCCGCTGCCATCTTCAAGGATCCCTTCCGTAAGGGTGACAACATCCTCGTCCTCGCCGAGTGTTACAACAACGACGGCACTCCCAACAAGACCAACTACCGTCACCATGCCGCCAAGGTCATGGACCTCGCCAAGGATCACAAACCCTGGTTCGGTCTTGAGCAGGAGTACACCTTGTTCGACGTCGACGGTACCCCATACGGTTGGCCGAAAAACGGATTCCCCGGCCCTCAAGGCCCTTACTACTGCGGTGCTGGTACGCGAATTTTCTTCGACGGCAACTCCACAGATCTGATTCGTTTCATCTAGGCGCCGGGAAGGTCTATGCACGTGACCTCATTGAGGCTCACTACCGCGTCTGCTTGTACGCTGGTATCAAAATCAGCGGTATCAACGCCGAGGTCATGCCTTCCCAGTGGGAGTTCCAGGTTGGCCCTTGTGAGGGTATTGAGATGGGTGACCACCTCTGGATGGCCCGTTACCTCCTCGTCCGCCTTGCCGAGCAATGGGGCATCAAGGTCTCCTTCCACCCCAAGCCTCTGGCCGGTGACTGGAACGGTGCTGGGTGCCATACCAACTACAGTACCGCCGCCATGCGTGTCGAGGGTGGCATGAAGGTCATTGAGGCCGCCATCGAAAAACTCGCCCAGAAGCACGACGAACACATCGCTGTGTACGGAGATGACAACGACATGCGCCTCACTGGTCGTCACGAGACCGGTCACATCGGAACCTTCAGTTCTGGCGTTGCCAACCGTGGCGCTTCCATCCGTATCCCCCGTCACGTCGCCGCTAAGGGTTTCGGCTACTTGGAGGACAGGCGTCCCGCTTCCAACATCGGTGAGCCCCACTTATTCTTTACCACCCTACCTTGAAGTTTCTCTAACACTCGATGATCCACAGATCCTTACCGCGTGACGGGCATCATCATCGAGACCACCATTATCAACGCTTAGATTCCTTAGACTTAATTATGTCTTGCCCTCGGCGTGGGCGGAGGTGAACTTATTCTTGTAATTACAGACTCTATGTGAACAGTTAAGTTAAACCAGCCGTGTACACACTTACCACGGCGGCTGGTTGGGGAATCGAATTGCCTGTTTGTTTCTCTCTATTCGTGAGGCTTGTGCGTTATTTTCAAAGGTCCGCCGGAGTGATCGACTGCCTGAGTCAGATTACTTGTGCCTCTTGACGAGGAGCGACGATGTCCTTGTCCGACAAGATTTCGTTGCAAGACTTTCTCAAGCAACTGATCTCTAATCAAATTCCTCATTCAAAGGCCATACATATCGCGTCGAAGATGTCTGTGCTTGCTTTACGGATTACCTATTTTCTGGAAAAGCTGACGCGTGGTGAAGATACAAGACCAATCACACACCGGCCGCATTGACCGGACTGACCAATGCTTCCCTCCAATCACTCGGAATTGAGGAGAAAGAGTGGAGACGGTTAACCTTGGCGGCCTTCAAGAAAGCCAGCTGGAACTCGACTAGCACGAAGACCGCTAGCCCCACTGAGGCGCGAGCGAGTGCGCATCCCAGGATAGGGGATGTCAAGTCTGTGGGAACTGCTGCTTTGCCGCCTACCTCCGGACCTGGAGGTTCCAAACCCAAGGTACTTCTGCATCTCACCTAGTCGGGATGATAGTATTGGACAGTCAACCTACTGAATACGTCCAGCCATCCAACACCACCTCGTCTCCCCAGAAACGGAAACGGAGCGCTGCGGATGACGAGCTCCCAGATCGATCTCCAGAAGAAATGGAGAGTGCCAAATGCGGAAACTTCGACTTCAGGGAAGTCCTCGACGAGGATCTCCTGAGGCTGAAGAGTACAGTAACCAATCGGGCACCCATTATGACCGCATGGGCGGCGATTGTTGCTGAGCGGTTGGGATTTGAGAGGGAGGAATCTCTTAGTATCGGTGAGTGCGCCTTGCGCAGATCATCCTCGCTGATGCGAACCCTACGGGCAGCGAGCGTATACACGGAGATAAACGCGGTCTCGAAAACCGTTTCAATCGGAATGCACAGCCCCAACAAAGGGGAAGGAACCCAGGAACCCACGGACGGGTCTCAACCGTACGTGGACCTCATGGGTCGTCGGTAAGTACTAAATCCCCGGCGCGCACATGCACACACATTCGGTCATAACCATGGGGTAACTTCGGACCTAATTCTGTCAGGATTCCATTGTACCGCTCCCAACTCTCCCACGACCGATCACAATGGAGAGCCTTAGCTTCCGGAACAACGGTCTCACCGCTCAATGCCTACAAATATATCACCACCTCCATGAGGCAAACGACTCCGAACATCGTAGGGGCGATGAGGTTGTTAGCCGGATCCTACGAACCGGAAGAGTTAAATCGGCTCGGGTTTTCGTTGTATTGCGATTTTAGACCGGAGATCGAGCCTGGGAAGAGCGGGTGGGGGAAACGAGGGGGGGTGTCGTGCGAGACCATTCTAAAGTTGAGGAAGGAAAGGGTGGGACATGGGGGTGTCGTCGGCGATATCAACGAGGGCGCGAAACCCACTCCAACGATCCAGCACACCCCCAAGGTCGAAGATGACTTGGGAGGCGAAGAACCCCGGTCGAAAAAGCCACGGGTTCATGACACAGGGGAACTGGACGAAGACGAACTGTTCAGTCCCTGACACGGGTATAGATAGATGGCCGTCCTTCGATGTGTTGTACACATGTAAGCAAAGGGATCATGTACATTACAACCGCTTCGTCGAATCTATGATATCATCTAAGGGGAGCTGCCCAAGACCGCGCTGTTTTTATCCCTGTATCCAAGCTTATCCTTCGGGGTCCATCCAACGAGCGCCGGGGGTTCAGGCGGGGGTATGGGCTTAAGAGGTTGAAAAAAGAAGAGATGTGGAAGGAGCGGTGTTTAATTGAGATTCTTGATGATCTCTGCAGTGAACTCGGAGGTGGTGGCAGAACCTAAAAGCCGTCGAAAGGTCAGAAAAGGACGTGAAAAAAGTTTTCGTATGACGTTACGTACCGCCCACATCGGCAGTTCGGACCTTCCCAGCGTTGATAACGTCGAAGGTGGCGGAGGCGATGTTATTGGCGATCGAGTCGAGTCTGGGAATGGACCGGTTGATTTTGATATACGGAAGCTGAATGATGGCACTTACCCAAGGTGCCTGAGCAGCATAGTGGCAGAAAGGATCATGGCAGCAGGGTTAGCCCTATTGGTCCCCATGATATCGCTAGCAACATGTCGGCAACCAGGCTCGAAAAGAGCATACTCCTAAATTTGTGTCAACGCGTTTTAGTTCCGGAACGGGTGAATCCGTGTCGCTGAACCTACCGATCCGACGTTGCATCCTGGGACGATGCCGGGTCCACCGACCAGAGCGGCGCCAATGTTGGAAACGATTGCACCGTAGAGGTTAGGCATGACCATCACGTCGAACTGTTGGGGCTTGGCGACCAACTGCATGGAACTATGGGGAGCGGTGTCAGTATGGAGGCCAGGGGTTGTTGCCCAGGAACATACGTATTATCGACGATCATGTCGTTGTAAATAATTCCGGAGGACTTGTACTCCTCGGCAATGCGACGGAAGGTATTAAGGAATAAACCATCACCGAGTTTCATGATGTTGGCTTTATGGACACAAGTAACTTTCTGTTTCGCGACGTCAGCGCTCACCAAACCGCACAGTCCTGGTGGACATACCTTGCGGTTGTTCTTCAAAGCGAAATCAAAGGCGAATCGAACAATACGCTCAGCCTTGGCACGAGTTGAGATTTTTAGACTCTCGACGACACCTGGGATACTCTGGTGTTCAAGGCCAGAGTACTCTCCCTCGGTATTTTCACGGATGATAGCGAAGTCGACGTCGGAGTGACGCGTGGGGAAGCCCGGAAGGGACTTGCAAAGTACAACCGACGCGTAAATGTCCAGTTGTTGGCGCATGGCGACGTTCCATGATACATGCCCACCCTGGGAGATCGGAGTGAACAGGATACCTGCAAACCGCAACCCAATCAGTTCCTACCGGACGGGATGAGCGCGGGATATGTTGAACTAACCCTTGAGACCGACACGGTTGCGTTTCAAACTGTCCATGGCCTGTCGGAAGAGGTCCTCTCCAGCGGTGGACATTCCAGAGACGTTGTACTGTTCCCACTCAATGGGAGCGTTGACGTGTTCGAAGATCTCTTTGACGGAGTCGGTAATTTCAGCTCCGATACCGTCACCTGGAATCAAGGTGACCTGTGCCACATCGAACCTTGAGTAGTCTGAGTGGGGACGACGCAGATCGTCACGTACGGTATAAACGCCTCCATACTTGGTCGGAAGCTGCACACAAGCGTCGGAATCAGTTATGCACTATCTCGGAGCGACCACGGGTCGTACTCTGTGTGTTACCCTCGGGAAACCGGCGGCAAGGGTTGTGGCAGATCTCTGAAAACAGCATACAATTCAGGGTTCACCTCTTGAGGCGAAGTAAAGTGTTTGAACTCACACTGGGGGCGAGAATTGACCTCGAGGAACCAGTAAGAGCGTTGCGGAGCATAATTTGTAGGACGGATGGTGGGGGGTCAAGGGAGGGAACGTTGAGGAGTATGCGAAAAACCTATGATCGGGAGTATTCGGTCGGCGCGCTCTAAGGAAAGACCTGGATCACATGCAAGCGGATCATTCAACCCTCTTTGCTCGGCTCTGACGATCCTCGTACGGTCTTTACACCAAACGAAAAACCCATATAATATTCCAGAGCGACTAATACCCCCCGTTTATGCCCTTGTAAATGGTCAACCCGTCCGTTATCCTCAATCAAGATGGCCCTGAGGCAACCCCGCCAACCACACGACCAACCGTCTCATATTATCTCATCTTGGCCTTCGTCGTCATTCCTTTCTGCGCGGTCACGCCAGCCTCTTGGTGTTATGTCGTCTACTCTCTCTACACCGGTGCCATCTGGTCCCTCACCTCAAGGCAATACGCTCTTTTTGCTATCGCCCTAGCCGAGGTGTGCCTGCTTTTAGACCCGCATATGATATTTGATCACGAACCGTGTCGGCGCGGATATTCAGGTGTTCTTCAGCGTATACCACTATAATCTGGCGAAATTCGTTTCTGGGCCCTCCCCCGTTGGATCTTCAAATGTCGTTGATTTGCAGGCTGCCTTCCGTCGTGTGTTACAGGCCGGCCTGGCCGGTTTACCCGAGGATGGCCCTTACGATGACGAGACGTCTGACTTTCATCACCCCGGAAGTCCCGCCGAATTTATCACACCCCTCGCTTTCGACGACCCCCGTGCCGTGGATTTCCGTTCATACCTGAGGACTTGGTAAGCGCTGGTCGTACGATCAATGTATCCCCCCTCTAACGCCCACAAAGGTTCAAAAAGGTTCCGTGGTCAGCGATCCATAAGGACGAGCTACGAAAGTGGGTCTACTGGTCAATATTCAACGCACGGATGCCCTCTCAGGAGTCTATGCCGGCCGCGCACAAGAATGCCATCGAGGAAGCGGTGAAGTTGATTGAGATGCGATCTGGATCCAAGATACCCGAGGGAGCTAACCCAGCTGTTACCCCGATCCTGCTCACCCTCGACGACGTCCACATCTTATCTCGCCCCTTCCTCTGGTACATCTTCGTCACCGTTGGTCACTTTTTCGCTCACAAGTTCCTGGAACGCCACTGGGGCGTCGAGTTTGATGTACACGGGGACGTCGAGTACATGGTTCGCATCCCGGCGAAGTGGGATCCAGAAAACCCCAAGACACGACCAATTGTGTTCCTCCACGGACTCGGGCTCGGACTCCCCCACTACAGCATGCTCATCACCAGACTCCTGCGGAAGTTCTCAGACCGGCCGTTGCTTGTGCCTATTCAACCGCACGTCAGCCAGCGGATGTTCCACACCACATTCGTTCGGCCCCTCGGGAAGCGTGCAACAATCCAAGGTATTATTGGCGCCATGAGGAGGCATAGGTTCGTCCCAGAGCACGACG
>Ga0307509_10006662_pt1 | contig 15414 bp, 11 predicted proteins | sample 10_EM_MG_FD_202245 | JGI IMG/M metagenome (GOLD analysis project Ga0307509, IMG submission 202245) | Populus trichocarpa ectomycorrhiza microbial communities from riparian zone in the Pacific Northwest, United States - 10_EM | ecosystem: Host-associated > Plants > Roots > Unclassified | place...
TTAGTATCAGCACCACCTTCGAGGTGAAAGCCACTAAGCATGCCGCATACAGATACTATCCGACCTACAGAGGGCATGGGTCGTCGCTCTTTGAATCTACGGAGGTCTCTGTCGAATTCCACATGAATAGGTAGTTTTCGATTGACTTTGAATGCGCTTGTCCATGGGTAGGACTCCAACGTGAATGTATCCATGTTGTTTTCTACTGATACAACGTATCCCGATGCCGTGATGAGGGGAGGGTCAAACATGTCATCGTCCGTGAGTGGCAGTTCTTGCATCTACACAAAGCAGCATCAATTTCCTGCTGGCACATAATGTGTATTAGTACTCACCCAGATAATGTCTCCAACTATATGGTAGTCTAAGATCGCCAGGCCATTCTGTATAGGTCGAATATTTGCATCGGGATAAATCTGCGTTATCTAGGGCAAAGTATACAAGGTAGATCTTTGCAAAACATAATCAAAGCACTTACTGTTGCCACGATCATGTACTTTCCAACAATTCCGTCTGTTTTAAATGGAGTGTTCTTCTCATTCCAGTACCGGAATGCCCCAATAAGAGTTTCCCCGGATTTTGAAGTGAGTTGCGCATCGAACACCAGTTGCTTGGTGAACTTTGGATTGTCATTGTTATCGTACCGTAGATTCTCAAGAACAGTTACCCCAAACAGCGTTGCAGATCCAACTTGAACACTGTTAGTTTGGTAGTTTGATGTCATTGTTGAGTTAGTGCTATACTTCAAAGGTTTGGAAATTATACGCAGCTGCTTCACACACCGGCAGGCTTTTTATATGTCTTGTGGAATTCAGGAACATTCTAGCAGGAGGGTGAAGACTCAGATGTCATTAGTAAGGATTTGAATGGAATTGTTTTTGGGCTGAGTAAGATTCGTTGCTCCGAGTCAGACATCAACCAACCGCCAACAATAAAACGTGATTATTGATCAACATGAGAAATCGAGAATATTAATCTATAAGTATTTGTTTATAGACAACATTAGTAGCAGTACGCATATTTTCTTTTAGTAACACTTTAATTCTACTGTGTGATGTAGCTCTTGACAACGCAACGTAAAGTTGACCATGAGCAAATACAGGTACTCTAAGATCCAAGCCAACAAATTTGACTGACTGGCCTTGCGCTTTGTTGATGGTCATAGCAAACGCTAGTCGAACAGGAAACTGCCGCCTCCGAAACTTGAAACTGATATCTCCAGTGTCGGTTGGAATGAGTGATATGCGTGGTATCAGGGAAATTGTGCCATCATGGTCCCCACCAATTAATCTGACTTCTAGCACACGTTCGCCCATTTTCGTAACCACCATTCTTGTACCATTACACAGACCTTGGGAAGGAGCAAGATTTCGAAGCAATATGATAGGACAACCAACTTTAAGAGAGAGCTCACCAGGAGGTAAGCTTGAACTGTTGACAGACCGAAGAAATTCGAGTGGGATTGGCAAGTTGCCAGTATTGTCAGCACTGTCTTCTTCAATGACACTGTCAGCACTAAGGTATGTCTTCACCTCTCCAGCCATCTTCCGTAGGATTTCTAGATTGGTGTCTGCAACATCAATGTTTCTGGCAGCAAGAATACTTCGATTCAGAAAGTAGTCCAGACCAGGTGTTGGATTCGAGTCTATGCCGTTGTAAATGAAAGAAATGAGGTCCTCTGTGGAAGTTGTGCGAATGCTGTCAGGGATAGAAATTTCACCAGCATCGTCATCGAGTTCTGAACCATGGCCAACTTGTAGCAACCAGTTGGCGAACTCAATGTCACCTATATGGTTATTATTTCCGCTTAGCAGACGCATATTGAGTCGAAGTGGGAGAACAGTAATGTAATTCCAGATGTAAGATTGTTGGAGACATGCGTCGATGATCTCATCGCGTGAACCTTTTTTTACCACTGGAAGTGTCTGTTGAAAATCTCCACCGAACACGACTGTGATTCCTCCAAATAACATGTTGTTATTCCTGATGTCTCGGCAAGTACGATCAAGAGCTTCAGCACAATAGCGATGTTGTGGGCTGATTTCATCCCAAATAATCAGTTTGGTATGTCGGAGAAGGTCCGCTCGTTGGCTCTCTTTTGGAATTGCACAGAATGAGTTTCCATTTAGATCGTCGATCGGTATCTTGAACATAGAGTGCGCAGTGCGACCACCAGTGATGAGAAGAGCTGAAATACCAGAGGATGCGACACATAGAACAACCCACGATTCCGATCGAACCCGGCTGCAGAGCGTATTGTAAACAAAGGTTTTCCCAGTCCCTGCAGCACCTTGGAGGAAAAATATGCCACCATGATCGTTTTCTACTGAGTTGATTACTGTATTATATGCAGCTAACTGGTCGTCATTCAGCATCGCAACTTGGTCAACAGTGTGTCGCCGCTCGAGGTCCGGATCGTAGTTGAGTTGTTCTGCGATGAGAGGGTTCAGTGTTCGCTCATTCCAGTTTTCCACAGACTGTGGCATAGATGGCCACTGATCGAGTGAATGCCCACTCTCCATTAGCATTTGATTGAGAACATACAGTCCGTAGTCACAAACTTGGAAGTCTGTTGGATTAGACACGCCCAAGGTTTGTAGTTTGTGGCGTAGATCTTCTGAGATGCTGAGCTTGAAGTTATTCCATAGGACGGCCGGCTGTGAGGGTTCACAATACAAAAGTATTGTTACGAACAGTTGGCGCAATCGATATCCCACCTGCATTTCACAAGCTTCACGTAGACACTCCTGCCACTCCCCATCATCTTGTAGTAATCCTCGTGCAATGCAAGCTTCTTCAAAGCTGTCATATATGACACCATTGTACGTACGCAAGGAGAGAAATGAAGTCGGACCTTTGATTGCTGTAAGCAACGTTCGCAGGAAAAAGCGCTCTCCTGCATTTGGAGCAACGAAGTACATCCGCCCAATAGCAAAACCTTTCTGTCGTGGACTCCATGCTTTTTTTGTGTCACTCCATGTGTAATGTTGTGGAAATTCCTGATATGAGTAGCGTGGTGACGTGTTATTGCTCGCATCCAGACGGACATTAAAATCAAAGAATGCTGTCAATTTTGTTTTTTCTTGGGATGCTCGTGCCAGTAAGACATTGATTTGTTCGTTAGGATTATAGGTAACCAAGTGTTGGCCTGGTAAATGAACTTGCAATCGAACTACGTTAGGCACAATTTGATGAGTAATGAAGTGAAGAATTCTCCATGCTGCTTCAGAGGTTGATATGTATCTACCATTGATGTGTCTCGTTATCTCATCGTGACGATTTATGGCAAGCGAGATATGGTCAGACCCTTTATGGATATACTTGAAGGCATATTTGAAGGAGCCAAGAGAGACGGCACACTCAACGTTGATGTGGCAGTCATATCTGTGAGAAATTGTCAGATGCTATTGACCGAGGTCACAAAGTCTTGACTCACTTTGCAGATAGGTAGGGATTATGTGGAACAATCCACCGGTTGTCTACAGGAATTCCTCCAACATCATAAGAACGGCCATCAATTGGTCGAATATATTTTGGATAACCGTGTTCGTCGAGTGAGGTGAAGGCAGTAAAAGGCTTCGGGTAGTTCTTGGTACATTTGCCGTTTTCCATGCAAGGCGCGCTTGGATTTGCAATACCGCAGGGGCCATGCACCATACACCGTTTAACAGTCTCGAAAAGGAGGGGTTCCGAAACGGGATCAGGCCACCGTGCTCGGATTGCAGAGTCAATGTCATCAGGCGTCAGGAGCTTGTCAGGGCCGGTCAGGAATATGAGTAGATGCATATGTGGCAACCCTCGTTTCTGGAACTCTATCGTGTACACGTGTGCGACTGCCTTTCCAAATATACCGGTCTCTGATATTTCCTTGATAATCGAATGGATCTTCATGTGAAAGACGCGGCTGATCAGATCAGGTCGGTCATAAGAGGTTTGACCAGGGAGTAGCGCTTCTTGGATTTCACGCCAGTCTGGGTTTGCGGTGATCGTGATAAATAGATCAACCTTGCGAAAGAATCTTGCCACAGCCATCGAGTCCTGGAACTGTTGCTGCATGTGTCTTGGCCCGCCCACATAAGATGAAGGAAGCACGACACGTTGTCCTATCTCATTCAAATCAGCTGTGTCGTCTGCTTCAACAGCATCCTCTAGTCCACTGTACAAGGCTGCTCTAAGCACGCCTTGATTTTTGCGTAAGAAGGAGAGACGCTGCTGGTCCGTAGCAGCCCACATGTCCACAAGATAGCGCTGAAAAAGGCGACCACCACGTAAAATTGTGGAGTATTCACCAAGCCGCTCATGGATACGGAATTGTGTATACCGTGACAGAGTGGCAGTCACACTACGTTTTCCAGGTCGAACGTAAGGAATATCAGGGTGCCATCCACTTGTCCCTAGTGGAAACAGAAGTGGGTACTGCAGAGGTGCGTATGCGGGATGCATTTCGCTGATGCGATGGAGTGGCCCTGGGCGCGTCCGCAATATGATGTCGCGGAAGTCACCCTCTGACCCATTTCCAGGTAATATCACCGCCACTTCATCTGCAGTAGGCAGACTACCTGAGCGCCGATGAACACCTGGTGCTGGCCGTAGACGCATCTCTGCATCAGGGGCATTGCGAATGCTACTGAGAATTTGTGATGCTGAAGCATATAGTTGTGCGTAGGGATTGTCTGTGTTCATGATGCTTTGCAAGACATTCAATGTGTCAGGGCGGAGGTCGCTATTGTTCCGAATACGGTACTCCAATGCGTTTCGAGGTTCGTATATGTAGAGTTGCGAGTATGTTGGGGACCGGCCAGGGTCTGGGAGTAAGCTACCTGAGCGATGAAAGAGTTCGCCTTGGATCCTGAATACAGGAGGACCACGCCGGCCTAAATTCACAGAGTGGTCTTCGGCCACTCCCAGGGATGTAAAAGCGAACGCGCGATTGTACTTCCACAGATTCTGCCTGAACTCTCGAGACTGAGTGTCATTGCCGTCGTAGAGACGCTGAAGCGCTGCAGGAGGATTCGGCAGCAAAGGGATACTAAGATTCCCTGAGTTGCAGCAGTTGCCAAACGTAGGGTTGGCTGTTGTAGAGTTTGTGTGTTTTTCATCTCTCCAATGCAGAGCGAGACAACTGGGACAGGAGATGTTCATGGAACCAAGGAAGTGACGGGAGATTGGATCTATATATTCCCTTCGCGCGCCCATATACATGGGAGCCTGAGGTGCAGCGTCCAGTCGTGAACGTTAGACAGCATGTCAGAAAGGAAAGGCTGAACTGGACTCACCCCAAGGATAATACGCTCTCTTCTTCTCCGTTCTCTTTGCGCATTGGACGCTGCCGAAATATTCCGAATGGAAGTTGGCAACCGGCGTCTGGGCGCAACCCTAACCTCTTCATCTCTGTCCTGAGACTCTCTCATATGTTGGCGTCTGATTTCCATGTGCAATTGCGCATCGTTTGCACGTCGATCACTCGGTGACACTGAACGTCGCGTCCTTGCAGAAAACACCCCAAACATGACTCGGAGGGGCTTGGGATGGTTTGGGAATGGGCCGCCCCGATGTTAAATACCATTGGCCGCAGAAATCTACAGAAAACTTTGGAAAAAGGCTTTGTAATGAAAACGAGGCTTACCTTGATGTCGACATTAGTCAGCTAAGTGACAATATTACGGGGTGCGATGACCACGTCCCAGGTTGAGCAATGACCATGCGAGTCATGAAACATGCCGGAATTCGAGTAGGCGGAAGAACGATGGAGATGGTGCTGACCAAGCACTCAAACTTAGCGTTCTTCGTCATTTGCCAAAATAGGCAGGTTCGGGAACATTCGATATCTTGGATCCTCGTTTATTATAATAGATTCATACCACAGTCAAATCCATACACATCCATAGGGAATACAACATTCTCTGTACCCACCTTAGTCAAATATGTACTTATCAGACCTGAATCCATACAGGTCTGTACCCACAAGCGAAATTTGTACCACTCTGTACCGCCACGTCACGATGTATGATGGGTCTATAATTAGCAGTGGGCGGTATAAACCGAGGGACCCATGCTATGGCGGTATTATGGTACGGAAATTACTGATGAACCGTGATGTCCTCGTGGCAAGTGAAAATAATTACATGTACAGCCTGAGTAAATAGCGGTGATTAAAGAAATGGTTCCTCGGAAACCCGCCAAACCCGTAGGATGGGTGTGGGTTTGGAACGGGTATCTCATGCTAGACCCGTACCCGTACCCACCAAACCCATACCCGCGTACCCGCGTGTGTTTCCAGACCCGTGCCTTCTAATCGAATTCCCTTGCTGCAGTGGCATCAAGTTGATCAACCTCTAAACGGTCAGCCGCTGCACTTTGGGTGAGTAATGCATGAGCTGAGAATGAGAAAGGCTACATACAAGTGAATTCACGTGGGATCATGAGATTGCGACGTGGAGACGTCTGCAGAAAAGTAGTTACAACTGCCTCCGTGCCACGAGCAGGAGGGCCGCTGATCATCTGATGGAGGGCCAAACGCTGAACGATCGCATCGTCAAGAATGACCTCATGCTGATTGATGAGGTGGGACATGAGCTGAGAAGGTTGAATCACAGCAAACCCGCATAAACGACAGAGAAAAAGGTTGTGTTGGGGACTGGTGGCAAGTCTGTACTGCACGAAAAATTCACACTGAGTGAGGTGGTTCGCATCCTCTATTTGGAACATGACAGGCTGAGGCATTGGAAAGTAGACTTGACATATTGTTATATTTGGACTGCAACTTGTTGTTTACTTGGCGTTGCCGCCGATTCGGCCGAACCAGGAATGTGTTTGCGTGCGTTTCAGGTCGTTGCATCACCAAACCTCAGAATCGACGTTCCGAGACAATCTGTGTTCTTCGTACACAAGTCTTGCTATGGGTTTTCCTAGCTGGCGCCTCCTCGTCTCGTCTTTCTAGGCGAAAACAATCAAGGTGCAGACGTAGCATTGTGAGCTGCCATCATAGCTCTCATAGCTCACCCACCTTTGTAGACCAAAAAAATTCAAAATCTTAGTCGCATACACACATGTGTGATTCAAACCCTACTAAAATCTGCTCGAGATTATCATGTAAACAAACCCTTCCTCTCAGTGCTACTTCAAAAACCTGTGACACATGCAGGGAGCTCAACAACCAAAGTCAGAAGTCACGTCGCCTGAAACTCAAAGAGGTCAGCACAGGTGCAATCTTGTCTTTCCTGATAAATTATATGCGACTTTGGTCGCTCTAAACATTGCATAGGCAATTTCTGGAGAGAGAGGGTTAGGGGTTTGGTGCCTGCGCATGCGGGCTTCTTTGAACAATGTCTACGCGGTTCGTGATTCGATTTTTATGTCCCCCCCTCTCGAATCTACCCTTATCTTTTTTTCGAGTTGAACCTCGACCCGGGAACCGATACAGAGAGGACGCTGGCTGTAAGCTTTATACATGTTGCTCTCTGGCACATATGTCTAATCTGTAATCTCGCACATTCAGCGTCAACAATGATCTTCGCCATGCAGAGCACAAACGTGAATTCGACGTCGACAAGCTTTGTCGACTTGCGGCACAGTCCGTTGGTCGAAGTTCCCAAGATATCCACACATTTGTGAAGCTCGCCGAGGGCGAACTTTCCTTATCACCACGCATGGCGGCTTCGAGATGGTAGCCCACATCCCGTACCCCGTCACAATCCCCAAGTTATATGCTATCGCTAGTGAAGCGGCCACCATGTGTTTCCTCCGCTCCTCTGGGCTGCCTGTTCAGCATGGAAGAGGTCAGTGATACTGGAGCTGACATGACTGAGCTTGGAGCTGGGCCGTGACTGTCGTTGTCGTCCTCATCGTTGTCCTGTTGTTGGGCTGGTGTGTAATTGTCGTCGTCATCCTCCGAGTCTGTGGGCAACCCTTGTGCTCGTCGGAGACGATTCGACGGTCAAAAGCTGCGCGTTTTCGGCTTGATTGTTATCACAAACATTTGGGGTTTGGCCGGATCTTCCATCAGACTGCTGAGCGCTGACCCAGCACTGTATATAACTTGGACGGTGCTGGCGAACCCGTTCTCTTCCTTTGTGCCCACCACATCGTCTCTTGAACACCATGCCTCCTTTCTCAAAAGCTCGAGTTCTGGGGGTTATCGCATTCCTGATCCACTGCACGCAAATTGTTCGTTTCTTCTTGCAAGTGTTCCATTTCCCCCCTTCGGGTGGCTAGCGCTCAAATTTCTTCCTGTCGCCCATTCCTGATCAGCTGCACGAAAACCTGTGTGCTAAAAGTCATCACAGGTTCATTTTTTCTTGCAAACATTCCATTCCCACCCTTTGGGTGGCTAGCGTTGCCGGCGCAAGCTCGGGATTTGGGAGTTTTTCAGGTACAATAATTGCATTTTACACATTTTTATCACATGACCAACCCACTGCTGCAGTTTCGTCAGTGAACTATAAGGTACACCATCCAACCTCTCCTGAGTTCTGGGTCCTGTGGCTGACGATGACGAGCCAACTCCAAAACTTATCTCCATCGTGTGCACCCCTTTTGGCCTTAGCCTATGCGGCCATACCATAAACACGCGACGCGACGCAAGGTCGGTTTTTCATTCTTCACCAGGGCCCAGAGCTGATTCTAACCTAGGTTATGTCAGAATCGCGTCCAAAGTGCAATCGGAAGGCATTGACTCCTTCCAACTCCTTCCAACTTCAAGAAGGTGGTAAGGTGGATTTCAAAGATAATCAACCTAGTAACTACCCAAACTTCCCACCGTTTTCGTTTTGAGGTGTGCCTTTTGTGCCGCAAAAGTCTGTTCGGCGCATTGTTGTACAAAATAAGAAAAATTATAGAGGTACCTGCCGGTTTACCCATGGCAGAAAAATCCATACCCGGATCTCCAAGGATCCATGGCTGCAGGTGAACCAGATCCGCGGGTCATGCTACCTGCAGGTATTCCCACGGGTATACCTGCAGGTTACCTTTGTGGACCTGCACCCGTATACCACTTTACCATTTCCTGTTCCCCCAGCTGTACCTTACCTCGTTACACCTGAATTTTTGGGCCCTGTTGCTCCTTTACTTAGCCTGGTGGCTTACTAGATTGCTCGCATCATGTTAAACTACAGAGAATAAATAATTAAAAAAAGAAAGAAGAAACAGGGGTAGTCCAGCCACTCTATTTCCTTTTTGAGATTATTTGGTCTTATTTATTATTATTTGATATATAAGCTTCTGAGAAGCAAATTTAGATTTTCTCTCTTAACCTCTTACCACCACCATCCCTCTGTCTATCCAAACACTGTCAAATAGATTACATAATGCCTGTAAGTCTTCGCTTTTTCTTGCACCTCATATTTTGCGACTTTATATTCTTCAAATTCTCTAACATTGTGCAATCACTGATGCACCATATAATAGAAAGAGAAGAACCCTGTTAGCCATGCTTTTTAGCCATGCTCACTCCATGTAATCTGATTTATGATTAGCTGAATGCTGCAGAAAAGAAGCAACAATCAATTGGATCCAGTGTAAAATTCGTTATTTCTATCTTATTCAAAATTGTGATTCTTATTTTACAATAGTCCAAAGCAGGTGAAACTGAAAAGGTCCAGCAAGAGGCAGCAAAGGCATGTTCTCTGTATAAAAGATTGGGTTGAAAACTGAAATGAATTGTATTTCCAGATCAAGGCCAAGGCAAAAACGACTGTGGCAAAGATACCACTCAAACCAAAAGAGGTCTGTATAAAATATAATTACAAAGTTATATTAATTTGATCTTTTTTGCATAAACTCAGGATGATATGGTTCTTGATCATACACAAATGGCACGAAGGGTTAGGTCTGGCCTACCAGCCACAATTGTAAGAATATCTGGATTTGTTTCTTGGAAAGCTTGATATAAATTAATTGTGTATTTTGTGATATTACAGAGAGCCCAGCAGCTTGTTAGTGGAGATGGGGTTGATGAAACATCTGGAAGAACTCTACAAAACACTCGCAAAGTAAGTCAATTGTCAAAATGCGAAATATATACTGTATTAATTTGTTTCATATCTAGTCTCTTAAGGTTCTTGATAGAGTCCTGGATGATGAAGAGACAATTGTCAAGAATAACAAACTTGTTCAGTCACATAATGATCTTGTCAAGAAGCTGGAAGAAGCCCATCTGGGATATGCATCACTGAATCTGGCAACAGAGAATGATCTCGGAGCAGGACCCACCATACAACGTCAAATCTACAATCCCCGGCCTATCAATAAGGGGGGAGTTGTACAGCTTCGCCGACTCCAGCAGGCCTCCTACTTGCATCGCACATCTGCAGAACGAAGGTTTTGGATTGTGGTGCTTGTAAATAAGAAGTCTATCAAGCTAGAAAGCTTGACAAAGGATCCAAAGGCAGAATCCCCTTGGGCACGTCTCCAGTGGCAGGCTGGTCCATTTTCTGACAATGAAAGCCATGCTATTATTGCTGATGGTAATCATCGTCGTCAATGTGCAGAAGAAGAATGTCAGGAAAAGGTGACAGCTTATAAGAAGTTGAAGAAGATACTCGATGCACTCCCAAGCAATAAAACAAATACCCCAGATACAAAAGTTCAGAGAGACACACTGGCTATGCTGAAGAAACAGATTCAGAATGAAGGTGATTGGCACTGTACATTCTATGATTATGGTGAGCTTTTTATTTTTTTCAACTTTTGATAAAAGCCAAATTATAAGTATAGATGCTCTAAAGAACGAGGATAGCCTGTTGCTGCTTTTGTCAGAAAATGATGTATTCTTCAATCAGCCCGACACCAATATTGCTTCCCTCCATCATCTTCTATTGAATATGGCTGGAAAGCCAGATACCACCATTGACAACATGCTTCTGGTTCATCGCAAGGCTCGGGTGGCAACATTATCTGTTATCGACACTGTCTTTAAGGACAAGACATCACTAAAGGCGTACTGCAAGCCATATCTGTTTGAAGCTCTCAAGGCCACATCTCTGTGGAAACCAAAACAACTTCTGCAATGGCAGATGTGTGCCTCACCAGTAAGCATAACTGTGATTTCCACTTTAAATATACTTCTTATTGAATATCTAGATTTTAACACCATATCTTGACTATTCAGTCCACATTTTACAGTATCTGTCTTTTTTCGATCCTGCACAGGATTTCAGTGCAACTGAAATGACAGCCAAGCGTATCACCAACTACATTACTCAAGATAATACTGCGATGGAACCTGACCACTCTGTACATATCCTCGATCTCACATTTTTTACCCATTTGGATGATGCATACATGGTGCATCTCAAAAATGTTCTTCTCACCTTTGGTGTCAAGGAGGTCATAACCAGTGATTCAAGGACAAAAATTGCAGAAGTTGAGGATGTTGGGCTGGATAGTGAAGTTGGTTTGGCAGCTTTATCTGCTGATGAGGAAAAGGTGGTGCTGTTATGGGACTCTGCTTTTCAAACCTATCTTTCTGAGCTTGAAAAAACCCTGGAAGATTGGGTTATCAAGCGGAAGCAGGATCTCTTTCAGACTGTGAAGAATGAAGGCAATCGTCAACATCTTACTAAAATTTTGGATCAGATTGTCCCCAAAATGGTGGCAATTGTAGAGCTCAAAATACATCTTCGGTATAATGCCCTTCCAGCTGTGCAATCCGCTCCCCCATTCTTTACTCGCCTTTGGTATGGAGATCTTGCCAAGTCCATTGCTGATTGCAATGATGGAATAAAAATTGTGTGTTTCTTTTTATTCGAAATTTACATACTAATGACTTTTGTGAATTTAATTTCTTAGCTCTATTCCTTCTATGATCCATTTATTTACTACTTAATGGGCAAAACAAACATTAAGAAGGACGACACCCAGAGCTACAATGTGCAGAAGGCTCCAGTCTTATTTGAAAATTGGTTGATTTATCATATTCGTGAAAAGCCAATTCTTCATGTTGCCTTGAGCAATAAGGAATTGAGTTATCAATCTTCTGTTGTCAAAGCCACTCAGAAGGTCTGTTTTTTTCCCCTAGAGATCATTATTGAATTGATTGAAGCCCTTTGTTAGATCAATGCTATAATCATTGCCAATAGAGAATCACGGTTGATACAGCTCAAACAATACGCAGGTGCTTTTGAAAAGGCTTGGGAGGTATGGAAACCACTGCCTGCATACGTCAGTTTGGAGGAGTTTGATATGAAAATTGATGAAGCAAATGGATCAACAAAGAAGGGGCTTCTTTATACAGATCTCAGAGATGGAATCAGAGTTGTGGAGATTATTGAACGCTGGCGGGCAGCTGGGCAAAAGCAAGAGGAGACTTCTACAAAGGACCCAGCTATGCAGTTGCATTATCAACTTCGCAAGCATTCATCAAAGCTGGGCCCGATGTTCCGACCAGATATTAGCTGTCTTCCACCAGGTGATCAAGACGCTGCTTCGGAGAATAACATTATTGAGCAGATCATCAATATCCTCAAATCCACTGCTCATAATTGGGGTGACTTTGTAAATGGACGCCTCAAGTCCACTGGAGTCTCCTATGCCCGCTATGTGATGGCTATCCACGATCTCCATCGGACAACAATGATTGACATACGCAAAAGCCAAGTTCTCAAACCCCTTTTTGAAAGAATAGAATGGGAAATAGAGAAGCTGAATATAGAGATGAAAGACTGGGATGAGGATGATGATAGTGAAATGGAAGTGGATGGTGATAGCACCAAGGAAGTGAATAGCTTGGTGCCTCTGCCCCATCTCATGGCAGGCCTATCAGAGCAGGACATCATTAACCAGGAGCTCCTAGCAGGCTTACAGAGTCTCAAGAATTTTGCTGAAAAGTATGGGACCTTTGATGGATTGAAATCTTCTCATATTATTCAAGGAACCAAATCTTTGGCTATGGTAGGTCGTATTTTCAGATTGGACTAAAGTTACATATACTGATCTGATAGTAGGGCATCACTGAATTGGCTCTTTGGAAACAGTCACGATTCAGTGGAACCAATCATCCACAGCAAGGAGAAATATCTCGATTGGATTTGAAGACGAAACTTTCAGATCTTGGTTTTCAGTTGCCAGATGAAGATAGCACTGCCTCTGCTAAGCAATTTGCTGATGCTATGAAGGTACAAAGTCTTGGGTCTATTAGCAAAATGGTTGGTGCCAAGCGCCCATCCAATGCAGATTATGAGGTTCAGCAGAAGAAACAAAAGCGTGCAGACAAGGAAGAAGAAAAAGTGATCAAGAAACTTGTCAACCGTGCTGACCAACGAATGTCCAATATGTCAAGGAACAAGAGTACCTTGAAGCAGAAGAAAATACACGAAGCTAAACAACAAAAAGGCACTACGGTTATCCAGAAACAAGATCCAAAACAATTGGCCAGTGAAAATAGTAAGTTTTTACTATACTAATGGTACTCAAATGTCTGAAATATAAACTTGTTTTATAAGATTCTGAATCTGGGAATTATCCCACAACTCCATCCAAAACCCCAGCACTACACCACCTGGACCAAACCTCACTTTTTACTGGCCCTTCTCCAGAGGGTTCATCTGAGAAAGGGGCTACAGATCACGACATCTTGCCAGATAATTCTGGACCTGTTATATCAAAGAACTTAAAGGGCAAGCAAAAGGCCACCATTGATAATATCAGACGTTATCAAGAGGCTGATATCATGAACCAAGCTTGGAGTCAAAATCTGAATGCAGAGAGTGATCAAGATGATATCCAGACCAATCAAGACAAAGAGGTAAGTTTTATCCAGACCTTATCATTTATCAAGTACTGAAGCCAACAAAATTACTGAAGAATATGGATAACTCAGGCTCTGATTCTGATTATGCTATTCAGTTTAATAGTCCCAAATAAGCAATATTCTTCCATTTCTTTTAGTCATATCAATAGTCCATCTACATGTCTTTTTTCCATTCTAGCCCCTTTCCCTGCCATTGGTCCTTCAACAGGAACCTTCATATATTCATTATGTAGTGCAGCAACATCATACACAGCCTTCAACAGGCACTAGGCCTCTATACATTTATAAATTGTAAATCACTTCTTCATCGAATATAGCAGATATTTTCTGTATTCCTATAAGATGTTTGATAAGAAGAACCAGACCAAACTTTTAGATACTAATCTCATGCTAAAATATCCAGATCATATATTTGGCATAATTACATTCAGCAAAAAGGCCCCAGACAGCCAATAATTATTTCCACCAGACCATAAATATCAATCAGATATTTACACTAATCTGACTGAGTAGAGTCTGAACATTCAGTACTCAGTAATTAGATAGGTAGGTAGGTAGGCCAGATTGCAACCATTCAGCAAGCCTAGGAGGTCCAATAATTGGTGATTTATACTTTGGAAAAGATAACTGATGATGAGTCCCTCACCAAGCTAGCCATATCTTGTTGTAATTGGCATATGTTTTGCAAGTATATGAATAATATAGCTTGCTAGCATACTATAGCCATATGGTACTAGCTACATTCCAGTAGTCCAACAAAACTAGGCCCAGAGTTGTCTAAGGGAACCACAATAAACTGTAATGATCATTTTATGTAACCCTCAGGTAATTCAATTTTTCTGCATTATGTGATGTTCCACCATGACCTGCAACATCTGTCACATGACTCTAACAATGGCCTCCAATCAACATTTGATTCACCTGTGATGTTCTATGATTGACTCCTAGTTGTGATCCTGATCTGATCCCAACTATTGCCTTCAATCATTCTTCAATTGCAATGCCTGACCATCACCCCGATCTACTTCAATTGACCTGGCTTGTCACTAGTTGTTCCAACAACTAGAATCACCTCTGATCATCTCTCATGCCACTGACTTACACTTGATTTCCCCACTAACATGTTCACTGACATAATGTCTATCCTATCTGACACTGCCTCTAGCCATGCACCAGCTGCTGCCTCTTGGCCTTAATAGCATCTGATTCGGGTTGTACCGATCAAAATAATATTCAGGGTGATCCAGACATTATTTAGCATGTAAAACAGTTTATTACATCTGATTCCGACTTTTTTCAATTGAAAAAATATTTGGAATGTTTCGGACAATGTCTGGGATTCCAGTAGGGTTGAATAGATTCCGATTCGGGGTTTTATTGATTGAAATAATATTCGGGCCCATCCAGACATTATTTAGCACATAAAGTGAGTGTATATATCTGATTCCGACTTTTTTGGATTTAAAAAATATTTGGAATGGTTCGGACATTGTTTGGAATGTCAGTCGGGTCAAATAGCATCCGATTCGGGGTTGTACCAATCAAAATAATATTCAGCTTGATCCAGACATTATTTGGCATGTACAACAGTTTATTGCCCCCGATTCCGACTTTTTCAGATTTAAAAAATATTTGGAATGGTTCGGACATTGTTCGGAATGTCAGTC
>Ga0307509_10006663_pt1 | contig 15414 bp, 4 predicted proteins | sample 10_EM_MG_FD_202245 | JGI IMG/M metagenome (GOLD analysis project Ga0307509, IMG submission 202245) | Populus trichocarpa ectomycorrhiza microbial communities from riparian zone in the Pacific Northwest, United States - 10_EM | ecosystem: Host-associated > Plants > Roots > Unclassified | place...
ATAGACTGAACTTGGATGCATTTTTCTATCTTATGCCAAAATTGCTTGTAGACGCAATTTCCAGGAGGTGACTTGTACTGCTCATTAATGCATAATCTTGAAATAACTGACTTTTGGATTATTCCACATCTCCTATGTCCCTTTCATTTTGCTTTCTATCTATGTCGTTAAGTTGCATAGTGGTGTAGGTAATGGTTTCAGATAATGGAAATCTATCTACCTTTTGTAAATAAATTAGCTTATGTTTATCATGTCCCATCTGCTGATAAATATATTCTCAGATACTGTCACCTAGCCCCTCCTTCTAACTCAGTCTGCTTTCTAAACAGTACTACCGAACTTCTATTTTCAATGGAGGTCCATCATATTTATCAATCTTAAACTTTTTAAAGATTCAGCTGATGGGATCATTTTTTGTAGGTAAACGATGAGGCAGATTCAGCAATAGCTGGGAAGTTTGATCCGGTGAGTCTACTTCTGAGGCTCACAAATCTTCCATAAAATGTATACTTCTGAGGCTTACAAATCTTCCATAAAATCAATCAGTGTTGTTAAAGCTGAAAGGTGCTAAAAGGTGCCAAGCTTGTAAAATGCTTGAGGCGCTAGGTGCACCCTTGAACAAACCAAGGAGATATGCTATAAATTAATATATATATATATAAAAAATTATATTATATTATAATATATAAATCTAAAATATATATCTTCCCAATTAAGATTAGATCATTAGAAAATAAAATATAAATACTATAACATAATCATATAAAATTGTATTTTTCACCCATAAAATAAAATAAAATAATTTAAAGTAGCAAGTAGTCAAATAATAAGTGAGAAAGAAACAAAAAATGATAAATAATAAAATATAGAGCACTAAAAAAAAAATTTAAAGTATGACTTCTTCTATACTTCTGTTCTCCTCTGATCAACATCATTGTTGAAAAATAAAAGTGTAGCTGATGTTTCTCTTATAAGGTGTCTTTTTTGTGTGTTTTTCTTTCACTTGAATGATTTTTTTACCCTAATTTTTGTTTTTTACAAAAATAAATACCCCCTAAAGAAAGAAAGAAAAAATTCATAATAAAAGATATATTTTAAGCAAGCACTAGCATTAACGCCTGTGGCATCCACTCGCTAGGCGCTTACCTAGGCAGCATTTTATTGAAATTCATCGTTTGAGGTTAATAAAGGCGTGGTGGCCTTGCTGTAGAGCTTAAGCGAGCGCCTAAGTGCCTTTTGACAACACTGGATAAAATTCAGTTGCCTTTCAATTGTTCTCATTCACGTAGTTGTTTATATATCAGTCTATGAGTGATCTCCTGATTATTCTTGTTTGAGTCCTTGGCAGTTCTATGAACACTATGAACACTGCGACAACTCTGACAGCTGTTATAGTTTTCAGTACAAAGATTTTGAGAGCTTGAACACATGGGAATGGTACCACCTCATCTATTATGCTCTGGTTTTGACTGTCTTTAAGTACCAACAAAGCTACATTTTCTGCTTAAGCATGGCATTTCTAGTACACTGAACTTTACCTCTTGACTCAGGGAAATGGTGAGAACATGGATGGCTAAGAGTTCTGGCTGAATTTTGAAGATCAAATTTAAAGGTTCCCTTGCACTGGACTGATATAATGGAACCACCTAACTGGAAATGGTGGAAAATGTGGAGAATTTTTACCATTACCTATCTTCTAAAAGGCAAGTCGATTGGCTATTGTATAGTATCGTTAGGAGTTTAGGGCTCTAACCATTTAGCTAGCAATTTTCTTTTGGAATTAAATTTTTTTACATTTTGGGGTCCTGTGATCTGAAATACAACCGAGTAATTTGGACTAGAGATGCAGGGCATTTTGTGAATGTTTATGTTAACTCGGCATTTCCAGTGCATTTAACGTGTTTTGCTCAAGGGTTTTAGCCTGCAACATTCGTTGTGAGTGGAGTGGCTGGAAATGTTTCCTAGAGAAAGTTTGTCGGATTATTATTTGTATGTTTAGCCTGAGTAATGTTATCTTTCAACTACCTTGGATTCAAACTCTATATCAATATATAAACAGTCATGCAGTCATATAGTCATTCACTCATTGTGAATGATGGTCGACCTTGCAATTTCAATTTTTTTTTTACTAATTTCAATATTGTTTATTTTCTTGCCTCCTTTGTTTTCTAGCACTTTAATTCTTATAATATTTTTCTCTCTTTATAAACATGTTCTTTTCCTTATGTTGTAGTAGAGTAGATAACCTTTTCTTAAGGTTGGAGGTCTTAGATCCCCGTATTCTATTTGATTTTATGAGGTTACTACTTGCATTTTTTTAAATTAAATTTTATATCATGTAATTTCTTTTTTTTTTTTAAGATAAAAACAATTACCTAGTAACATCCTGAGTGATGGTTGGCCTTGATATACATTTTCAATTTTTTTTTACTAATTTCAATACTGTTTAATTTTTTGCCTTCTTTGTTTTCTAGCACTTTAATTCTTATAATATTTATCTCCTTTATAAACATTAGATAACTTTTTTTTAAGGTTGGAGGTCTTAGATCCTCGTATCCTATTTGATTTTGCAAGGTTGCTACTTGTCTTTTCTTAAATTAAATTTTATATCACATAGTTTCTCCTTTTTTAAAGATAAAAACAATTAATTAATAACATGTTAATGAAAAGATTATATGAGTGATCAACACTCACATCGTACTCTCCTTGTGGGGGCGTGTTGATATTTTTTGAGTGGTATTCTGGAATGGTTTTTGGTTAGATAAAGGAATCGTCACCTAGTATTATGGTAAGAATCCTAACTGGTTTTTTAGAGATTTTAGACAAGAGACTTGTTGCATAAAGGGAAGATATTAGCACCCCTAGTACGTCTTACCTCAGATAGGTTATATTGTTTTTTCTCGTTGTTTACTATGGTATGATGATATTTCTATTTCTATCAGTCTACTATAGCGGGTTTACTACGATGAACAAACCCTAGTTTTCTAGATCAAGAACTCGATGTGGAATTGTGAAATGTCCTCAATTATCATTCAGGTTTTTTTTAGGATAAACTTGGATTTTTTTTTTTGCCATAATGTCTTTCCAAATAATATCTCGGATAAAATTTCATATAGTTTTTTTTTTATCCTTATATTATGAGTGAATGAATTGTAATATTTCCAATTATATATTGGATATTAACCTCATATATATTTTTATCCATATATTAAAGTGAGTAATAATAAATTATTATTCCTAATAATATTTTGGATATTAATTAATTTTAGGTTTTTTATCCTTATATTAAAAGTGAATAATATATTTTTCTTGCCAAAAATAAATTTTTAATTTTTTTGAAATATAGACTAAAATGCTTTGGAATTTTACAAACTTGTTGTAAAATCTATGCACTGTCATCTTTTAAAACATGCCAAAGTATTTTAGATTTTTTTAAAATGCTCAAATAATTTTAAGGATTTTTGGCCATATACAAAAAATAATATATATATTTTTATTGTCTTTTAGGCTTTGTTTGGAAAATCCATTTTACTTTATAATAAAACTGTCAAAACATGTTTAAGAAGATGTTTGTCAAATACACTTTTAAACCAAAAAACTCTTAAGCAAAAAGATTGCAAGGTAAACAAGGTCTTAACTTTTGACTCGACAAAGTTGACATGAAATCTTTGGTTTAACTATAAATCGAATCAAAGACCCTGGTTCAACCAACAAACAAACCAAAAACAAAATCGAAGCAAAAAACAGATTAAACAAAAAAAACACGAAAACTCAAAAATTCTTGAACAAAACGGATCAAACCCCAAAAAAATAAAAAAACATGAAGAACATTCATCCTAAACCTAGCAACGTGGATTCCAATCAAACCTAATACCATCAAAACAAAGGCACAAACATGTTAGAAATCATGAAATGATCAATAATCTAACATCCATTCACTTTGATTATCAAAGAATCAACATGATTTTGTCAAAATGGGTTTCGATTCAAAACCAAAATTCTAGGATTAAAACTCCCAAAAACTTGATATTGATGCAAATAAACCCTAAATTATTTACTAATCAAGTTGTCTGAATGATTTAGAGCAAAGAATTGGACCAAAATTGGTCCAAATCATTGGGCTAAGGCATTGTTCTTCTCAAGAACATGAAGAACATTGCCTTAAAAACCCAGAAAAACAACAATACCCAACACTGTCAAATCTCAGAAGTTGGTATTTTTTACCTTTAAAACATGATTTCTTCATTCTAACAAGTCATACTACCATAATAAAACGTGTTTGAAAAAAAAACTAAAAAATAACATCAAAATCATGTAAGAGGTTCTAAATTTCAAAACCACCAACTTAAACCATCCTATATATTTATGCAATTTAGATTCAAATTATTTTTCTAAACCTTCAATAAGACCTAACAGAAACCTACAAACCAATAAAATGCATCATAACAATAACCATAACTTTGTTGCTATATTTGGTAGATTTCAAAATCACTCCATTTCATCAAAACTCATCCAATAAACATCACCTAAGTATTTAAGAACATCAACAAATAACTTAGAATAAGATTTAAACAATAAAAACAATATTTTCACATATTAATAGAAACAAAAACCACAATTAATGTGATAAAAAAATGCTTTGAAACATCATTAAACATGCATGAACAAGCTAGAGACGTGCCTTATTAACATCATCTACTAGACTACGTGAAGGTTTTATACCATCCAAGCTCTAACAATGGTTGCTGCCATTTCTTTTTCAAGGTTGCTACTTTCTCTTAAAGTTGAGGAAATATGGTGTTAGGCTCTTGAACCTTCACATTTAGGGTTCCTTTTTCAATATTATTCTGTCTTCTTTCTCTTTTTTCTCCCCTAACCATGATTTTCCAGGGGTATTTATAGGGTTTCAAGCTAAGATTTTTATGGATATAATCAAAGATGGATCCTTATTCATCAAAGCTTGGCCCTTTGATCAAAATTGAAGAGTTTTGGGTATGTTTTACAGCTGTGAGCTCTATACCTATGTTGGTTTTACAATGATGATTTCACAACTTGGTTTTGGAGATTTTGGTGCTTTTCCCAAACTTGGAGACCAAGAAGCTTATTTCTGGCATTTTGATCTTAAAAGAAACGTGACCAACATTTGATAAGAACGCACTAAGAAGACTTCAAGTATGAACAAACAAAAATAGATTACTGGTTTTACGAAATGGATATCACAGTCATCGATGACTGAGTTACCCACTTTTAAGGTCTTGTCGGAGCAATTGCAACGTCATCGTCATTGAAGACCACTTGAAGTTGGTAGAGGGGGTGCACATATTTTGTTTGGATCTAACTTTGCTCGATTTAGAAGTCTGTAGCTTCACATCCATTTGCTTGAAGGTGTTAACTCGATCATCTCAGAATCTGCCAATGTATTGATGGCTGATCAGGGACAAGATGTTGTTGAGATCATTGAAGAAAATGAAATGTAAACGTTTGATATGAGTAGTTGATCTTTATAGAGGGGGTGATTCTTAGTTAAATGGTGATGGTTACAACCCTTGAGGTGGTCGGAGATGCCATATTCATTCGCCTGAAGATGCCTACTTGATCAGCCAAAACTGCAAAAAAAATGGTGAACAGTAGTTGAACGACGCGTCATTCAATCCCTTCATTAAATCTGAGTGACATGTCGTCTAAGTTAAACCCTAAAAATTAGGGTTTTAAATTTGGGATTTGAAAAACTTCAATTTAGTCCTTGTTTTTCTAATTTCTTTTAATTGTACATGTAATTACCTCATAACTTTTAATTGCATGCAATTTTATCCCTGTCAAACTCAATTATCTACCCCAAAGTTTAACATCTTTTTCATCGTGGTTCATAGTTTCTGATTTGTGCATTTTAATCCTCAATTGACCATCAAACTTTCAGTTTTATTTAATTAGACCCCTGATTTGACTCATTGCTACCCCTAAAATTGTGTGCTACTTACATATTGGTCCTTGGTCTTGGAAATTTACAATTAGGTCCTTAATTAGCTTTAAAACTTTAATATTTATGCAATTAAGCCTCTAAGTTGACCAAATTAACTCTTTAAAATTGCAATTCGACCTCTAGACTTTAATTTCTTCTAATTGAAGTCTAAATTGACTTTAAAAAATAAGCATCTTTTTCATCGAGGTCCATAGTTTCTGATTTGTGCATTTTAATCCTCAATTAACCATCAAACTTTCAGTTTTATTTAATTAGACCCCTGATTTCACTCATTGCTACCCCTAAAATTGTGTGCTACTTACATATTGGTCCTTGGTCTTGGAAATTTACAATTAGGTCCTTAATTAGCTTTAAAACTTTAATATTTATGCAATTAAGCCTCTAAGTTGACCAAATTAACTCTTTAAAATTGCAATTCGACCTCTAGACTTTAATTTCTTCTAATTGAAGTCTAAATTGACTTTAAAAAATAAAATTTTCTTGTAATTAAGCCTTTAATAAATTCAATTTAAACCTTGAAAATTCTAATTGAGTCTTTAAACATCCAATTTTAAATTTTCCTCATCCAATTGAACTTTTCTTGCCAATAGGGCCTTCATAAGTCAAAAATATGTTGTCAAGTTCTCAACTTTGGGTATTTTGATCCTTGTCAACTAGTCTTTATCAATTTTTTAGACATTTTTCATATTCTTCCTACTAATGTATATATTTTTTTATTTTTTTGTATTTTGTATATTTTTTGTATATTTATGTGGGGTCCTCAAATGGGTAACAACAGATGCCCCCTCTGTACAATACTTACAGAGTAAAGACTTACCAAGTGCTTTGTGTTTGTAAGTTTGTAAAGACAAACAAATTGTTCTTCAAACCTAATCTTCTCAAAACTTTAATTCGGTTGACCTAAAACTCTATCTTTGCGGCAATTCCTTTAAACCAGAATTATGATTCAACTGTTTCCATTGAGGAAATGAATTCTATCATTTTGGTAACTTGTGTTTTAAGCTTTGTTGACCTGAAAGCATGCATCTCAACGATTCCCTTCAACTAGAATCTTGGTTTTACACTTTGATTAACCTAAAATTCCAATATGGTGATTCCCCTTCACCAGAACCAAAATTTTTGTCGCAATTTGGCTAACTGAGATCCTAATATGGAGATCCCTTTTAACTAGAACCAAAATCTCTGTCTTCAGATCGATTAATCTGAAATCTCAATTTGGCGATTCCCTTCAACCAGAACCAAAATCTTTATCTTATAGCTCGGTTAACCTAAAATTCTAATATGATGATTCCCTTTAACCAGAACTAAAATCTTTGTCTATAGCTCGGTTAACCTGAAATTCTAATTTGACGATTTTCTTTAACTAGAACCAAGATTTACGTCTATAGCTTGGCTAACCTGAAATCTCATTACGACAATCCCCTTTAACCAAAACCAAAATCTTTATCTTCAACTCGGTTAACTTGATATCCTAATCTGGCAATTTGCTTTAACCAAAATCAAAATCTTTATCTATAACTCGATTAACCTAAAATCTTAATCTAGCGATCGCTTTTAATTAGAACGCAAATCTTTATCTTCTACTAGGATAATCATATTCTCATAACTATTCTCTTGTGCAAATCTTTTTTGGCAAAGTCTTTTCATCTCAATGACTCATGTTTTCAGCCAGTTGACCTGAAATCCTGAATCTCAGCGATTCCTTTCAACTAGAACCTTCATAAGGTGTTTTAACTATTCTTATTGAATCCAAACATTATGATTGCGAGTTGAAAATTAAGATTCATGATGACGGGGTTCCCAAAACTCAGATTTCTTGATGCTAAGGTTTTTCTTATTTTTCCTAATGATAGGGTTTGAACTTTCATTTCATGAGAATCTTCTATTTTTATTTCCTTGACAAAAATTAAACAGCATCGACTCACGAGTTTGCTTCTGGTTTGGCAAAAAATGTATCTTCTCAACAATTTATTTTTGCTCGGTTGACCTGAAATCCTGCATCTCAACAATTCCCTTTAACTAGAACTATCCAAAGGCATCTTAAGTATTTTGATTAAATCTGGAACATTTGGATTACAAGGTTGGCATCTGATACTTCTCGATCGTGGGGTTTGAAAATTTTGACATTCCTCGATGCCAAAGAATATAGAAATTCCTAATGACAAGGTTTCTTTCCTCTTTTTGTTGATTGCAGGGTTAAAACTAAGATTCCTTACTATCATAATTCAATGATTATTTTTGTCAACTCTAATTTCATTATGTTTTTTTCCTATAAAATTTTAAAAACATTTATGCAATGCTTAGGGGTTAGATGACATGCATGCATCCTTACCTGATTTGAAATATAGGCCCTCTCATTTTCAATGCTCCATCGTCATAGGGTGCCTTTATTTGCTATCCAAAGCCTTTTTAATCCTCTGATTCACCAGCTCATACCATATGCCAATCCTTTACTCGGATGTAAATGTCCAATCTAGGTTGTGCATAATGATTACTGCTCTCATTGTTTATCAAGCTTAACCATGCCTCTAATTATGGTATTACTTACTTTATCATGCATGAGTTTTTAATAATTCATTCAACTTCTTGGATTATTTCAAAAATTACCATCTAATTAGCTGTGTACATTCCGCCAACAATTGTCAAAAAGGTTTTCTAGTGTCAACCTCATCTTAGATTATCAATGAGCCGTATAGTTGCCGTCAGTTGAACCATACTCTTCAAGCATATGTTATCATTAACCACCATGGAATTGTTAAGTCATTTAGATGTGCAACAAAGGCTCATTATTGTATGCTCAGTGTTCTTCATAATAAACTGCTCTCAGCTTGTCTAATCATATCGTAAAAAGAAATGCTTTTTCATTATCAATGATGTTCCCTTTATCACTCACATTCATGTAGTGAAAGACACCTTAAATCGGCGGGCTTAAAATCATATTGTCCTCAATCAATCTAGATAGCATGCATGATACGATCCGGACAATAAAAAAACAATCGGATTCGAATTCTGACGTAAAATGCATAACTGTCTAGTTTCATGGAAACAATCATAATTCTCAATACGACTGTTGGATCGGATTGAAATTTTATGTGCAGTCTCCTAACATGCTTTCCTACCTTGGTTTAAAATTTCAAGTCAATCGAAGTTCAGGAAGGCATTTCAATACTAGTCAACAAAGGCTGTATGGATTTTATTATTTACTTCATTTTGACTTGTGGACTTCCTATTTGGCTAGGATTATTTTCCTACAAGGATGTGACAACTTGTTTTGAGAATCTCCTAGTTCTATAAGGATCTTTAATGGGCTGCAATAAAGTTTCCAAGTGTGGCAATGATTCATAAATGTTTCAGAATCCTTTTCTTACAAGGATTCCTTATTCATCCTAGCTATAACAAGGAAAGAAGACTTTTAGAATTAACTCTACCTTTAGATCAGATTTCCTAGTCTATTTGAAACTTCTTAAGGGTGACAAATCTGATTCTAGCATATTTAGGATTGTAATTTTCAAATTTTTGTAATTTTTATTATTTTCTTTTTAGTCTTTGAGTTATTATTACTTATTTGGGTCAATTGTAAGTGGACCTCATATAAGTTCACTTAATGGGGGTTCATTAGGGTTTATTTAAGTTTAGAGTTAGTATAAATAAAGCCATAACCAAATATGTAAGTTAGACAATTCAGATTAATAAAACTTCTTGTTTGCCACACTTTATGTGTGTGTGTGTTAGTGAGATACTCTCCCTTCCTTGGTTCTATAAAGAACTTAAAAACGGCTTATCGAAGAACAACTGACTTCTTGGCGTCATCCTTATACTTCTCGTTTGCAAATCAATATTTGTTGGGTGGAGGTTTCCGTTTCTAATAGTGTGGGTGCCTAGGTACAAGTTATATTTGTATCACACTCCTATCAAACCTGATTTACTTGGCTTTTCAGGAATTGATGTCTTTGTGTGTGGGTTACGTGACCACGTGATCACGAGGTTTACATCATTTGGTATCAAAGCCTGACTCAATTAATCAAGTTATATCCTTTTATTTCTTGTATTTTTTATCTTCCGCGTCAATTTTCTTTTTGTCGTCTTTGTTTCGGTCTGATCTTGTTTTAAATCAGTTTCGGTCAGATTGTCTTCTTCCTACGTTATTCTTGATTGCTTGCATTGAATTGAGTCTTTTAGAATTAAAAAAATGGTGTCATTAATGTCTTTCTGTCCAGAATTTCCTTTTTAAAGTAAAAAAAAACAAACAAAAAACATTATTTAGGACAAAAGCGTTTGTTTCGCTTCTGTTTTGCGTCCACTTATCAAACCATATTATAATTGTGCCAAAATTGATATTCTGGTTATTTAGGTGAAATCACACAATATATCAATTTTCAATTTATTTGGACATCATTTGGTTTAAGTTTCAAATTATGGTTCTAAATGGGTTGATTTGCGTCAGTTTCACGTCCATATATCAAATCTATTCAGAATTAAATCAAAATTTATATTCTGGTTTTTTTATATGAATTCACTCTAAATATCAAAGTTTAGACCATTTGAAAGTCGTTTGGTTTAGGGTCCCTTTTTGGGTCTAAAAGGATTTGTTACGTTCATCAATTGAAAGTCCATGTAATTATGGGTCAGTTTTCAGTCTCTAGTGTCTTCTTACTTTATTTATTGTCATTAGCTTTCGTTTTAAGTTCTGATATCAAAAAAATAAAATGCAAAAGGAGTATTACAATAAGGATTTCATGTATTCTAACGAGGGTATTATGGCAAAAGAAGAGGATTCAAAAGGAAAGGTGGTATCAAAGGGAGAGAAATAAGGAGATTAGTGTTCTAAAAAAAGAAACCAAGAGTCTATGTCGTATTCTAAGAGAGATGTAGCAAGAACTTGATGTGTTAATGACATTAGTTGATGCCCATCAAGCTTTATAAAGAGAGGAGCAAAAATGCCGCAATGATGATAAACAAAAGAAAAGGGTGCTACCTTCATCCAAAGTTGTTGGCGACGATTGTTGGCAACAAAAGAACTCCAAGGGCTTCAAAAAGAGGCTAAAACTTTATCCCTTATCTCTGTTAATGATTCAAGGATGAATCATCTTGAAGAGAGAGGGAATGATACGATTCAGGCAATAAAAAAACAATCAGATTCGGATTCTGACATAAAATGCACAACTGTCTAGTTTCATGGAAACAATCAGAATTCTCAATCTGACTGTTGGATCAGATTGAAATTTTATGTGCAGTCTCCTAACATGCTTTCCTACCTTGGGTTAAAATTTCAGGTCAATCGAAGTTCGGAAAGGCATTGCAATACTAGTCAACAGAGGCTGTATGAATTTTGTTATTTACTTCCTTTTGACTTGTGGATTTCCTATTTGGCTAGGATTCTTTATGGATTTCCTATTTGGCTAGGATTCTTTTTCTACAAGGATGTGACAACTTGTTTTGGGAATCTCCTAGTTCTACAAGGATCTTTAATGGGCTGCAATAAAGTTTCCAAGTATGGCAAAGATTCATAAATGTTTCAGAATTCTTTTCTTACATGGATTCTTTATTCATCCTAGCTACAACAAGAAAATAAGACTTTAGAATTAATTCTACCTTTAGATCAGATTTCCTAGTCTATTTGGAAATTTTTAAGGGTGACAAATCTGATTCTAGTATATTTAGGATAATAATTTTTGGAGTTTTATTATTTTTATTATTTTTTTCTTAGTTTTTAGGTTATTATTACTTATTTGGATTAATTGTAAATAGGCCTCATATAAGTCCACCCAAGGGGGGTCCATTAGGGTTTATTTAAGTCTAGAGTTAGTATAAATAAAGACATAACCAAATATGTAAGTTAGACAATTCAGATTAATAAAACTTCTTGTTTGCCACACTTTGTGTGTGCGTGTTGATGATATACCCTCCCTTCCTTGGTTCTATAAAGAACTGAAAAACAACTTATTGAAGAACAATTGATTTCATGGCGTCATCCTTATACTTCTCGTTCTCGAATCAATATTCATTGGGTGGGGGTTTTCGTTTTTAATAGTGTTGATGCCTAGGTACAAGTTATCTTTGTGTCACACTCCTATCAAACCTGATTTACTTGGCTTTCCGGGAATTGATGTCTTTACGTGTGGGTTGCGTGACCACGTGATCACGAGGTTCGCATCAATGCATCCTTTCAACATTTATCCAAATGCATCCATGTGATAACATCTTTTAAAAGTCATAACCATATATCAAAAGGGTAAACCAAACATTTCAGACATAAAGATTGCCATTAAGTGCAACGTTACTCTTAACTGCTGCTGAAGTTCACTGAGTAAATCATAGACTTCTTAGGCAACATCTCCCTTAGTTGAACTAGTTGTGTCCATTATTTTACCTATCATCAAAATGCATATGTCATTGCCAGACGTTAATCATAGCTTTGATGAATCTCACTAAATCATCATTTGATTATGTGTTTCTTTGCCCCCAATTGATCTAAATATTGTTTGTTTTCCATTACATTATCCATGGCTGCTCAACTTTTCAAGGACGATTAAGAAGTGTCAATGTTATTTTTGTATAAGACTTTGCAAACTCGGTCGATGACTTTTTGTTTAAAAATTGCTTTCTTATTTTTTAATCAACTTTATGAATTTCAATGGTCATGTCTATTCAAAACTAATTGTTGTAACGAAATCACAGAGATATAAATTTTGAAAATTAAGCTTATTTGGTTAAAGATCTAACACACATCATTCATACATGCAGTTCTTTGATTATTTTGTATTTTAAAAATAGAAATTGACTCGATGTAGGATTAAAGCATTTGTTTGGCTCTTTTATGGTTTTTTGTGTCAATTTTAATCTCTTATTTTTTGTATGTCATTTGATGGTACGTGACGAGGTAACTTTCTATGGATTTCAACGGCAAAAGGCTCGAGTCAAGACTCGAGGCTTTATAAAACAAGATTTTTTATTTTGAGCACCTATTTTATCAGCATGTATAATAATCAGTAGCTTAGTTCGTAAAGCCACAACCTTTATGAAAAAGCTTTTCATGTTTTGATAGTGCCACTTATTGGTTCAAATCACTTACTTGATTAAAAAAAGCTTTTAAAAGCATGTAATGCAGGATATGACTCATGACTATGGAAAAAAAAAATTCATAGGCTCAAAAGTTGTTTGAGGGTTTCAAAGACCTAAGATCACCATCAACTATTCACTTCAATCTCTTTCTTTTGTTGTCTTTGTAAAAGAAATGACATTTAACCATGGCATACATTTCACCAATAAGTCTTGTTTTCTAAAATTGGACAAAAAACTCCATTTTTCTTAATCATAATCAATTAATGATATATAATCATGCCTCACCTTTTCTAAGGAATATTCCTTAATCAAAATCAAACAATGACATATAATAATGCATCACCTCTTAATAAGAGTTTTCATCAATAAAAAACTTTTAGTGTTGTTAATCAAAGTCAAATATTGGAATATAACCATGCAGCTTTTTCAACTTCAACTCATTCGATCAATGGTTCTAGATGCTCCAATCTTATCAATCATTGGCATATAATCATGTCATTCCTTTCATTGTCAATCTCAAATTTAAAGAGAATACTAAAGCTCATTGCTCATCATTTATCTCATGATACTCCTTTATCTTTTTACTGTCTCACATTTCAAATCAAAGGAAAGGTTAAGGTTCACTACCAATCATTAGCCTCATCAATTTTATTTTCACTTAAATGATCAATATTCTCTTAACAAAGGCTATAAAGCAACTTCAACTTTTTCTTTGATGGATAACCAATCTAATCATTTAAAGACACCAAAGGTTTTATCAAAGATACCAAAAGACATGTTCATAGTTCAATATCTCTTTTTTTTCCTCTTTTCTTATTATTTTTTCTTTTTTTATTATTGCCCCATCATCAACTTTTGGCATTTTGTTATGCCTTTCCTCAATTAAAATATCTCTTGCCCCTCTTAGACTTGATAAACATTTTCCTACCTTTAACCTTGATTTGCCTTTAATTATAGGAAATTTCTACTTTTGGTTTTCTTACTGTCTTTCTCAAAGTTATATATTCTTATGATTTATCTTTAATTTTTTTAAAAAATAAATATAGATGAAATTTATTTTTAAAAATAAAAATATTTATTTTTGTATAATATTTCTAATACTGTAGTCTTGTATAATATTTTTCTCTTTAATTTTTTTCAATCAATTTTATGCATGTCTGTTTCTATTATAATTTGATTTAATAAAAAAATTATTTTAATAAAGAAATTTATTAAACATAACATGGTATATGGTATGTGCCACGAGATTAAATATCTTGATTTATATTTGTCTCTCAAATTTTCTAGTTTCGTTTTTAGTTATCGTTAATGATTTATTTTTTATTTTTTTATACAGATGATTCTCAATTTATTAATTAGATACGTGCATAAACTTTTCAATTTATATTAAATATTTTTTTATATAAAAAATTCTAATTAAAAAAATTAACAATAAAACACGAGTCAAATAATTAGTAATTAATTATTATAACTTCAACCTTATTTCACTAAAGAAAAATTACCCGCTATACAAACATCATGCTAAGACTAGTTAATTATTATTATCAAGACAACTAAAAACGTTAGACGGTAATTGGTTTAAGTGTTTATATGAACAAAGAACAACTTCATATATTATTTATTTTAAGCGTTTAGTTAACAAACTTGTGTTGTAACTCATTGGTTGAAGCATTCAGGGTAAAATCGAGGTAATGGGTTTGAATCCTAATGGAAGCAATTAAATGCTTTTAAGTCATATTGTTTTTCAAAAAAGAAAAGGGTAAATGACATTATAAAAAGAAAAAAAAATAAAAAAAAAGTTTTTTTAACACGCTCAAGGATTTTTTATTGATTATTTGAGTTTTTTTGCCTCCCTTGTTTTTTTTGAGCTTTTGAGTTTTTCTTTCCATTTCTACCTTTTTTTTAATATGAGTTTTTTTTATATTTATTTTATTAAGGTTTTTTTTCTCTTTTTTTCTCTTTTTTTAATTTCATTTTTTAATTTTATTTTTTAAAATATATTTTTTTATTTAATTTTATCCTTTAATATTTTATTAATATTTTTGCATCCATTCAATGAACAAAGTCATGTGAAGTTTATAAACTATTTAATTTAAACTTGGGCTAAAAAAATAGTTATGCCAAGATATTTGAAATTTAATCTGTTATATTAAATTTAATAATAATACTAAAATATTTTTTGTCAATTTAAATATTATTTTCATATGTTCAAATTTTTTTTAATGAAAACCGCAGCGAAAACATGCTCGATAAACTAATAGAAGCTAGTCAAAATGAGGAAAAATCAACTTGGTTTGGATTTTATTTATTTATTATGATTTGGATAAATAGAAATTTGCAACACGCGGCGCACGTGATTCATTGGGAAGGCA
>Ga0307509_10006665_pt1 | contig 15413 bp, 15 predicted proteins | sample 10_EM_MG_FD_202245 | JGI IMG/M metagenome (GOLD analysis project Ga0307509, IMG submission 202245) | Populus trichocarpa ectomycorrhiza microbial communities from riparian zone in the Pacific Northwest, United States - 10_EM | ecosystem: Host-associated > Plants > Roots > Unclassified | place...
CAACGATTCTCTTCCCAGCCAAGAGGACGGCTGAAACTTCTGTTGGTGAGATTGTATCATCCCAAGTAAATCTACCCCAGCGTTGTGCTGTCCCCCACAAGTCAGAATCAAATTTGAGAGTCAGATTATTCGCATAAGAGATGTGTTCTATGCTATCATCTACGAATAAGAATCCCCTGCAAGGAGTTTCTATGGATGCTCTGCTCTCTAATTCGTTGATCACTACCACATTTCGGCAACGTCTCCTTAACGATACCATAAATGCTGAAGCCGGGGAAGCAGCAGGGCCGGAGCAGTAATCATCCTTTCGTTCCTCGTCATTGTATTGGTTAAAACATAAAACAAAAGAAGAAAGAAAAAGAAGTCCAGTCCAACAATAATTGAGTACAGGATGAGGTTAATGTTAATCACCTTTTGGTTTATATATACAAGTTAATAATTAGTAACTCGAAAAATAATTTCCAACAGCCGATATTTGATGAAGAAAACAGGCAGCACAACCTGTCATCCTTCATAGGACACAGCTAAGTATTGAATATGTGCGACTTGACTCTCTGCTAATAAAGTGAGTATATTGCCACCAACTTTTATTAATCTCTATGCACGTTTCAAACTTCAGCTTGAATGCAAGGTAAATATGGAATCTTTTCATGGCAGGGGTTTTGTTTTCTTCATCCTTTTGCTTTGTATGTAATATGGATATCATGATAAATCTGAAGTCATGTTTTATATAGATAAATTTTGTGACTGCTGTGTTTTAGAACATTACCATGACTTGTGATTAACCTACACTACTGTATGCTACTCGAAAACTGATTTCCTCATTGTCATTTAATGGAGTGTTCCATTTCTTTTCCTTCTTTTTTAAACGAAATGACAGGTGCAAATTGATGTGGAGGATTTCGTGAGCTCATTTCGGCCTGATATCATGGAGGCTATGCATGCTTGGGCAAAAAGATCCAAGTTCTATGACATCATGGAAATTACACAGGTTTTTGAGGGCAGCTTGATCAGGGCAATTAGGAGAGTGGAGGAAGTTCTTCAACAGCTTATAGAAGCAGCAAAGTCAGTCCAGTGGTGGAACAGAGCTAGAGGCCAAATTTGAAGAGGCTGTTTCTAAAATCAAGAGAGACATCGTGTTTGCAGCGTCATTATACTTGTTTTGCTATCTGCGGTGTAAACTGAAGGGAAAAAAATGGGAGGAAGGAGTAGTTCTTCCGAGGGAGCCAATTTCTTTAGCCAGGAGAAGATCTCTTTTGTAATGAATGCAAATCATTCTCCAGTGGATGCATGTGGAAAGCTCTCTGTAAAGAGGAGGATGAAGATGGCTGAATCTGTAATATTTTCAACGCACATTCTTCTTGAAGGTGTCGTGCTCCCAGTGCATCTGAAAGTGTGATTGCAAGAATGCCTTTGGAAGAAAGAAAAGAAGAAATGAAACAACCAAGCTGTAGCTCATATCTTGATGAGCCTTTGGTGGCTACTCCTCAACCCTTTATTTATTTATTGTATGTAGCACAATACATGTGCAATATATGTAGTCAATCGGCAGTTTTGTTGTAAGTCTGTCCTTCGCAATCTTGCTGTGAGCTCATGGATCATGTGATAGAAATGACTGGATGCTAAATCATTGATGAAAATGTGAAAAGGTATTGGTGTGATTAAGCTTGATGCCATAATTCCTTTCTTTATTTTGTGTTGTCGTTTAATGATTTTCATGATCCTCTCACCTGTACTACTGCTTTGGCCTGTTGTCTCTTCGTTCTGTCCCTCTGTTGATTTGTTAATGGAGGTATCCTCAATTTTACAAAAGAAATTTGAATGTCCCACAACCATATATAAGTTCATTTTATTCAATGTCCATCTGGGCTGTTGAAAAGCTACAAATTGTAGCTTCTGAAAATAACAAGGAACTGTGATTTTCAACTTAGTGATTCTCAAACGGCTACAGAGATAATAATAATGATGATGATGATGATGATAGCAGATTGCATTACAAATGTTATTTCAGTAGCTTTAAAATCTAATTACAACAGCATCCAGTAGATCTTGAAATGTGAAAAAAAAATAAAAATTGCGTGTATATGGATGGATCTTTTACGGGCTTCAAGCCCCTACGAACTCACTTTTTTCCTGAATGCGAAAACATGGACAGAAGCAACGGATTAGATTGGCACAGAAGGTGACAACACATCCGAAAAACCCAGTTGACTTCTCTCTTCTTGGCTTCTGCTCAACAGGCACTCCATAAACAGGATTTGGAACCAGATATTGCTGATATGACGGCAATGTTGGATATATGGGAGTTGTTTCCATAACAATTTCTTGTGATGGAACTTGGATTTGACTTGGATGGGCCAGCTCAGGTAAGGACAGCAGCCCAGGTGCAGAAACGGCCTCGTAGGTCAGTTCAGGCTCGAGCCATGGTGGCAATGGTGGAGCTGAGGGTTGAGTTGGTGCGGTAGGGTAAGAGCAGCAACAATGACATGATGAGGGTGGATGGTGGTAATAGGGTTCATGATATTGAAGGGTCTTCTTCCTCTTCTTCTTTCTTGGCCAGAACTTCTTGAGCTTCTTCGCTGCTTTTATCATATCCTGGTGGTGTCTCTACTCTCTACTCTCTACTCTGCAATTTTTATGGGAAATGGAGGAGAGCTTCAATTATTCTTTGAGAGAAAGTGGTAGCTAAAGCTAGAGAGAGCGTCTTTGGCTAAAAGATTATTACAAAGAAACGCATCCTATGACGTTTTTTAAAGTAGATATATTCAACTTTGCTTAAAATTTTCAAATCTAACGACCGTTGCTCATCCACTCCTAGCCCCACCTCCTGTTTCTGAAAAGAACGTGGTGGAGCGCGTGGGCTAGGCCAATCTTGGACAGCTATTGCTTTTGTTTTGCTATGATTTTTCTTTTTCTTTTCGCTATTTTTTTTTTTTTAACTGGTTGTTTCAGCTGTGGTGGATCATGGAACTGGGAGTTTTAGCACTCACACTCTACCATCGAATCTTTGACTCGTCCCGGGATATAAGCAGTTGGTCTCTGCCCACAGGTGTCCAGAGAATCATGGTAGCACTCAAATGAAGTTGAGGATTCATGAAAATCTGTCACACTCGATTAACATTTCACAAACGAAGGTAGAGACTACATGATTCCGTAATGAAGATAAAAATCTTTGGAATGGCATCTCGCAGCATTGCATATGGTTTCTCTGGCAAGCTGCTTGTGAGCCTCAGAAATCCGCCACCTTTGTCACGTCAAAACTACAAGAAATTACCTTCTGGTGGTGGTCTATCCGAAGAAACTGGCTAGATTTTAAAGTGATATCATACACAGGCCACACATAAAACACGCTCCTTTCAACCACTTGGAGGAATCATCAGCACATCATAAATACTTTCTCCTCTTTTGACTTCCTAGGGAAGATGAATGCCAGCTTTATATTGAGGACCTAATTAAAAAGGAAAGCATTGCACGGTGCACAACATATAAAGGTTTTTAATTGTTTTTGGATGGTGCAGCTTCTGATTTGATATAAACTGGAACTTGTATAATCGCCTGACAAGCAGCATCATTCAACAATAATCACTATGAGCTTCTTCCAAAGAGAACTAAAACGACAGACATGCACCGCAAAGCAAGATATGAGAAGGCTATATGTATTTATACACAAAAGCCAGTGTAAACCAAAACACAACTCAGGAAACTGAAAAAACAAGATAGCACATTTCCCATTCTTTCATCGGTTGAGAACAAGAGGTGGAATGGACAACTCTTTAGCTGCTTTGAATCCAAACAAGCAAGCACTATATGATATAATTCACAAAACAAAATGATAAACAAAACCCAATACCTATTCATAAAGACAGTCTCATTCTCTACAAATGACAGGATTGATAAACAGTCATCCACTATCTCGACATAATATTAGCATTGCGTGTCCAGAAGCTGTACTGGTCATTCTTTGTAACCCTGCAATAAACAAAGCCTTGACTGTTCTCTTCATCATTCCTTTATATATTTCCACTGCAGCCATTTCTGGCAAAACACAGGCATATTGGCATATCAGCATCCAGGCCCAACGACAGATGAGCGGTCCTCTGTGTTAACAGATGCATCGGCATTAGCATTGGCACTATCTCCTTTGATCTCTTCATCACCTGAAAGTTTAATCTTGGGTGACAGCCTCTTGACTTCTTCAGATGCATAGATAAAAATCTTCTTCACCATGCTGCAGAACTCACTGCAATCAAATAGCAAATTAGTCATCAACAAAGCAATACGATTCTCTCTAATTTTTAAGCATGGTTAATACAAAAAATATGAAACATCTTACGTGTTCAAGGACAATGATTTTAATTATTGTAAAAGGATGAAAACTTGAGAATATAAGAATGAGTGAAATGAACTTACTGCCATGGATCATCCCCAACCTTCATCATGTCATCTTCATTATCAGTATACACAACCTGCCATTTCTTCGTGGATCCACTGAGCTCACCTTCGATATCAAACATCTCCTCCAGCTTCCTCAGCAGGTCTTCATAGCGTTCAAACTGTGTCAAATCAACAGCTCTTCCAACAGCAACGCCTTGCATGTGAACCTGGAAAGATACATAAATCATCAAATATTCATAGCTAGAGTTGCACAACCAGCATACAGTAAAAGTATCATACTCCGTATCCACGCTATCCATCCAATGCCACACTTCAGTTTGCTGTAATGATTGTCTCATGGAGAAAATCTAAGACAATTGCTAATTGTTTTTCCACAGAGGTGGGGCAGCAAAACTAAAAGATAGTGTGCATAGCATTCTAGTTGACAATAAAAAGATCGAAGGGATTTACCTTTGTGCAGCTCCTGATTTGCCTACTTTGCAACTCCTGATGAGATCTCAGACATGATTTCTCAGGCTCAGAATGCTGATCAGACTCAGCCTCTAAAGACACAACCGGGCGATCATTGCCCACTGTTCCAGACACAGTAACCACTGGTGAAGTTCCTTCTGCATTGAAATTGTCAATAAGTTGAATCCCGAAAAGTCTGTAGCCAATCCCAGTACCCTGTCTCCTTTCTCCCAAATCTTTGTTTACAACTGGAGCAAAAGAATCTGTGACACTTTCCACTTGGTTAGGCCGATACATTGAATTCGGCGAAACACTGGTCACTTGACTATTGCCACAGAAGCTAAGAGAGTTGGCCTTTGCAGTGGTAGAGAAATTGGGTGATGGATAAGGGTCTCGTCCACGTTGTGATTCACCATATGAGAAAGCTGAAGACTCAACCGAAGGTTTCCACATACCTAACGCACAAGGGTAACAGGAAGTTTATCATAACATGTCAACACAAGCAGATGGAATGAGGAAATATGAATTGGGATGTGGACAAACCAAGTGCAGAAAGATTGGCTGTTGGTGAGGGCAAGACAGATGGCCGTGGCCGCTTGTTCCTCTGCATAGGTTGGGAGTTCGAAGGAGTAGTTGCAACAAGAGGTTCCAAATCCCATGGTGATACTCTCTCTGGACGCAAGATGGAAGAAGGTTCATCCCAATGGACCTGGCAGACAATACGATACCAGTCATGAGCAAAGACAAGTATACTTCAGCATTGGAAATTGGAAAATGAATTAGAAAAAAAAAAGGTGGCACTCAATATCAGAATCCATAATTAATAAACTATTAACCAAACAACCTTTAATGATCTCCACTCAGAATCAGCCCATCCCGATGATATATTATCTCCAACGCCAACAATGGTGCCACTAAACCTGTAGCATAATGGACCATCATGATTTAAAAGATGTCATCGAATTCTTGAACCAAGTTTTAATTTAGAGTAAGACATACCTTCGTTCAGGAACTTCCTCACCCTCAAATCTCATCTTAAACCTCATCCCTACAGAAAGCTTGTGGTTTTGAGCTTCAATATACTTGTTAAGATTTACAATGAACTCAGACCTACTTGTTCTGAAAACAAAATAAATAAATAAAAGACTTTATTCAGAAGAAATATCCATGCAAGAATCTCAGAAAGCAACACAAGAATTGCATAAATGAGAAACTATACCCTCATACTTATCCTAAACTACAGCAAGCAACCCAAAAATGGACTGACAAAAGTTACTGATTGAAAAGCGGGAATTAAGGGAAAATGTACAATTTGAGTAGTAGTTGAGACATCCAGGAAAAGACCTTATAATCAGAGGTTGCTAAATAACAGTAGAAACATAAACATCAGTTTCACATTTCTCCTCAATATCACATTAATGCAACAGTCATGTTAAAATGAGATTCTCCCTTCTGAAGGTAGCTGGCAATTACAAAGTACTGACAATTAAAGGTTCTACACGAACCATTAGGCACATTATCATGCAAAGTTCTGAATGTTGCTCAGGTAACTACAAATTACAAATGACTTCAAAACAAAAGGAAAGCAAGAAAATTGGATGGATGAACTACGAAGTAGTTGGTTTAATACAACTAAGTGCACAAAAACCTTGGCTTGTAGAAGACAGAAAAAAGGGTTCCAGTCACAATGGCATGAGAAGCAGTAGCAAGAACCCCTAGATGCATGCTTTGGCTAGATATAACAGAAGATGGCATATTTGTCTGTTGCCTCATGAGCCTCCTTACTCCCACACGAAGCTCGCCATTTTCTCCCCTGCAGGGAGTATTTCAATCAATCATTGACAATTCTGTTTAGCAAGAAAATCACTGCAAAAAAACACCATGATGGACAATATACTTACCTTAGGAAGATGAATGCATCACCCGCAACTAACTTTTTTGAGCTAACAAAGACACTCCACCCTGTTGTGAGCAGGTGACGCCTTGGTTGACCTGCAAATGATCTTTTAATCAGCAGCATTTTAAGGGTTAATACAGAATATTGTTCGTACTTTGTGCTAGGATACCATGTGATGAGGAAAAGTAGCTGACATCAAATCCCACATATAACAAATGATAAAAAATGTGGAGAAAGCAGATGATTTATACCATATCATGGTTTCTCTTTCCCTAAAATCCTTTTCCTTCACATAAATCTGCATGATGCAAGGGAAAGGTAAGGGAAGAGGAAAACCATTTCAAAAACCTTAGGCCCACTTTCTCTGAAAAAGGGGCATGGGAATTAATTGCCAAATTGCTTGCTTAGATGGACAATAGTGGAAATAAAAGGTCGTTTATGTGTTATGAACAGCAACAAAAACAAAGCCTCCATATGATCCCACCAACAGGTGCTCTCTGTTGGATCAGATCAGGCTACAGCATCAATGGTTCTCAGATGCTCACAACAAAAGGCTCAAAAGTAGGGACGCAAACCACAAATCCATACATGTATATACAAATTCTACATAAACGAAATGCCAAACTGAGGACAAAAACCTTCTGAGACATGCCATGAGCAAGTTGCCAACTGTATCTACAAGGTGTCATATCAAGCAATAGCAACTACTTCTAACCTCGAAAAATGTGTCGAAAATGCCACTCATTGCCATGCAGATCAGTTGCAACCAATTCCTGCCAAGGTGGCTGCTGAGACATGTCCTGAATGAAAAAGAGAATGGCATAAACTCAAAAGGCACATAAGAAGCCCTATAATGCATATTAGGAATGTCAAAATGATAAAATTTAGATGCTAACCAAAGGAGGCAGACAATCATCTGCATGCCTTCGAAGAACAGAGAAACCACCATGAGTGCTTGTGTCAGAAGCAGTAAGTGTCTTGCAAAATGAATGGACCGTGCATCTTTCAGGTTCTGGGAGTGGAGGATCAGGACTAGTAACCTCGCTTTGCTGATTCATAGAGGAAATGATGACATGGAAGATTTGGCAAAAAAAGTACAAAATAAAAATGCACTCAGAAACCTTGTCTGCTACAAAAATAGAGAGCTTACATCTGGTTCAGGAAGCAGTGTTATCTGGGCATAAACTTCATCTGTTTCAGGTTCAGCCTACAGTCCATAGCGAAAATAGTGGATGAACCAATATGCAGAAAATAATCCAGATTTTCTCACCATGTTAAAAAGAACCCATGTTAGGATTCATCAAAATAAAATGTTAGATTTTCACCAGGCAACTCACCCTGCGCTGAACATTAACCACTTTACACAGAATTTTAGATGGAAGGTTAAATGAGGGCATTTGCTGCTCCATCCCCTGATGCATTGATGCTTCAAGCTAACAAAACAGATATGAAAACTCTGTAAGAAAACTGCAAGAGAGAATATACAATAGAACAAGTAGGAAACAGGAACTTACCTACATATCTATGAGTACAATATTTTACAATAAGCAACATGATATAGTGCAAAATTCATTGAGCTGCACTTTATTTGGGAATACCTGTTCCATGTGACCTTGAGGAAAATAATAAACTCGCTCCCCTTCACAAGGAAGAGTGACAAGAGGTCCAGCACAGGCATGCCATAGTTCTTTGTACAAAGCATCATTGCATCCCCCTATTTATGGAAGGTCACCGGGTTAAATTTCATGAGGTGACAAACAAAAAGACGACATACAAAAGAAAGCCAACACCACAGATATCAGGAGCAAGTTAAATTATAGCTAGCCATGTGAAATAGGTAAACGAATTGAAGAGAGGAGCAGGCAAAATAGGCCGTTACAAAAGATCACATTGCTAGGGCACAATTAAAAAACCACCATTTCAAAGCAAAACTTTGCCCTACAGGAAAAATTTGACATTGCATGGGATTGATAAGCATGAATTGTCATCTCCTAGCCCGATGTTATCAGACAAATCCAGCCAATTACATCTGAATCAATAGTTCCCACCTCCAATCAGCCCAGTACAGGTTTAGATTTAACAAGTTCAGTAAAATATTAAATTTAAAACAGCAAAACCTCAAGTTATTATTTACAATTTGACAAAAAATTTATGCTGAACTGCAACTGGAAAATCAGTGAATAGAATACCAAGTTTCAAAGAATTTGAAATTCAAAATAAGAATCATCACATGTGCAGCTGCAGGCAAATTAAAATTCTAGTGTCAGCAACCCTAATTGTCTGAAACTGTCCAGTTGTGAATGGGAGGGAAGGAGGGAGGGAGGGAGGGGTAGATGTAAGAGTCAAATTTAAAGAGGTGAATCATACCACTAAATCCTATATAAAGACACCAAATCTTGTTAACATAGCTTTAACAAAGTCATTTGCCAGCCTTCATCAAAACAAATGTGAAAGTCAATTCAGTTCATTCAAGGATGTTGGGAGAAAATGGATAGCATAAATTGTTGTTAGGTCAATGTAAATGGATCAAGCAACCATTGCAAATTCATGAATTCCACACTAAAAAATAGTTGACACAAGCTGATGTTGCAATAATTCCATCACCAATTGGAAACTCAGTACGTATCCTGTCTTGTAAACACAAATTTGGAAACAAAAAAAACACACAAGTTATAGAAACCATAAAAAAAAAAAAAACTGTAGAAAACTCAAACCTGGATGGGGGTTTCCTCCGGAGGTATGATTCATAGCTGCAGATACCATAAAAAAAACCACACAAACCCTGAATGAGCAGCGAAACCAATCTATAGAAACCCTTCAATAAAAGCTGCTCCATCAACAACAGAAAGGGAATAAAAGAAACTAGTAGCAATCATTTATCTCACCAAACAAAAACAAACCCTTTAAAGATATTCCATTTACTATCACTTATTGATCATGCAGATTGATTCAGTGTTGCCTACTTGAAAGGAGACAAAGTCTGACTTAATTACTAACCATTTGTCAGTGCTAAATATATCTATCTCTTCTTTTTGTCTTAAATGAAGCAACAAGACTTGGCATTTATTTTTTCTTCAACTTTAACTACGAATTTTACAAAAAAAAAAAAAGCATAGATCTTTCAAGATTTTAAAATCCCCTCCACACTTTTCACAACCCAAATCCGCATTTACTTTTGCACAGCATATATTTTAGCCACTACAAAATGAAAAAAAAATCTTACAGGAAAATAAAAATGAATCCACGATCACATCCTAAAACAGCATGATTCAAAAAACCCATCTACCAACATACACAAAAATGTACATAAAAAGCTTGATTGCAAAAAAAATAGAAAAAGAAAGAAAGAAACCTGATGCTGGGACAGAGAGGAACTGTGAGAAAACAAGAGGGGAAGTACACTAGAACTGACCAGGGATCTGATGATAAACAAGTTATAACAACACCTACTTTCTTCACTTACAATTCACTAAAACCCCTCTATTAATTTCTCGGCAACTAAAACCCAGTAAAAAAGAAGAAAAGAAAAGAAAACATGGAAATCACAGTACCTTGCTCTTGAGGAGGGGAAAGCTGTGGGTAGGCAAGAAGGATCCGAGAATAGAAAGTGGTAAACAAGAAGTTGAAGATAGATTTGGAAGAATTCAGATGAATCGATTGGATCGAGAAGCATATAAAAAAAATTATATATATATATATATACACGTACAGATAGATACACAGTAAGTGCGTGTTATATCGTCAATGTCTTGTCCAAGCCGACACGACTTGTCTTTGGCTCTCTTGTCTGCTACGCCCTCTTTTTATTTTTCTTAATAATCTCTCTCTCATTTCTTTATTGTTTTTACTTTTATTATCTCTAATTTAATTCCATTTCATTTTTTTTCTCAATCATATTCATACATGTTCTTAAATATATTTCGAATTAAAATACAAACTATTTTTTATTTTTAAATTTAGAAAATATTCTTTCTGAATCCAGTTTTTTAAATCTCTTACACGTTATCAGATTTTATAAATTTAGTAGCTATAATTTTTATATGAAACAAATTAATAATTTAGAAGAAATCTTTTGGTATAATTGGAATATATTATATTAATTAGGTAGCTTTAGGACACAAGTTTAAATTCTATTAGTTACATTAATTATTAATTATTAATTGTAACATTAAAGTATATTTTCTTTAACTAGATTTAGATATTTCAAATTTAATCTATTTACGTATGCTTGCAGTAAAAAGGAGATCTCCACGTTACATCGATGACTTTTGAGAGGGAGTAAAGGCAAAGGGATACCCTTCGTTGTCCTTTTATTCCTAGAAGGATTTATTCTTTTATTTGTTTATTATTTTCTTATAATATAAGTGGAACTATTGTTTTAAAAATTGAGACCTCCACGTTTATAAAAGTTTAAATTGATATGGATTCAAAAAAAAGAACAGTTAACTTGGCTAAAATTTAATTATTGAACTTGGTCATTCCGATTTCAACCTAGTCAACTTAAAAAATATTAGGTTTTATAAATTATTAAAAAACTTTTGTTTTAAATTAATTTTTTATATATTTTTTTATTATTTTGATATACTAATGTTAAAATATAATTTTAAAAAATAAATATATATATATACACACACCAGCGATAAGGTTGTCATTTTATTCTTAGAAGGATTTATTCTTTTATTTTTTTATTATTTTGATATATTAATGTTAAAATATAATTTTAAAAATAAATAAATATATATATACACACACCAGCGATAAGGTTGTCATTTTATTCTTACAAGGATTTATTCTTTTATTTTTTTTATTATTTTGATATATTAACGTTAAAATATAATTTTTAAAAATAAATAAATATATATATATATATATATATTCAATGCGTTTACCAGCGATAAGGTTGTCATTTTATTCTTAGAAGGATTTATTCTTTTATTTGTTTATTATTTTCTTATAATATAATGGGAACTATTGTTTTAAATTGATATGGATTCAAATAAAAAACAATAGTTAACTTGGCTAAAATTTAATTAGTGACCTGGTACTCCAACCTGGTCAACTGAGAGAGTATTTGGTGTTGTGATTAAATTATAATTTTATAAATTGTTAATTTTTTTATTTGAAATTAATTTTTTGTGTATTTTTTAATCGTTTTGATATATTGATATTAAAATATAATGTTAATATATCAGAGCCTACTGGGATCTGGGTAGGAATAGTAACATAAAAGTTAGAATTCTTAGAAAAAAACAAGAGACCATTAGCCTATAGGTATGCAACTAAATGGTGTAAGTCCCGTCTCAGTTTTAGGGCAATAAATCTATATAACATGCAGCTTGTTTCCTAGTTTATCTTTCCTTTCTATGGATTCCATCTTTCACAGGACTACTTCTATTTCAGCTTCTTCCACCTCTGAAAACAGAAGCATAGTACAAAGTGAAGAAATAACTATTGAAGACTTTACAAAAAATATTGATGATTGAAAAATTCCAAAAATTTCTTAAACTCAGATTTATCAAAAATCTAAATATGATATTTTCAAAACAGATTTTACTATCAAAACTGAAGAAAGAGATATTCAGCTTACAAAACCGTTTGAAACCATTCAACTCCTCTCTCCAAAATCCCTACAAAAACATTTGGCCCGAAACTATAAATATATTCATGTTGACCTTGTCCAGGTCGGCATAAAACCCCTTACAAAGGAAGGCTTAAACACCTCCATTATAGCTGTCCTCCGTGATGCTAGATTTCAAAACTTCCAAGACTCCCTCCTCAGTTCTATTGAGTCTAGCCTTTGTAGTGGTCCGGTATCATTTGACTGTTATCCAAACATAACCATATCCCTCAAAGACAAAAATATCCTGCAAAGTATGTTACTCCAAATAAAGACCCATAATTATGACATGCTCGAAGGATCTATCCTCGTTGCCCTAAAATCCATTACAAAGCCATGTTCTCAGCCTTTGCCAGCAAACACAAATTCCAATCTAAAAAAGGAGAAACACTCCTACTACAAACAGATTTATCCTGCTCAAACACTGTTGTCCCTAAAGCAATCCAATGGAAAGACATATCCCTACCAGAAGATTGGATCCTCGAAGGTGCAGCACCACCAGAACTACCACCACCACCTCAACCCAATGTCCAAATTAAAAATATTACCCAATACACAGATGGAAAAGTCAAACTGTCTTTCCACCGACACTCTACAAGTTCCAGATTCTCAGAAACATCTTTCTCTTCCAGTACAATAGATATGGGAAGAATTTTCAAAATCCCTTCTGTTATCAACATCCCTTATCATACAAACCTTCCTAGAAAATCTATATCCGACATCCCTTCTACCAGTTTCCAAAATGCAGACTATACTACAAATATCCCAAAACCAGTTTATATAGACCTTGAGCAACCATCTCCTCCAACTTCACCAACTTTTTCAGCCGTTACTGAAAACATCCAAAATGAGCTGAATGTTTTGACTTCAGAAAAGCATTTTGTCATAAACAAAACTCTTCTCATAAGTGATTTTTATGGTGATCATAATATGAAAAAACGATCTTGGTTTTTTCAACATTTCCTCCAATAGAGGAATGATATTCAAAAACAATTTTATGCTTACATTGAGACCCATAACGTACAAATTTTATTCTTTGATTGGTTTGAATTCCATTATGTTTCAGCACGACATATTGCATATCCATTTACATCCATTAAACATGCATGTCCTATTACAACCCGTTCAAAAACCCCTACATGGACCCTTACCAGTGGATCAACAGTTGAGTCTGATCATCCACCCTTACGCAACATACAACTTACCCACAGAGACCAAACAGTTGATGCAGCCCCATACAAATTACCTGGTGAAGATACCCTCACAAATATCAAACACATAATCCAACAAAACAATTTTACAAATACCAACCTCCATTCCATCGGTAAACAGCTTTCCAGATTGGAAAAACAAATACAAAAAAACCCAGCCCACTTCATAACTGACAAAACCCAAACAGGAACCCCAGATAAAGCCATAGCTAAACTTCTCATTGCAGGCTTCTCTGGCCAGCTTAAAGGATGGTGGGATTACCATCTCACTGAAACAGATCACCTCCATATTCTAAACTCTGTACAAACCTATGAAGACCAAACACTTATCCTTGACCCTTCAGGAAACACCATCCAAGATGATGTGTCTACCCTTATCCTTACCATCTCCTTGCATTTTGTTGGAGATCCTTCCCATTTGAAAGACAAAAATGCTGAACTTCTCTCCAACCTTCGGTACAAGAAACTCAGTGACTTTCAGTGGTACAAAAATACCTTCCTTACTCGTGTTATGCTTTGAGAAGATTCAAACCAACCATTCTGGAAAGAAAAATTCCTTGCAAGCTTACCAATTCTCTTAGAAGAAAAGGTCCGAAACAAGATCAAGGATACCTTTACAACCAAAACCATACCATATGACCAGCTTACATACGGCGAACTTGTGAGCTTCACACAAAAAGAAGGTCTTAAGATCTGTCAGGATCTCAAACTTCAAAAACACCTAAAGTGGGAAATGAAACGTACCAGACAAGAACTTGGTAGTTTCTGTCACCAGTTTGACCTTTCCACCAAAAAACCCTCCTGCAATGGAACCTGTTCACAACCCAAAAAATATTCGAACCACAAGCCTCCTTATAAAAGATCGGCCCATAAATACCGACAATAATTTTATCCCAAACCAGAACAACCTTACTACAAAAAACCCTACAAATCCAACAAACCCCACAGACCTTTCCAGTCAAAACCCAAACCAAAATTTGACCCCAAAAACATTACCTGTTACAAATATAACCAGAAAGGACATACAACCCGTTTCTGCAAAGTCAATACCAAACTTCATGAGCTCCAAATAGATGAAGATACCATCAACCAAATACAAAATCTCTATATTTAAGCCACAGACACTGACCACTCTCCTTCAGGCACTTCTGAAGAAGAATTTCAAATTGATGAAATAGTAACTACCAGTGCTACTTCAGATGCCTCTACAGATTCCAAACAGATTAACGTCCTAACCCAAGACCAAGAATTCATTCTTGAGGTCATTAAAAGACTTGATGATCCTCATCTTCAAAAAACCTATTTGGATAGACTGTTGAAAGATTTTCACCAACTAGAATATATATATATATATATATATATTCAGTGCATTTATATGTGAAAAGTACTTTAAAAAACAGCATTCATCATTGTTCTAAACATTGCCTTATATACCGTTTGTTTGTAGTGTAAAAGCACTTTTAAAAAAATAATTTTTTTGTTTCAGATTATTTTTTTCTTTTATGTTTCTAGATCGTTTTAAGATGTTGATGTTAAAAGTAAATTTTAAAAATAAAAAAATATTATTTTAATGTATTTTTAAGCAAAAAACATTTTAAAAAGCAATTATTACCGCAATTACAAACAAACTCTTGTCATCAACCTATAAACTCTATTTTTTTTTATCCTTATCAATGATCTTCAACTTGATTTTAAAACTACCAATCAGAATTTAAAAACTCGACTCAACTTGATAGATCGACTTGGCTGATCCGGAGCCGGAACTGAGTTGGGTTTAAGAAAAAATAAGTAAAGGCAAAAACTCGAGCTGACCTGATGCCCTGGTTGACTTGGTTAAAAACCT
>Ga0307509_10006666_pt1 | contig 15412 bp, 17 predicted proteins | sample 10_EM_MG_FD_202245 | JGI IMG/M metagenome (GOLD analysis project Ga0307509, IMG submission 202245) | Populus trichocarpa ectomycorrhiza microbial communities from riparian zone in the Pacific Northwest, United States - 10_EM | ecosystem: Host-associated > Plants > Roots > Unclassified | place...
ACGGTGGGGGACGACACAATGTCGTCCGTCCTGGTCCTTGGCTCTTACTTGTCGGGCAAGTTCAGGAAAAGACGGGACGGGACGACGAAATTTCGTCCGTCCTCGTCCTGGCCCAGGACGGACGGACCGCCCCGTTGCGAACACTGTGTGGTGCTGGGAGTTCCAGGGGTTGGGGATTGTAGTAGAGCCTCCACTCTCGCATGGCCCCTCCTTGCAGCCCACATGAGTGCTGTTTGGCCGAACTCATTTGCGGTGTCACGGCTAACGTCGTCCCGTTCGAGTAGTATTTTCACCACTCCCTCATGCCCATTCACAGCAGCATACCAGAGCGGCGTTTGGCAGTCACTATCTGGCCTGTCAGGGTTGACGTCATCCCGTTGGAGCAGTGTTCTCACCACTCCCTCATGCCCTCTCAGAGCAGCACACAAAAGCGGCGCTTGGCCATAGATATCTGGGTTGTCAGCGCCGATGCAGCCCCAACTGAGCAATATTTTGGCCACACCATCGTGCCCATTCGCTGCAGCACACCAGAGCGGCGTTCGGCCGTCAATATCTGACTCGTCGGGGTCGATGTCGCCCAATTCGAGTAGTATTTCCACCACTCCCTCATGCCCATTCCAGGCAGCACACGAGAGCGGCGTTCGACCGTAGATATCCGCTCTGTCCGGGCTGACCTCGTCCCATTCGAGTAATATTTCCACCACACGTTCATGCCCACCACAGGCAGCGCACCAGATCGGTGTTCGGCCGTCAATATCTGGTTTGTCTGGGTCGACGTCGTCCAGTTCGTGGAAAATTGCTACCACTTCCCCGTGGCCTTTCATAGCAGCCCACCAGAGCGGTGTTCGGCCAGAGCGATCTAGTTCGTCGGGGTTGACGTCGTCCCGTCTAAGTAGTATTTCCACCACTCCCGGGTGCCCGCTCATAGCAGCATGATGGAGAGGTACCCAGCCGTCATTATCCAGATTACTGGGGTCGACGTCGTCGTGTGCGAGCAACATTTTCACCACTTCCTCATGCCCACTCACAACAGCACACCAGAGAGGTGTTCGGCCGTCATGATCCGGTTTGTCGGGGTCGAGGTAGTCTCGTCCAAGAAGTACTTCCACCACCCCCTCGTGCCCGTTCTCAGCAGCACACCAGAGCGGTGTTCGACCGTCAATATCTTGTTGATCGGGGTTGACGTCATCTCGTCCGAGCAGTAGTTTCACGATTCCTTCGTGCCCATTCCAAGCAGCACACCACAGCGGGGTTCGGCCGTCGCTATCCGGGTTCTCGGGGTTGACGTCGTCTTGCCCGAGCAGTAGTTTCACGACTCCTTCGTGCCCATTCCAGGCAGCACACCAGAGCGGCGTTCGGGTTCCAATATCTGGTATGTCGGGGCTGACGTCGTCTCGCTCGAGTAGTGATTTCACCACTCCCTCGTGCCCATTCCTGGCAGCGCACCAGAGTGGAATTTGGCCATACTTATCCGGTTGGTTGGAGTTGACGTCGTCTCGCCGGAGTAGCGTTTTCACCACTCTTTCACACCCATTCCAGGCAGCGCACCAGAGCGGCGCTCGGCCGTCGATATCCGGTTGGTCGGGATTGACGTCCTCTCTCCCGAGTAGTATTTCCACCACTCCCTCGTGCCCATTCCAGGCAGCACACCAGAGAGGTGTTTGGCCATCGCTATCTGGTTTGTCGGGGTTGACGTCGTCTCGTCCGAGTAGTATTTCCATCACTTCCTCGTGCCCACTGGCAGCAGCACACCAGAACGGTGTTTTGCCGCACGCATCTGGTTTGTCGGGGTGAATTTCGTCTCGTCCAAGTAGCATTTCCACTATCCCTTCGTGTCCACCCTTAGCAGCACACCAGAGCGGTGTTCGGCCGTACTTATCGGGGTTTTCGGGTTTGACTTCGTCTCGTCTGAGAAGGAGTTCTACTACTGGTCTGTGTCCACTCCAAGCAGCACACCAGAGCGGTGTTCGGCCGTCGATATCCGGTTTGTCGGGGTTGACGCCACCCCACTCAAGGAGCGTTTTCACTACCTGACGTCTTCCCCTCAACGCCGCCGACCAGAGTGGTGTTTGGCCGTCGCTATCTGGTTTGTCGGGGTTGACATCGTCTCGTCCGAGTAGTAGCTTCACCACCCTATCATACCCATTGCAGGCAGCCCACCAGAGAGGTGTTCGGCCGCCGCTATTTGGTTTGTTGGGGTTGACGTCGTCTCGTCCGAGCAGTAGCTTCACCAATCCTTCCCTGCCTTTCTTGGCAGCAATCCAGAGCGGTGTTCGGCCGCCGCTATCTGGTTTGTTGGGGTTGACGTCGTCTCGTCCGAGCAGTAGCTTCACCACACCTTCGCCGCCCACCCAGACCGCACACGAGAGCGGTGCCCGTCCGTTCCGATCTGGTTTGTTGGGGTCGACGCCGCCTCGTCCGAGTAGCAGTTTCACCACTCCCGCGTGCCCATTCCAAGTAGCACACCAGAGTGGTGTTTGGCCGTCGATATCTGGTTTATTGGGGTTGACGTCGGCTCGCCCGAGCAGTATATCCACCACTCCCTCGTGCCCGTTCTCAGAAGCCCACCAGAGCGGTGTTCGGCCGTCGCTATCAGGGTTGTCGGGATTGATGTCGTCCCGTCCGAGTAGTGTTTTCACCACTCCCTCGTGTCCATTCTGGACAGCCCACAAGAGTGCTGTACTACCTGTAGTGTCTGTTTGGTTGATCTCACAACCTTCTAGCTCCATCAAATCAGCTACGATGTCAACTATCCCGAAGAAGGATGCACAGTGTAGACCACTAAACAGGAAAGGTCTGTCGAAATGGGAATACAAGAAGCGTAGTCTCCCTGCTTTCAAGAGGATTTCTGTGGATATGTGGCTGCTGAAGTCCTTAAATAGCCTCAATGCCAGCTGTTTGCCACAATCCGAAAGTTCTCTTTTTGCGTGCACTCCCCAATATAGAGAAGAGTATTCCAGAAATGGTGTGCAATGGAGATCGAGAGAGGAGCTGGTCGAAAGAGTCCTGACCTGGTGGGAATTTAGATAACTTAAGCAAGTCTCAGCCATTACCGCGTGAGCACTACCAAAAGGCTCAGGATGAGCCCGGAGGTACTCTTGAAGTGTAAAGTGAATTAACCGGGCTGTGGAACCCTCCTTGTCTAAGGCAACAAGTCCCTGACAACAGGTTAGTAGCGTCCCTATTGAAGGAACATTCTCGCCATCGAGATCCGCTGATCCAATATCGACTCCTAGAGCATGACATAGTTCGTCGGCGTTCAAGGGTCGCTCCGAGTGAGAGATCCACATCAATGCGGCCATGCCGAGCCTCGCTTTCTCCTCGCCCTGCCCCTTTATCCGACTTATTGTCTCACTATATGCACCCGCCAACCCCGAGCCGTCGGTCATTGCGTTGAGCTTTTGCCGCCTGCGACGGATTGTGGGTTCCTTCAAGATCGAATCGATAGTCAACGAGACTAGTAGGAATCTAGATATATTTCCGTTAGTGGACAATAATTCGAGGTAGCCCCTCCGGTGTCGTGGTTTCAGCCTACATTTCTGAAATATCTCTCGGAATTTTCTCCAAGATGTCTACCTTAAGACTATCGTCCATGGCGTCTGGGGTTGCGTCTTCGTCTAGTCTGCTGTTGAGAAAACTGATGATATCATGTCTTTGGGGAGCGATGCGTAAAACCAGGGCTCTTCCGGGAAGGCGCTTCCACACCTCAGCCTTGATGTGGGGCCTTCCAGTCACGAAGACCCGAGTGCCCGGGGACCTTTGTAGGATTTGGTTAAGCGAATCAAAAATCTTGACTCGGTATCCCGCCACACATTCATCTACAGCGTCGATACATATGAATGTGGGCTTTTCCGAGGCCGTGGTCGATAACATCTTCGCGATATCGGCAAGCTGTAGACCCCGTCCATCAATCACCTTTTTATGATCCTCATATGCTTTCACTATTTCCTCCGGTATCTCCTCCAGCCCACTCACAACCTGTCTGAGCACGGCACCCAGCATACTCGCCGGTGACTGCTCTTTTTGGGCTATAAAATCAAAGTAAAAACATGCAACCGCCACGTTTCGGTCTCTGGCCTGATCGCACAACCAGTCTATCACCAATGAGCTAATATTGCAGCTTGTCAACACTTGCCCTTCCCCTTCTGTTTATGGAGCTCGCCCTTACCTAATGAAAGTCTTACCAACCCCCGGATCTCCATAGCAAAACAAGACTGCATTATCGGATTTGCTTCCCCCACTGCCAGCGTGCCAGCTTCTAAATTCCTCAGTTTGTAAGACCCATTCCCCCACATTCCCAACCCGGGTGCCCCGAATATCCTGATGCCGCACCTTGGGGTTCAGAGGAGATAGCCAGGCTAGGAGATTAGGTCGGTCATCGGCCGCGGTAATGTTATTGACAACGGTGTTGAATGAGCCAATATTATGACTGAATGCTGGAGCCATTTTCCACTCTTTGCTAAATAGAATATTGCAGCTAATGGATGATGGAGGAAGTCAAAAACTAGTCCTGGAATTCAACGGGACTAAAGCAAAGGAGCAGCGGGGCTCTAGGGAGATCGATAGATACAGCGCAACCGTGCAACCAATGCCCCCCAAGTTTGGTCAGCAGCACACTGGGTGTGCTTACCGCATCAGGGGCAATAAATTCAAGACCCGTGGAAGGCTTGCTGGGCGCTGCACAAAAACCCAGGAGCGCCGAGGTTGGATCAGTGAGGCTTGGCATACTCAGGCCCAAATTAAATAAGAAAAGCTTTCATAGGACAAAACTTTTCGTCCGACGCCCTTTTTGCACCAAAAGTGCCCATCTTCACCACCCTCTCTCATTGCGCAATGTCTATGAGAATCAGCGAAAATTTGTCCTTGCATTAGCAAACCTGTAGATAACATGAAGAAATCTACAGAATCCTTAAATATTACCAAGTGATGGAGAAAAGGTCGTTTATGTATCTGGTATCGGTCACCATGTACTTTTTTGTATGGAGCCACATACAAAAATCTAAGTCACTTTCACACTAGTTGATGCAATCATGAACCATGAAAAGGGGCTTTGATTCCTTACACTTCTACTTATAGAGGTTTGAATATATAGCGATTCCCTAGCTGATAGCAAGATTTCAAGTGTTTTTATATAAGCAGTGTTGAGAATTGTTTGTTTAAAAATGTCCATTTTTGGTGTTAAAAATAGCATCTGAGGAAAAGTTTTGTCCCCGTACTGTAGATTATCGAGTAAGCAATCCCTACATAAGCTTCTCCGATAAACTTCAGAATGCATTTGCAACCATACACTCATGAGACAGGGGAAAGTTGTAAGGATTTTGGTGTGGAATTCATTGACAGAGAATAGACGCCAGTCACGCACCTCAGCCATCATAAATTATCACTCACTTTACTTCCTTCTTTTTCTATATTTGCTAAGACGACATTTCTTGGGCCTCATGGAAACACTAAGCCCTCCAATATCACCAGATAATGCGGTGCATATCGATTTATAGATTATCGGTTAATGAAATTTTCTACTCAGAGGAGTGATAAAATCCGGCTCTGCTCGGAGAGTGACCCCGAACAAGCCCGATTAACTATTTGAGCTTAGCTACTGTAGTTCGCAAGTTTGAATAATTATTATTATTATTAATCATTATCCTCAACAGATTCACACAACCTCTCTCTTTCGACACCGCACACACCGCCGCGTGTGCATATTTCCTAGAAATCCGATCCCCTTCACTCCAAAATTCCGTCCTCAATCCATCTCTGTAGTAGCATCATGGGTGAAGTATACCGCATTTTCTGGTTAACTTAAGCTCGTCTTCACGCTAAGGGGTCAAAAGAAAGTTGTGGCAAAATAGGAAAGCTTCTTTGGTCAGAGATTTGCCTTTAGGGGTATGGTTTTCATAGATATTTACCGTAAGGCGTTAATTCTGAGACTCTTGCCATCTATCTAGGGGAAACAACTAACCCGGAGGGGTTACTTTGTGAAAAATCCCGACACACACACACACACACATATTTTGACCACTTAGCGGGCATGCTAGCTCCGTCGCTTCGCATGAATAAACCTCCAATTTCGGAATCCAACGCCCATGGTTAGAACTTCAAGCTGCTACCCGAATATCACAACTCTTCGAGTTGGGCGGACACCTTAATGCTGCAGCATCCGTTAACCCCAGCAGAGTATCTGCACTCTTGCAGGTCCCATCCCTTGGCGACCTTCATCTGGAAAAGTTGGACTCGAGCAGCCATGCGAACAAACAGTCCTGGGAAATTCTCACATCATAGCCTTTAACCAAATTTCCACCTCCGCATCGGAAGGGGGATACGTACTCGTACTCGTAGCCCCGCTAGCTAGTTCACGCACGCCAAAGATAGCTGTATGGGTAGCAAAGGGGTTCTGGGCAATGCCCTGGCGGTTGATCGATAGTACCCAGGACTCAAACTCATATCTCGGTGGTCCTCACCTCTTTTCCTTTTGAAAATTTTTTTCTAATTATTAAAAAAAAACACCATGGACGGGATTTCATACATGAGGGCGGAGAAGAAATTTCTTGCCCTACAGTTCGACATGTGATAGGTGATGGCTCATTACCGGAAAGAGACATTTGAGGGAGGGAAGAAGGGAAGACGGGAGGGGTTGAGAAATACCTCCCTTGTGTTCCGGGCCTTGGGGGGATCTTGCATTGGGGGTGGGATCGAGGACTACCTTGGTGCAGTGTTGGAACCGCAGGCGCTCGGTAATAGGCAATGAAGAATCACCGGTAGTTTAGATGAGAGAAGGGGAGAGAAAAGCAGCGATTATGGAATCCTCACGAATTTTGTATTTACCATACTGCCCTAAACCTCTGCCGTTTCTGTCGTGTTTGTTGTCCTACATGCAGAAACAGATGAGGCGGATTATCTAATAGCCTGGTCCGTCCACCCCCGGAGCAGGCCGGGACGGACGCATGATCGGAAAGGATCACTGGGACAGACTTCCTGATGCTGTGAATGTCTTGTTTCTTGGCACGTATTGCTCACGAGGGGATAGGTCGTATAGCTCCCGGATATGGTGTTAGTATACAAAGATATCAGCCATTCGGAGATCGGATCTGGAGGCAGCTCTCTGGCATACTTTTGAAGCGTGAGAGGCTACTGACTTAGACGGGCGCTATGGGGGGGGATACTCGTAATTTTCTAAAGCTTGTGAACACAGCTGCTATTCTGTAGAGGGGAAAAAATCTGCGGGAGCCTCAGGATTTTGACAGGATGCAATAGCAGCCGCCGTCACAAACGTCAGAAAATTACGAGCATTGAGTCCACACCTCTTATTTCGCAAAATAATATCAAGGGGAAAGTACTGGTCCTGGGTTTTGATATTTTTTTTTGTTTTTCACCTCCAATTCAAATGATTGGCGGGGGCTGTAATTTCTGTAGTACACAACGCGGGGGTTGTGAATGTTAGTGAAATATTAGGTGGGGTTTCTTTCATGCAGTCTGGTGAAAAAAAAAATCCCACATTCTTGCCCGGTTCTGTCACAACGAGCAGTCCCAAACCTAGGAGCACTCCTACGGTGCGGTCTGCCTAACCAATTGGAGTGAGGTACAGTACTGTCAGGGACTTGAGCGGTATCGGCATGCCGGCAGATTACAGCAAAAGTGGGCAGACTCCTGTGCCGCTAGTTGTGAGATATCATACGGAAAGTGGTGCGTGTAGTATTGCCGATAGGTTCTGGGAACGGTCTTACACCCATTGTCCATATGAAATTGGTGAGATTGGGGGGGTGGAGAGGATGCAGGTGGAGCGGTTGGCTCAGGCGGATTCCATACAGTCAGAACAGGAATAAAAAGAACCTGATGGTAGGACGATGAACACTCCGAGTCAGTGTTGCAAAGAAGGCCTTTGATGATCGAACCCGGGGGGTTAGAATGGGGGGGGATTGAATCGGGGCTTCTGAAAATGGGGATTGAAGGGGGGGGTTCTTTAATGTCTTAGTAAGCAAAAATAGCAGGGACTCTGATGCAAATTTCTACCTTTAACCCAGATATGCGAGTGTTTATTGCTCAGAAGCCGGGGAAGTGGAGTGCCAGTTCTAGTTTATTTGCTTTTTTTGCTACATTTTGCCCTCTTCTCCTATCATTTCATTTATTTCTTTGCTTCCAACTGCCTTCAGATATCATGGTTTGCCGATTTGTTAGAAGGGGTTCTATCTTATAACCCCCCGGTTCGAAAAAGCGCGTTCCTAGCCTTCGATCATTTTTTGATCGAACCCCCCCCTTCATTGCAACATTGCTCCGAGTTGCCCCTCCTTGTGCTTGCAAGGTCTGCAGTGCTTTTCCTTTTTGTTTGTTTCAGCGGGGGGGCTGAAAGATATTTTTTTTCCGGGTGATTCCCCCACCTTAGTGTAGATTTCCTGAGGGTTGAGAAAAATGCTCGCTGAGCGGGGGGGGTTTGGGAAGCCGCTCTTTTTTTTTTTTTGCTTTTCCTTTTTCCGAGCTCTCTATTCGATTAGCACATGGAAACCCGGGAATATCATACCTGATCCTTCAGAGATAAACTTTTAATAGGGCCCTAGGTGAACGCTATCTCGTAATCGAGTTCTCGGGGAAAGACAAAAGTTCAGGGCTTGGGCCCCCTTCCACAACCTTTAGGCAATTTGCAATACCCAGTTCTCACGGTATCACAGGCTACTCGAGTACGTTACCGGTCAATGGTGGGCGACTACCCTGGATGGCTTCCTCAATTGTGTCCTAAGGTTCGAATTCTGGGGTGTTTCTCCTAGGTGCCCTCGGAACCTCTTGCACCTACCGGAACAACACGAGGCAACATTCGAGTTCAAGTTCACCACACTTGCTCGTATTGGGTCGGCGAAATTCTGGCGGTATATATTAATCACACTCAGCCGGACCTCCCTACCGGTAATGGAATGTTTTTTCCATTCCCGTGATTTAGATAGAGAAGGTCTATCCGCTTTGTTTTATCATGGTTGCCATTTGTCACTGTCGGACAAAATATATTACGGGTGAGATCATTTCCATTTCATTCACAGTAGTCTGCGTGGATTAGCACTCGCAAAGTAAGGGGGGGGTGGGTTTTCGCTCAGCGTTTGCTGCCCCGAGGACTCAACACTGGCTGTTTGGCCCAGGATAGGCCTTGAGGTGTGCGGGGAAGTTATGATGAGGGAGGCCCTGTGTGATACGGGCAATGCCGGCATCTCTGCCGTTCTCGTTCTATTGCAGTCATCGGGAGTGTGCGCAATGATAAAAGCGTTGGTAGATTCTGATAAGCTCAGGCTTTAGTATGTTGGATCCCCGCAATGGAAACCGATGGAAAGGCCAAATGGCTATTTGCAGTTACTGTGACACCCCGTAAAGCACTTTCAAAAAAATTGTTCCAAATCTATCATGCTGGCCGGAAAGCTCGCCAGCGACAGGCAGTGAGTCCCCCCTTGCACCGCTTCAGCCTGCAACCCGATAAGGCGGCATTTACACATTACGAAGCATGTTATTCCACATAGCCGCGGAAGATCGGCAGCTCATACCGCATCCGACCAGGACCGCCGGAAAGGCTATATAATCAAGTGATACGAGTCTGATGGGGGGGACCCCGCTCTCTTGCCTCCTGAAAATTTTTCCATCGCTGCCCCCCGACCATTTACTCTATAAATCCCCAGTCGGAGGTGTCTCGATATCTCAACAAAGCCCAACTCTTTTAACGCTACCCTCTCCCTTGACACCAACTCTTTTGGTGTTCACGCTCCGGACCGCATTACCCTCACCGGTAATCGGTCTGAAGTCCTGCCCCAGTCGTCTCCTCTCGTCTGCTGGGCTTTAATCGGCAATTCGTCAACTCTTTTTCTCCTTTATTCAACAGCAGCTTACCCGTGCAATGCTTTAAAACCCATACTTACTGGTCCAGAAACACGCCGCGTTGACAATGTGGGAGAATAGCTTCTACAGGCCGAGCAACTTGGAAGCTGGTGCGATGGTAATAGCCAGGATAAATCTTTCGGGGTCAGACAATATTTTACTACTGCAGTCCGGGGGTTGGCAAGACATATATCAGGTAAGATACTATACGATCCCCGGAAGAGAGAGTGCAGAGAAAGCCCGTGTCTAACATGCTGCCATGTTAGCTCCCTGGTAATAGATACCCTGTATACCAGAGGACAGAATATTGCCGTTGCATGTTTCTACTTTGACTTCGCACCCGAAAGGGCCCAGACCCCGGCGAGTACGCTCGGTGCCCTGCTGAAACAGGTGGTGGGTGCATTGGACTCGATTCCCGGAGAGACGGTTTTGTCCTCACAGCGTACATTCATATGCATCGACGCTCTGGACGAATAGCCTCCCGGAAGCGAACTGGGGGCTCAAAGCTCGTTGTCTATTCACTCGGGTATCCCTGACCGGAAGGCCACATGTCCAGAGTGAGGTGGAAAAACATCCTTCTCAGGGGCAGCAGTTGTATCGATAATTCCCAGGACTTTCTTGGCTTTGGCGGACGGGAGAGGTTGGAGGCAGATATTATGAAGAGCATTCCAGAAGCTGTCTCGGAAATGTGAGTAGGGTCTCAACAGCACGGGAAACCGCGTAGGGGCATCCGCTTACAAATGCATCTCTAGATTTCTGCTATCCCTCCTCTCAATATCGAGGCAATCCTACAGGGGCGGATGGCTTGGGCTTGGGGGATGCGTATGATGCGACGCTGGAACGGATAAATGGACCGGCGATCGAAACTCGGGGTGGCCGCTTTGATAGAAGCTACTGTTGGAGCTACTGTTGATGCTGCTGAAATCGGACGAGCTGTGCCATGCACGGAGGATCGAAAAAAAAAAAGATCTAAAAATGCGGTGCTGACAATTTCCCCTCGATAAAGACGGTATTAAGCTGCTGTCAAAGACCTCCCGCGGTGGATAAGGAAGGGCCGACTGTCCGGCTGATCCACTTCACTCTCCAAGAGTATCTGTCCAGCTCTCCCGATTTTGTCGGTGGAGTTCGTTCGACACTTGCGGAGACCTGCCTGACCTATCTCAATTCCCTGCAGGTCATGGGCAAGAGCCACACCCTTTCTCAAATATTCTCGGATCGGGGAAAACGGGTACCGCCGGTGATTTTTGGCCAGTACGATAACCACATATCCGCTAAACAAGTCCCGGAGCCCACCGTTTACCGGACCACGGTTTGTGGAGTTGGATAGAGATGCTTAGAGTGAGCATAAGGGAGTGGTGAAGTTACTACTGGGACGGGAAGATGTCAATCCAGATTCAACAAACGGATTGGCCAAACACCACTCTTATGGAGTGCTTCTTCGAACAGAAATATAAAAAAAAAGTTGGTAAAAGGTTACCACTGGGACAGTTTTTTCGATTTTCGATTTCTTTTCTGAATGGGGCCAAACACCACTCTCAGAGCGGCGGAGTGGTAAAGCTACTCCTGGAACGGGAGGATGTCAACCCCGACAGCCTAGACGAAGTCGGCCGAACACCACTCTCATATGCTGCCGGGAATGGGCATGAAGGAGTGGTAGAGCTACTCCTGGTGCGGGAAGATGTCAATCCATTACACAAAACAGGGCCAAAAACGCTCCTGTATGCTGCCTCGAAGGAGCATCGGGAGTGTCGAAGAGTTAATACGAGCCTGGAATACCCACGCGCGTACCCTGTTTAAGCGCAGGGAGGCTTGTGCCTCCTTGTTGCCTTTGCGTCCGAATTTACGCCGCCTTCCGGGCGGTCATCGGATCAATACTCACTACTGCGGCTGTCGCCCTCTCCTCCGAGTTTTTGTTTAAGCTATCCGAACGAATGACAATACACTGTCTTGGATATTTGAAAACGCCGGGGTTGGAGGATCGTTGGCAGAGCTGAAGGGTGTTAAGTTTGCTCGTTGGAGGTTTCTTTATGTTTCCTCTTGTTGCGCTATGTGAAATTTCGGGGGAGGTTCTTGCATGGTATTAGTTTTTCTTTTGCCACGATGGAACTAGAGGTGGAGATTTATGTAGCGGCCAGGAGAAGGATTTGAGCCTTTTTTATGTACAACGTAATAAACTTATAAAACTCGCCCGACTACACAATTCCCCTCCAAGAGGATTTTGATGAGCAAGTGACTTCCGGCAGACTCTCCTACGAACGTTTTTGAAAAGTAGGGCTTGGCTACCCGTGAATACGGTACCCCTCATCGCATGACTGCTATTGTAATTACACACACAAACGGTTCCCCCTACATTGAAAAATTATCGTTCGAGCACACACCGGTGGAGATACCACACCACACCACATCGTACCCACGGTAAGTCACCACGATCGGAAATTCGGAAAAAAGTTGTACCCCCTCCAGGAAGCCATCCAATCCGACAATCTATTATAAAAACCTTGGAGAGAAATCGAAAAAAAACCCCCGGAGAAAACTTTCATGCGCCCCCCGGAAACTCGGGACCCGGGCTGAGATGGCGAGTCTGCTATCGTGCGGAACGACGTGTTGTGGGTATTTGTGGAGCATCATAGATGGGAGTTGATGTGTAGTATCATACGGTATGGGCCTCTGTTATGAGGGTGAGCTGGGAAAGTTTGCGCGGGGTGGGTCGCGTGCTTCGAGGATGATCTCCCTGCTTCTGTTATTTCATTTTAGTAGTATTTATTCTCATTTTTCCAAAAAAGGTAGAAGTGAGATAAGGATGAGATTGATGACGGGTTTTGTTTTCGTCGTGTGGACTTTAGAGATATGCGCTGCGGGGAATGTCGGTGTTTCGGTTGTGTTCCGTTGAAGGGGTTTGAGTGCGGGGGGTTGGTTGGCTCATGTCCTGGTCGAGAAGCATGATCGTGAGGATGGTAAGTATTAGTAAGCAACCTACTGTCGTGAAAAATGGACCAACCTAAAACACAAGGGGATGACCAGCGTAAATTAGACTTAATTCTCATGCCCCCACATGTATCTGTGGCAGTGTTGGTGTCGGTAAAGATGCGCCGTGGCAACCGAAAGTCGCTGGCTGTGGCACATTTCCATCAGCCACAGCAGTGCCACAGGTACACGTTGGGGTATGAGAATTAAGTAAAACAAGTGTAACGGTATAATACGTTTTTGCCGCTTGCAGGTAAGTAAGGTTTTGGTTCTCGCGATGGTGGAGAGACATTCTACAATTACGGTTCCTCTTTATTCTGGTCGGATTCTTGCCGTTCTTCTGGGATGGTGGCGTGCGCGGTGAAGCAGATTCTTCCCATCCTACGGGTTGAGCTGATACTGCGCCACGCTGGGGGCTGGGGCAATTCAACCCGTCGTGAACAAGTCGGGGCAGGATGCCGGTGCTCATAATATTGGAGCTAACTTTACTGTTAAAAGACTTCCCCGCTATGCGAATGGTCCTCGATAGGCTAAGCATGATTATTGAAGAGGGCGGACTGACCTTAGAGCTCAAGACGGGAGAAAAGTAGCCTGTTGGTATGATCTTCATTAAACCCTGTTCATAGTAGGTATGGTGCCTTAACAAAATTAACCCACACCAACGAACAGGAAAAACTCCAGCCATGATAACAGCACTCCCCCACCAACCCCACTATAATGAAAATCAAAAATCAAAATACTTAAATGTAAACACACAGTAGAATACATAGTAGGAATTAATATTTGATCCAGAGGAATATCTTTAGGTGGTGTTGAAAATGCGGGGTCGCGAGAGGAGTTGCGTCGGCACGGATCCTTTATATCCGGTTACTTTTGTCAACGGACAATATTAATCACCGCCATACTAGGGTTACAGCTAGCTATTGGCTTCCCTTTGAAGAGTGCTAGGAATACCTAAGTCTATTATTAATATTTACTCTATAGGTGTGTATAAACGGCTCTCGTGCCACGATGAGAGAGGAGGGAAGGAACTGTGGGAAAGAAAATAATGAACAATAAAAGCACAGAGATGATTTACACCCGGAAAGGAAGAACGAAAGCGAACACAACCGAAATTCTAAGCGGCACGGCCTATCTCAATACAAGAGAAATTGGAGGGTTTACTCCGGAAAGAAAGGAAAGACGGCAATTAGTGCTTGAAACTGCGGGAGGAGGAGGGCTGGGGTGGGGAGTGGGGGGAAGCGGCGGGGACAAACATATTTAAGGAGCCATTGAGGTTGCTGCGGAAACAGCGCACGGCTAGCCGGTACTCGAAAGCGGTAACGAGGATGATGCCTTCTCAGCCTTAGGTCGTGACGGGGATGGAAGACGCTGGGGGCTTTGCGGTCGCACCTCGCTATCCCTCGTTCACGACTTCTTGTCTTGGCGGAGCCGGGGGGGTGTGCAGGGGGGTTCACCCAATCAACGCCCTTGTTGCTGTTCTCACGATGGCTTCAAGTCTTTATTCTTACCTGGGTGGTTCATGTGTATTCATGCCCCGGGCTCGCTTTCCTTTGTTTGCCTATTGATACGGCCCCGACCTGGCACTTACTGCCACTCCACGTTGCCTTACCGCTTTGGTTTCGTCCTCTCGTCGCGCTGTTCGGCCCTGGGTCTGCCGGCTGGGAGACAGTTGGTCGTATGGGTTGGTTTTTGTGCCTTCCTCTCCTTGGAGCGACCGTTCGGACACGCACACGCCTGATCCCCCTCTGCTTACGGTTCGCTTGGTTCACGCCTTCCTGCGGTTTTTGGCATTTTCTCCCCCGCTTTGGTTCACGCAACTTGTGTGCGTGTTTCCTCCCACGCTCTCCTGGCTTCGCGCCGGGTCCTCGATTTCCTCTGGCCCCCTCGGGGCATGCCAGAGACCCTGAATCTCATGCCTCTCACTCTGGCCTTTGGGCTGGTTTTGGTGTGGTGTGCGGCGGAACGGTGGGATTGGCTCGATCCCCGGTCCTGCGGGGGGCGCATGCAGCCATTGCAACTGTGTCTTCCTCCTGCCCGATCGGGTTCTCCTTTCCCGGGTGGGTTTCTTATGTGGTGGAGGGTACGCGAGGTGGCTTTTGGCTGCGGTAGTGATTATTTTTTTGGCATGTGTGGGTAGCTGTGTCCCGTGATGTTAAGCGCCGAGCTCGGAATGGTTGTCTCCCGCCTTGGTTGGTTTTTCTTCTCTCTAGTGGGTAGCCCCCTTGGGGAATGCGCCTGTGGCCCTTTGGGTTCCGAGGAGGAGGGGGAGGGGAGGCGCGGCTTGGGATCGTAGTCGAGGCCCTGGGCGGTATTACTTTGGTGCGTGGTTGGTGTCGGTACCGGAGGCACTGGCGGGTAGGCGGTTGTTGGATAGGCTTATGGCGGGATGGGAGGTTACTTTTCTTTAGGGGGGTCAGGCCGGGGGACGGTGTCCTCGGACGCCTCGCATACCATTTAGTTGGTCGTAGGTAGCATGAATGAAAATAAGGTTTAACCTCGCTATCCCTTTTACCTACTTTCATGAAATTATTCGGTATATCAAGGGAAAATCTCTTCAGCTGAGCGCACACCGCATACAATTACATCACATATCACATTTGTT
>Ga0307509_10006667_pt1 | contig 15407 bp, 23 predicted proteins | sample 10_EM_MG_FD_202245 | JGI IMG/M metagenome (GOLD analysis project Ga0307509, IMG submission 202245) | Populus trichocarpa ectomycorrhiza microbial communities from riparian zone in the Pacific Northwest, United States - 10_EM | ecosystem: Host-associated > Plants > Roots > Unclassified | place...
CGGTGTCAGCGGGGACCCATTCATCGAGGCGCTTGTCTGTGCCTATGTAGTGCACAAAGACTTGACCAGGTCTTCGATCGAGGATTTGGGCCTTTCCTAACCATGTTTTCGCTTGAAAAGACCGATTATTTACTGAGAATGACTTACTATCCGCACCGCTTTGGGAGACGTAGTGCGTTACGGCGGGGCTCATGACGGTCGTGGTCTTTGACGCGCACCATCAACAAACCTGGCGGCAACTTGTTTGGCCTGTGATGTCTCTGCCACATGTAAGACGTGTCATGTTACAAACAACGCTAGACTGCCAGATACCCCTCATCCACCACGAGAACATACACACGGAAATACATGCGAGTATAGCAGTGACTTGGAGTAAATTCATAACATGTATGCAGCATGGAGTGGCGTAAAGTAATGCAAAGAGGAAGAAGGTAAGATACCGATATACATCTTATGCCTTGGCATCCTCATGCTCCACTGCAAGAATAGCCTCTCTCTTTTCTGCGATACGCGCAGCACGACGCTCCCGAACCGCCTGCGATACGGAAACGGCATTTATTAATATAGGGAAACTTTGGACAGAGTATGAATCGTCACCTTATTCTTGATGCGGCGGGCCTCCATCTGGTCTGAGAGTATCTTCGTGCGGGACTTCTCCGCTTTCGCCTTGTGAATATATTCCATCAATACTCGCTTGTTCTTGAAGACATTACCCTTGGACTTTTGGTAGAGGGAGTGATAACTTTGTGATGGTCAAATAAAAGGTGTCGTATGATGCAAAGTAAAACGCACAGGTGCTTGTCTATCTTTCCCGCCTCACGATATTTTCGGAGTAATCTCCGAAGAACTCGCTGCCGTCTCATCCAAAGAACCTTGGTTGGCATACGAGCTTCTGCGGTACCCTTCCGCTTCCCGATACCGGTGTGACGACCCTTACGCTTAGCAGCAAGGAGAAGGCACGTGCGAGCACGAGAGTGGACTGTCGTGGGCTTGACGATGATGCGACCATCCTTGATAAGTTTTTTCACGTGTGTCCGAGAGTTGGCATTGCCAATCTCTGACTGCTCATTGGGATCGAGCCAGATTTTACGCTTGCCAACACCAGAAACGGATGCGGCAAGCCGCTTTTGTGAGCGAAGGTTGACCATGGTCGCGTCTCTTTGTTTATAAAGTGAGTGATTACGAGGGGGAATGAGAGCAGACGGTCAATGCTGGCTGACCTTGTTCTTGAAATGCGGGTTTGGGTGGTGTCGGGGGCATTGTCGGTCGATCGTTGAAGCTCTCAGGTGCCACAGCTGTGGCTGCTGAACCTTAATCCTGATGAACTGTTACAGTAGCAGTTGTTCCCACAGCATCCCGGCCCGTGAACCGTCGCCAGGGTGAACTCTTTTCAGCCTAGCCTACCATCACAAAAAGATCGGCGAAGGGCGAAAAGGACGCTAATTTGAAAATGATCTTGTCTGGTCATCAGGTCATGCGTCGAGCCGAGTTGCCCGTGGAAATCGTCCCGAGATTTAGAAGATACCCTACTAACCGGTCAAGGTGGTGCTTACACATGGCCCGCAGTTGCTTCCATGAGGCACGGGCACCAGAATTTATGGGGAAATGATACACATCTGTCCCGTATGTATGAAAAGTATTTATGTACCCAGTACCACCAGAACCGGAGTTTTTAAGATATATTAAGATTTAAAAAATATATAAATATATTGATCTGCGGGGCTGGGAGGGGCTTTCACTTCTACCCTCGCTTTGGTGTTGGCACCCTGTGTCAGTTGTAGCTAGAGCGAGGATCCTGTGCTCCTTCCCTCTTCTGGGTCGTTGACCAATTTGAACAAACCATTAAAGTTTTTCAACAATTCACACTAAATCGACTCGACTCGACTCGACATCACAAGCTCGCCTGACCTTGACCATGACCACTCAATAAACATACACACGACGCTCCATTATCCCTTGACGACTCCCTTCTTATTCCAATACCCTCGGGTCTTAAACCCACTCAGTCTTCTCCCTTGAACAGACGCCTCTTCCCCTTCCTCTTCATCACCGCGCTACGCCATGGCTCTCCTAGACGCCCCCGATGGTGCCCAAGCCTCCTCAGAAGGAGACGGCCAAGACACTTCAGAACCCCCCAGTAGTGACAGAAAGGCATCCATCATAACACCCAGTTACTCAGAAGCTCCTCGCCATAACGGTAGCATTGCGCCCATGAGTCCAGTTCTATCCGCATCGCATCCGAAGGAATCACAGCCACGTCCGCTCGCCAATGGCCACGCCAACTCCACACGGCGGGGGTCATCTATCTCACATTCTTCCCCCCACCACGAACCTCATCTTCAGGAGTCTGGCCATAGCCACAGAGACCTACACCCCCTGGTGGTACCTGGTCCAGCTATTCAAGTGCAGAGCTCGCATTCGACAACGACGTCCCCCTCACCGTCACCCACGAGTTCACCTTCTCCATCAGAGAGTAACCCATGGAGTGCCCCTCCGACGCTTCCCCCAAGCATACCACCCAGCCAAGCTCCGAGCAGAGCCGCTAGCATGTCGGGTATCAAACCTGATCTATCATCCCTGTTATCGTCCCCAGGTCCCACACCCGCTAATGGGTCAAAGAAAGATCACAATGCCCCTGCCACACCTGTTGAACCAAGTCCTGCACCTCGCAACAAGGGGCCTTCATCCATACACTCCAGCGAAGGTGGCAAGTTCAATCTCAAAGACCTCCTGGGTTCGGCGCCCAAGCTTTCCCGCAAATCATCCGCGCGCTCCTCCGCGAGCAGTAGAAAGTCCGATTCCGAAGGCGGCCCGAAATCAACTGGCGGAGAGAGCACAGGCCTGTTGAAGAAGTATGGTACCTGTGAGCGTATGGCCATTGGAAAGGGGGCTACCTCCGTAGTTCGCCTTGCGCACAAATGGGATCGCTCCGAAGAGAAGCTCTATGCCGTTAAGGTGATCCTTTTTTTTTTAATTCACCCCGATTCTTGTTAATCTTACGGAGACTTGCAGGAGTTCAGAAAGCGACGCAAGAACGAGTCAGAAAAGGAATATGTGAAGAAGCTTACCGCCGAATTCTGTATATCATCAACCCTGCATCACGTCAACGTTGTCGAGACCGTCGACCTTGTCCAGGACGAAAATCAGCACTGGTGCGAGGTCATGGAGTTTTGTCCGGGTGGCGATCTCTATGCGGCGATTAAGAAAGGGCGCATGTCCCCGAGCGAAATCGAGTGTTGCTTCAGTCAAATTCTGCAAGGTCTTTCGTACCTCCACTCCCAAGGTGTTGCTCACCGTGACATGAAGCCGGAGAATATTTTCTTCAATTGCACGGGTCAGCTGAAGGTAGGTTATACGGCATGTCTAGCGACTTCCGTTTGCTCATCCCGAGTAGATTGGAGATTTTGGCGCATCGACGGTATATCGTCTGCCTTGGGAGGCAACGGTACACATGTCTTCGGGCTTATGCGGTAGCGAGCCGTATATTGCACCTGAGCAATTCCTAGGAAAACGTAAGCTGAAATGTACCATCGTATCTTTGCCCCTTTTGATCACACTACGGCTCTCGCAGCGTACGACGCTCGTCTAGTCGACATCTGGGCGGCCGGCATTGTATACTATTGTCTGCACTTCCAAGAGCTGCCTTGGCGCGCTGCACAGGCGTCTGATGGCTTGTATGCAGCATATGCATCCGCATGTGCTAACCCCCAGCAGAGTGCTACGCCCCCGACGATCAACAACCTCAATCCTCGCTCATGTCGTTCCCTTATTCGACGCATGCTTGAGCCTGACCCGAAGCAGCGTGCATTGATTGATGAGTGCATATCGCATCCATGGGTGCGGACGATAGAGGTATGTCATTCGACCACGAAGCCGTCGCATAAACATGTGTACGCGGAGAGCCATGCGCGTTCGGTAATGCGCGGATGAGGAGGGGGTTGTTTGTATTTGGGAGATGTTCTCTTTTGTTTCTTTCACTCCTACCTAACTAGCTATTCCGCCTTGATAACGCTCCCATGATCGGTGATCTCGCCCTGTTGTCTCGGTGTACCTCTCTTAGTTTCGGTATTATGAAGCCCTATGCCGCTCACAATGCCTGATTCTCCTTTTCTGTTGCTTTCGCCTTCAATACACAACGTCGCAGAATTGCAGTATGCAGGGAGGATAGATTAGAATAAGGTCTGATCGATCTAGTATTAAACCATCCCACTCTCTCAAGGGGGGCACGCAGTTTCGGGATATCAGCGGAAGGGGAACGAATGCCGCATGGGACTGGTGCACCCTCTACATGTGTGGGGTGTCATGGATTATGTGCGCCTCAGGCACCGCCGAAACAAGGGCCAGGAAGGGCTTGGTTGGTACTTGTACACCTGGACGGTGGGTATCGAAAGTTACAGGGGACATCTAGCCCTCGACCAGCCTGGCCCCCAAACGCCCGGGCTCACATAGCCAAATCGGCATGATATTCCACACGGAAACGAATGGAATCATGTCGCTCAACACGAATGCGGGCTGGCCAGGGATCAGAATCACTCCTGTGAGTGAAATATCAGTCATCGATTCACGGCGATGGGAGAAGGGGTCCAAAATTGAATGATGCCACGCTCGCTGATTGTGCGGTGGGGAGGGGGAAGCCTCGCGAGCAGTGGATTTGTCGACCGCGACAACATTACGTTGAGGTGTTTTGGCGACCCCTCAATGATTCTTTTCCATTAACCCCATAGATTTTCGTCGGTTCTCTGCGGGTGCCGGCTTCGCTTCCTTTCGGTTTCGTTTCTGATCTGTCCCTTCGATTTACGATAAGCGAATGTAGAACTGGGAGACCAATCGCTCGAGGGTTGCCAAGTGGCTGCTTCCTCACCGGTGAACTGAATGTGTCCGAGTCACGCAGCCCCGTTCCACTAGTACAATGCTGTAAAGTTAAACGTACAACCGCGTTGCTCAGAGCTCCAGCAGCGGCAAGAGTGCGGTTTTGAGTGTTCGCTTTGCACAAATATCAGTCTTGATTGACGCGTTGCACTGTGCCCCAGCTCAAAGCATGCATATGCACGTGCTTGGGCGCATAGTTAAATCACCCGGGGCCACTTGGGTTGAAGCGTGTGCCTCCTCGCCGTCGTTAAGGCATTTGCATAAACTATGTATATTTTTATACAAACTACAAAGAAATGGCGGGGCATACTGCGCTTGACTGCGGCGGTGAGCGGCCCGGAGTGGTTCGGCTAGGCCAGGTTATATAATAAAGAGCCATTTTGACCGGACCGACAATCACCCGACTGGTGCCAACAAGGTGGCCTTGCCCTTTAGCCTGCTTAAGTTCCCAACTTCTCCGTCCCCATGTCAAGCGCCAACCTCGACGTAAACATACTATATTACTGTGTGGCATACTCTCTGGGCTGACTGTACTGCGTTTGTTTCCAGCGTGCGATCGAACTCGTGCAGATTGCAATTGACGAAGACAAAACGCAGAACTACGCCGAGGCATACAAGCAGTATCAGAATGCCCTCGACTATTTCATGCTCGCACTTAAATGTTTGTCTATCCCCTACCCTTTTTACTCTTCTTTAGTGCCAACAAGAAATACCACACAAAAAATTCGAATGTGTAGATGAGAAGAATGAACGATCAAAGGCACTTATTAGGGCCAAAATTGGGGAGTACCTCGGTCGTGCCGAACAACTCAAGGAACACCTGTCACAAGTAAATGAAAAGCGTGCGCGGCGAGCGATAGGAGCAAATGGGATGGCGAATGGCGGACCCGGTGGTGAAGGGAAGAAGTGAGTGTTTCTCCATTCCGAACCCCGTGTGGTGCAGAACGACGACGTGACCGCGCGTCGACCCTTTGCAGGAAGGACGATGAAGACGGCGATCAAGATCCCGAGGTGAAAAAGCTGCGCGCGGGTCTCACGAGCGCGATCCTCGTGGACAAGCCCAACATCCGCTGGGATGACGTCGCGGGGCTCGAGATGGCCAAGGAGGCGCTGAAGGAGGCCGTCATCTTACCCATCAAGTTTCCCCATTTGTTCACGGGAAAGCGCACGCCCTGGCGAGGCATTTTGCTCTACGGCCCACCGGGGACGGGGAAGAGCTACCTCGCCAAGGCGGTGGCGACGGAGGCGAAGAGCACGTTCTTCAGCGTCAGCTCGAGTGATTTGGTTAGCAAATGGCAGGGTGATTCGGAGCGGTACGCACACTTCATTGTTTGTTCGCGTTGGAATCGAATCGACCCTCCCCTTCCCTTCCATCACCTGTGACACCGCAGACTTGTCAAGCAACTCTTTCAGATGGCACGCGAGTCAAAGCCCGCTATCATCTTCATAGACGAGGTGGATTCGCTCGCCGGTACTAGAAATGAAGGAGAGTCCGAGGGGTCACGCCGCCTCAAATCGGAATTTCTCGTACAGATGAACGGCGTCGGCCACGATGACACTGGCGTGCTTGTACTCGGTGCCACAAACATCCCATGGCAATTAGATCCGGCTATCAAACGACGGTGAGCCTCTTTCTCGCCAAGCGATTTGCGAATATGCGAACTTAGTTCGTTTCTGGAGATTCGAAAAACGTATATATATCCCGCTCCCCGGAACAGATGCTAGGAAACACATGTTCGAGATACACATTGGAACGACGCCATGCGAGCTCACACTAAAGGATTACCGTACATTAGCGATACGTTCCGAAGGGTACGTCTGCGATACCTATGACACAACTTCTCGTTGACTTAGCCCTACCTCATAGTTACTCTGGTTCTGATATCGCCGTCGTTGTACGCGATGCTCTTATGCAACCTGTCCGCAAAGTCCTCTCCGCCACACACTTTAAACCCGTTCAGCCCGACCCAGACTCGGCGGTCATCAAATGGACGCCATGCTCACCTGGCGATCTAGATGCCGTCGAGAAGAACTGGACGCAAGTCGAGAGCGACGAATTGCAAGAGCCACCATTACGTTTTACCGACTTTGTCAAGTCGTTGGAGAGTGTACGGCCAACGGTCAGTCAGGAGGATATCAGAAAGCATGAAGAATGGACCAAGGATAGCGGTGAGTCCTGTGGCCGCGCTGGTTTCTTACTCTGGTTGACGGATCCCGATTTATTAGGAGCTGACGGTGCATGATGACTTACGCAGTGGAGAGAGGACTTTACACACTGTAGCGATCGCTATCACCATTTTTATTTTTTTTACTTTTGGATCTCCTGACTCGACCATTGACCATTACGCAGGTTGTGTATCATGTCCGTTTACAATATTCAGTTCTTTTTTCATGACGCTCGATTGGAGGCCAGCTGGCGTCTTTGTCTGGTAGCCTATCTTCGAACACCACCCATACAATCCCCTATCGCCGGATCCCCAGTCCAAACCACTGGATTCGCTGTACTGTTCCTTACGCCCGTGCCGTGATGCTTTTGCGCCTTTGGAGCTCCTCGGGCGCGTGACAAGGGGAGGTGGCTTGATGGCACCCTGCGTAGATACGCACGGACCCTGGCATCCCCGAGTCTTTTACGTGGTGGTGGTGCTCCCTCGTGTCCCCACGGGTAGTGGCGTGAAAACCAGCGAGGCTACATACAGGCACGCATCATTGATGAGAGATTGTTGAGAAACTCCTGGAGACGTTGTGGAAGGGTCCGGCGCACAAATACCTCACAACCAGGGTCAGCCACTTGCCCTGTGGCAGGTCGCGATATAGCATCCGTGTCCTCTCAGGCAAAGTTGTACGTTATTTGAGTCTGGCCGCTGACACGTTGGATGGATTTCATTCGTGCGTGGAAGGGGTGGGTGGAGCGGGCACCTTCGAGTGGTCTTAGAGGGCCGTACTCGTGTTATCCTCTGGAACATTCTTATCAGAGCTGGTCGCCTTTCCATCCGCTGTGTGTACCTATGCCGCTGGCTTGAGGGGTGGCCGATTGGGCTCTCAATGGTAAAGTCAATTCGTAACCCTCCGTGCATGTCTCACGCCTTCCTGCAGGATCACGGAAGCTTAGTAGGAGAAGTTCCTCCTCATACCACTGTGTGCCTCGACCAATCGGTCACTCCGAAACTCGGTGAGTAATATTTCCTTTCTAGATTTCTAGCTACGTCAAGACGCCACGTAACGAGAACCGGTCTACTGCCACATGGACAAAGATGAAGGTAACGGTTCGGGAGGTGATGTTGATCATACTTGATGTCTGTGCAACGGCGGAGAAACTCATGCTTTAAAAAAATCATAGGATAGGTCTACTAGTCATGTTTATCATGGAGCCCTACGGAAAGTCTGCGGGGTGGTGGTCATGAAACCATTCGGTCATGCTCTGTACTTTGCTGTGCACCACAAGCGTTGAGGATCGGAACTCTGAATACTAGCGGCACCAGCTCTTCAAATTCACAAACGTGCCTCCAAGGCTTGAATTACACACCCGCCCTGCCGGCGATTTTTTAAATAAAAAATTCTGCTGTACTACCAGTAGTGCCTCTAACCCCCTTGAGGACTTTGGCCCGCAAAGACCGCTCCACTTTCGCGAATTACTACTAGGTATTGAGCTTGCGCCTCGACTTGGAGATCCGCAGGGGGCGCTTGATTCCGACGGGTCCAGTAGTACAGCTGTTGTACAATGAGGGCGCGGCGGCCGAGCGGGGTTCATTGAACCAACTACTGTAAGCAGAAGCACCGGTCGGGGACGACCACTACCGTAGTACAGCTAAGAGGCCTGTCCCAACGAAATTAAACCCATACAGCCAGAGCGTACTGTATAGATCTCGGGAACCGGATCGACGTAAGAGGGTAAATACCTCTAGCTGCAGCGGCCGTCGTCATGGTCAGATTCAATCGGGCAGCCTTTGACAAGGGATGGTCAGGCGAAGTATCAGCGAAGGCCAACCTGCAAAGAGGGACCAAAGCGGTGATGGCCTCGTGAGACCGTGAGACAAGATAAATAGATTTTTCTGTATTTTCACCGCTGGGCCAAGCCCGATTTCGCTATTTTGTATGGCTTTTACCAACACTTTGCGCGTCTGAGAGCATGGTTCGGCTACAAAGAAATGTCATCACTCATGGGCCACCCATGTTGGTTGACCATGGCGTAGCCTTGGACAATACAAAGACCGCCAATCCATATGAGGAAATCGTTTTTTTGTTGTTGTTGCCAACCAGCTTGTCTTTTTTGTCCTTCATTTTGTTGTGGACCTTTAATGAATATTAACTCCGGAGCTCGGGATATCCTACGCAACAATAATTTTCGACCTCTAGTTCGGGGGGAAGTCTGTAAGTGACCATCACGCCTGCTGGCACTGGCGTGTTTTGATGCTGCGCGTTGAGCCCTGAAGCCTGAAGCCCAAGGGGAGGAACGTGCCATCTTTCCACCCTTGAGAAAGTCCTTGTTGTCGCATTTTGGTTGAAAACTCGTGGATCAGGCACTTTTCGATGAGTCCTCGAGGAACAAAAGCCCTTGTTGCTGTGTCTGGTTCCGCCGGGCCACAGCACACAATCCACAGCATTTTTGGTATATAAAGATCATTCAGCCGCCTGATCCGAGTCGAAACTCCATCAAACAGTAATATCCTTCCGCCTACTACCGCTCACTCGGACCATAACTGCATAACCTTTTGAGAACCCTACGTTACGAAACGAAACAATGGACTGTACTGCGCAGTGGATCGGCCATGCATCAACGATAACTGCCAACCCTCAGCTAGCAGGCTGTTCGACAATAGGCCATCAGTATGGCGTTGATGGCCATCCATCTTTGGTCTCTCCTAGGCATCCACCTCGGAGGTCGACGAGGGACATGACTCCTGAAGGGAGTGAGTCCTCCGGGCCGTCTAGCGAGTCCGACTCCGGTCCCATAGATGAAGCTGGTGATCTGGAAGCGGGATCCCTCGAGGCGGGTCCGGACGACCTCGATGACCCATGGCCTTACACATTCCGAGTCGGCCAATTTCATCCATCGGTCACAAGGAGTAGATGCTAATCATTTTCATAGATGGGTGACAGTGTATGGATACGAACCGAAGGAGGAAACTGGTATCCAGGGAAAGTGTCCAGCAATAATGTCAAACGAGGGTTGACTCGTCAGGTATTAAACTTTTCCATCAGACTGAATCAAGCCGCGATAATAGCATGGCTCTCCTTTACAGAAAGAGGGGTTATTCTATCCCGTGATATTCCGCATTGGTACACGCATCAGGAAACATTTCGCACCATTAAATGGGGAAATAAAACCGGATACGTCACGAACACGTACATTGCTTCGCCGTGCTGGGTGGTTGTAGTGGTAGTCAGTTTGTTAGCTGTGGAGTATTGTATTGAGAATGTCATTTAATGTCGTGAACTGGGTCCATCTGGCTGAGTCTGGGTCACCATACCGCCTGGGCCCGCATCACGTATCATGATCTTACGACGACTCACGTGTCACGTGCCTCGTCCTCTCATCGGTGCACCCTAGCGCACCGCTACCCATTCAACCATCATCGTACTTTCCTACCCTCCGCCATGACAAAGACATATCTTATGACGGGATTCGTCGAGAAGGTATGCAAGATTCCTTGCGCGCTTTGATTTCACACAAGATGACCATCGTCACGGTCTTAGATGCAATCTCAAGATCAGGACTTCCGGTATCTCTACCCCTGCTTTCCATGCAGACAAACCCGTTCACTGAAATGTCAATGTCTTCCGAATAGATACATGGGGCTAAGCGATCTGATGAAGGAGATCAAGCAGGATCCCCAAGCCTTCCTTGGTGATGAATCGGTAGAACTTAGGGTCCTAGGGCAGGTATTGCAGTTAGTCGAGGACAAGATCTCTGAAGTCAAGAACCAGGCTGTGAAATGGTGAACCACATCACATCCGGTACTCATTTATATCCTGACCGTAGATCAAGTCTAGGTCAACTGATCAAAATCATTCGAGAGCCACAAATGGAGCTCGTCGTAGATAAGCTTACCGAGTTTTCATCAAGTACGGACGAAGAACTTCGTGACATCTCTGGTCTAGGTATTCCTTATTATCCTTCGTTCCGAATGTTAGGTGACACGGTTGATAGCTCTCAAGACGATCACTGCTGAGCTTCCAACTGAAGGCACGATTGCAGTAAAGGCGTGCGCGAAGCTGACCCCAAAGTTGTTGGCACAACTTGCAACTGTAAGTTCGTTAGTGCGGGTCCCGATTATAGAATCTGACGGCACTTGCGCACAGCCTGGAATCCCTCCCGATACACTCATAGAGACGCTTTCCATCCTGTCCATTCTAGTCACACATTTCCCGACCTATGTCTCGAGCCTCTCTCTTTCACCTCCGCCGATCCAAACCATCACTCCCTTACTCACCCATCCGCGGCCCGCTGTGCGCAAGCGAGCAATCCTTACGGTTTCGCAGTTTGTCCCCCTATCTGCTCCAGAATTATCAGCGCAATTGCTGTCGGCAGTGATCAACCCCAACTTGCAACTTTCTGCCCCTCTCGAAAAACAGAGGACAACGGTCAACCTTGTAGCCGCAATTGCCCGCGCATCTCCTCAACGGCTCGCTTCTGGTCTAAGATCTATCATTCCCGGCATTCTCCATGTCGTCGAGAAGGATGACGAAGAACTTCGGGAGGGTGCATTGCAGGTAAGATTCAACAATTCTCCTTGGATTGTTCTCTGAGTTCACTATTTTCAAGGCCTTGGAATCGGTCGTGTTGAGAATGCCATCTGAAGTCGCTCCCTTTTTAGGCACAATTATACAGGTCGGAACAAAATACATCAAGTTCGACCCTGTGAGTAAATCTATTTCCCCTTACGCATTAGGCCAATTGTCACAAAGAATTATGCCGGAGGCGGAGACGACGAGGATGAGGAGATGTTGGATGAAGATGATGATGTCGAAGGGGACCTCGACGAGTAAGTTGTTCGCCGAGCGTACCTCTAATCCGTACTCAGAACCTTTCAGGTGGTCCGACGAAGAGGACCAGTCGTACAAAATTCGGCGCTCTGCTACGAAACTTTTGTCCTCCATCATCGCAACACGCCCGGAGTTGTTAGTCACATTGTACAAAGAAGTGTCCCCAATTCTTATCTCCCGGTTCGGCGACCGCGAGCAAACGGTCCGCCTGGAGGTATGGGCAACCTACGTCACACTTTTAACACAAACGCAGCTTTATGGTGGAGGACCGCAAACCAAGGATTCAGTCGGCGTGAAGCGAAAGCGGACCCCCGACGGGTCAGACCCCGAGGAGACGGCCTATGCCCTTTTACAGTCTCAGGTACCTGCATTGGCCAAAGCTCTTCTCAATCAGTTGAAGTCCCCAAGAACGTCTCCTGCGACTCTACAAGCAGGCTTTGGACTCCTTTATACCCTGTTGCAAGTGCTTCCGGGCTCCCTCTCAAGCCAGGCTGGCTTGATTGCGTCGATATCCAAAACCATTCTATCACAGCCTCCATCGACGTCCAGTTCAACATTGCATATTTCATGTCTGCAATTCAACACTTCCTTCTTTTCCACACATCCTCCGCCGACATTCTTGAATTCTTTGCCCGTGTTAACACCTGTCCTCCTCAAGACTCTTGGCGAGAAGCACCCGCGCGTGGCATCCGAGGCCTTCAAAGCATTTTCCTCGCTCCTTGGAGCCCTCAAGCCCGTAAGAGGTCAAGATTGGGTCGAATCCGTTTACGAAGGGGCAATCGCTCGTCTTGCAAATCATGCGACGGATGCGGAAGTGCGCTCATGCGCAGAGGACATCGTCGGAGACCTGTGGCTATATGCTCCTGACACCGTGCATCCCAAAGGTAGCCAAGAGTGGGAGTACGTATGCCGCACGTCAGGCCGCACGGATGGAGCAGTCAAAGTCGTCACTCGCGTTGCCCGCGAAGCCGACGTTTCTGAAAAATGGGTCGATGGTTGCGTAGAATGGGCAACCAAACTCCTCGCGAAGAGCGGAAGAACGGGCAAAGCGGAAGTATTCGAGTGCTTGACCGTGCTTCTCTCAAGGTCTGTCCTTTCAACTGGCATAGCTCCTGTCGTTATTGCTCACTCACCATGGTCGGCAGATATGACAACGGCGTGCCGGCCAACCTATTACGCAGTCTGATCCCTCAACTTAAATCATACGTCTCGACTACAGATATTTCACTCCAATCACAAGCGCTGTCACTTTTCGCGTTGCTCCTGCAGCTCTCGCCCAAATCCACGTTCCCGGAGGTCGAGCGCGAAGTCCTAGAGGATGTTTATAACATCGCTTACTCCCCCCTTACTTCCGGTGCCGCGCTTGACTCCGTGCTGGCATTCTTCGGGGCACTGGTTGAGGCAGACTTCCAAATAGCGACGCACGTCGTAAGCTCGCTCACTCGGGGCACACCAGAAAGGCCTAAAGATGTGTCGTATCCGAACGTTGCGAAATGCGTGGCTCAAGTTGTCAAGAGCAACCAAACGCTAGCGGCGGGCGTAATAGCAGAGTTCTCTAAAAACCTCAGGGTCCGTCTTCGGGTAGTGATAATCCGCCATTTTATTGACACTATTTCCAGAAACGTTCAGACCCACGAGACCTCTCTATCGCTCTTCTAATTCTCGGGGAGATTGGTCGTTTTATGTGAGCCTCGATTCAACCAAACAAGCTAACGATTGTTGATCTCCTTGCAGCGACATGTCACCTCAACAGGACGTCTTCAATGGTGCTATCGAACTCTTCGCATCAGATCAAGAAGATGTTAGAGCAGCAGCAGCCTTCGCCGCAGGTCAGTTTTTCTTCGTGTTCCTTCTTTTCTATGGCATAATCTCACCATATCATTGTCAGGTAATATCGCGATAGGGAACCTTCATTTGTTCCTTCCTTACATCATTCACCTCGTCAAGCAGGACGACTCGAAAAGGCTGCTTGCACTCCACGCGTTGAAAGAGGTCGTAACACACACATCTACAAGTCATCTAGAGAATCTCGCCGAGACGCTCTGGGTTCCGCTTTTCGAAAACTCTGAGAGTGCGGACGAGAGCTCGCGCGGCGTTGCAGCCGCTTGCATCGGCAAACTCATCACCACTCACCCCGCCCGATACTTGCCGCAGGTTCACGTATGCGCGCCCCGAGTTATTTATTATTGATACGTGCTTACGTTCATTCAGGCTCGCATCCGTGACCCGAACGCCGCTACTCGAATAACCGTGTTGTCTGCAATCAGGTATACTTTTGCCGACTCATCTCCAGCCTTCGACGAAGTTTTGGCTCCATACATCATCGACTTTTTATCGCTGATGGAGGATGCAGAATTGGTAAAGTTGAGCGAACCAGTTGGCCGTTCCCTACTGACGTCCTATTCATAGGGGGTGCGCCAGCTCGCTCTGAGTGTTCTGAACGCCGCAGCACGTACGAAGCCTCATCTTCTGCGCGATCATTTGCACACGCTACTACCCGTGTTGTATCGCGAGACAATCATTAGACCCGAACTTGTCCGTACGGTACAAATGGGTCCATGGCAGCACAAGGTGGATCATGGTCTCGAGGCACGCAAGACAGCCTACGAAACGCTTTACACCCTGGTATACCTCGCCATTTACTGGGTCGCGTTGATACAGCGCTTGCTAAATCTTGCGACAGCTAGACACTTCCTTGACGAAGCTCGACCTGAACGAACTACTCACCCACGTCCTCGTCGGCCTTGCAGATGTTTCTGACGAGATCAAGGTCATCTGTCACATGATTCTTTTCCGCCTTGCACCGCTCGCACCGACCGCGGTCGCGCAGCGCCTGGGCGAGGCCACGCCGCTGCTCGAGGCGAGCTTGAAAGGACCGACGATCGGTAAGGACACGGTCAAGCAAGACCTGGAGCGTGCGGCCGAACTTCAGAGGAGCACGCTCCGCGCGGTCGCGGCCTTGAGCAAGATCGCCGGCGCCGGCGCAGCTCCGAGGTTTGATGCGTTGGTAGCGGAGCTGAAGAAGAGCGAGTGGCGTGATGAACTGAACGAACTTGTTGGCTCATAGGGTGTCTGTGTGTTGGTAATGGGGGCTTGACGTAACCTGACTATTTTGTCGTCGCATGGTCCGTCCGGAATGCAAATCCGTAGTTCTTACAACTTTTTCTGTACTTTTTTGTACGGTATTTACGTACCTCTCTAAACGCCCGATGAGTGCTACTGGATGAAAACCGTGCGTGTTTGGGCGTTGAAATCAGGACCCTGTAACGGCATGGCCACGTTGCGGTGCTGCTCAGTGGCGTTGTGCCACAGACAATGCCAACGTGTTGGCCTCACCCGCAAGTGTCTGGTGTAGGGAAGAAGTTGATCTTGACAGTCGGCGTGACGTCAGGCATCAGATCTCTCGAAGTCTAATGCATCTAACGCTAATGCTGAATTCTTTGATTGTATCAGTGTTCCGTACTAACGAATGGACCAGGCATATTATACGACAATGCGACAAGGGTTCTTCTCTGCCAAAGCGTGGCAAAGCCCGTGTTGCGTTGGGCTGTCCT
>Ga0307509_10006668_pt1 | contig 15407 bp, 17 predicted proteins | sample 10_EM_MG_FD_202245 | JGI IMG/M metagenome (GOLD analysis project Ga0307509, IMG submission 202245) | Populus trichocarpa ectomycorrhiza microbial communities from riparian zone in the Pacific Northwest, United States - 10_EM | ecosystem: Host-associated > Plants > Roots > Unclassified | place...
GTCACTTTTCACGCCAGTCACAAACTCAAGGGAGTTGTGCAAGGCGACATACCGCCAGAGGAAGAGTTCGAGTAAAGTCTTAGCTTTCTGCCCTGAACTCATTGATTTTCATGGAGAAAGCGCTCCCTTCGATACCAGCCAAGCGCTACTTCACCATCGGTGAGGTCAGCGATCTGTGCGGCGTCAAGCCGTACGTGCTGCGCTATTGGGAGCAAGAGTTCACGCAGCTCAAGCCGATGAAGCGGCGCGGCAATCGCCGCTACTACCAGCACCACGAGGTGCTGCTGATTCGCCGGATTCGCGATCTGCTGTACGAGCAAGGCTTCACGATCAGCGGCGCGCGCAATCGGCTGACCGAAGCGGGCACATCACGCGGCCCGGCACCGGAGGCTGCCAACGGCGAAGCGCGCGACGAAGGTGTGATCGATCTCGATGACGTGATCGACGAGCTCGAGGCCGAAGGCACATCGGCCGCCGAAGCCGCCGCCATCCCGCAGCCGGAGGTCTCGACGATCGCGCTCTCGATGCAGCAGATGCGCCAGGAGCTGATTTCGATCCGCGGCTTGCTGGTGGTCTGAGACCGTGTCGAATCACTCTATAATCCGCTCTTCATCGGGGCGTAGCGCAGCCTGGTAGCGCACTTGCATGGGGTGCAAGGGGTCGCGAGTTCGAATCCCGCCGTCCCGACCAGTGAAATCAAAGGGTTAGCAGTCACAAGCTGCTAACCCTTTTCTCTTTCAGCGCAGCAGCAAACGCCTTGCGCCTGGCTCGTGGTCGACCACTTCGCCGATCTCTGCTGCGGCATCGAATCCGTGGCGATGGAACAGCGCGATCACGTCGTCGACCGCGCCGGCATCGCAGCTCACGAGCAGGCCGCCGCTGGTCTGTGGGTCGGTCAGCAATGCCTGGTCGATCGCGGAGAAGCCCTCGGGCAAGGACACGTCGACCTGGTAGCCAGCCCAGTTGCGCCCCGACGCGCCGGTGATCATGCCGCGCTCCGCCAGGTCGCGCACCTCCGGCAGCAGCGGCACGCGCGCCCAATCGATCGCGACCGTGGCCTTCGCGCCGCGTGCCAGCTCCAGCGCGTGGCCCGCGAGGCCGAAACCCGTCACGTCGGTCAGCGCATGCACGCCGTTCATTGCGGCGAGCTCCGGACCGGGCGTGTTCAGCTGTGTCGTGGTGGCGATCATCTGGGCGTAGCCCGCGGCCGAGAGCGACTCCTTCTTGAGCGCGGCCGACAGGATGCCCACGCCGATCGGCTTGCCCAGCACGAGGCGATCGCCGGGCCGTGCGTCGGCATTGCGCTTGACGCGCTTCGGGTGCACGACGCCGAGCGCGACCAGCCCGTAAATCGGCTCGACCGAGTCGATCGTGTGCCCGCCCGCGATCGGTATGCCCGCCGCGCGGCAGACCGACTCGCCGCCTTCGAGAATCTTGGCGATGACCTCGGCGGACAGCACGTTGATCGGCATGCCCACGAGCGCCAAGGCCATGATGGGCTTGCCGCCCATCGCGTAGACGTCGCTGATCGCATTGGTGGCGGCGATGCGGCCGAAATCGAAGGGGTCGTCGACGATCGGCATGAAGAAGTCGGTGGTGGCGATCAGCGCAATGTCTTCTGTCAGCTGATAGACCGCGGCATCGTCGGCGGTCTCGATGCCGACCAGCAGCTCCGGCGGCATCGGCATCCGGTTCGTGTTCTTCAGGATCTCGCTGAGCACACCCGGCGCGATCTTGCAGCCGCAGCCACCGCCGTGCGACAGCGAGGTCAGGCGAGGCGCATTGGTGCCGGAAGGGGATGCGGTCATCGAGGGTTCTCCAACAAGTCATAGAGCACGGCAAGCAGCGTGGCGCGTTCGTGTTCCGATTCGAACAGCGGTGCCCGCGCTGCACATTGCCTGCTCAGTCCCGCCAGTATCGCCGGCGGGCCGCGGCAGCGTTCGATCCAGGTGGCCGGCGTCGCCGGCAATGCGTGACGCCGAGCGGCTCACGATTCATGCGGCCTTGCGATCCTCTGCGCGCGCGGCGCGCTTCCCGGCAGCCGCCGTCGACGCATCGCTCGACTCCCAGGCAATCGGCTCGGGCCTGCCCGCGCCGGCTCGCTCAGCCAGGTCGCGAAAGAGCCGCATGTCCTCTTCGCGCGCCCGCCGTGCCGCGCGCACGTCGAGACAGAACTTGAGCAAGCCCCATGTGATCGCCAGCCCGACGGCTACCCAGAAGATCTTCATGGCAGCGACCTCGGTCAATCAAGCGCCGGACCGCCTCGAGCGCGCGGCCCACTCGCTGAACGCAAGGCGCCCCTTCACGTTCAGGGCCTGGTGGTGAGTGGCGCACCATGCCACAAACTCGCGCGGATCGACGCGCACCCGAACGGTCGGGACACCCTTCGCGACGAAGAAGGCTTCCACCCGCCTGGCCTGACTCTCCCACTGCACATAGGTGGCGGCGAACGACCGGCCGTCTGTCATCAGCGACTTGATTTCTTCGTAGGTCTCGGGCTCGTACCAGGCCAACGGGACCATGTTGTCGTCGCCCCCGCTCATGGAGCGTCGTCCAAGTGGGCCGGCAGCTCCTCGAGCTCGTAAGGCCCCGCGAGGCGTGCAAACTCCTCGGCCACCTTGGCCGCCAGTGCCCGCTGGGCCTCGGGGGTGAGGGCGATGAACGCCGTCTTCAACAGTGCGCTCTCATGCGAAAGCAACGACAGGACCGAGGTCATCAGCGTCTGAATGTCGTGCTTGGTTCCGATGCCTTGCTGTTCGACGATGGCTTTGGCGACGATGCCGGCCACGAGCTGGCCGGTCGCGGCGGTCTGTCTCGAGAACTCGTGGTCACCCGCGCTCGGCAACAGGACCGATCTCAACACCGACAGATGCGCAAAGAGGGCCTGCGCCAACGCGTCGAAGGCTCGCCGTCTTTCCGCACCTTGGACCAGTGCAACGCGGCTCATCAGGAAGGAAAGAACCGCCTGTTGCTCATGCAACACCATGCCGAGTTCGGATTCCATGATTGACCTCGCGTGCTCCCACCAGGCGTCTGAATGCACCCATTGTGATTGGGAAAAAAATCCCAATTCGTAGGACGAACACTCATACCCAAGTAGGGGTGGCTCGACAGGTCTTGCCGCGAAAGCAGTGTGGCGACCGTGGCCGATTCGCTCGCGGAAACAAGGCTCGACTCGCTCCTCTTTTCAACGGAATGTCAGGTGGCCCGCTGGCTATCGTGGCGGTGCGAGATCCGCGGCCGTTTGCCTGCGGGGGCGTATGTGCTGGAGCATGCCGTGACCCTCTCCAAAGACCTTATCCAGGCCGAGCTGGCGACGATCGAAGGACAGGACCCGCTGTTCTTCGGCGACTTGCCGGTTTCCGATGACGCCGCACGCGGCTTCTTCGTCGCAGCAGTGGCCGCGCTGCGCGATTCGCCCGAGTTCCGCGGTGCTACCGCGCGACGCCGCGAGCTGTCGCTGCTGGGCAGCCTGACCCACGCATTGCTGGACGCCGCGCTGCTGCGCGAGCAGCTGCATGGCGGCGAGCAGCGGGCCGCCACCGCGGCCGGTCGCTTGATTGCGAAGGCAGCTTCCGCGTGACGCCATGAAGACTATCCAAAAGCTCCTCAAGCGTGCCCGCGCCAACCCGGGCATTCCATTGGCTGCTGCGCTGGTCGCTGCGCTGGTGGCCGGCTTGGTCGTGCTGAATCAGCGCGCCACGCAGGAGTCCAATGCCCGCAAGAGTCCTGAGGCCTTGCAATTCGAGAAGAACCCGGAGGACTGGCTCGCGCACCAACAGAATGCCTCGCACTTTCGGCGTGCGCTCGACGCGCACAGCGTGGCGCTGGTCGGCCTGGCCAACGGCCAGAGCGGCGTGGTCCTGTACACGCTGAAGAACGGCGAGAAGGCAAGCGCGACGGTGCCCGGATGCACCGCCCTGGGCTGCGCCGGCACCGTGCTCGACAGGCTCGGCGACAAGAGCGCCGAGGCGGGCTTCACGCTGGTCGGCGTCGATGTCGATGCACGCACCGCGAGCCACCGCATGCTGGACATCATCAACAGCCTGCTGTCGCCGCTGATCCTGCTTGCGACGCTGATCGGCGCGCTCTTCGTCGGCGTGAAGCTGCAGGCCGGCATCGGCGGCGCGGCCTCGCGGTTGTCGTCGCGGCCCGAGACGCAGTTCACTGACGCGATCGGCAACGAGGAAGCGAAGGCCGCGTTGAACCGCGTGAAGGCCTTCATGCGCGACCCGGCCCAGTACGCGAAGCTCGGGGCCTCGGCGCCGCGCGGCGTGCTGCTGGTCGGGCCGCCGGGCACCGGCAAGACCTTGCTGGCCAAGGCACTGGCTGGCGAGAGCAAGGCCAACTTCATCGCAGTGGACGGCTCCTACTTCACCGCAATGTTCTACGGCGCCGGCGTCAGCAAGGTCAAGGAGCTGTTCAAGCTCGCCCGCAAGAGCGCGCCCTGCGTGCTCTTCATCGACGAGATCGACGGCATCGGCAAGCGCACGCGAGGCGGCGAGGGCGGTGGGGCCGAGTCGGAGCTGAACCGCATCATCAACCGCGTGCTGGTCGAGATGGACGGCTTCGAGCCGCTCGACAACGTGGTCGTGGTCGCGGCGACGAATCATGAAGACAACATCGATGAGGCGATGCGCCGCCCCGGCCGCTTCGACATGCTGGTGCGCCTCGGGCTGCCCACGCTGCCGGAGCGGCGGCGCCTGTTCGAGCTCTACCTCGGCAAGGTGACGCACGACGGCAGCGCCGATACCGCGGCGCTGGCGCGCATGACCGCGGGCATGTCGCCGGCGGAGATCGCCAACACCGTCAACAAGGCCGCATCGAGCGCGGCCGAGGCGCATGCCGACCACGTCGGTGCCGAGCACCTGCTGCGTGCCATCGAAACCCACCAGCTCGGCGGCGAGGTGTCGTCGGTGAAAGACCTGCTGAGCGAAGAGACGCGCACCCGCCTCGCGTACCACGAGTCCGGCCACGCGCTGGTCGGTCATTGGCTGAAGGCCGGCCTCGTCGAGCGCGTGACGATCGAGCCGCGCGGCCAGGCGCTGGGCGTCACCTACATCACGCGCGAGACCGAAGACCCGTTGTACAAGCAGGCCGAGCTGACGAGCCGCTTGGCGATGATGCTGGCCGGGCGCGAGACCGAACTGCTGGTGTTCGACAGCGTCTCGAGCGGCGCCTCCGACGACCTGAAGCGCGCCACCGAACTGGCCGTCAGGATGGTCGGCTCGCTCGGCTTCAGCGAGGCCTTCGGCCTGCTGAGCGTGGCCGGCGTTCCGAAGGAGCTGCTGGGGCCCGACATTCAAGGCGCGGTGCTGAACGAGGCCCGTTCGCTGCTCGAACGCAGCCAGGCCACCTGCCAACGCCTGCTGCAGTCGAACCGCGCTCAGCTCGATGCGCTCGCGACAGCCCTGCTCGAACGCGAGCTGCTGTGCGGCGATGAACTCAAAGCCTTGCTCGGCGCCACCGCCACGCAAGAACCGGCCGCAGCCTGATTCAATGGGCCAGGGCCGCGCCGGCTCGCACCGGCCCGGGTTCGAGTGAACGCAGGCCGGCGATGACCGGGTCGAGGCGCTCGACCACCGTCGCGAGCAGCGCGTCGATGTCGGGCGAACCGACGCCGTTGGCGCAGGCGCGTTCCAGCACTTCAGCGGCCGCGCTGACGGAAATCGCCCCCACGGTGCCGGCAACGCTCTTCAGATCGTGCGCCAGCCGCATGGCCGTGGGCATGTCGCCCGCCGCACAGGCCGCACCGAAGCGCGCCGCGAAGCTCGCTTCGCGGTCGCGGAACATGCACAACAGGCGCCGATGAAGCTGCTCGTCGCCGAGCACGCCGGCCAGCGCGAGCTCGCTCTCTATCCCCGGGAAGCCGTGCTTGCTCGCCGCCACCTCGGGGCGGACCCAGCGCGCCAGTGTGGCAAACATCTCGGCCACGTTGATCGGCTTGGCAATGTGGTCGTTCATGCCGGCTGCGATGACCTTCTCGCGGTCGCCGACCATCGCGTTGGCGGTCATCGCAATGACCGGCAGGTCGCGCCACTTCGACTGGCCGCGCAATTCGCGCGTGGCGGCAAAGCCGTCCATCACGGGCATCTGGCAGTCCATCAGCACCGCGTCGAAGCGCTCGCGCGACAGCATGTCGATCGCCTCGCGGCCGTTGTTGGCAACCTGGACCACGATCTGCGCGCGGCTCAGCAGGTCACGCGCGAGCTCCTGGTTGATCGGGTTGTCTTCGACCAGCAGCACATGGGCGCCGGCCAGGGCGTTGCGGTTGCTTTGCAGCGTTTCCTCGCGCTGTTCGCCGCGCAAGGCATGCTGCCGCGGCTGGCCGACCGCCTGCAGGATGGCATCCAGCAGCGTCGACGGCGTGATCGGCTTGGTCAGGGTCGCTGCCACCGTGAGCCGTTCGGCTGCCAGGCGCTGTGTGATTTCGTCGCGGCAAAAGGCGCTGATCAGCAGCACGGTGGGCGGCGGGTACGACAGCGACACGCGCGCGAGCTGCTTGGCGCAGTCGACGCCGTTCATGCCTGGCATCTTCCAGTCGAGCAAGAGCAGGTTGAAGGGTTCGCCGCGCGCATCCGCGGCTGCGATCGCCTGGATGGCCTCGCGGCCGCCGCTGGCCGCCGACGCGCGCAGCCCGAGCGAGCCGGCCATCTGCACCAGCACCTCGCGCGCGGTGTCGTTGTCGTCGACGACGAGCACGCGGGCGCCGCGCAGGCCGCCATGGGGTGTCGCCGCGTCGGCGGTGGCGCGCTCGGACCCGATGCCGAAGCTCGCGCTGAAGTGAAACCGGCTGCCGCGCCCCGCTGTGCTGTCGACGCGGAGTTCGCCGTCCATCATGCGGACCAGGCGGTGGCTGATGGCCAGCCCCAGGCCGGTGCCGCCGAATCGGCGGCTGGTCGAGGAGTCGGCCTGCGAGAACGGCTTGAAGAGACGTTGCTGCTGTTCGGGTGTGATGCCCATGCCGGTGTCGCGAACGTCGAAGGCCAGGCGCACCGAGTTGGCATCACGCGCCAGCACATGGACGCCGACGATGACCTCGCCACTATCGGTGAACTTGACCGCGTTGTTGCCCAGGTTGACCAGCACCTGGCTGAGCCGCGAGGGGTCGCCCACCAGCGCGTTGGGCAAGTCCGGCGGCAAGGCGAACACGAGCTCGAGGCCCTTCTCTTCGGCCTTCATGCCGAGCAGGTCGGCCAGGCTGTCCATGACATCGCCCAACTCGAACGGGATGTGTTCGATGTCGAGCTTGCCGGCCTCGATCTTCGAGAAATCGAGGATGTCGTTGATGATGCCCAGCAGCGACTCGGCCGAGCCGTGCACCTTCTGCACGTAGTTGTGCTGCTGCGGGTTCAGGCCGCTCTCGAGCGCCAGGTGCGACATGCCGAGGATGGCGTTCATCGGCGTGCGGATCTCGTGGCTCATGTTGGCCAGGAACGAGCTCTTGGCCTCGTTCGCCGCCTCGGCGGCGTCGCGCGCGAGCAGCAGTTCGCCGGTGCGCCCGACGATCAGCTCTTCGAGATGCTCGCGATGGCGTTTGAGTTCGGCTTCGATCGCGATTCGGCGTTCGATGTCGCCGCGCAACTCGAGATTCTTCGCCTCGAGTTCGCCGAACAACTCGGCCAGGGACTGTCGGGTGCGCTCGAGCGCGGCGCCGAGGCTGCCGAGTTCATCGTGGCGATTCCAGATGAAGGGCGCATCGAGCTCGCGGCGCGCGAGCCGGTCTGATTCGATCATCAATCGGCTGATCGGCGCGACCAGACGCGCGTTCAGGATGCCGACGATCAGCACCAGGCTCAGCAAGAGCTGCCCGACAAGGGTCAGGATCAGGATCGTGCGCGCGCTGACGACTTCGGACTCGAACGCGCCGGTATCGATCTCGACCGTCACGTCGCCGATGACGACGCCCTGATGCGACACGTTTCGCTGCAGGCTGAATTGCCGGCCCTTGCGGCGTTCGGGCCGCTCGGCCGCAAGAAAGGTGGCGGAATGCTCGTCACGCACGACGAGTTTCACCACACGATCGTCCCCGAGCAGCGACTCGAGCAGAGGGCGCGCACTGTCGGGGCTGACGTTCCACAACGCGCTTTCGACACCCAGCGCGAGAACGTCGGTCAGCCGCGCGTGGTCAGATGACAAGCGTGCAGCGAGCGACTTCTCCTGGTGGTTGAGCGTGAGAAAGCTCCCCACGGCGGCCGGGATCAACAAGCCCACCACGACGGCGAGCACAATGGACAAGCGCAGCTTCAGACGCATCCGAACTCCATTTCCGTAACGCTTGCGTGGCGCCGCGTCTTGGAAGCGAACGGATGATTGCATGCGGGCGATGCGTTGACCATAGCTTGCAAGTCCGGGGATCGTGAACTACCGCGTCATGTCGATCTGGTTGCGAGCTTGATCATCAAGCGGCAAACCTGGCCGCCAAATACTCGGCCATAACCGGGTACGATGAAATCGCTCGGATCTTGACCTGCCGACCCTTGAGGCGGAGGTTCTCACGACGAAGGATCGATCATGGCACGACTGATTTTTGCGGCGCTCACGTCTCTGATGTTTGTCGGCGAGCCGAGCGCCGCGCTGACATTGACGACCGAAGAATATCCGCCATTCAACATGCTCGACGAGACTACCAGGCAACCCACCGGGATCACCGTCGACAAAGTCGTCGAACTGATGCGTCGCGCGCAGGAGCCATTCACGATCGCGTCTTACCCCTGGCCGCGCGCTTATCAAATGGCGCTGCAAACGGAGGATACCTGCGTATTCTCGACCAGCCGCACACCTGAGCGCGAGGCCTTGTTCACATGGATCGGCCCCTTGGCGAAAAGCGATTGGGCCATTTTCGCCCGCGCCGACGACGTTCGAAAACCGAAGACGCTGGAGGACGTGAGGCCATTCACCATTGGCGGATACAACAACGCCGCGACCGGCGAATACCTGAAACTCCACGGATACAAAGTGGATTTGGCGATCAACGATGCCCTCAACCCGCAAAAGCTGCTGCGCAATCGCATCGACTTCTGGGCGACCGGCGAGTTGCTGGGGAAGTATTTGATCGGGAAGGCCGGGTTGACCGGTCAAATTGTTCCGCTGTTCAAATTCGAGCTGTCGGAGCTGTATATGGCCTGCAATCGTGCGATGAATTCGCAACGCGCCGAGAAATTCAATCGCATCCTGAAGGAAATGGATCGCGACGGCTCGAGTGCTGCCATCGAACGGAAGTACCAATAGCGAGTTCGAGCGCAGAACCTGTGTCACGGAACAAGGACAGCGAGCATGGCAAGTGAACTGGAAGGCAAGGTCGCCGTCGTGACCGGGGCAGCGTCGGGCATCGGGCTGGCCAGCGCCGAGGCGATGCTGGCAGCCGGTGCGCGCGTCGTGCTGGTCGACCGCGACGCCGCTGCGCTCGCGGCGCTGTGCAGCAAGCTCGGCGATGCGGCGATCCCGCTGCTCATCGATCTGCTCGACGCCAAGGCCTGCGCGACGCTCGCGCCGCGCGTGCTCGAGACGGCAGGGCAGATCGACATCCTGCACGCCAACGCAGGCACCTACGTCGGCGGCGACCTGGTCGACGCCGACACGTCGGCGATCGACCGGATGCTGAACCTCAACGTCAACGTCGTGATGAAGAACGTCCACGACGTCCTGCCCCACATGATCGCCCGACGCACAGGCGACATCATCGTGACGAGTTCGCTGGCCGCCCACTTCCCGACGCCGTGGGAGCCGGTCTATGCGTCGTCCAAATGGGCGATCAACTGCTTTGTCCAGACGGTGCGGCGGCAGGTCTTCAAGCACGGCATCCGCGTCGGCTCGATCTCGCCCGGCCCTGTCATCAGCGCGCTGCTCGCCGACTGGCCCGCAGAGAAGCTGAAAGAGGCGAAGGAATCGGGCAGCCTGCTCGAGACCCGCGAGGTCGCCGAGGTGATGATGTTCATGCTGACGCGGCCACGCGGCATGACGATTCGCGACGTGGTCATGATGCCCACGAACTTCGACCTCTAGCGTGCGCGCCGGCCGCAGCAGGCGCACCGGCAAAAAGAGCAGGGGGCGCGGGAACATGACGCACCCGCTTGATGCAGCCGCAGGCTCAAACCGCGGCCGTGTGGGTATGCTGGTGCCGCAGCCCGTGCTGCGCTGTCGAGATCACCGCATGAAGCGTTTCCTTCACCCGGCCATCTTTGTGATTGCCGTGGTCATCGTCCTGGAAGAATGCTTGTGGGAGGGCCTGAAACGGGGAATGCAAAAGCTCTCGGCGCTGCCGCTCGTGGCGGCCGCCGAAGCGCGGCTGCGCCAGCTGGGTCCATGGGCTTCGCTCGGCGTGCTCGTGCTGCCGGCCACCATCCTGTTCCCGTGCAAGCTGGCGGCGTTCTGGGCACTCGCTCACCACCGCCCGATGCTGGGTCTGGCGGTGCTCGTGGCGGCGAAGATCGCCGGCACCTCGGTGGCGGCTTACCTCTTTGCCATCGTGCGCGACTCCGCGCGGCAGCTCGTGTGGTTCGACCGCTGCTACTCGGCGGTGATCCGCGTGCTCGATCGCACCAAGGCCTGGCTCGCACGACAGCCAACCTATCGCGCAGCGCGAGCGGTGGCTGCGGCCGTGCGCGCGCGCTCGGCACGCCTGTTGCGCCATGTCGCTGCGCGTTCGCGTCTGCGTCGCAAGCTGCAAGCCGCCAAGGTGCTCGCGTACTCGATCCCCGTGCCGGCGCTGAGGCCGACGCAAACGCCGGTCTTCACCGTGTCGGAGCAACTGCTCGGCGTGCCCTCCGCCAACGACGAAGACGAGCCCGATGTCTGGGCGCGATGGCCCGACGGGACGATGTGCCCCGTGGGCATCGACCTGTGCCGCGCGCTGCGTCAGCCGGGCGGCAGGTCGGATGACTACCGACTCGTCCATGTCATCGAATACGGCCGGGACGGATTGCCGACCGAGTGGGTGCTTCGCACGCCGCCCGAGTCGGCGCCGATATCGTTCAGCCGCGCGGCGCGACGCGGATCACGTCACGGTTGACAACGGCCGGGCGCAGGTTCGTCAGTCCGGGATCACCGGCTCGACCAGCGTCGCCAGCTGCGCGAGCGATTCCTGCCAGCCGAGGTAGCACATCTCGACGGGGATGGCGTCCGGGATGCCGGTCTGCGTGATGTTCAGCTCGGTGCCGCACGAGACTTGCCGCAGCACGACGGTTGTTTCCATCTCGCCGGGCAGGTTGGGGTCGTCGAACTTGTCGGAGTAGCGAACGCGCTCATTCGGCACCAACTCGCGGTACTCGCCGCCGAAGGCGTGGCCGTGGCCGGTCGAGAAGTTGGTGAAGGACATCTTGAATGTGCCGCCGACTTGGGCCTCCATGTGATGAACCTTGCAGGTGAAGCCGTAGGGCGGGAGCCATTTGGCCATCGCATCGGCGTCGAGGAATGCACGGTAGATGCGCTCCGGAGCGGCCCGGAGCACACGGTGAAGTCGCACGGTGTTGGTAGGCATGATCGGTATTGAAAGAATGCAGAGGACGGCCCTCTGACTGTACGACGATCGGGGCGGCTCAGGATCGACACACGCAGGGGTCGCGGTGTCGACGCACTGCCGTGGTCAGATCTCAGCGATCGGAGAGTGCCAGATTGGCGCCGAGACCGGCAAAGGCCGCTGCAAAGCCACGCCGCAGCCAGGCTTGAACGCGTGGCGACTCGATCACCGTTTTGCGGAACGTGTGAGCGAGGAAGCCGTAGACCACGAACACCGCGAACGTCATGGCCATGAAGACGCTGCTCAGAACGAGCATCTGCCCCAGCGGCGACACGGCGGCGGGCTCGACAAACTGAGGCAGGAACGCGAGAAAGAAGATCGTCAGTTTCGGATTCAAGATGTTCAGAAGAAACGCCTTGACCATCAGGCTCGTCGCCGAACTCGTCGACGGCGTGCTGGCGATGGCGAATGCAGTCTTGTCCTTCCAGGTCACGATGGCCAGATAGAGCAGGTATGCCACGCCCGCCAACTTGAGCATCTGGAACGCCAGCGCGCTGGTGTGCATGACGGCCGCCAAGCCCAAAACAGTGGCCAGCAAATGCGGCACGATGCCGGCGGTACAGCCCAGCGCGGCGAACACGCTCGCGCGTCGGCCCTGCGTGATGCCCGTCGAGATCGTGAACACCACACCGGTGCCAGGAATCAGCACGACGATGAGGGACGTGACGAGAAATTGAAGTGTGATCATGTGATGTCCGCCTTCTCCAAGATAGAAATATGAGCCGAGCACAATATTCTTGATTCTGAAACGTCTTCAGGTTCATGGACCCGCCAACGCCCACCATCCTGATGGCCGACAGCAGCAGAGACAGCGACATCACCGCCACTGTCTTGCGCGAGCGGGCGAGGTTGGCGAACTTTATCCGGCGCCGCGTGCGTGATCAGACCGATGCTGAAGACATTCTGCAAGACGTCTTCTACAAATTCGTCGAGGCCTATCGTCTGCCTGCGCCGATCGAGCACGCCAGTGCGTGGCTGTTCCATGTCGCGCGCCATCGCATCGTCGACCGCTTTCGAAAGAAGAAGGAGCAGGCGCTGGTCGACACCGGCGAACCCGACGATGACGACGAGCGCGAGCTCCGGCTGGACCTGGCGCTGCCGGCGCTCGATGTGGGGCCGGAGGCGGCCTACGCGAGGTCGGTCTTGCTGAAGGCCTTGCAGCAAGCGCTCGACGAGCTGCCCGAGAACCAGCGCGACGTCTTCGTCGCACACGAACTCGAGGGCAGCAGCTTCAAGGCGATGGCGGCGAGCAGCGGCGTTGCGGTGAACACTTTGCTGGCACGCAAGCGCTACGCGGTCCTGTACCTGCGAGCCCGTTTGCAGCCGGTCTACGACGAACTTGAGATCTAAGGAGCACGGACATGATGTTCAAAGCAAGATATCTGGGCAAGGCAGTGATCGTCCTGGTCGCGGCGGCTGCACTTGGCGGCGCGGTCATGCTGCTGTGGAACGCCGTCCTGCCGGCCGTGTTCACCGGCGCCCGGCCGATCGATTACCTGCAGGCCCTTGGGCTGCTGGTCCTGAGCCGCATTCTGTTCGGCGGCTTTCGCGGGTACGGCGGCGGCTGGCACCGGCGTCGCCATTGGGCCCGGTGGCAAGCCATGACGCCGGAGGAACGTGAGCAGTTCCAGCAAGGCATGCGGTCTGGCCGGCGACCCGGCCATCGCGAATGAGCAAGGCTGATGCCGCGCTGCCAGCCAGCTGCAAGCAAGCACCGGGCGTGATCGCGCCCGTCGTCAACCTGAAACGCTGCGAGGGGAAGGGCGACTGCGTTAAGGTATGCCCCGAAGCCGTCTTTCAGATTCGACGCATCGCCGATGCCGACTATCAAGACCTCGGCGCCTTCCACAAGCTCAAGTTGCGCGTGCATGGCATGGAAGTCGCCTACACGCCGAACGCCGATGCGTGCCGCGCCTGTGGTTTGTGCGTCAGCGCCTGCCCCGAGCACGCCATCACGCTCGGCCGCCTCTGAACAAACAACAACAAGCCATGACTCCAGCCGCCGTCACAGCCGCACCTTCGCCGTTCTCTCGCTATCAGAAGTTCGTCGTCGGGATGCTCGCGTTCCTGCAGTTCGCGGTCATCCTCGACTTCATGCTGATGTCGCCGCTGGGCGCACTGATCATGCCGGCGCTGGCCATCGGCCCGAAGCAGTTCGGGTTGGTCGTCTCGGCCTATGCGTTCAGTGCCGGCGCGTCGGGCCTGCTCACGGCGGGCTTCGCAGATCGCTTCGACCGCAAGAAGATCCTGCTGTTCTTCTACACCGGGTTCATTGCCGGGACGCTGTGGTGCGGCCTGGCGCAGAGCTTCGAGTCGCTGCTGGCGGCGCGCATCGTCACGGGGCTGTTCGGCGGCGTCATTGGCTCGGTCGTGCTGGCCATCGCGACCGACCTGTTCCCGCTGCAGATGCGCGGCCGCGTGATGGGCCTGATCCAGACGGCGTTCGCGGCGAGCCAGGTGCTGGGCATCCCGATCGGGCTGTACCTGTCGAGTCGATGGGACTGGCACGTGCCGTTCCTGGCGATGGCCGCGCTGGGCCTGGTCGGCGGCCTGTTCGTGAGCTGGCGCATGCAGCCCGTCGCCGATCACCTGAAAGTGCCGCAGGAACACAGCGCGTGGATGCACCTGTTCCACACGTTGACCGTGCCGCGCTACCTGATCGCCTTTGCGACGACGGCCTTGTTGACCACTGGCGGATTCATGCTGATGCCGTTCAGCAGCGCGTACGTCGTGAGCAACCTCGGCATTTCGCTGCACAGCCTGCCCACGGTTTATCTGGTCACCGGCCTGTGCACGATATTTATGGGCCCGCTGATCGGCAAGGCCGCCGACGCGATCGGCAAGTTCAGGGTGTTCACGCTCGGCACGGCGTTGTCGATCGTGATGGTGTTAATCTACACCCACCTCGAGCCCGTCTCGCTGCCCGTTCTCATCATCGTCAACGCCATGCTGTTCGTCGGGATCTTCTCGCGCATGATCCCGTTCCAGGCGCTGGTGTCCTCGGTGCCCGAGGTCACGCAGCGCGGCTCGTTCAACGCCATCAGCGCGTCGGTCCAGCAGCTGTCAGGGGGTATCGCCTCCGTCGTCGCCGGGCACATCGTCACGCTCGGGGCAGACGGCAAGCTCCAGCATTTCGAGGTGCTCGGCTACGTGGTCACCGGCACATCGCTGGTGGCGTTGACGCTGCTGTGGCTGCTTCAGCGGAGCAAGTGATACCAGGCGACGCCATCGGCATCGAGCTCGCGGGTGGCTTCGCCGCGGTGCATCAGGTAGTTCAGGCAGGCCAGGCTTTCGCCGGTCGCCATGCCGAGCAAGGGCACATCGGCCTCGCCGATGGCGCGTGCGAACAGGGCGCCGAAGACGTCGACCGCGCGCTTCGGTGCCTGCAGCAGCGAGCGCCGCAGGCGATCCAGTGAGCGGTGCTGACCGCTGGCCAGCGCGTCGATGCGCGCGTGCAGGCCGCGGAAGCACTCGTTGTGCGCCGGCAGCACCAGCACGTCGTCGGGCACCTCGCGCCTGAGCTTCGCGAGCGAGTCCAGCCAGCCGCTCATCGGGTCGGCATCCGGCTCGGTGGGGTAGACCGACACGTTGGATGAAATGCGCGGCAGCACCTGGTCGCCCGAGATCAGCACCTTCAGCGCCGGGCAGTACAGGCAGGCATGTGCCGGCGAATGGCCGTTGCCGATGACGACACGCCAGGTGTTGGCACCGATGGCCAGCGCTTCGCCATCGTCGAGCCGCCTGTAGCTGTCGGGCAGCGGGTGGATGTGCTTACCGAAGTTACCGAAGCGCGTGCGGTAGCTCTCGATCGCAACCGGGTTCCAGCCGGCGCGGCGATAGAACTCGATCGCCTCGGGCGGCGCCTCGCGGCCTGAGTCAGACACCATCA
>Ga0307509_10006669_pt1 | contig 15406 bp, 11 predicted proteins | sample 10_EM_MG_FD_202245 | JGI IMG/M metagenome (GOLD analysis project Ga0307509, IMG submission 202245) | Populus trichocarpa ectomycorrhiza microbial communities from riparian zone in the Pacific Northwest, United States - 10_EM | ecosystem: Host-associated > Plants > Roots > Unclassified | place...
CGGCGTGGTCAGCGTCGCGGCCCGCGCGCTCGGCCTGCATCGCACCCAGCTCTACCGCCTGATGGAGAAGCACGGCATCTCGCGCGGCGACGATACCTAGTCGCCCGCGATCCGCGCGCGGTGATCGCGCAGGCGGGCGTGGATCCGGGCCAGCGCGATCCGGTTCAGCGTGTGGACCACCGCCATCACCGCGAAGCCGACCAGCGCGACCGCCAGGCTGCGCGCGCGGTTGAGCATGGTGACGAACGCGCCGTGCGCGCCCGACGCGCCGAGCAGGTCGAACAGCGCGTAGTAGCCGCCGTCGGCGACGCCGAGCCCGAACGGCACGGCCGACGCGATCCACTGGATCAAGACGCCGACCGACAACACCCCGACGACCAGCCGCGGCGTCACCGAGACACCGACCGCGTCGATCAGGATCATCGTCGAGGACCAGGTGACCAGCCGCGATGCGATGAGCCACAGCACGCCGCGCCAGGCCCCCGCGCTGCGGTTGGTGTGGAACTCGGCGAGCTGGCGATCGAGATCGATCAGCCGGGCCTGCCAGTCGTCGCGGCGCGCCACCGAGATGATGCGGACGCGGTGCAAGAGCCCGGTCAGCGTCGCGCTGGCCCCGCGCCGGATCACCGCGGCGATCGCGATCATCACCAGGATCACCACGCCGAGGCCGATCGCGACGGTGAGCTCGAGCGAGCGGGGCAGGTCGACCAGCAGCAGCGTGATCGGCGCTCCGATCACCATGACCACGACCGAGAGGTAGACCGCGGCGACGTCGAACCACACGATCGCCGAGGCGACCCGGACGCGCGGCGCGCGGGTCACCAGCATGGTGAACTTGGTCGCCTCGCCGAGCGCGCTCAGCGGCGTGACCACATTGACCGCGCGGCCGCTGATCTGCGCCGCGACGACCTGCCAGTACGACACCATCCGCGCCTCGGGGCGCATGAACGTGTGGAGCGCCGCGGCGTCGAGCAGGACCGCGGCGAGGTCGAGCGCGAGCACGACGGCGAACGTCGCGCCGACCCCGACGATCACCGTGCGCAGCTCGTCCCAGCCGAGCCGGTGCAGCATCCAGATCAGCGCGGCGGCGCCGAACCCCAGCATCACGAGGTTGAAGATGTGGCTGGCGCGGTGCTGCTCGGGTGCGTCGGCCATCGCTAGAAGCTCGGCCGCTCCTTCTTGTACTTCTCGGTCAGGTCCTGCAGGTAGCTCGCGAGCGCGAGCAGATCCTCGTTGTTGGTCGCGCGCGAGATGTAGACCTTGTGGACCTCGCCGCCGTCGTCGCCCGGCTCCTTGAGCTGCAGGCTGACGTAGCCTTCATCCTCGTCCTTCTTGCCCTTCTTGCGGTTGGGGATGTCGAGCGCGTCGATCAGCTTCCACAGCTTGCGCGCTTCCTTCTCGGTCAGGTTGATCGAGCCGAGCTTGTCGGTCGAGTCGTCGCGGCCGTAGCTGACCCACATCGAGCTGCCGGTGATCCGGATCTGCCAGTCGTCGAGCTCGGGTTTGTTCGACACGAAGTCGAACCGCCGGCCGTTGGTCTCGCCGCGGTCGACGCCGCCGCCGCGGCGGCCGTCCTGGACGTACGTGCCGCCGGCGCCGCCGGGACACGCGGCCAGGACACACGCGAGGGCGAGCACGAGGCACCGCACGCGGCCAGCATAGCAGTATGTTCGCGCGCCGTGCCGCTGCGACTCCATGGTCATGTGCTCGATGCCGCGATCCGGCTCGCCGACGGCACGGCGCGCGCGGCGAGCCTCGCGGCGACCTGGCGGCGGTTCGCCCCGGCGGCGCGGCGCGCCGGGATCACGCGGATCGCCGAGCTGACCGGGCTCGACACCATCGGCATCCCGGTGTTCGCGGCGATCCGGCCGATGGGGCGCTCGCTGTCGACCCAGCAGGGCAAGGGGCTGACGCCGCTCGCCGCGCGGGTCAGCGCGCTGATGGAGAGCCTCGAGACTTGGAGCGCGGAGCACATCGCGCTGCCGGTGACGCGGGCGAGCTGGCGCGCGCTCGGCGATCGCGCGGTCGACGTGCGGGCGCTGCCCCGGCCGCGGCGCCGGCTCGATCGCGACGCGCGCTGGCGGTGGGTCGAGGGCTGGGACCTCACCGCCGACCGCGCGGTGCTGGTGCCACTCGAGGCGGTGACCCTCGACACGACGTTTCGCACCCCGCCGGTGTTCGACGTGTCGTCGAACGGCCTGGCATCGGGCAACGCGCTGGTCGAGGCGGTCGTCCACGGCCTGTGCGAGGTGCTCGAGCGCGACGCCGAAGCCGCCTGGCGCCGCTCCGGCAGCGATCGCCGGCTCGTGCTCGACTCGATCCCGGACCCGGCGTGCAGCGCGCTGATCGACCGGATCACCGCCGCCGGGGCGCGCGCGTTCGTGTGGGACATCGCTCCGGCGGGTGGGCTGTGCGCGATCGCCGCCGCGATCCTCGAGGACCCGGGCTATCCGGCGTGGCGGACCCTCGGCGTCTACCAGGGGTTCGGCGCGCACTGGCGGCCCGAGGTCGCGATCGCGCGCGCGCTGACCGAGGCGGCGCAGACCCGGCTGACCTACATCGCCGGCGCGCGCGACGACTTCTTCGCGCACGACTACGAGCGCGCATCGGATCCGAGGGTGATCGCGGCGCTGTGGCAACAGTTCACCGCACCGTGCGACGAGCCGGTCGCGTTCGATGACCTGCCGGCGCTCGCCGCCGCCACGCTCGGCGACGCGCTCGAGCAGCTGGTGCGCGATCAGCGCCAGGTGATCGCCGTCGACCTCACGCACCGGGCGCTCGGTGTGCCGGTGGTCAAGGTGATCGTGCCCGGCCGCGCGACCGACCTCGAGGCGATGGGATGACGACGGTCGTGTTCGTCGGTCCGACGTTGCCGGCAGCCGAGGTCGCGGCGCGGCTGCCCGGCGCGCGCGTACTGCCGCCGGTCGCGGTCGGCGAGGTGCTGGCGCTCGCCCGCCGCCGCGGCATCGCGCGGATCGCGATCATCGACGGAGCGTTCGAGCGGATGGCCGCGGTGTGGCACAAGGAGATCCTGATCGCGCTCGAGCGCGGCATCGCGGTGTGGGGCGCCGCGAGCATGGGCGCGCTGCGCGCCGCGGAGCTCGCACGGTTCGGCATGCGCGGGGTCGGCGGGATCTACCGCGACTTTGCCGCGGCGCGGCTGATCGCCGACGACGAGGTCGCGGTCGCCCACCTGCCGGGCGAGTACGGCTACCGCGCGATCTCCGAGGCGCTGGTCAACCTCCGCCATGGCATCGCGCGCGCTCCGATGCTCGGGGCGCGCACCCGCGCCGCGCTGGTCGAGCTCGCCCGCCGCCGGTTCTATCGCGAGCGCAGCTGGGCCGCGCTCATTGCCGACGCGCGAGCCGCCGGCCTGCCGCGCCGCCAGCTCGACGGCCTCGCCGCGTGGCCCAAGCCGGATCGCAAGGCCGCCGACGCGCGGCTCCTGCTGCGCCGGCTGCTGCGCCCGGACGACGGAGGCCGACCGCGGCCGCGGACCGAGGTGTCGATCGAGGTGCCCCGGACCTGGGCGCTGCGCCAGCTCGAGCAATCTCTGACGCGCCGGCGATGAACCGGATACGCGTCTGGCGCTACAAACCGCTGCGCCCAGGGGAGCCGGGCGGGGGCGCTTGCGTACCATGTGATAACCTTCACGGCATGTCGGCGAAATCCGAGGAAGAACTGGAGCAGGTCACCGAGGAGGCATCCGACCGCCGCGAGATCTACCTGCGCGAAGGCCGCACGCTGACGATCGAGGCGTCGGGCGAGGGCGAGCTGGTCGAGATCCGCAGTTCCTCGGGCCAGCTCGAGCTGCGGATCAAGCTGACCGAGGAGGGCCCCGTGCTCCAGATCGAGAGCGCCCGGCTCCAGCTCAAGGCCGCCGAGGCCGTCGAGATCGAGTCCAAGCGCGTCGAGATCCGCGCCAGCGAGACGGTGCACGTGGCGAGCGACAACGAGGTCAAGGTCGAGGCCGAGGGCGAGGTCCGCGTCAACGGCAAGATGATCTTCCTGAACTAGGGCCGTGGAACAGTCGATGGACGTTGGCCAGACGGCGCCCGTGCTCGGCGGGGGGCGGTTCGAGGTGCGCGGCACGCTGGGCGCCGGCGGCGCCGGCGTGGTCTATCGCGCGTTCGACCGCCAGCTCCAGCGCGAGATCGCGCTCAAGCTGCTGCGCCAGGCGTCGGGCCGCGACCTGTATCGCTTCAAGAAGGAGTTTCGCGCGCTCGCCGACATCGTCCACCCCAACCTGGTCGCGCTGCACGAGCTGCACAACGCCGACGGCGACTGGTTCTTCACGATGGAGCTGGTCGAGGGCGTGTCGTTCATCGACTGGGTCCGGCCGTCCGGCGAGTTCGGGCCGAGCCGGCCGCGCTCGGATATCATCGCGGCGCGCGTCGATCTCGCGCGGCTGCACGGCGCGCTGGTCCAGCTGGTCGATGCGCTGATCGCGCTGCACCGCGCCGGCAAGCTGCACCGCGACCTCAAGCCGTCGAACGTGCTGGTGACCCAGACCGGGCGGCTGACCTTGCTCGACTTCGGGCTGGTCGCGACCGTGGCCGAGGACAACCCCGAGCGGCTCGCGGTCGGCACGCCGGTGTACATGTCGCCGGAGCAGGCCGCGGATCAGCCGCTCGGCGAGGCCAGCGACTGGTACTCGCTGGGCGCGATGCTGTACGAGGCCCTGGTCGGCCGCCGCCCGTTCGAGGGCGACTCCGAGCAGGTCATGACGCGCAAGCAGACCGAGCAGCCACCGGCGCCACTCGAGATCGACGCCGGAGTGCCGCCCGAGCTGTCGCAGCTGTGCATGCTGCTGCTCCAGCCGTCGCCGGCCGCGCGACCGACCGGCGTCGCGATCCTCGAGAGCTTCGGCGCCGCGCCGTCCGAGGTCACCCGCACGATCGGCCGGAGCTATCCGCCGGCGATGTTCGTCGGCCGCGCCGCCGAGGGTGAGGTGCTGCGCCGGGCGCTCGCGGATGCCCGCCGCGGCGGGGTCGCGCTCTTGGTCCGCGGCCGCAGCGGGATCGGCAAGACGACACTCATTCGGCGGTTCCTGCGCGGGCTGGGTGACTCGGTGTTCGTGCTCGAGGGCCGCTGCTTCGAGCGCGAGGCGGTGCCGTTCAAGATGCTCGACGGCGTCGTCGATGCGCTGACCGGCGCAATGGTCGGGCTGCCGATGCAGCTCGCCGAGCAGCTCGCGCCGCGCGACATCGGCTCGCTGGTCCGGCTGTTTCCGGTGCTGCGCCGGGTGCCCAAGTTCGCCGAGCTCGCGCAGCAGACCACCGCGCTGCCCGATCCGCAGGAGATGCGGCGCCGAGGCTTCGGCGCGCTGCGCAACCTGCTCGGCCGGCTCGCCCGGATGCGGCCGCTGGTGCTGTTCTTCGACGACGCGCACTGGGGCGATGCCGACAGCGCGGTGTTCCTCGCAGAGCTTATCCACGGCGCCGAGCCCGGCACGCTGGTGATCGTCGCGCACCGCCCGGAGGACTACCTCGGCGTGGTGGCGCAGATCCGCCGGCCGCCCGGCGGCAACGCGCGGCGCGGCGACATCCGCGAGCTCGAGATCGTGCCGCTGACCGACGGCGAGGCGGTGACGCTGGTCAGCCAGCTATCGGGCGACGAGTCGCGCTCGGCCGACGTCGTCGCTGCGGGCGGCGGCAACCCGCTGATCCTGACCGAGATGGCCCGCGCGCCGCAGGTCACGCCCGGGCTGCAGATCGACGACCTGGTCCGCGAGCGCGCGCTCAAGCTGTCGCCGGACGCCCAGGCGATGCTGGCGGTGTCGAGCATCGCGGCGCGGCCGCTGCCGGTCGAGATCGCCGCGCACGCCGCCGGTGTGATCGGCGGCCACGACGAGGCGACCCAGCTCTCGGTCGAGCGGCTCGCGACGCTGCGCCAGGTCGGCGGCGAGATGATCCTGCACCCCGCGCACGACCACGTGCGCAACGCGGTGCTCGCCAGCCTCGACGCCGAGTCGCGCGCCGGCTGGCACGAGGCGCTGGCGCGCGCGTTCGAGGCCGTGCAGGGCCCCGAGCAGCTCGATTCGCAGGCGGTGGTCGAGCACTGGCTCGCCGCCGGCCACCCGGCGAACGCCGCGCACCATGCAGTGTCGGCCGCGCTGCGCGTCGAGGAGGCATTCGCGTTCCGCCGCGCCGCCGAGCTCTACGAGATCGCGCTCGCCTACGGCCCGTGGGACGCCGCCGGCCAGCGCGACCTGCTCCGGCGCAAGGCCCACGCGCTGCAGTGCGCCGGTCAGCTCGACGAGGCCGCCCAGGTCTATGCCCACGCCGCGCAGCTGCTCGCCGACGGCGACGCGATCGACCTCGAGCGCCTCCACGTCGAGGTCCTGCTGCGCCGCGGCCGGCTCGCCGAGGCGTTGCCGGCTGCCGAGCGCCTGCTCGCCAAGGTCGGGATCCGGATCCCGCTCGGCGCGCGCGCGTCGCGCACCCGGCTGGCGACCCAGTGGCTGCAGGTCAAGCTGCGCGGCCTCGACTACGTCGAGCGCGACGCATCCGCCATCCCGGCGCAGCAGCTGCTCACGATCGACGTCCTGTACTCGATCTCGTCGAGCCTGGCGTTCGCCGACCCGGCGCTCGGCCGCGTCGTGCAGTCCGAGCTGGTGCGCGCCGCGCTCGATGCCGGTGAGCCGGTCCGCGTCTGCCTCGCGCTCGCCCAGGAGGTCTGCTACGCCGCCGCCGGCGGCAGCCGCAACCGCGCCGTGGTCGAGGCGGTCGCGGCGCGGCTCAAGGCCGTCGCGCTGCGCATCGCGTACCCCCACATCATCGGCCTGTCCGACGCGGCGATGGGCATCGCGGCGCACATGAACGGCCGGTGGTCCGATGCGCGCGCCCACCTGGAGGCCGGACTCGCCACCTTGCGCGACCACGGCGCCGGGGTGCGCTGGGAGGTCGACATCGGCGAGACGTTCTGGCTCGCGACGCTGTTCTATCTCGGCGAGTGGCGCGAGATGGCGCGGCTGACCCAGGTGCTGCTGCGCGAGGCGAGCGACCGCGGCGACGTCGTCGCCCAGCTCGGGCTGCGCACCGGGCGCTGCAACTTCGCCTGGTTGCTCGCAAACCGCCCCGACGAGGCCCAGGCCCAGCTGACCGCAGCAAGCCAGACCCTCGGCGAGGGTTTCCACTTGCCGCACGTTCAGGTGATCGTCGCGCAGGTCAACCTCGACCTCTATGTCGGCGCCGCGGCGCAGGCCTCGCGCCGCCTCGCCGAGGCGTGGCCGAGCATCGAGCACGTCGGCGTCACCAGGCTGCAGCAGCCGCGGATCGAGCTCAACCTGCTGCGCGCGCGCACCCTGCTCGCCGACCCGACCCAGCCCGACCGGCTGCGCACGGCGCGCTCGATCGCCGACGACATGCTCAAGGAAGGCGCCGGCTGGGCGACCGGCCTCGCCCACCTCCTGCGCGCCGCGGTGCACGCGTGGAACGGCGCCGCCGACGCTGCGATCGCCGACCTGGCGCTGGCCGAGGCGGAGCTGTCTGCGTCGGGGATGCGCGGCCTCTTGCTCGTCGCACGGCTGCGGCGCGGTAACCTGGAGGGTGGCGCCGGCGGCATCGCGCGCGCCGAGGCCTCGCGCGACATGCTTCGCGACCTCGGCGCCACCGACGCGGACAAGGTCGCGACGCACCTCCTGCCGTGGCCGGCCTGACCGGAAGCGCCCAAACCCGACCGGCGCGGCACAAACTGGGGTACGCTGCCCGCGATCGACGGGTGATCCGGATCGGGGCGTGAGACGTACCCCCAGACGGACGGCGCTTCCCGCCGACACGAGGGCCAAGAGCAGTGTCAGATATCGCTCAGCACATCGCGGTTTCGAACAAGGTAGAGATCGAGGATCTGGACTGGGAGAAGGCGCGCGAGGTCGGGTTGACGCGGCGGGAGATCGAGAGCCTCTTGTACTTCGCCGACATCGAGAGCCAGACCGTCTACTACTTCCTGGAGGTCGCCAAGCTGCAGGTGGCGCGCGACCCCGAGCTACTCACGTTCCTGACCATGTGGAACTACGAGGAGTACTTCCACTCGTACGCGCTGACCCGGCTCCTGACCGAGTGCGGCGTGCCCGTCGAGAATGCGATCGATCGCTCCACCAAGATCCGCGCCGGTGCGCGGTTCAAGGCGAAGTTCGAAGACTTCGGCCAGACGATGATCGCCAAGCTGATGCCGCAGACGTTCGTCGCGCTGTGGATGTTCTGGGGCTCGCTCCAGGAGTGCCTGACCACCCAGGCATATGAAGAGCTCGCGCACGACACCCAGAACCCGGTGCTCGCCGAGCTGTGCCGGCGGATCGCCAAGCAGGAGCGCCGCCACTTCGCCTACTACTACGGCCAGGCGCGCCGGCGGCTCGACGGCCAGTCCTGGGCGCAGCGGTTCACCCGCTGGATCGCCAAGAAGTTCTACGCACCGGTCGGCGGCGGCGTGAAGACCGACGCCGAGGGCGCGCGGCTGGTCGCCCAGCTGTTCCCCGGTGACCGGATCTTCGAGGTCATGAGCTACATCGAGAAGCGGATGGCGCAGCTCCCGGGCATGGACGGCCTCGACTGCTGCACCCGGTGGGCCGCCAAGGTCCAGCCGATGCTGCCGCCGGAGACGCGGGCTTCGTCGATCCCGCTACTGTCCGCGGCCTAGACCGAATCGGGCGAACTCGGTACGTGCTCGGGCTCGCGCAATCCCCGGTGTGACAGCGCCGCTGAGGGATGGGACAGCGGCGCCGTCACGTGCCACTGCGAACAGATCCGCGCGATTGCGCCGTCGAGATCGTCGCGTGATGTTCCACTCGCTGGTTCCGTGTAACGCCAGCATGAGAAGAAAACTTGCACGACCGACGGCAAGGCCGGCGGTCGCGCCGCGGAGGGCGCTGGGCAATGGCGGCGGGCTTCTTGCGGTGCTGGTCCTTGGTCTTGGCGCCGGATGCACCGATGGCGCCGGCGCGCTCGCGCACAAGCACAGCGCCTCCCTGGCCGATACCACCATCAACTTCGACGACCTGCCGGCCGGCACCGTCGTCACCACCCAGTACCAGGCGCTGGGGATCACCTTCACCCTCGACTCGCCGCACGGACTGCAGACCGCGGCGCTCGGCTCCGCGCCCTCGTCTCCCAACGCCGTCGATCTCTCGGTGAGGTATCCGCTGGAGTTTCCGGGAGCAAAGCTCGAGGGCGTCTTCACCAACCCGCACCACGGACTGGTAGCTGTGCGGCTCAACGCGCGGGGGTCTGGAGGCGCGCCGGCGGCCACGCTGACGGCCTACGACCTCGGCGGAAACACCGTTGCTTCCGAGAACGACCTTGTGGGCCAGGACGCGCGCTTCGTCATCTTCGCCATCTCCTCAGGCGGCGACATCGCGCGCTTCACCATCGAGAGCAGCAACGCTCTGCTCTACGCCGACGACCTCGTCTTCGATACCCTGACAGACGAGGCCGGGCCGGACTTCTCGGTCTCGGGCGCCGCGGCCACGCTGGTGCCCGGCGGAACCACCACCGTGGGGATCCGGGTCAATCGTTTTGCCGGCTCGGTGGGCGCGATCACGCTGGCCGTCTCCGGCCTACCCCGCGAGGTGGAGGTCGTCTCCATCGACCCGAACCCCGTGACGGGCTTCGACGGCCGGGCACGCTTGACGCTCCACGCCACCCCGCTCGCCACGCCGGTGCAGGACCTGCCGGTGGCGCTGAGCGGAACACCCTCGCTGAGCGCCGGCTCGTACGGGCCACACAGCACCACGTTCCCGCTCACCATCGTCGACTCCTACGACGCGCAGATCGTGGGCATCGAGGTCACGCAAGGCGTCCAGGTCTACGATCTGCCCACCGGCTCCACGGGGGGAGCGCCGCTTCACGGCATTCCGGTGCTCTATGCAGGCGTGGGGCTGGCCGCGGGCGGCAAGACCGTGGTGAACGCGTTTCCCGACTTCGCTGCCTTCCCGGAGCACTCGCCGGTGCCAGATTTCCAATGTTCGCTAGCCGGCACGCGCGGGGGGGCGCCGCTGCCCGGCAGTCCCATCTACTCGGCCACCGGCCCGGGCGGCCTGATCCTCGGCGTCAACTTCGTCAGCGACATCATGCGCGCGCGGCCCAACGGTGTCTGCACCTTCGTGCTGCCGCCCGAGTGGACACACGGCAGCATCTCGCTGACGGCCTCGCTTGTACCGATGCCCGTGTTCGGGCCGCCGGTCTCGGGTGACTGCTGCGCTGACAACGACAGCTTCACGGTCACCGGCATCCCCTTCACCCCCACCCGCGAGCTCTCGATCGCTCCGTTCGCGCTGCGGGTGAACAGGCAGGGGCTCCGCCCGCCCGACGACATCTTCGCTGAGGCCACCAACCTGCTGCCGCTGGCGGACGGACAGTTCTTCCCCGGCCCGTTCGTGGGCGAGCTGGACATCACGGACATCTGGAACCAGGACCTGAAGGCCTGCGGCTTTCTCGGCGGCGATTTCTGCCCCGAGAACGATCTCGGCCGCGGCACCTCGGTGGTGAACCGGCTCCGCGCCGTCGCCGACGACATGAACTTCACCGATCCCTCCCGGCTCGTGTTCGGCGTGTACCCGACCAGCGACCCCGTCTCGGGGCTCTCGGACCGCATCCGCGGCCAGGCCTCGCCGGACCAGGCGCTGGCTATCGTGCAGGTCGACGGGCGACCGCTGACCAGCGTGGCGCACGAGCTGGGCCACCTGCTGGGGCGCCCCCACGCCAGCAAGGACTGCGGCGCCGACAACACCGACGTGACCGGGCCGGCGGAGGACTGGGCACCCGATCAGCACGGATATCTGCAGGGCGTGGGCACCGACCGCCGGCCCGCCTTCCCCACCGTGCTCTTCACCGACCGGCACGGCAGCAACCTCGGCGGGCCGTTCTTCGACTACATGTCCTATTGCGCCGCTGATTCCAACGGCTGGATCTCCACGCGCGGGTGGAACGAGCTGCTAGGGAGGCTGGCCACCGGGGTGCCTGGATCGGGCAGCGCGCAGATAGCGTCGCGCATCCGCGAGGATCGAGACGAGCGCGACGCCGAGGAGACCCTCACGGTCCAGGCGTCTATCGACGAAGACGGGAACGCCTCGATCACCAAGGTAGGCCCTGCGCACCAGCCCGTGCTCCCGCCGCCGGGCGACTCTCCCTTCCACCTCGTGGCCCGGGGCGCGTCGGGCTGCGTGCTCCTGGACACGCCGATGGCGATGTCGATCGGACACGTCGACGATGGTCCCGAAGTTCGCTTCCTCGGAGCGCGCGTGGCGGTGGCTGGCGTTCACGCGGTGCAGATCACCCAGGACGGCCAGCTGATCGCGCAGCGCGTGCGCAGCCGGCACTCCCCTCGGGTCCGCAGCGTCACCGTGGGAGGCCACCGGCGCTGCGACGACCACTACCGCGAGAAGTGCGACGACGACCGCGACGACGGCGCCCGATCCACCGCCGCGCCTGGCTCGGTGCTCGTCCGCTGGTCGAGCCACGACGCCGACGGCGATGCGCTTCTCGCCACCGTGGACTACTCCACCGATGGCGGCCGCATCTGGCGCGTGGTGTTCGCTGGACCCGATCGCGGTGAGGCGCGGCTGGCCGCGGGGATGCTCGCGCACGCGCCACGGGCGCTGGTGCGGGTGCGCGTGAGCGATGGCTTCAACGAGGGCAGTGCCAGATCGGACGAGTTCTCCAGCGCCGGCGCACCTCCGACGGTGCGCATCTTCAGCCCCGCGGCGCCGACCACGTTCCACAAGGGCGATGCCGTGTACCTGAGCGGCGCGGCGCTCGACGACCGGCGGGCAGCGATCAGCGGGGTTCGCCTGTCCTGGTTTGCCGGCCAGACCTTGCTGGGGACAGGCGGCGCACTGAGCGTGACCACGCTGCCCGCTGGCCCCAGCACCGTGCGGCTAGTCGCCGTGGACGATGACGGCCGGACCTCGGAGGCCGCGGTGACCGTGCAGGTGCAGCCGTGAGGCGGCGGCCGGCGGCCGCGCGGTGCGTACACCGCAGCGCCAGATCGTGGACTTCATCGAGCGTCAACTGGGGGACCAGGCAGCAGCTGTAACGCGGCGGCTGCTGCTGGCTCTTCCGCTCTGAACCCCGAAGGAGCCAGCACATGTCCCTGTCCGCTTTCTTCCGTATGCAGTGCGCCCTGGCGGCGATCGCGGTCGCCGCCGCCGGCTGCGCGTCCCAGGCCGGCGAGACCGGCCCGGCCGACTTCGCCGCTGACACCGGCCCCGCGGCGACCGCGGTCGACCAGCCGCGCGTCGTCGCGCAGGTCACGACCGACGAGGGCGCGCGGATCACGTTCTACAACGAGCGCGCCGCCGGCGACGATCCGGTGATCAGCGTCGCGATCGCGAACGCGACGGCGACGCCGGTGGTCGATGCCGTGCTCGCCCAGCAGCCGTCGGCGCTCGAGCTGTTCGTCGCGCTGCAGCCCGGGCGGGTCGCGCCCGACGAGCTGGTCCGCGAGCATCGGCTGCTCGCCGCGGCCGATGCGGCGTACACGCCGGAGCCGCGCGTGCTGACCGCGGCGAGCGCGGTCGGCAGTAACGTCGTCGAGTCGTTCGCGTGCGCCGGAAACTTCGATGGCTGGCTGGCCGCGTTCAACGCCGGGGCGCCGCTGCTCGACGGCAAGTACGCCGCCACCAACATCGGCGCGACCTCGGGCTACGTCGGCTACGCGCCGAAGTTCTACTTCGACGTCTGCCGGGTCACCGCCAGTCCGTTCGGCTACATCGTGCGCACCGAGCGGCGCAGCAACGCGAGCGCCGCGTGGGCGGTGTTCGACAACGGTTCGCCGCTCGGGCTCAACCAGCGCTACCGGTTCTTCCGCAACACGTTCACCTGCTCGAGCTTCCAGTACCGGCTGTACGTCGAGCCGTTCGGCGGCTCGTACTTCCGCGGCGCGACGTGGGCCGACGAGTGGAGCTGTGCGATCACGCTCTAGGCTCGCGGGACGCGGCGCATGACTGCTATGATCAGGCAGGTGGAAGACCCGGATCTCGCCCTGGTCGAGCGCTGGCGCGCCGGCGAGCGCGATGCCGGCGAGCAGCTGTTCGAGCGCCACTTCGACGGCCTGTATCGGTTCTTCCAGAGCAAGTCGAGCGGCGACGCCGACGAGCTGGTGCAGGCGACCTTGCTCGCCTGCCTGCGCGCCAAGGACCAGTTTCGCGGCGAGTCGAGCTTCCGGGCCTACCTGTTCTCGATCGCGCGCCATGTGCTGTACCGCTACCTGCGCGATCGCCGGCGCGACGAGCGGTTCGATGTGACCACGACGTCGGTCGCCGAGGTGATCACGACCCCGGGCTCCGCGCTGGCGCGCGACCAGGACCACCGCGCACTGCTCGCCGCGCTGCGCGAGCTATCGATCGAGCAGCAGACCTTGCTCGAGCTGCATTACTGGGAGGAGCTCGATACCCTCGAGCTCGCCCGGATCTTCGACGTCCCGCCGGGCACGATCCGGATCTGGCTGTTCCGCGCCCGTGGCAAGCTGCGCGCGCGGCTGGCGGCCGCCGCCCCGGGGACGCTCGTCGAGCTGGACCGGCTCGCCCGGTCGGCGCGGTCGCGTCACACAGCGTCATGAATACGATTTTCGATCTTTGCTTGTAACGTGGGTCCGGGATCTGGCTCTCCCGGGTCATGCCCAAGCTTCGACTCGCCGCCCTGGCGGCCGTCGTCACGTCTGCTTGCAGCGTGTCCGGACCGCCCACCGGGGAGGTGATCGCCGCGCCCCAGCCCCCGAGCGGCGGAGACGACGGCTGCCCGCGTACGGAGTGCGGCGGCAGCGGCAACTCGCCGGTGATGGACGGCGTGTACTTCTGGAGCCTCGCCTTCGACGGCACGGCCAACAACCAGGGGTTCTCGTTCTCGCCGGGGTCGGCCGAGAAGGCCGGCATGCCGCTGTGGCTCATGCTCGGCGGCCCGGGCGACCGCTGGCGGGCGGTCGCCCAGTCATCGCCGAACATCGTGTTCGAGCACTTCGATCTCAGGGACGTCACGTTCGCCGTCGAGCGGGACGGCAAGGCGTTCCGGATCCGGATCGCAGATGTCTACCCCGACCAGGAAGCGTTCTGGGCCGCGGCCGAGACGGACGATCCTGGCAAGGTCGAGAGCTACAAGCTCGCCTTCACACCGCTGAACGACCCGGACCAGCCGCGCGACGAGCACTGGCTGTGCTCGCACCCCACGGGCGAGCCCGGCGAGCTGACGGCGATCGTGTTCGGCGGCGACATCTACGATGCCGACACCAAGCGCATCACGGTCGGCCTCGGCGCCGTCGGCTGGTTCAACATCGCCTGCTACATGGGCGCGCCGTGGAAGATGCACATCGTCGGCCACACCCGCATCGCGAACCTCCGGCTCGGCATCGATACCAGCCTCGACAAGCGGCGCGCGATGCTGAACGCGTGGACGATGAACGCCTGCGGCACCGGCCGGCCGTTCACCCACCCCGGGGAACCGATCAGGCTGCACGAGGACCCCGAGCTGCTCGTCGACGATAGCCCGTACCTGCGCCGCTCGGTCAGCCACGAGGCGATCTGGGGGCCCACCGGCGCGCTGTGCCTCGACGTGCCGCGGCTGTGGGAAGAAGACCTGGAGATCCGGTCGAAGATCCAGGCCGAGTGCGGGGGGCGCCTGCCGCAGCCATGCGGCGCAACGTGGCCGGCGGGCGGTCAGGTCTCGACCGGCAACCCGCCGGAGTAGTGCCCGCCGCACGCGCCCGCTGAGCGATCGAAAAGCATCTCGATCCGTAGGAGGCGGCCCGTCCTCGGCCGCCGACCTCCTCGGCGAGCCCGGTGTTCCTCGCCACGACCAGCTTCTCCGAGAAGCCGCGGCCGTCGCGCACCGGTGCCTGCGGGGCTGTGCCTCTCAGCGCGCGCGGGCCTGCGCGAGCTCGGCGATCGCTGCGTCGTAGCCGCCGGCCTCGCGGTACCACGCGATCGCTGCGTCCGCATAGGCCCGGGCGGCGGGCGGCAGCGGCGTGCCGCGCCAGGTGCGGACCAGGGCGGCGCGGGCGAACGCGAGCAGGCGCGCGGTGCCGACCGACGGGCTGACCTCGAGCGCCGCTTCCAGGGTGACGCGGGCGGCGTCGAGATCGCGGCGCGCCTCGGCGTCGCGGCCGGCGGCCAGCGCGAACGCGCCGCGGGCGAGCAGGGCGCGCGCCGCATCGAGCCGGCGGTACCACGCCGCTCCCTCCAGTGACCCCAGCGTCGCGAGCGCGTCGGCCAGCGCCTCGGCGCCGGCGGAGGTGCGACCGGCGAGCAGCTCGGCGTAGCCGCGCGCGATCGCGAGCCGGGCGCTGTGCTCGCCGGGCTCGGCAGCCGCCGCGGCGCGCGCGAAGCTGCGCTCGGCCGCCGCGGTGTCGCCGCGCTCGAACGCGAGCCAGCCGAGGTCAAACTCGCAGGCCCGGATATCGATGCGGTGATCCGGGTGGA
>Ga0307509_10006671_pt1 | contig 15405 bp, 20 predicted proteins | sample 10_EM_MG_FD_202245 | JGI IMG/M metagenome (GOLD analysis project Ga0307509, IMG submission 202245) | Populus trichocarpa ectomycorrhiza microbial communities from riparian zone in the Pacific Northwest, United States - 10_EM | ecosystem: Host-associated > Plants > Roots > Unclassified | place...
ACCCCCCCCCCCCCCACACCCAACCCCCCCCCCCCCCCCCCCCCCCCCCCCCCCCCCCCCCCCCCCCCCCCCCCCCCCCCCGTCCCCGTACAACGCAGAGAATACCACTCCCTATTATCACTAAAAACACGATACTAGTATCGTAGGCTTTGCGTAACCACGGCAGCTACCCACATTCAACCAACCAGCCACGAGACCACTACAAATATCTGCCTACCTACCTACAGCACAAACCGCGGAACGGAAACTATACTTCCGTGAAGCGAAAACCCAGGTGTGGAGGATCGCTGAGTTGATCGCGGAGATGACGAGGGGGTGGGGTGCCGAGGTGGTATTCTTAGATTATGATAACGGTCATTATTCCGGTGGGGGTGATCAAGAGAAAGAGAGAGAGAACGAGTGCTCCAGGATACTGGAGGACAACCGGTAGAACCACGCGTTTCCCAAGAAAGGGCAGAAACGTGCTTCAACGTGCAGGCATAGTCGACGGTTAGCAGCTGAGGGCAATCGGCACAAAGGAAAAATAAAATAAATGAATAATAAATGATCGAGTGAGTTTCCGTGCGTGCGTGCTGAGGATGCATCATACCACTCCAACCTCACTCCAAGTGTGATATTCAGGAACTTTTATTAAGTCACGATCATTGTACACTCGCATCCGCAAAGTTCTCGTAACATGTTCGGTACTCCTATCAACATGGACCCAGATAACAAGAAAGCGACAACTCTTTCTCGAGAGATCTTTTTTAATCCAGTAATGGCAGATTCCGTAGAGCGTATTCAAAAAAAAAAAAAAAACTTCCCCATAAACAGCCTCCGCAATCCCCCAGTTTAAGGCCATAAAGACTTCGCGATATGTCAGACTTTGTGGACACGAGTGTGGTTAAAACCTTCCCATCGCAGGGCCAAATCATAAACATCCACTCACCCCCATTCTATCATCCCAGGAACAACTATATAAAAGATGAAAAACGCCGGCGCAGCAACCTGAGTCTTTAAGCCTTACTTGCAGAGGCTACTCAGTTCTACTGAGCGAAGTGATCGTGTTCGTGGTATCTTGCATCCCATGAAGGTCTTGCTCAGTATCATTCTTTCGTTCGGCCGCATTCCTATAATATCTCCCATAAACGGTCATTACGCCACAGCTATAAGATGATGCGGCAAAGGCTATAAGGGGTTCCCTCCACTTGGAACTAGGGGCTAAAAAATATTATAAAATGTAGTTAGAAAAAGGGATATTTCAAAACTGTAGGGGTTCATAAACAAACTAGAGAGCTTCTTGAGTCTGAGCATGGTATATTTAGTGAGCAGTGGAGGAAAAATCGGATGTGCATGTAGGTGGAGTGATTGGAAGGCAACCAGGGGTCTAGGCAGGAGTTATCCACTCAATTGTGGAAGAATTAAAAAAAACAAAAATGTAGCTTGTAGCTACAAAAGAACAAAACCCCACCAAGAGTAAAGTTATTTTTCTTCTTCCTCCCTTCCTTCGGCCAACCCTTTCCCTCAACCAATCCCATCTGGCCTCATTCATCCGCATTCGAGGATAAAAACCAAAAAAAGTGGTAAAGGAAGGAACACAACTGAAAAAAGCTCTGTGACAAAAATGAAGAGTGAACATGCCAAAAAGAAAAAGAAAAGAAGGGACAACCTAGACCAAATACCTGATTACCACATCTCGGTAATACTAATCTAACGGAAAACCTTGGCTTTCTGACAGTGAGATCATCAGTTGTTGGGAGGTCATATCCGTTTAATAAGGCATTGACTTCACATTCTATCAATAGTTAGTAAACCTCATGTGAGCAGGCAGGGACTGCTTGGGGCAGACCATCTAGGGTATTGATGGTTGCCTTGTCTGATGGGAAGTTTGGAATGATTTTATTGGCAGGAGTTTATAGGGGATACAAAGGCGTCCAGTAACTACTGCCACTGGTTGCAAGAATAAGTCCTCACAACCACCATGTCCCAACTATCATGAGATTCAGACTTGGGCCCAAATTAAAGAACCGGAAGAAGAGGTGACAAACAAAATATATGGTGGTGGCATATATATCAAGACACTCTTTCCGGATCTTTAGTTTGCGCTCGAGTAATACTATTGCAACCACAACTATAATGACTATTAATTCTGAGCCCTGTATATTTGGGTTCCTCCCTCCCTTCAGGAGCATGAAATCTGACCTTAGATTTTGACTGCTCTCTCAATTTGAGTCACCCATAGTATTGCAATGGTTGAGTGCAGGTAATTGTGGTTGTGCCTGTTATCCTCAAGTTCCCCTTAGCTTACACAGCTTGCACCATTTTCTCTTACCTGTTACCGACCTCAGGACATTGGTAACTGGAGTATTGTATAGTAAGAAAGTAATGGTAAACTAGCTTTTCCGAGTGTGTCAAGCTTACATGAAACAAGTAAGTAAGCTAAGAAATTACATTTTTAACTTTGAATACCCTTAGTGGGTGCATTCTTGTATACTTGGCGATTCGTAAAGTATTCGGATGAACTGCCAAGACACAAGAGTTTACCGTAACCACTCTGTACTAGTATATAGAGACTGTTGCTAAGGGGGCCAACTCGGTTCTTTGGTTAATTGCAAGAGAAATCAGGTTTGATGGCTGCTCACGCAAAAAACCCTCTACCAATATTCCGCACACCATGCGCAGCACAGTGCTTCCAGGATCACATACAGCAACAAGCACAAGTTCCGGAGAGAAAAAAACCACTCTTAACTTACAGACCAACATTCCACCACCATTCCTTACATAATCCAAAACCGAGTGAGGATTAATGATCGCCGTTTCAAGTATGCTCTCCACCCGACGATCAAACGTGCCCCTTAATGGCACGGACCTTGGGGGCCCCTGTCCTCCCCCCCCCGCAGAGTTTCAGATGGGTTCAGCTGGTGGACGGTGCTGTGCGTTAGTAAGCTACCGGTGTTCTAGCTGATGTCTTTTCTCCCTTCCTTTCCTCTTCCTTTGGGGGCGAGAGTGGTTGGGGGTTGCGTGATGAGGTGATGGTGGAGTACCGTGGTAGGCCCGACCGCAATTACGGTCTCCTTGTGCACTCTATATGATGGAAATAGTGCTTATGGAATGCACTTTTGTGTGCTAACTCTTTGGAATTGTGCTCTAGTATACGTGTATTCGGCATGCGTCTCTGTGTACTCGAGTGCTAGCTTATCCAACGACCGAGTGAGCGAGCGAGATTATCAGACAGAGTGGAACAAGTAGGAATTCCGGGCCAGATGCCCCGGCCAGTTCCTATCATACCATCGTGGCTGTGCCGTGAAGAGTACGTACCCTATACTATTATACATCGTAATGATTGATAAAGCGAGACATGGATTGTCGTCAAGTTGGTTCCCCTGAAGGCTCACTCGCCTGTGTCTGAGGGGGGTGGGATTCGTCAGATTACGGCAGGTACCGTCTTCGAGGAGAATACTACGAGTACTCTTGCCTCCCTCTCTTGCCTCCCCCTTCGCTAGGCACTCACGCCACCACCACCACCTGAGTTAGTCCTTGGGCTTCACTCGACGCGGTGGCTTTGAAACTGAGTTCACTTTGTTAACCCCCATCGCGAATTCTCACTAGATTGTGCATTCGTATCATTGGTGGGTGGGGGGGGGGCTGGAATCACTTGCGTGGTGTTCCTGTGGAAAATTCGGCTCCCTCCCCTTCCTATCAAGCACTTAGGATAGCAATAAAGTTTATCGCGATAAGGTTAAAAACGACACGACAATTATGCTAATATTGCAATTATTTATTTGTTTTCACTTATATGGTATGTGGAGCAATTCCCCAGATTTTGCTCTTCAGCCCTGCGTCAAAACTGGACGAGGACATATCAGGAGATGTATGATTGGTATTATATTATATAGTGGTCTTGGTGCGATATTGCATATTATGGTACTGTGCTAAAGTGGCTAATGAACCGTGAGCACTTGGGGAGATATCTGAAGGAATTATATACCATGATACTAATTCCCCTAATCACAGCTCCAGAGTGCCCTGAATGGAAATCTTGAAGTGCTACCCCCATCATAGCATGATTCGAGTTATCATCTACATATACCATCCCACTCACCATTTTGCCAACCAGCCTCGTACGGTATAATACTACCGGCCACCCAACCACAAACACCACAAGAAAATACGCCCCGAAAAAGGCTTGAGAGAAAGATTCGCCCTTTCAAATAAGTCGCTCTTGTCCCAGAATGATGACAACCTCGATGAGAAAAGGAATCCTTAGTCCCCACCCAAATTCCATCATCCTCCCCAATATTTTGTACTGCACAACAGCAACTCCCCCTCCCTCCCTCCTCACACTTCTTTGAGGATTTGTTTGTTTTTGTTTTTAAAAAATAAACAAACAAATTTTACACTTTTCCGCCACAGAAATCCCTTGCAGGAGGAAATGACGTGACCTTGAGCGCCTAGAATTCACTTTTTTACGAACCAGTCCGGTAGTGCAGTCGCAGCAGGTTGGGATTATGAAGTGTATTTCCAGTAAACATTTTTTTTCCGGTCTCGGGGGACCCTACACGGACTCTAAAACTAGGTCTCAGGTCTCGAATCTTGATGTGGTGCTGGTAATGTGCTCGTCAGGAAATGTTTCCGCTGAGTGGGAAATGATTGTGATTGGGTGCCGGTGTAGGCTAACTTTTGGTTCATGTTGTGAGCTTCTACTAGCAGTATCCTGCTGGGAAAAAAAACAAAAAACAGAAAAAAAAGCGCGATATACTCGAGTATATTTTTGGATGTGCCCCTGGAATGTAAATATTGACTTGTATCGTGTTGTGAAAGATAAACAGTAAACAAGTTCAGCCCCCGTTACCTTTGTGTCATGTTCTACTGCGATACGGGTGGTGTCAATGCTGATAAGTGATGATTCAGACAAGTAATGTCTTTTTTTCCCTTGCTCCCGCCTTTTCTGACGCAGTAAAAATAAAACTTGCAGCCATCACCCACTGTTGAGGTCAAGTAAAGAGAAAAATAAATGCACAAGGAACTGGTAGATATGCCCGGAACCATCATTACAAGAACCTCTTTCAAAGTTATCCAGTGCGCATGGGGGTCGCATTAGGATTAACAAGTACAAAACCGAGATAGAAATAGAGAGAATCCATCCGTCAAGTTCGGGGTGAATAGAGAAAAATAAATGATGAAACCTTTATAAGGAAAAAAAAACGTTGAAATCATGAAAAGCTATAGGATGATCACCCCCTCCGCTTCCGTGCACCCTTTGGATATCATCGACCCCTCAATGTACAAAATGCCAACTATCCTATTCGATTCCCCCAAGAAATATGCACTATAAATCCACCGCACATATCTTTTTCATCCAGCCAAATCCACCATGTCCGTACCCGCGGCCCGACCTCTTTAACGTCTTGCAAAGCAGCAGAGAATGGATGCTCTTCCGAGGAAGTAACAACATCCGATGAATCTAACAAAACTCAACGCAGCGGTAGCCCACAGCAAACCCTTGAAGTAGTTGGCAGTTCTGGTGGCAGCAGCGTTTTGTTTCTATGGCAATCATTAGTAAGTACGCTTTCTCAAGCATCATCATAGAGTAGGATATTTACCGAGAATCCAAAGGAATCAAAATTGTCCGAGGTGATAATGACAGCAAGACCGGCATTCATGAAAATCCAAGAACTGACAAGCTTGGTTCTGAAAGACTTGTACGAATCGTCGAGTGTCTTCTTCTCATCTTCAATCACAGGAACAAAGGGTGTTAGAGCACGCTTAACAGTTGTTTCGAAAGCTTGATCAATATCCGCTTGCGGCTTATCTGGTTCGTCAATGACCTTTGCTTTACCATCCTCAGCGACTTGCGTCTTTGCGGATGGCAGTACATCAGCCTTATCGGAACCCTTGGTACCCCAGGAAACATCGTGCCAATTGCTGAAAGCGTAAACGTTGAGGATGTTGATGTATGAAGACACGGTGAGCAAGTATTGGGGGAAACTGTGAATCATATGCCAAGGATCAAGATAGATGATGGAAGCCACAAAGTAGAGACCGAAGGTTGCCGCGAGAGCGATGATAATGACACCAGAGTTGGCAGTGAAGAAGTTCTTGATAAAGCCGCTTACGCTATCAGACTTGAGTTCGTCCCAACCATCCGAGTTCGAGAATGCCGCGATGACGAGGTAGAAGGAGAGGATGATAATGTAGAACTGGATCAAGCCGAAAACAACGAAGGAGACAAGATAAGTGTAACGTGAACTATAAACCCGGTTAGTATCTGATAGAGATAGGCGGTAAAAGTGCAGCATACCCTTTTGGTCTGTTACCCAAGGCCAAGATGAATTGAAGCAAGAGGAAGCCGAGGTAAAGATATTTCAGAATAGTGTTGAAGATGCGAGTTCCTTCACCGAAGGGCCATGGTTTTCTGCCGTTATCACGTTCTGCCTGGCTTGGGTCACCAACGAGGTCCATAATGACGGTAGTAGTAAGCCAGAAATTGGCTAGCAATCGTTAGCATTGACTTTTCAATTGGGGCTTCGGGAATATTTACCCAAACCGAACCATGACATGATGACAGAGAAGACGTTGTAAGCAAGCTGGACATGGAAGAAGAACATTCGGATGATGCTGTGACTACTGGAGTACATTCTCCCGAAATGCATCAAGGAGTAAATACTGGCAGCGAAAGAACCGTTCAACCAACGACGACGCTGGGAGATAAACTCAGGTGCACCTTCCGGCACATCAGTTTCGGCCTTCGAGGTCTTGACGTAGGTCAAATGCCATTTGGATCCAGCTTTGGCAACCAACTCGAAACACAAAATACGATCCTCGGCCAAGAACATGTTCTTCTTGAAAATGTTCATTCCCTCAATACCCTTCTTTCCAAGGCGAGCAGATAGAGTGTGATCACCATGGAAATATTGTTCCAAGGGACGACCCATAATGGCACGGAAACGGTAGGCCGAGAAGGCACCAGGCTAATTGCAAGTCAGAATTTGTGTTGGCCTCCAGAACCCATGGGATAAAACTTACCAACACAGAGACGTATCCAAAAGCAGCTTCCAAAGGTTTGTCAAGAATGTTCGAGATCTTGTACTCGAAATTTTGGGTAGCCACGAGCGGATTCAGCAAGTTCTTTCCTCCCTTACCCAACATAGCGTGGATTTCACCACAAGCGCCGCCCAAATCCTTATCGTTGTAGAAAGCCTCCCACAGAGCCAAAATACTCTTTGCACCAGGCTTGGTACCAGCATCCAACAATATGCAAACCTCGGGGTTTAATAGACGGCCAAAGGCATTGAACAGCCATCTGTGAGAATTGATTTTCTTGGAGTTCTTCTGCTTTAGGCAGAACATCATCTGCACGGGTGGGAGACATGATGGATCATCATCACGAGGACGAATCAGCTGTTGTGAGGCTGTTACGGATAATTGTGTGGTATACTCGAACTGCAGGATGGTTAGTTTTTCTCTCTTTTTCTTTCGCAAACGTGAGGGGGGGTTTCATACAATATGTGCAGTGGTCTCTTTGCCGTCAACATCCCTCTTCATGACACCATCCTGGAAGATACCGACGGTTGCGAGGACATCGAGTGTGTCTTTGTCACAAGGGTCGATACCATCGAAGACGAGACAAACGACAATCTTCTGCCAGGCAGGTCCACCTTTGTTCCAAAACTCTGATTTTTTAAGGTTTACGATGTCACGAACGTTTTGCATGACACCATGAAGTGTACGAGCAGTCAACTGTTTGTCCTCGTTGTAGTAGGTGATGGCAATGAGCAACTCGGTATGTCGGTTGTACATAGCCGGTCTCAGGTTGTATCCATTTCGGAGAGTAAAATCGTCAGGGTCACAAGTTGCGGCAGTGTCTGACATGATAATTTAGCATTGACCAAATTGTTTATGATAATAAATACCCCTTTTATGGGACTGTCACTTACATCTCATATGAGTAAACTCCTCACTGCCACCCTCGACATCGGGTGCCCGATACTTGGATTGGATTGCATTTTGAATTGCAGATGGCACCGGATAGTCAATAGCCAAAACTTGACCCTGTTGAAGTTTGATCTTTCTTGTAGCATAACGCCTCATGCCAGAGGGAGCTTGTCTTTGCCGCCAGGCTTCAGTAGAAGAACTATCAGATCTGGAGTAAGGGCTGGCCGCGCGGGCAGCACCGAATTGACCCGGGTCGCCTCCGGTAGGATAACCCGGTCCAGCATCGTATGTAGCAGCTCCTGGAGGCCCAGCGTAGCTCTCGGAAAGAGAATAGCCAGTGTTGGGGCGTTGAGAACCACCAGGGGTGGTTGAGCGGCTCATCGGATCGTCGAATGGTGCTTGGAAAGGTCCACCACCTGTTTGTTGTTGGGTGTTAAGGGGGACTCGCTCTTGGTCGTCGTCGGAGTCGTAGTCTCTTGGAGGGGGCATATGGTATGTGGAGGGAGGGTATTGATGGGTATGGTCATCACCATGCCCGGGTTGGGGATTCCCGCCTTGATATGACATTGTGTAGATTCCCGCTGCACAAGATCTGTAAGGAGAAATAAAGCTGTTTTACCTCACGTGGGATCCGTTGAAGCTCTCTGGGCTAATGAGATTTTACCCTCAAGAGGAGGTTGGAGGGGCACGGGAATTCAGGGGGTGGAGGGTCCTTTAATTATGGCCAAGCGAGGAATGGAACAGAAAGAGATGTCTCTCTTTCTCTCTCTCTCTCTCTCTCTTTTCGTTCAGGAGGCTAGCAATATGAGAGATGAAATGGGGGTTTGGTAGAGCGGGGATGGGGGACAGAGCAAAGGGAGAAAGGGAAGAAGAAAAGAAGGAGAGGTCTGAAAAGGAGGAGGCCTACGAGTTAAAAGCGGTGCGCGCAAGGGCTTCTTTTTCTCCTCTGAAACGTGAGAATGGAGGATTCGCCAACACCCTTTTTTTTTTCTTTCCCTTCCCCCTAATCCCGACTAAATCTTTTCGGGCTCTACTCGTGCATATTTTGCTCTTTCCACGCATCGCAGGGGGTGGGCAGCGTCTCGTTGGACTGGCTTACTCCTTTCCCTATCATACTGCCCCTCTGGACTCTCGCCCTGCGGTCCTTCCAAAAGTGCTGTGGCTACAAACAAGGGTTCATTGGAATCCTTGCACGTGTGGCAGTGAACCCCCGCTTCCACCCTCAACCTGCTTACTATATCGGGCAATGCTCGCTCGCAGCTGCGTTAGGCCCCCTGGGTAAGCTTTTGCGCACGCACCTTCAAACAAGCGAAGGCAAATGATGATAATCCCTTCCCTGATCTAACTGTATTCCAACACATTTTACCTATTCCTTCTAGTTCCAAATCTACGAGTATTCCGAGAGGACATCCCAAAATCTTCAAGTCACCTGTCCGTTGCCAAGGATCCGTGCAGGGTGCGCCACAATTTCTCTACAGGCTGCTGACCAAAACGAACGAATTGCTGTTGTTGTTATGACACGGTCCACTTCTCTGCATCTCGCATCTACTGATGTTTTTCTTTTCTTTTCTTTTTTCTTTTTGGTGCTTATTCTCTTCGCCTCAGCCGCACCACCCTCTGAGGTCGAGTGAAGCGGTGGTGAGCTTTGATTTTTACCGACTCGTCGAGCTGGCCACCTATCCTTGCAAGTGCATCTCTGGTCTTCAGGCGTTAATCGAGAAAGCTTACCGCTCTGACGATAGACTCCCGTACTTGTACCGCCACGGCGAGAGTTTTAGGAAGAATGGAAAAGGGAAACATTACATGGCAGAAAACTATCAAACTCCGCAAAACACGATTTGCACTTCTAAATCGTCGAGAAATCGAAGGTCAGTCGCCGCTCGGATGATACTGTCAGCTGGATCCTAAGTTAGAAGAAGGAAAAAAAAGAAGGTTGGGCGAAGCCTTGTCAAGAGAGTTACCGGTACGGTGTATTGCACTGTCCCGGTAGAATGCAGTGTGGCACACTAAGCCTTAGCTACTCTAACCTGATATAGGATGCCAAGGAAGAGGCAAGAAGTTCTTGCAGTCCGGCTGTCTGAGATCGTGGGTAGCCAGATCACTTCAGCTACAGTGAGCCACTTTGCACAATCAACCTACCTGGGCAGAGTTTGTCGCTTGAACGTTCTGTGATGGACATCACTCAGTAACTCTTATCCCATTCATTCCCTTGTCCATACCGCCTTTGAAAGTCGCAGATATCCCAAAGTCTGTTATTCATCGTTGGGGAATATAGCTTACCGTACTTGATCCTCCAGTTTTGTACAGCTCGATAACCCTTTCTAAAGACTCCCCCCGCTCGAAGTTTCGTGCTTGTTATTTAGAGCTGACAACCTCTTGGTATTATTGACAACGAACACTGCACGATGGATATCTATGGTGATTGGCTCTATTAACTGCGGAGGTGCCTGTAATCCTTATCGATAGACAAGATGGCGGATCTAAATTTTGCACCTCTCCACACATAATACCCGTCCACTGCACGAACAGCAAGAACTCCAGCTAAACATCTGCACTCCTCTTTTGACTCCACGTCCTCCATCAGACATTTTCAAACCCTATCCACTTTTACCTCCTTCCTCAACGCTTGACTGCCCGTACCGCTATACCCTGCCGTATCTTGAAGCTAATCCTTCTCCAATGCTATTACCGGTACGCTAGCGGATCGGCCAATTTTTTCAGTTTAACCCAATAAAGCGATTTTTACCCTCTTGCCAAGCCATACTCGACCGATATGTATTGTATGCCTAATGTGCGGAGGTATTACCGGTTGGATCATACTATTCAACGGCTCCTATTCCTCCACGATGGAGCGCACTATGTGTAAGCACAATGCTGATACGGTACCCAATCCCTCTAAGCCATGATGAGGCCAGGCACAAAGGTCTTGTCACACCGGGGGGGGCGAAATTCTCCATCCGGTAGTGTTAGTACAAGGGTTGGAACTTATTGCTGGTAATTGGAATAGACAGAGGTATATTTGGCTAGTTAACCTTGAATAATTGTTCCATCACTTCCTACCGGACCCTACAAACTGTAGTAGGGAGATATAAATACTGGAATACAGTAGTAGAAGACTTGTAGGGCTGAGTGTTGCATTGGCTCCTGTAGAGGTATCGTCAAGTACTGTGCAGCACAGATGCTTATCGATCCGTCGATATGCCAAATTACGATTATAAGGTGCTTGTGTTTCTGGCCTTCTAAATGAAACTTCTGGAGCCTGGAAACTTTGTTTCCCTGGAGCCACTGGTCTTACAAGCACACACGGAGGCCAGTCTTGGCTATCGAATGTTTGGTGCAGCCTTCAGCCGCCCATGCTTAGTGTCAACAAGTAATCCATCCAGCTGAAAAACGAAGCCTAAAGACTAAAATATACTGTGCAGTATGATACATATAATTTTAAGAGGAAACAAAGATAGCTGCAGATCTAAGGTTGCCTTCGAGACCCCCCAGGCCAATACTTTATCTAAGCGAATCTTACACTAGGCTTTTAAACTGGGAAATAGTGTTTTTGGGGCCTGGAGTAGAGGCCAGCCACTGCATGGCGCTGTAAGCGGCCACCAAGAGCGGAGGCGTCTTGTAATACTAGTATACATACCGTATAATCTGGCAAAAGTCGGACTGGAGCTAAAGAGAAACTAAGGCAACCGTGCCAACAGGAGGGCGCGAAGAAGGCGAATTCGCCACAGTTTAAACATATAGACCACGGTGTTGGACAGGTTCAAGAAAATCCTCAGTGGCGTCAATCCGACTTTCGCCAGATTATACGGTATGAGGGATAGATATGCACATGGTAGGGCTGTGTATATTCGACGTCAGAATTGCGGGATGCTTTTTACCTCTCCCCCCACAGTCCTTTCCAGACCTCTTCCTCTGGCGGTTTCCGCCACCTCCTCTTCTCGGAATCATCCGAACCACAGGGTCCAGAATAAATTATAATGTTTCTTTCTTTCCTTTTTCTCACCTGCGAGTGTATCTCTCGGGCTGGTGGAGGGGCGGTGAGACCTTGATACGGCATATGGTGGGGCTGAAATTTTGGAACGGATTGTGCTTACTCAGATTCTCAACTCAAAGGTGTTCACCCTGTTGTACAAACTTTAAATTTCTACTCACTCCATTTTATGATATTAAGCCTTCGGGAGCGGGCTTCCCCATAGGTTTTGACTGACGATTTCATGGGGGATATTTCCTTCCCGTGGATTGAGTCTTCCTTCGGAGGGGTTGTTCAATCCTGGAGAGCTTGTCAGGCTGCCATACCGGTAGTGTTGCAACTACCTCGGCTACATGCCACAGCGAAGGCCGAGACTGAGAGCTCCAACATTGCATTTTGCAGTAGCTCAGACAAAACCGCAGCATTTCTAAAGGAATCAAGCCATTACAGAGGGAGCAGAAGAAGCAGAAGAAGGCGAGGGAAAAGGAGAACATCAGGGGTGAGTCCACTGCTGTAAAAATCCTCTTACCATCCTCAATTTCAATTTCTGGTTACACTTACCAATCGTAGTACAAATTACCCTCTCTGTCAAATTTCAGGATTTCCGACTGACTCACCCAGCTCTTTCCTACAAGCACATTCGTCTCATTGGACTGTTCAACCCCAACTCCCGAACCGGGTCAGGCCGACCGAGCAGCTTTATAACAACAACGGGTGCAGCACCACGACCGTGTAAAGAACGAACGACCCGCCCGACAGTAAAATCGATCCAAATAAACGAAATACAAACAAAGGGCGAAAAAAAAGGGACAAACATTCACTGGCTGCCATATCGGTAATCTGCCCCGATGCCTCATCCAGGGGTGATGCAGGCAGGCTAGCAAACGGTCGGAAAATTCCACTCGCGTCAGCGAATCATATCTTGTTTCAGTTTCACTGCAGCCCCCAGGGGAAAAGGGGCAGCGAAGCACAAAACGGGATTACTCGAGCACAAGACCGGGAATAACTGGAGCACTGTCCTGGACCAGCTCAATCCAATGGGGAAGGACCCGACACGCACTGGCATCTTGGAGGGGAGGGAAGTACTGGAAAAGAAAGTGATCAACAGGTTTGGTACCCTCGCTTTGGTACGACGGCGGTTCACCTCGAGGTGGGGTACCGTAAGACTCTGAATGGTATTGGTATTGCTCAGCCAATCAGTAGCTGTACCGGTAGACCTAAATGTTTCTCGAAGGGTTATGAAATATGCGGTGGGCTGTAATGGGTCTTTGACTACATGGCTTTCACGGCCCTGGCGGCTATCATAGGGGCCGAGATTTTTAAATGTCCAGCAGGGAGCGATCCTAGGATTTTTATGGTGGCGGTGCAGCGAGCAGGATGTCGGATAGGGGCCTCGGGGCTTAATTGCGATTTAGGAATGTACGGTCGGCGGGTGCTGTATAGTGCCCTGCCTGGGATGGAGGGATGCAGGCTGTGCGTGCCGGATTCACGTTTGCACTATAACGAGTGATGTTTTGTGAGAATCACAAATATCACTCGGCTCAAGAATGTGCGAGGCGTGGGAGGGAGAGTTAGTCGTTGCGACTACGGGCTACATAGTAGTAAAAAATATATTATGGGGCTTCGACGTATGATGGAAAATCAACTTTGAATGCCTCACAACTTGCCGTGAGTGGCTAGTGACCACACCTGTAAACTGCTAGCTGGTGTATGCCACGGGCCACTCCCCTCGCAAGTCGAGCCGGCTCGTGCCTGCCTTGGGATTCTTGAGCCTCTGATGCAAATGCGAACTAGATGAGGGCGGGGTTAACCTTGGGCTCGGCTCGGCTCGGTTCCCCTCCTGGGGAAATATAACCTGGGTGCCTCGAAATCCTCGAGGCCGGTGCGGGGTGGCCCGAGCTGTAGTGCGCTGGTATATAATCACCCCTACTGCACATGGGGGAACTTTTCGAAGCTCACATCCGGACCGTCAGTCCTCCTTCATACCAGATGATTCGACGAATGGTGAACTCGGAAGTATACCTCTGATCCTGGAAAAGTCTACTCCTAGTTACTAGCCAGCCTGGATATATTCGAATGTCTTTATTGTTCCTAGGTATTTTGTTTTTTATCTCTTCTTTTCTGACGTTACATAGGCGCAATGTGTTTTGAGACCCGCCGGACGCCCGATACCCATCCAGATATATGCCGCTCTACGACTAGGATTGTCTGAAGAGGTTCATTGAGAGCGATCCACTCATGCCTCTGCCATATATATTCTTGGGTATGTTGGCCTCCTAATGCCCTGGGTTGCTTAAAATGCTAATAGGTTATGTGTACTAGATGAGGCTCGAACCGAGCTTGGAGGTTGTCCCGGTTGTTGCCTCTTCGTTTTATACAGAATTTCTCAGCTTTTAACTGTACAAGCTATTACCAAGGAAGGATCGCGGATCGGCGGTTGTTGGGAGAGAGAGTGTGACATAGGCCACAGGCTGCAGAAGGGGTTTGGATTTTTGTGGCCTCCGGGGAGTCTGGTGAGGAACTTGAAGGCATTTACTTCTCCGGCACAACGCTCCAAATAGCACACGATGGTGAAGTCAAGGGAGGGGATGCTGCCGGTAGCTTGGCCGCCTATTCATCCCACTTCACAATGAGTCTGGGTCAAAGGGACCAAGCAGGGCTTAAGTACGGTGCACGATAGTATCGGTAATGCCGATGGGCAGAGAGCATATATGACGGGGATGGCGGATGCTCAGGCCGGGTATGTACATCCTGGAAGTGATCAACGCACAGGAGTGAGGGTGTCGTTGAAAGATTGATGTGAAATGGGCTCGGGCACAATGCGAATTTGGGAGTTATAGTGCTTTACCTCCCTCTTTTTTCAGTACTAATATTAGAGAACCTTGGCAAGAAATGGACCTATCATGGGGTTAGCCAGTCCATTAGTCCAAGCAGCAAGTGCAGAGCGGGTGATTATGGAGTAGCTGCCTCTGCCATGGACTCTATGAACAACCCCGCCTACCGCACTACTACACCCTATATCTCTTGACGCCCAATTTCGAAGCCCAACATGCCACCCTGAACGAGATCCCCATAGGCCACCCACAGCGCATCATCCCTTTGTTATGCATTACCAATGTATGGTGCATGCCGGCCTTAGGCCTTCCATCCGTAACCAGTGACCCTTTCTAAACCGTGTCTTGCTTCTCTCACCACCGAACCCCCCCTTTAAAACCTCATCACTGACATTTCCGTCCCGATCATTCCTTCGAATAGAGGAATTCTTATCCTTAGCAATCGGTGATTAACATCTATAATTTCTCTTTCTTTGAGGGCGCATCTTCCACTACTATCGCAACACCATCAACACTTGATGACAAAAGATAATTACCACAACTACAACCTCTAGCGGAACTCCTTTCCTTCCTTTCCTTCCTTTCCTTCCTTTCCTTCCTTTCCTTCCTTTCCTTCCTTTCCTTCCTTTCCTTCCTTTCCTTCCTTTCCTTCCTTTCCTTCCTTTCCTTCCTTTCCTTCCTTTCCTT
>Ga0307509_10006672_pt1 | contig 15401 bp, 12 predicted proteins | sample 10_EM_MG_FD_202245 | JGI IMG/M metagenome (GOLD analysis project Ga0307509, IMG submission 202245) | Populus trichocarpa ectomycorrhiza microbial communities from riparian zone in the Pacific Northwest, United States - 10_EM | ecosystem: Host-associated > Plants > Roots > Unclassified | place...
GCGTCTCCCGCGCGGCCCCCCGCGCGCGCCGCCCCCCCCCGCCCCCCCCCCCCCCCCCCGCCCCCCCCCCCCCCCCGCGCACCGGCCAGGAAAACGGATCCTGGGGGTCTTGACGTGGGTTGAATGAGGGGCGCGGAGGTTAATGTTACGCTGCGGGGCCCGTTTCGGGTGCTACGGGTCGAGTTCGAGAGCAGCTTCAATTGTAGTGTCCTCCGAACTCCACGCAGGAGAGGGATGGAAGTAGTGCTATTTTTGCTATCGGTGTTACTAATCGGAAAGGTTATCACTGTTTCTGTGGTTATTGATGCTGTAACTATTTCTCCTCTGAGAGGAGCATTTAAGAGTTATGGTAGGGCTTAGCACATGAATGTTCATTCCGTCCTACCACCGCCGCTGCTGGGATGCGTTCCTCACGGTGCTAGTGCCCCTAAGTGTGCGCGCTCGAAAGAATACTCTGCAAATATTGCTTGTTCCTCAATAACTCTGTGATCTGCACATCACTAACCCCCCTACCAAAACCCGTGCCCGCGTCGTAATTTTCCCACCATACCAGCGGGCGTATCTTTTGAACCCGGCTTAAGCAGAGGGATGCAATCTTGGAGGGATCAACCAAGTCGCGGGCAGGTATTAATATTAAAAAAGGATTCGGACGGCGCTACAAGTATTAGTTTCTCAAATTTCCATGCTCGGAATGGATTAAGCAGAAGGTATGGAGTGATGCTGTGTTAAAGTTCATCAGAGTCAGCTCGCAGTTTTGAGATGAATAACCCTCGGGCGTTTGTGTAACGATGCCTGTGGTTGGTATGTAGTAGGCAAGGCGCAAGGATTTCCCTTCGCCATCAACCCCGCTTTTCCTCAATTTCAAGTAATTGTGTTAACATACACCAAGCTAACCAACACTTTGATCACAACAACTTTCATAGTAGTGAGAATCGAAAGATGTCGCAAGATTTCAGCAATAACCATGACTCTTTCAACACTACAAACTCTTTCAACAACAACACCACAAACTCTTTCAACAACAGCACAAATACCTTTAACTACCTCACCCCCGATGATGAGCCTAAAATATTGGCATGGCTATCTCCACTAGAGCCAGGGGCACGGCATCGAGACATTGGATCCCAGCGACTAGACAGTATTGGATCTTGGCTACTGGAGACCCAGGAATTCAGACGCTGGCGTGGTGGGAGCCGGGAGGATGGATCTGATCATCCCACGTTATTTTGCCACGGGAATCCAGGGGCGGGAAAGAGCTACATTATGTAAGAGAAATACTATCACTGCCGGAAGTCGAACAATATTTCTAACAGACTGGTGTGACAGCTCACTAGTGATAGACAGGTTGTGCGACGAGGCGGCGGAGGAGGATACTGCTGTTGCCTGTTTTTATTTCGATTTTGCTGCCCGGAGTGTGCAGTCACCAGTAAATATGCTCGGTTCCCTACTGCGACAGCTTGTTAGTGGATTGGATGGAATTCCGGAGGCGGTAGTCAGGTCTTTTCGCAACCAGAAAAAAGTGATTGGGGGTAGGGGACTACAGGTATCAGGAATTCTGAAGATGTTCCAAACCATCACAACCACGAAGCGCACATTTATATGTGTTGACGCCCTTGACGAATGTGTGCCGGAGCATAGAATGGTAATCCTTGAATCACTAGGACAGATCGCGAGGGAGTCGCTGGATACTAGGATGTTCGTGACAGGAAGATCGCATATCCGAAGTGAGGTGGAACGGAGATTGGGCGGAGCGGCTGCTTTTGTATTGATAGAGCCTACGGGAGATGGCATCGTTGGGTATCTACGTGAGAAGCTTAGGAGCGACACTACCCCGGAGATGATGAGCAGCGCATTGGAGGAAAATATTTTGGAAAGCATTTCCCAACTAAGCTCGGAAACGTATGTAGAAACCATTCAGGGGCAAAACGACTTAAAGCTTCCTTGGACTAATAGCTAACATCCGAACCCAGATTCCTGCTAGCTTGTCTCCACATCGAGGCAATTCTACGAGAGACTAGTATCGCTCGGCGAGGAAAAAGGCTCAAGGCAGTCAAAGATGGGGCAGGGTTAGGGGATGCATATGGTGCAACCCTAGAGCGGATAAGGGCACAGGGAGAGGAAAAGACAAAACTTGCAATGGCCACTCTCATGTGGGTCTGTCATGCGGAACGCCCATTACAGGTGGATGAGCTGCGTCACGCACTAGCAGTGGAGATAGGAGCGACAGATTTCGATATCGAAAATGCACCTTCGATCGGTGCATTACTAGGCTGCTGTCAAGGACTGATTACCGTTGACAAGGAAGCTTCGACTGTCCGAGTAATCCACTTTACAGTCCAGGAATATCTCTGCGCTGATCCAGACCTCTTCAGCCATCCCCACTCGGTAATCGCAGAAGCTTGCCTGACCTATTTGAATTCGCAACAGGTCAATAACCTCTCCTATCCTCTCACGGACCACCAAGTGACGCCGTTCTTAAAATATTCCTCGAGATATTGGGGAACTCATGCCAAAAGGGAGCTCTCGAGCCGCGCGATGGCCCTTGGGCTGCAGCTCTTTAGTCAGTACGAAGGCCACCCATCCACCGAATCGCTTTTGGAGCAGGTACTGTCTACCAGATATACGGCTCGCACCGGTTCTTCCCCACTCTTCTCTGGATTACATTGCGCCTCTTTCTTCGGGATTGTGGAACTTGTGGCTTCGTTAGCGAGTGCTCCAGGTTGCGAGATTAACCAATATGATCGCGTCAGCCGCACACCACTCTTATGGGCGGCGAAGAATGGGCATGATGGAGTGGTTAAAATACTGCTAGGACGGGAAGGTGTTGACCCCGAGATGCCAGATAACCAAGATAGTACACCACTGTTGTGGGCGGCTAATAACGGACATGGAGCGGTTGTCAAGCTCCTACTAGACCGGAATGATGTCGACCCCAACAGGCCTGATGACCAAAATGGCACACCACTCTCGTGGGCCGCTCGTTATGGACATGAAGCTGTTGTCAAGCTACTACTTGGTCGGAAAGATGTTGATCCCAATCGTCTGGGTCAGGATGGTCGAACACCACTCGCGAGTGCTGCTTTCACGGGACAGGAAGGGGTTGTCAAGCTACTACTTGGCCGGAATGATGTCGACCCCAATCGTCCGGGTCAGCATGGTCGAACACCTCTCGGGAGTGCTGCTGTGGACGGACGTGATGGGGTTGTCAAGCTACTACTCGGCCGGAAAGATATCGACCCCAATCGCCCCGAAGAGGATGCTACAACACCACTCGGATGTCCTGCTTACTGGGGACACGAAGGTGCGGCCCAGCTCCTGCTGGCCCGAGGCGATGTCGACCCCAATTACCCTGACAAGTATGATCAAACACCACTCGGGTGGGCTGCTAGTAAGGGATATGAAGGAGTGGTCAATCTGTTACTACGACGGGAGGATGTCGACCCCAGTCGTCCGGGTAGGTATGGTCGCACACCGCTTGAATGTGCTATTGCAAATAGACATGAGCGAGTCATCAAGCTTTTGCAAGCCAGGGTGTCTATGGAAAGCGCCGATGCGCAGCCATCCCAGCTGTGAAAAGGATTAACACGAAGTAGAAACTGGCGCACCCAATTGTCTACGCTCAAATTGTGCGGGCTTCCTCGCTTTCTAGCCCCTTCCTAGCTCAGATTCTAGGAGTCTTGTCTGCGCTGTTGCAGCCATTACCACCCTCCCTAGCTCCCTTGTGTGTCCCTTACGCCAGTCCGCAGTCATGATCTTGGGTGATATTGGTAGAGATCCAATTTGTATGTAAAATTATACCCCTCCAACCCCCAATGGTTGTTAATATCTCCAGGTAAGAGCGCACAAATTTCTGTTCCTTGTCTTCCGCAGGCAGCAAACGGAGAACTACCTCATTTGTCATTTTTCGTCATACATCTCGATCACCATTCCGGGCGGAATAAGTCCCGAGTTACCAAATCTCCCCCTTTTCTATTTTTTTCTTATATACGCCGATCTTTATTTCTTCCGTGTTCTCCCCTGCTGGCGATAGATCATAGATAGTAGGGTGGATAAACCACAATAGATTTTCCTTCCCAATACTAGAGGGTCAGGAATGTTCAGGAAACTAGCGTAAAATAGAGAACCAACCCATCACCTTGTAATTTTTGGATGATGGCTTATCCCGCATATATAGCGCTTATTTTCACCAGAAAGATCTCACCATGCTATCAACTCCCCCACTCCCTGCCCGCCATCTGTGCCAGCCACTTTGCCTACCTGGATATCTATCTCCTCACCATCCAGCGCCGGAGCAGAATAATTAGACTAACTCTAATGCTGAGACTGGAGAGTAATTATTGTTGGAAATTAACCCCTTTAGGCTGCTCACCATATATTTTCCATTCAGAGTGGATGGGAAACTCGACTACGATTAGCTATAAGGCTAAAACGAACGATGGCTTTACAAGTGTTCTACCACTATTAGTTGCTTACCACCTAACACCCTGACCCTGCATATCTGGTGCGACATCACCAAACACCGATTTACCAACGATGAAACACAAACACCAGCAAGAGCCGAACATCCATCCTCACCCTCGGTGACCGACACTTGTTGAAATTCTTTGTATATTTCCAATGTTTATTCAACACACTACCGTGTATTCTTTTACTTAGTTTGTGTTTCAGCTCCGCCTGTCCACCGGTTACATTACTACGGCTAAGATATATATTATGGTGTTTTATTGTTTATTTCAGGATAATATCTCGGGATTTAACATGTGCTTTCCAATCAGGTGTTTAGGATTTTACGGTTGTTTATGCATCTCTTATGCACCATTCTTGGTCATGATATTTCTAATAATCGCTCCACACCCTTTTGTTTTTAGGTACATTATTTGGGATTTACTTGGTTGGATTTCAGGGTCAAACATGTTCGCACTTATGTTTCTTACATTGATTTCCCTATATTTCTCTTGCGTATATGGACGCGCACTTTTCTATAAAGAAGGTGCTACCGCCCACCTGGCTAAGAAGAATTAAGAACTAGAACTTCTACCAATCCCTTCTTTACCTCCTCGCTAAGCGTGCCTCACAACCCCCCTCCTGCTTGCGAAGTATTATCCACATAGAATAGATTGTGCCGCATTTACATTTTAAACAACACTAGCCTTGGCAAGTGGCAGAAACACTACCCTCGGCCACGATACCTCTACCTTGGATATGAATTGGCACAACGCAAAAGAAGGACGACCTAGGGATGGAAAGTGGGAGAGAAACCTGGCACGCTCTGGAGGTGTGCGGGGAGGTAGGTTTTCACTGGTGAAGGATATAAGATAGCCTGTTCTTCCCTTTGTTTGTTTGTTATCAGTCAATAATCACATTTTGCTTACAGTCCTAGTTTTTCTCGTGTCTTGTCAAAGTCATTCGTTATTGTATACGATCTCTTTATTCTTAAATTCTTCTCTTATATCTTTTGTCTGTCAGCTTTATTCATATCAATAAAAGTGTTCACATCGTGTGTCAAACGAAGGATTAGATCCACTGTGCCCTACCACCTATAAGTTGTTTAAAAATTATGTCCTTGCCTCTGGAATCCACCTCGGCGGAAAGGCTAGAAATCTCGATGGCAAAACGCTGCGCCCAGCCACACTCACCTAACAGTGGCAGTTTTCCGATCCGTCCGAGACACGGACAGTCCTATATCGGGTAAATTACTCGGGGGAGTACCGAGATCAGCTTGGACCGCCGGTCCTACACGCTAGGCCTTCATTACTATAGTGAGACAGGTACGGGAATGGCTGCTTAGACTGACCTCAAGGGGATGGCCGGAGGGCCTCCATTGCCCGAGGCATTATACTGGTATCAGAAGATGGTAGGGCATAGGTAGGGACTGCGGGGAGGGAGGGGAGGGGAGGGGCCCACAACCGGCAGGTAATAGGGATGACGGCTGGGCACATGTAGAAAAAAATGAGGGGGATTGTGGTGGATGGCCCATGATGGCCGGGGCTGCAGACAAACTATGAGTGATATATGGTGATATTATGAAACCGATATAATAAACGATATGTCTACAAGGAAGAGAATGCTAAATAGATCATCATGTGTTCCAAGTCTATAATCTATAAGCAGATAGTTTGCGACATTTGTCACTTTAAAGCCTTCTCATTGGCTGAGTTTCAGACTTGCTTTTGAGGGTTAGGTATGAGCCAAATTCTTGTGTTCTCATTAGTTGAAAGGTTGCAAGATAGTTGAAACGTGATATCACTTTTGAGAAAGCATCAGCAAAAAAAGCGTTTGCTCCGGGCGGATAGGCATTGCGTCCGGACGCAGGAAATCCGTCTGGAGCATCCTGTCCGCCCAGCCCACGCTCAGATGGCCCCAGCACAATGGTTGCATCCTAGTCCGTTGGGCGCAATACAACCCGCATCCTGTCCGCCCTGTGCACCTGGATGGTCCATTTCACGCCCTAATCTCCTGAAGAAACCCAACGTAAGTGACCCATAGGGCTCTGCATTGGGGAACTCTCCCTGCCCCTGATGGCCTCTACTTACAATGGACTACTTTATCACCAGGTAAAGGCTCTTCGGATGAAAAAGGACCTACAGATAGGATGACTAACCATCTATTGTCCCTGTAACGACCCAAAACATACCCCTTATTTAATCACTGCTAACAACTCGGGCAAAAGCTTTCTAAGTTCTTCCCACCTCGTATCAGGCTTCATGATCGAATCAGTGGAACTATTGAATATTATGAACCTTCAGAGAGGGGCATGCTCTTCCATCCAGGTTGACACTATTTATTACTCCTAAGCGAGCGGATTCCACTATGGCCCTTCCTGACACTAGCGGATTCCAATGAGGCCCTGCCAGACTCTAGCGGACATCGGCGAGTGCCCGGTGAGGGATCTGCCTTTTTCTTCCTGCTGACCTCTATAGTCATGCGGACGCTTCGAGACCTATACCATTCGATTCCCCTCGGCGAGCGGACCCCAATAAGACCCTTCCCGACTCTGGCGGACATCTGCCCCCTGAGATATCTGCCTCTTTCATCCTGCTGACCTCTATAGCCATGCGGATGCTTCGAAACCTATACCATTCGATTCCCCTTGACCGGCGGATTCTAACGCACCCTGTCCCGACGCTGTCCGACCGCTGGTTGAAATGTTATCCAAACCTTTGCACATGAGTTTCCCGGGCAAGTACTTTCAAATTGTTGGCTAGTGGGTGCTACAGGCATGCGGACGCTTCGAGGTCTATACCATTCGATTCCCCTCGGCGAGCGGACTCCAATGAGACCCTTCCCGACTCTGGCGGACATCTGCCCCCTGAGATATCTGCTTTTTTCATCCTGCTGACCTCTATAGCCATGCCGATGCTTCGAAACCTATACCATTCGATTCCCCTTGACCGGCGGATTCTAACGCACCCTGTCCCGACGCTGTCCGACCGCTGGTTGAAATGTTATCCAAACTTTTGCACATGAGTTTCCCGGGCAAGTACTTTCAAATTGTTGGCTAGTGGGTGCTACAGGCATGCGGACGCTTCGAGGTCTATACCATTCGATTCCCCTCGGCGAGCGGATTCTAACGCACCCTGTCCCGACGCTGTCCGACCGCTGGTTGAAATGTTATCCAAACCTTTGCACTTGAGTTCCCAGGGCAAGTACTTTCAAATTGGTGGCTACTGGGTGCTATAGGCATGCGGACACTTAGAGACCTATACCATTCGATTCCCCTCGGCGAGCGGACTCCAATGAGACCCTTCCCGACTCTGGCGGACATCTGCCCCCTGAGATATCTGCCTCTTTCATCCTGCTGACCTCTATAGCAATGCGGACGCTTCGAAACCTATACCATTCAATCCCCCTTGACTGGCGGATTCCAACGCACCCTGTCCCGACGCTGTCCGACCGCTGGTTTAAATGTTATCCAAACCTTTGCACTTGAGTTCCCCGGGCATGTACTTTCAAATTGGCGGCCACTGGGTCCCATAGGCATGCGGACACTTAGATACCTATACCATTCGATTCCCCTCGGCGAGCGGACTCCAATGAGACCCTTCCTCACTCTGGCGGACATCTGACCCCTGAGATATCTGCCTTTTTCATCCTGCTGACCTCTATAGCAATGCGGACGCTTCGAAACCTATACCATTCAATTCCCCTTGACTGGCGGATTCCAACGCACCCTGTCCCGACGCTGTCCGACGGCTGGTTGAAATGTTATCCAAACCTTTGCACTTGAGTTCCCCGGGCAAGTACTTTCAAATTGGTGGCTACTGGGTGCTACAGGCATGCGGACACTGTCCGACCGCTGCTTTAAGGGTTATTGATACTTTTGTACTTTAGTTCTCCGGGCAAGTACTTTCAAATTCTTAGCTACCGAGTGCTACTCTTTTCTACACTAGCTTTAATAAATATATTCCTATTTTAGTATCTAAATGACTCAAATAAGTAAACATGACTAATACTGGATGGATCTTTCCGGACAATTTGGATATTCTCCACAGTTTTCACTAAGTCATTCAAAGTCCTGGAAGGTAGAGTGGTTGACTTAGGAGGTATCTGATGATAGCCAGTAACACCTGAGTACTTCCACTATGGTACTATCCTATCGGGTTGCGTCCGGAGAACCTTTTTGCGTCCAGAGAACCTTTCTGCGTCGGGTACCTTCTGAGTTCTTGGTTGCGTCTGGTGCGTCCGGGCGGCATGGACCCCTGTCCACAAGCACCCAATAAAAGACTGCACACCCAGAACGCGAGTTTACGTTCTATGCGCCTGGACGGCCGGACGCACAGGGAGCATGGGGTGCGTCCGGGTGTAACCTTTTTTTTTTGCTGATGAGGTTCAGTTAATGATATCATATATGATATCATATCTTACAAATATGTTAGTACTATCATAGTATGATATGATGCATTCAGCAGTAGTTAATAATATGATATCATGTTTGAGAAAGGTTAATAATATCATATATGATATCATATGTGCTTTCCAATCTAGTGTTTAGGATTTTACAGTTATTTTGGCATCTCTTATGTACTATTCTTGGTTATAATATTTCTAATATTGTCGGGGGACAAAAATAACGGCGGTTCAATGATCGATGGCAACACACCAAGAGTATGTTATGGGGCGGGGCGGGGCGGGTTTTCACTTGCCAGGCCCCACCCTTGCAACGGGCCGGGTGGGTTATTTTGGGGGTGATCCCCGCCCCGCCCCTGTTGGGGGCGAGTCCCCGCTTATTCCCTGGACGGGGCTACGTTTCTCCCCACCTGTTTTAACGGGGACCCGTCTGGGGAACAGCTGGGGCTGGGGTCAGGGGCAAGAAACTCTAAAAAAACACGCCCCGCCCCGGGCTGTTCAGTGGCGCTGGGCGGGGAGTTGGGCCAGGGGCCCGCATTTTTCGGGGCCCCGGAGCCCCCGTAACGAACACTAAACACACCCCTCCTCATCACCCCGTACTTCCTACACCACCCAAAAAAATCCCTCTAAATCAACCAAAACTAAACCATCTTAACTAATTATTGTTTTGAATGAACTATGCCTCCTATTCTTCGCAGTCATGCCAAAAAACCTCTTCCCTCCAAGCATCTCTCTCAGTGTACCAGGGGGAGAATCTTTGGGTTACATGAGCCTCAAATGGGATTTGAGCAAATTTCCCACTACCTTAACATTCCTCCCACCACTGTCAGAAGGACAATTGTAAAGGGATATCAAGAGGGCAAGGAGAATGAGAGTAGAGGAAGACATCCTAAGACTACCAAGTTGCAGGATGAAGCCATGGTTGCAGAAGCCCTCAAAAATCGCCACACTACGTATTTTGAGTTTGCTAAAAAAGTTGCACCCAATGTTTCAACCAAACAGTGAAGAGAAGAATTGCACAAAAGCATCTTAAAAAATGGGTGGCACAAGAGAGAGTTCATTTGGATGAAGACCTGGCTCAGGAGAGGTTGGAATGGGAATTAGCCCATAGGCATTGGACCAGGGAGATGTGGAGAAGGAAGGCAATGTGGGGGGATGAGGTATCTGTAGAGAGGGGTGGAGGAAAGAAGAGAAAATGGGTATTTAGATACCCAAATGAGAAGTGGAATAAGGATTGTGTTGAACCTACTGCTAGGAGAGGGGAGAGAGGGATTAGTTAGATGATGACTGGTTTTGTTTATGGTCAAACTGATGGTCTTTTTTTACCTGTTTTTCCTGATCCTTCTTCTGCTAGGGGTGGAGTTACTGGAAAGTCAATTATTGATGTCTATGATCATTATGACTTTCTAGGGATACGGGAGGACATCAGGGAAAAGGTTGGAGAAGAAGATGTATTTTTTATCGTTGACAATGCTAAGACTCACTTGCCTTTTAGGAGATGGCTCAGAAGGCAGAGAATTACTCTTATGGAAATTCCTGCCTATTCACCAGATCTCAATCCAATTGCAAATGTTTGGTCTCTGGTGCAAGATAAGCTTCATAAGCACTATCCTGAGCTATATCTTATGAGGGGTGATGTCAATGTGGTCAAGAAGGAAATAGAGGTGGCAATCACTAATTGTTGGGAACTTTTGGACCGAAAGGTGTTTACTACTTTGGCAGGGTCAATGGTGGATAGAATAGAGGCAATTATTAAGACGGATGGATGGTATACTGTAACAGGTTTATTCCTGTCTAACGAAAATACAATAGGACCGGCGGTAGACCTGCTAGCGCTGGTGCTAAGGGAGGCTTCAAGGGACTGGAGGTAAGAGATAATAGTTGAAGCACAAATAGAACTCAGGGACTCAGGGATTGCCGTTCAACCAAGTGTATTCTTAGACTGGAGGTCTGTCGAAGTCTGCTGTCTCCTGCTAGCCAGGAGACTGGATTAAATACAAAACCCAAGAGCGATAGCCTTCCTGCAATCACGATCATTAGCAGTAGCTGAGCACATACCGGAATCCTGTAATCCTGCAAGACCAAAGAAAGAAACAAACAATGCTCAGCCCTTGCCAGTGCTACATGACCATTCCATACCCGGAATCCTAAATATAAACTTCTAACAAAACAAACTAAACATAGCAATACAATAGCATAGCCTATCTGACTCAGAGACAGTGGCGGAGCTGAAATCAAATCAAATAAACCAAATATAAATCAACTAAACATAGGAGATCCTGCACTGCCCGCTCCTGTGTACCGTTACCGGAACATGTACACATGTTACATTCCCTTATTCTGAAAAATCATCAATCATTCGAAAGTCTTCGCTGTCCTCAGTGCTCTCGTCCGTGTGCCATAGGAGGCTGTCGTCATCTGTGGGGCAATAGTCCTGCTCAGAGCTGCTAGAATCATATTCCTCATCATCATAGGGTTCCCAGAAGTCGTATGGGCAATCGTTTGCGGTGCAGGGTGTAGAGGAAACTTCCATGGGTTCCCAGGAAGCTTTAATGTAGTGGGAGGTGATCTGCGGCGTCGGTTCTGCTGGGTCATTAGCGTCCCAGTATTCCTGTATGAGTTCCAGGGAGTGGTCGAGGTTCTCGATAGGTTCCCAGGAGTCGTCTGCTCCCTCATAGCCTTTCCAGTCAACCAGGAATTCGTGCCTGTTGTTCTGGCGGCGGTAGTCGAGTATCTGCTCTGCTTCCCATTCCTCTGCATTGTCGATTAGAATGTGTGCTGGCTTGTCTATTCTGCGGGACTTGAATCTATCGGGATCGTTCTCTCTGTATTCCTTTAGGGAGGAGACGTGGAAGTAGGGATTCTGCCGGGCCATTCTGGGCAGGAGGTGTAGTTTGTAGTTGTCTGTGTCAGGTAGATGTTCTAGGACCTTGAAAGGTCCGAACCAGCGTGGTTCTAGCTTCTTGGATCGTCCAGGGGAGGAGGTATAAGGGCGGCCTCTAACAAGAACTCTGCTGCCATTCTTGAAGGGTTCCGTTAGGGGTTTGCGGCGTTTGTCAGCCTGGACAGTCTGGCGGAAGGTAGCATGCTTTCTGGCCATGTCTACTTCCATTCTTGTTGCTTCATGGGCGTTTAAAATATCGTCCACAGGTGGTACCTTGGTGGCGGATCTCTGGACAGGGTTGAATATCTTCCAAGGGCGTCCATAGAGGGCATGGTATGGCGAGATGCCTAGCGATTCATGAGGGGCGCCGTTCATGGCTGCTGCGATAGCTGGGAGGGCGCCGGACCAGTTGTTCTGTCTGGGGTTAACGAAGTTCCTCATTAGCTGTTTGAGGGTCCGGATCCTTCGCTCACGCTGGCCATTCGTTTGGTGGTGGTATTGGGTCGCCATCCAGACCTGGCTACCAAGGGACTTCATCATTTGTGACCAAAGCTTAGAGGTAAAGCGAGAGTCCTGGTCAAGGACAATGCTAAGAGGGAGGCCGTGGACATCGAAGATAGTACTGTTGAGTTTCTTGAAGATCTTCTCAGAGGTAGCTGCGTCCTTGAGTGGGATGAGGTGTGTGTAGGAGGTAAAGGGGTCCATAATGACTATGATAGATGTATGGCCATCGGATATGTTGAGAGGACCGGCGAAGTCTATGGCCAGGGATTGGTAGGCTTCGTCGGGGTCAGGGAGGGTAAGGGATCGTCCATAGGGTAGGGTGGTGGGTTCGTTATTAATCTGGCACTTATCGCATGACCGACAGTATAGGACAAGGTCCTGGCGCATCTGTGGCCACCAGAAGCGGCAAGCCGCATAGGAGTAGCATTTGTAGGCTGAGAAATGTCCGAGGCCGTCATGGACAGTCTGGAGGATGAAATCCGGTAGGGATACCCCCTTCTCAAGAGGTCCTACCTGTATATAAAGGCTTTCGTACCCATTGGTGTTCGGGGCAAGTAGAAGGCCATCGCGGATGGAATAGTGCAACATGTTATCGGTTTCCTTGACCCTGGTGTAGAGGCCGTCAGTCTTAATGGCTTCTCTAACTCGCTGGGCGAGGATACCCATAAGGCGGGAGTGTAGGGTGCTTAGGAATTGGTTGGCATTGGTTGCCTCATCGGAGTCATAGCCTGCTTGGATGTAAAGGGGACTAAAGGCCGGCGAGGCCATAGGCGGTGTGGGTAGAAAGGTATCATTCATACGAAAAGGAGGAAGGCTTTCTGAGAGATATGGGCTATCGGGGAGCGAGGCCTGGCCTGCCTCAAGGGGTGTATTCGATGTTGAGGTCCTATCCTGCTCTTTTCTCTTCGTCTTCTTACTCTGCTGCCGGACCTTAGGGTCCTTCGGCCAGTAGCCTGCACCTTCTTTCTCATTGTTATGTATTTCACACCCATCGCCAGTGCATGACACCCAGCTCATTTCTGAGTGTTGTTGTTCCATTTCACTAGAGATTGGGAGAGTTCTAGTATCACCCCAAGAGTTTCCAATCGATATTCTGCTATCGTTGCTGGCTGCGCTTGATGTAGCTGGCGAGGAGGCAGAGGCCTTACGCTTCTGGGAGCGAGTCACAGCATTGCTGGTAATCTCATCCATAAGGTACACAGGGCGGCAGCGACTGATAGAGTCACTGCTAGTAAGAGTGGGAGAGGTTTGGGCTTCGCCTGAGTGGTACATGGCGTCATCTGATTCAAGGCTAAAATCGTTAGAAGAGGCGTAGCTCGTATTGATCTGTAGGGGTTGGGTGGGGTCAGGTAGCTCCAGGCTGTCTTAATCGATAGTGGGGTCCTTGAGGCTTATGTCTAACGGTCCTGGGGTTCCCTCATGGATTCTCGATAGGTAGTCTGCTAGGAAATTCTTGGCTCCTGGCTGGTATTCAATTTTAAAATCCAAGTGACAGATGTGCGTAAGCCATCTCTGCTGTCGTCCATTGAGGTTCATTTGTGTCATGAGTTTAGTGAGACTCTCGTGGCCTGTAACCACTCTAAATTGCTTGTGTAGCAAATGGGGAGCGAATGCTTCCATAGCCTCAATTATTGCGAGCGTTTCCTGTTGGGGTGTGAGGTAGTTGCTTTGTGATGGCGTCAGCTTCCTGCTGTGGAACGCTGCAGGTCTGACTGCATCTCTGGTTGGTCCTTGGCCTATCCAAGCGCCCGTACCTGTAGGGGATCCATCGGTAAAAAGCCATATCATATCTGGCTTCTTATAGTCGATCGGTCTTAGGACTTTGAGCTTATCTGCAGCTGGCTTGACCGCTTCAAAGGCTGCTTCCTGCAGATCCGTCCACAGCCATTCAGGGTTCCCACTCAGCTCTGTGAGCGGGGCTGTGATGGTGGCGATGTGGGGAATGCACTGTGAGATATAATTAACCATTCCATTGGATCACTGCAGTTCTTTCTGGCTCTCTGGTCTTGTCCAGTCCATTATAGTCCGGATTGTCTCTGGTGCAGGGTGGATGCCATCATCATCTATCATATGGCCTGGGATATCGAGTTTAGTGGCAAAGAAAGCACCTTTCTTTGGCTTGGTATAATAGCCGGCGGTCTCCAGCTTACTGCAGGCGTTCGTAATGTCCTTAACATGCTCTTCAAAGGTGTCACTGAAGACAAAAATATCGTCAATGTAGACCCATATGGTCTTGCCTGATTCGTCATGGAATAGGTCCTCCATAGTTCTCACAAAGGTTCCGTGAGCATTCATGTCTCCTTGCATCATGACCTGGCAAGTAAAGCCGCCGAAGGGTGTCTTAATAGTGTTGTACTTCACATCTTCTGGATGCACTCTGGTCTGGAAGTAGTGTTCGTTACGGGGCGGGGCGGGGCGGGTTTAGACTCGCCAGGCCCCGCCCTTACACAGGGCCGGGGGGGGTATGTTTAGGGTAATCCCCGCCCCGCCCCCGCACGGGGCCCACCCTCACTCATTCCCTGGACGGGGCCCCGTTTGTTACCACCCAGTTTTAGCGGGGACCCGTTCGGGGTATGGGTGGGGCGGGGGCCTGAGCGGGGACAGGGGCCGGGAATGCCGAAAAAGACACTCCGCCCCAGGCCGTTGAGAGGGGCAGGGCGGGGAAAAGGGCCGGGGGCCAGCTTTTTCCGGGGCCCTGTCCGCCCCGTAACGAACTCTATCTGGAAGTAGGCGTCACTGAGATGTATCTTGCTGCGAAACCGTCCTCTGCCTACCGCATTTAGTATAGTATTCTGTTCTGGGATCTGTGTGTGATCGGCCTGGGTGTTATCATTCCTGAAGCGGAGGTCTACCAGGGGTCGGATTCTGCCATCGCTTTTGGCTTCCACAAACATGCTGGCTCCTCCAGGCACACTGGTCCTATGGAGGATGCCGGCGTTCATCGGCTTGTTGATCCATGCCTTGTATTTGGGCATCAAGACTTGTGACGCTTTGAAGGTGGGTGTCTTCAAGAGCTTCGTTGGGTTTTTGAGGCTTATTCTGTGCATTATCTTGCGTACTGGGGGTAGTTCCTCAGGTACTTCTTTGACAAATACCTTGGGGAACATCGCCAGGAAGTCTGGTACTTCCTGTGGCTTCGTCATGGCTGATCTAGACTCTCTAGATT
>Ga0307509_10006673_pt1 | contig 15399 bp, 15 predicted proteins | sample 10_EM_MG_FD_202245 | JGI IMG/M metagenome (GOLD analysis project Ga0307509, IMG submission 202245) | Populus trichocarpa ectomycorrhiza microbial communities from riparian zone in the Pacific Northwest, United States - 10_EM | ecosystem: Host-associated > Plants > Roots > Unclassified | place...
TTTTGTGGGGTGGTGGCAACCAAAAGAGTGGTGGAAAACTACATACAAATTGTATCAATTTTGGCATATAATATCTAAGTACTCAGTTAACATATGGACTCAATTGCTTGAAATATACTTTATTATGCTTATCCAAGTAAGGATAGAAAGTTAAAGGTCAAACAAAGAAGTTTTCCATAATCTATCCATTGATTATGATCAAGCTTACAAAAATGTTAGATAAACTCATATTATAACTGAAAACCACAATTGCTAATTGTTCTAACTAACAAGCACTTATCCAATGATCTTATAGAGTCTTAGAGGCCAGGGCTGACTGTTTAGAATATGGTAAAATGATAATTGCTTATCAGATCATATGTTAAATATTTTTAGTTAAATATATATATTATGCTGCTCAAAGGTTAATATATGAAGATAACCTTGCTTAATAAGTTTATAAACTGACTGCCCTTATCTCTTAACAGCTGTAAATTCAAGAATATAGTGTTATCTTTGTAAAGACTTTGTTTCAACATTTTTACAAATTGAAATCAGCTTACCTGCTATCTAGTATTACTGAAGATAATATAGAAGGAAAAAAATATGAAAGGCATGTCTGGTTAACTTCAAACACTTTATACTTGCTTGAATAACCATAATAAAGTATATTTCAAGCAATTGAGTCCATATGTTAACTGAGTACTTAGATATTATATGCCAAAATTGATACAATTTGTATGTAGTTTTCCACCACTCTTTTGGTTGCCACCACCCCACAAAATGCCCCAAAAGTAAATTCAAACCAACTAATTCTGAATATATAAGACTTATACTATGCTTGTATCCCTTTTAGAATACCTTTCTTGGGGGTTTTCAATTTTTGTATCCTTGGTAAAGCATTCAAGTTCTTTTTGAAGTAAGCACTCTTAAAACTACTATGCCAGAGTAACACTTTATTAATATGAAATAAAAGCTAGGTTTACTGATTCTCTATATTTCAAAGTACCTGTAGCTGATTTTACAGAGTATTATCTCTATTATTCATGGAGAAAATCAAATGTAGACATCATTTTTCACTGGTTGCCACAGGTGAGCGGGATCCCGGTACTGATCGGTTACCCCGTAAATGAGGTTAGTATCTCGGTTAAGATTAATATAATAATATTGTAGAAGTAGAGATAAGAAATTCAATATTATAATTGGGCTAAGTGATGAGCGGAAAGACCATGATCGTGTAGTATGGATATGAAAACAATCCTGGTTGTTCAGGAGAGGACATTTACGCGTCTTGGGCGAAATCTACTAATACGCGTCTTGGGCGAAATCTACTAATACGCTGTAAACTCCCTGTTTTATTCTCATATTCTGGGTGATTAGCTGTGAAAAGCCTGCGCGTTCACAAATATCTGCAGGCTGCCTGGGCATCTGCGGGCTTTACCTGGGCATCTACGGGCTTTACCTGGGCATCTGCGGGCTTTACCTGGGCATCTGCGGGCATTGCCTGAGCATCTGCGGGCTTTGCCTGGGTTGCCTATCATCTCGACCCGGCGGTCGCCTGGGCACCTGCAGGCTTTGGCGGCCGTTAATAATTTAAGCCGGACTGACCCAGGCTTTTCAAAACAACGGCCGGACTGACCGGACTGGCCGCTTGGGAACACTGATAGCAGTTTGCTAGAAGGTTAAGACACCACAAGGTAGAGCAATGCCTATGAACCCCTTTCAGTATTCTTTCTTTTGCAAGTGCTGGTATATTGTGTTTTTAGCATTGTGTTGGATTGGGGCCTTCATAGATGGTGGGGTGATCTGTTTTTTTTTTTGTGGCGATGGTTGCATGGAGGAAAAACTCCTGCACTCTTGTCCTCCAGTGTAACTCCCATACAGAGTGCCGAGTTCAATTCGACAGCACTAGTATTCCATCCACCATACACATGTTGAACCGATCATTAGAATTGTGTTTTACAAATTTATTACACTGAAATCGGAGGGGTCGGAACAAAGCAAACAAAATAGTTGCTGACTAATTGACATTTCATATCTGCTAAGCGCCCTTTTTGGCCGACAGGCGAGTCTTGTTAAATCAGATTTTCTTTATCGGAACTCATTATTCATCTTTTTATACAAACTGGTATAGGGCTGGTTAGACCACTTAATCTAGTCAGGTCCAGACCTTGACATCAACCGGACCGATCAGGCAGGCTTGGCTCCTGTTGTTAATCACCGGTGCTCCCCCGGACCCTATTCCTTTACTCCCACGGATTAGAAGATGCAAGAAGAATGGCGCTGGATTTACTGGAGTCTGGAACTCGGTGAAGTGTGCGAAGTGAGGGTTTAAAGGAACAACAAAGCGGGGATGGAAGGGAGGGGTATGAGGGGTAAGGACATGGCGTGAGAAAGAAGAAAAATGGCGTGATTATGTTCGAGAGACTCCCGGAAGAATTGACATTGATTTATGTATTTAAAGATGGCCTTACGGCCAAATGATAGGAAAGATAGGTCACTAAAATACAAGCCCGCCTTTGATATCCTTTTGCCCTGTCGTATGCTTCTTTGTCCTTCTTCATCAGACTAGCCCATCCTCCTCCTTTCGAGCTCTCATAACATCAGCTCCAAGACTTGACCTCTCGGACTATCCGGAACCCTGGGGCAGGGAGCCAATATAACCACCTAAAAATACTTGAATCCAGAATTGGGTTGGATGGGTTAGATGGCACAATCGTGGGGCTAGGGTTGGGAGCTCTGGAGTACCGATCTTCTGGCACGATATCGTTAATACATACGAAATCAATCATCGACGGCTTGAAATAATATAACCCAGTGGGCCTGGCGAATAAAGATAAATTAAGGATGTATATATTGAGAGAAGTGGGCATGCAAAAGTAGAACCGGTAATGGACGACGGATGTATACCAGATTCATTAAACAGGACAAAATAGTAGAATAAGCAGTATTGAGGGGAGTGTTCAAGTTGAGGGGAGTGTGGTTGGGGGCCAATAAGAGAAAGAAAAATTCTAGGCGAGTGATCTAATCTGAGGAGTTTGATGTCCGCGATAGCTTATCTGTCCACGTGAGACGAGCTGTCTGTAGTGTGTTTAGGATTGTGCTTAGTCAAACCTCTTGCATTGCCTAGAGGGGTACAAATGTCAAGTGGGACTTACTATTGGGTGTTAAAACCTGCGGATCCTTTTAGAAAGGGGCTCGGATGGCCCAGATTGCTCGGGAGAGTAGAAGTCTAGGCTTGCTGCATATCCGAGAGCGAAATCGGCTCTGTCCCGTAACAGCTTTGCAATTCGGTCATGCCCCTTCTGGGCAGCCCATGAGGCAGCTGTTTGGCCGGACAGATCAGCTGTGTTGACATCGACGTCCTCCCGCTCTAGCAGCATCTTCACGAACGCCTCATTGCCAGCCATTGCAGCGCAGATGATGGGTGTTCGGCCATTTCTATCAGCTATGTTTGGGTTGACGTCGGCCCGTCCCAGTAGCATCCTTATAATTCCTTCCAGCCCACCATCGGCAGCGAAGAAGAGCGGTGTTCGGCCATGTCGGGCGTCAATTATGTCCGCATCGGTTTCCTTTCGAGCAGTATCCTCACGACTCCCTCATGGCAATTCCACGCTGCGGCGGAGAGCGGTGTTCGGCCCCACATGTCCGCTGTGTTGAGATTGGCATTGCTTTTTTCTACCAGTGCTCTCACGACTCCATCATGCCCGTACTCAGCTGCTACACCGAGCGGCGTTCGACCACGCTTGTCAACGATGCCGGTATTAACATCGCTCTGCTCAAGTAGTAGCCTCACAACCTCCTCGTGCCCATTCCTGGCAGCCCAGAATAGCGGTGTTCGAGAGGGCATGGTGTTGAATTTATCGGGATTGGCGTCGCTTTGCCCACAAGCTCCTTAGAATCTCCGAATACAACCTCTAAGCAACCCAAGGGTTACTATGATACACTAGAAGTCAGCCTACACACCCCATTCCCATCTCTAATAAAGCAACAGCTATCCCCGGGGATCCGCACCACAAAAGGAACAATGCCAATGCAGGGTGTGGGAGCGGGGCAGCTGCCAACTGAACTTGACTTACCGGCAGGTACCAACAGGGAAGGTATGTGATCGAAGCTTTCGTGAGCGATCAGATGATATATGTGAAACCAGCTTTGTGTCTAACATCCACAATAAGGAAGTATTAGCAAAAGTTGCAAAGTGCACATTGTATGAAGGGAAGGAAGGGATGAAGAAAAAGCAATGAATTCACCTCTTGGCTGTGTTCGTTGTCCTATTTCGTACCAGGGAGGATCTTGTTGTTTTCTGTGTTGTTAGTTCATATCTTCGGGGGGGAGAGGGGATGGAAAGTAAGCTCTTTATACTGTTCTGGAAAGGCTTCCCCCACTAACACTCTCGGCGACAGTCACCTAATCTGACCACATGAATTGGTGACCCCGACAATAAAGCACAAATAAAGGTATAAACAAAAACACAAACACGCCACTCGAAGACTCATTAGGAGCAGCTCTATGAACCCTTATCAAGATTCTTCAGGCATCTCTCTAATCAATTGGTTAGCCTTCATGCTATTTCGGGCAATGCTATCGAGTTTGAAATACCCGTTTGCGCTGGAATTGCTTGAAGAGTTTGTTTTTTACCTATAATATAGAGGATGAAGTTCCTCACAGTCCAATTCCATGACCAACTTTCGTGAATTCAGCCATGAGACTGATATTTCCCCAACCCAGCGGGAGCCACTCTAAATCCCCACCGATCCCCCATTCGTGACAAGGTTGAGGCCACAGCAGCTCCAAGGCTCCTTCCAGATCTCCTCCATAATCACACTCATACTATGAACTATAATTCCCAACGGGCCAGGCAGCTGTTTGGCCTGGCTATAGGCCACCCAGAACATAGCCTAGGCCGATATAAGCCAAGTTCGATCGGCCTTCGAATTTCTATCAGGCCTGATAGGCATGTATATGCCTAGTCATTCGCATTAAGAACAGATGACTTTACGGGTATCCCATTTACCTCCCATCTTATTTTACTTCTTCAACAGAAGTTACATTAAATTCCCAAGCTTAACAAACGTGGATCGACGACGATAGCGACGATAAAACGCAGCGAGCGACGACTGGTGAAACGAAACCAAATGCTAAGCAACTCACAACGAAAACGATCGCACACTCAGGTGCAGGGAAAATATTTCCATTCAACAACCACAGACTCTCACTCAACGATCGCTCAACGATGCTCGATTGCTCAACTAACTAACTAATCGGCGAATACAGGAGCATATATCAACAATAACACCCTACCCCCCTATGAGCCAGCAGGCACGCCTATGTTACTCCATGTCAGTCTCCCATTTCCCTATCATGACTTCCAGGCTAACGAAAGGAAAACAAACACCGCTGCTCATAACATCCGCATTTGTTCCCTTCAGGAGTAAAACCCTTATACATCCTTCCCGGCTTGCCTTACAGCCCTCCCGCTTCCTCCTGACGGCTCCATTCCAGCACAGGAAATGCTTCCCTGACTGTCCAAAAACACGCTAGAAGCCGGAGCCATATGCCCGAATCCTTAGCGTATCTCAGAAGCTACAAACAAGCGCACTCTTGGAAGGTATCTGAACAAAGGAAGTATCATGAAAGCATGGCCAGCAGCATCATTTCAAACAAAGCTGACAAGCAAAATTGTGGTATTTTTAATGTTAATTTGTAAAATATTTACAGTTAATCCACCCCATACTGAGCACAGTTCACCCACCGCAATTTCAGCTATTGCCCCACAATTAATTCCAATGACTAATTCAGTATCTCTAACATCCTTTGGTATATTTTTTTGCTAACAAAGCAGATTCTTTTTATATTTTAAATCTTATGGGGTAATTAGGCAACGTCTACTGTAACTTTTTACTGAAGACACGGAGTGGCTACCCGCTATGGGTGGGTCGACAGAGACCATATATGCTGGCCTATCAGACGGTTGGGAAAAGGCCTATATGGCTGATACGCGCGCTCTGTACGTTTAGGTTCAGTCTTAACTGGGCTTGCAGGCTCCGGCCTGGCTAGATCTCAGAAAGCTTTGACAGGTAGAGCCCGGCTTCACTGAAGCGTGGCCTACCTTGCCCGTGGGAACACTGTCGGTAGATATAGAATAATTTAATCCCTCGGGTTTAACGAACAAAGATACTGTAGATAGAAAGGATGTATATATTGAGAAAAGTGTTATTTAAAAGCAGAACTGGTAACTGATTCTGGATGTAGATACGATGTAGATACACGCGAGATTGGTTAAACAAGACACAAATGATAGAACCAGGAGCGTTGAGGGGAGGGGTGGTTGGGAGGCAAATGGGGTAAGGAAAGGTTCTAAGAGAGTGATCTAATCTGAAGGGGTTGGCGTCTGCAATAGCCTATCCGTACACGTGTGGAGAGCTTTCTGTAGTGGGTTTAGGATTGTGACTTGTCAAATTTTTGCATTATCGAGAGAGGCAGATATGTCAAGTGGAACTTACCATTAGGTGTTAAAACCTGCGTATCCTTCTACAAGGCGGTTAAGGAGGCTTAGATAGCTCGCGGAGGTCGGGGTCAGTTGGCTGTAGGTTTGTTGCATATCTAAGAGTGAAATCGGCCCGGTCTCGTAGCAACTTTGCAATTCTGGATTGTCCATTCTGAGCGGCCCAGGAGGCTGCTGTGTGTCCATAGTGGTCAGTTGTGCCAAGATTGACGTCGTTCCGTTCTAGCAGCATCCTGACGACCTCTTCACTCCCACCCCACGCAGCCCAGGCGAGCGGCGTCCGGCCATCTTGATCAGCTGCGTTGGGATCGACCTCTTTCTGTTCCAGTAGTATCCTCACAACTCCCTCACAACCCCACTGCGCAGCAAGCGAGAGTGGTGTACGACCACGTACGTTAGCCGCCTCGGGACAGACTCCTTTCCGTTCTAGTAGTATTCTGACAACCCCTTCATGCCCACCCTGAGCGGCCCGCGAGAGAGGTGTCCACCCATACACGTCAACTGTGTGGATATTAACGTCTTTTCGTTCAAGCAATATCCTTACCACCCCCTCATGCCCATTTTCCGCAGCGCAGGAGAGGGGTGTCTGGTCAAATACGGTGTCCGCTATGTCGGGGTTGACGTCCCTCCGTCTCAGCAGTAACCTCACAACTTCCTCATGCCCATTCTTGGCAGCTAAGGATAGCGGTGTTCTGCCATCTTTATCAGCTATGTCGGGAGCGACATCGCTCTGTTCGAGCAGTATCCTCACGACTCCCTCATGCCCATTCCACGCAGCCCAAGACAGCGGTGTTTGGCCACATATGTCCTCTGTGTTGAGATTGGCATTGCTTTTTTCTACCAGTACCCTCACGACCCTATCATGTCCGTTCTGGGCAGCCACGCAGAGCGGAGTACGGCCATGTTCGTCAACCTTGCCCGGATCAACATCGTTCCGCTCGAGTAGTATCATCACAACCTCATCATGTCCATTTTCGGCAGCCCGGAAGAGTGGTGTTCGGCCATTCATCTTGTTGGTTGTATCGAGATTAGCCTCGCTTTACCCCACAAGCTCCTTACAACCTCCGAATACAGCTTCTCAACAACCCAAGGGATTACTGTGATATCCTAGAAGTCAGCATATACATGCCATTCCCATCTCCAATAAAGCCACCGCTATCCCCACACACCTGAGTATTGAAGGAACAATATGCGCTCCTAGGGCGATGGAGCTTCTAACTAAGCTTCACTTAATGGCAGGTACCGACAGAAAAGGTGGTGATTGAGCCTTTATTAAGCGACCGGATGATATATGCGAGCCCGCTTTTAGTCGAACATCCACAATCAGGAGGAATTCGCAAAAATTGCAAGGTTCACAGAGGATAAAGAACAGGAAAGGAGGGAGGAAAAGAAATCAATCGACCTAGTGGCTGAGTTTGTTGTCCTCTTTCACCACGAGGAGGAGCTCGCTGTCGTCTTCGTTGTCAGCTCTCGTCTGCTGCTGTCTTAAGAGGAAGCAAGTGTTGGAGGACCGCCCTTTTATACGGCTCTGGAAAGGTTTCTCCCACAAACACTCGCGGGGGCAGTGACCTAATCATGCCCCAGAAAATGTTAACGGCTACTATGATACAACACCAAAAAGACGGTATAAACAAAACCCCAGAGACACAGCTCGACCACCCAGGATAAGTAGTACCGCAGCCCTATAAATACTCTTGCGGCATCTCCCCAATAAAATGGTTGTTAGCTCTTGTGCTATTCCGCAAAACAATTGAGCCCGAAACAGCCGTTTGCGCTTGAACTTCCCTTTGTTTTTTACCCAGAACGCAATTCCCTACAACCCCCTTCCACAAACCACTCGATACACCTAACTACGAGATTTATCTCTCTCCATTGGTCTTTGACGACACACGGACAGGAACAGCGGATCCGAGCTTGTTGACGAGATGGAACAAACATTTATGTGTACGAACGAGTATGCAGGTAAGAACTATATTTAATGAACAGAAGAAGAGGAAAGACAATAAGAAAAGCGAGAGACTGAGATAGAAGAAACAGGTGACCGAACAACTCGGAAAACGATAGTGGATGAGCTATAACTACAAAACAAACAAGGAGAACCAGCTTCCTTATATCTCCCGGAAGGTAGAGCCTTCTCCTCCGGCATACTTCCAGCATATGCTGGAATTCTCTTCTATCCTTCATCTGTGGCCACATTACATTACGCTTATCCGAATCTCTTCTGAGGCAGGCCTGATTGACCGAGCAAAAGGTAAAAGCCATATGCTGTGGGTGTGATCTTGTTCTCGGTTAGACTTGGTAGTCGCGCTTCATTGACGGTGAGTTGATGTTTTGAGCTGTTGCAAGGGGCATGTAGGGTCATTCCAGGATGTCGGTGTCAAGCTAATATTGGTGAGACGAAGGATCAAGTGATAGTGCGAAACAGGCAGGACAGGTTGCGTCCCACATCTATGGCTGATAGCGAAGTATGTGGTGAGCGGCTCAATCTGGCTTGCTTGTCCTTTCAATCTATGGCCCGACAGCGGGTTTATATACAAAATGTAAAGACCACTTTTCCCTTTCTCAAGACGCAAGAACCCAACCGGAGATGCAATCGGAACAAGTGAGTTCCGGTTTCCTTTGCGCTCAGCATCCCGATTCTTCGCCCGCTTTGCCCTCCGATGCATTCCGGCCATTCATCCGAATCCCCAATATAGTATACTAACCAAGTATACTCGCCCCTCCTCCGTGATTGATAATGACTGACAAAGGAACTAGTAACTAACAACTAAGAAAGATAGGAAAGGTCAGTGTTCGCAGCCGTCCGTCCTCGTCTTTCATTCCTACTTGTCGGGCAACTTGAGAAAATGACTGGACGGGACAACAAAATGCCGTCCGTCCTCGTCCTTGAATTTCCAGGACGGCCGTCATTAGGAAGGACGACAAGCCCCACGATCTGAGACATGTTCCGGCAGGGAACGGTGGAAAACAGCGGAAAACAACGGAAAACAGCGGAAGACAGCGGGGGACGGCGGGGGACGGTGGGGGACGGTGGGGGACGGTCCTTCACTCGGATGTGTGGGGCAAGTTCCGGGGAGGACCGGACGGGACGACAGAATGCCGTCCGTCCTCGTCTTTGATTCTTACTTGTCGGGCAACTTTAGAAAATGACCGGACGGGACGACAAAATGTCGTCCGTCCTCGTCTTCCAATCCTACTTGCCGGGCAACTTTAGAAAATGACCGGACGGGACGACAAACTGCCGTCCGTCCTCGTCCTGGCTCAGGACAGACGGACTGCCACGTTGCGAACACTGGGAAAGGTACAAAGACAGAATATAGTTGGGCGCGCAGTGATCGCCGGTGATATTCAACAATTATGAATGAAGACAGCGGAGGCTCAGAGTAAGTCTCGATTGTTGGATGGAAAACAGCTCCGAAGCTCCACACTGTGGTCCCTCCATCAATCCTTAAAGAAACAGAAGGAAGCTTGGCGTCATCTTTACTAAATGATGGCTGATACTTGTATTAGGAATATGCTTCAATTTGATGCTCGCGCATTCCAGATTTTCTTCGGAATCGCTCTCAGACTATGAACTCGCAACGCATGATCTATTGTATTGGGGTCGGTACCCTCGGACTGGTCGAGCTTTATCTCCAAATAGCTTTTTATCTCATCTTAGGCGGAGCTAAGAAATGCTTTAACCACCTTACGAAAATATTCCACGAATTCGTCGCTGACATGGGACCTCGCTGATAGAATATTCCAATGTTTGCTAACACCTAAACTATCTAGGGCAGCGACTCCAGTAGCTCCTACCTGTGCTGTGGTAGGTGTTTGTCTAAGGCATTGATGCATCTCAATGCCAATAGTAGCGCTGCAATACCCTTATTTATAATTTCTATAAATGATACAAGATCTATGAGTGGGAGAACTCTGCTACCAGACTCTCTTTCACCCTTGCCTAAAGACCCACCCACTCATGACCAGAGATTTCGGGTCTCTGGAAAGTCGCTAGAGGATGGCGCATCTTGGAAACCGCGCTCACAAGCAACTTCAACTTGAACTATAGACAACACAAAAGGAAGGCAACCGGGAACTCACTCCTCACAAACCTCCCCTGGACGATCATGGCTCCACGCCTTCAAATTCTAGAGCCACCTCCGGAGTAGCTCCTTTTCCCATTTCGTGTGCCAGAACGCAAGAAGTGTCAGTCCGTCATGCCACTCATCTTCATACAACTTTGAAATCCATTCCCACACGCAAACCACAACTCAAATGCATAATTCTTATACTAGGGATTATTTCGCAGGTTAACCTAAATGACCTATGTGAAACTATATTCTTGGGCACTTGTAGATTCTGTGCCCCTTAGGGCCCTACGATTGAAAATTAATGTCTCGATTCTAATCTAACTCTGACATGATTATAAACAGCCATATCATAAACTATGGTGGGGTAAAATAGGGTAGGGCAGGGAGCCAATACAAAACGCCTAAAAATGATTGAATTAGGGATTGGGTTGGATGAGTGAGATTATATGCAATCGTGGAGGGCTTGGGATGAGAGCTCCTGAGTACCGATATTTCGGCACGATATCGCTAAAACATACGAAATCAATAACGGACACACTGGAAATAACTTAAGCCAGCGGCGTGGTGAACAAAGACAAATCAAAAGGATGTATCTATTTGGAGAAGGGGGTATGAAAAAGTAAAACCTGTAACGGACTATGGATGTAGGTGAGATTTGTTAAACCCAAGCCTTATTTATAACTTCTACAAGTCTCTGAAGTCAGAAACCTCAACCCTCAACCCATTTTTTACCTTCTCGAGAAAGCCATTCTTGTTCGGTCTGAGATACTTGGTCTCTTGGAGGGCCACTGGACGACGACACCTAACAAACTTGTCGTTAACAGCCCCTGCCGGTCAATGAAATGCCAGTGGAGTCCCATAGCATCAATGCCTTTTGCCCGACCTCTGACGCTGTTGGAAATCACCAGTGATCACTCCCGGCTGACGTATTTTTTCTTTGTACCTTTTCCTATATTGTCGCTCGCTTGTTACTAGTTTCCTTTGTCACTCATTATCAAGCGAAGAATGAGGATTACTATACCTGGTTGTATGGTGGAACGGAGGGTGCGCTCAAATGGCCGAAGATGATCGGAAAGCCATGCGAAGAGGATATGTAAACACCGGAAAGAGAAGACCGGAGTTCCGCTAATACCGTAACTTCACCCGATGAACTTTTGGCCGTTGAAGGAAGTTGTTGGAACCTTCTCCGTGCCTTGGGGACAGGAGTTGAGTGCGCGGGAAAGATCTTGGATTTTCTATATAAACCTAGTCTTTTCCCGTAGATAAAGAAGTAAGCAAGACTGTTAAGCCTCCGATCAATATACATACGCTTCCTCCTTGACTTCTTTGTCCTTCATCTAGCCTGCCGGTTCTTCCTCTTTCCAGAACTCATAAAAACAGACGCTAGTAATTAGCAGGGAGCTGCCATTCAGCCACCATTACTGGAATATACTCGGGTACAAAGGTCTGTGGGAAGCGGTGCTACAAAAGGTCTTGGTTTTTGCCTATTCCGGGTGTCGCCAGACAACTTTCCCACATCCAAAAGAATGCCAAAGAACACGCTTGTAAGTGTAAATGCCCCACCTGTTATATATGGGTGTCGCCCGACTTAAGGTGCTCCCAAGTACATTATCATTCTCAAGATGAAAGGCCTTGCCTGCTGAGATGTATTTCCTCCACCTCCTATTGTTTCCTTTGATATCTCTCCAGATGACAAAATATGTTGCACTTTTACAGTAAAAATACCGGGCCATTGCAACCCTCTTGAATAGGATAAAATTCCCAGGAATCCCTTCGTCTCTCATCTCTCGGGTATTCAGCCTCGCTATCATTTTTTCTTTTTTTTCTCCAACAGAATTCAAACCATTCCTACGAGTGATAACTTATGAATATACTAATAATCTTCCATCTCCCCAAAACGGCCCCAAACAAGAAACTTAGATTCCAATTCAAAGAAGTTAATATCATACTAAACTATATATATTTGTGCTACTTGGCGCATGCATCTCCTAGACCTTCTGTGCCTCTCTTTTCTTTTGCTGAAGGGGTGATGGGGGGGACATTCACAATATAAACCTCTTATGAATTGGGGATAACTACCGATCATGATAGTGAACAGACGTTTCAAAGATATAGAATGAAGTATATAAAAGATGGACTATTCACTGGCTTGCCTCTTCAACAATTGTTCATGAGAGGAACCTTTAAGTACAAAACAAGAACTACGGTTCCATGAGTATTTCAAAAGAATTATGCCATTTCCACCGTTTTTCATGCCATCTTCTTGCCCCTCTTTCTCGTCTTTTCGTCACCGCTTTATCGTCTCATTTGCCCCTCTTCGGGAAACGATTCATCGCATGCGAGACACAGAAGTGAATCCTCCGGAATCCTTCCAGCATAATCTAAAAAAGGAGGCCAGCACCAAGGCATGGGGTAAGGCCAAGGAGGGAAGTCGGAGCGAGCACCGGTGATTAACGACGAAACCCAACTTAGCCCACCTTTCCACTTTCGAACAACCCTAACCTTAAACTGTGACCTCCCATCACTCATCAAGCCAGTCCTCCAAACTACTTGGTGAAAATTAAAACGGAAATTCAAGGGCCTAATTCGCCTCAGTACTGAACCCAGCCGCTTCATGTCCTTGGAGCAGCTTCACAATACCCTCATGCCCACCCTCCGCAGCCCACATGAGTGGTGTCCTGCCACGTTTGTCTTTCGAGCTCGGGTTGACATTTTTCCGTCCCACCAACAGCTTCAAAACCGCCTCATGCCCACCCTCCGCAGCCCACATAAGTGGTGTTTTGCCATCATCGTCCTGCGAGTCGGGGTTGACCTCGTTCCGGTCAAGGAGCAGCTTCACAATCCCCTCATGTCCACGCCCTACAGCACACCTAAGTGGTGTTCTGCCAGAAAGGTCTTCGGCGTTGGGGTTGACCTCTTTCTGGGCGAGGAGCAGTTTGGCAACCCCCTCATGGCCACACATGGCAGCGAGAAGAAGTGGTGTCCGACCATCACGATCCCTCCAGTTGGGATTGACCTCTTTTAAGCCAAGAAGCAGCTTCCCAATCCTCTCATGCCCAACTGCAGGAATCCGGAGCGGCGTTCGGTTATGATTATCTCTCGGGTCTGGGCCGTCCCCTTGCTGGCCAAGGAGCAACTTCACAATCCCCTTATGCCCACCCCTTGCAGCATAGTGGAGTGGCGTTTGGCCATACTTGTCTCTCGAGTTGGAAATGACCTCTTCCCGGCCAAGGAGCAGCTTCACAATCCCCTCATGCCCTTTCCACGCAGCCCCGGAGAGCGGTGTTCCGCCCCACATGTCCGGTGTGTTGAGATTGGCATTGCTTTGTTCCAACAGTGCCTTCACAGCTTCCTCGTGCCCATTCCAGGAGGCGATGCAGAGCGGCGTTCGTCTAAATGCCTCAGCTCTGCCGGAATCGACATCGTTCCGCTCAAGTAGTGCCCTCACAACTTCCCCATGCCCATTCTTGGCAGCTACGTAGAGTGGCGTTCGGCCACCTTCGTCAACGATACTAGGATTAACATCGTTCCGCTCAAGTAGGACCTTAACAACTTCCTCATGCCCATTCTCTGCAGCCCGGAAGAGCGGTGTTCGGCCACGCATGGTGATGGTTGTATTGAGAGTAGGGTTGCTTTAGCCCACCAGCCCCTTATAACCTCCGAGTACAACCTCCTAGCAACCTAAACGCTTACTCTGTTACCCAAACAATCAGCCTTCACATCCCATTTACCCATATCCAGTAAAGCAACCACTATTCCTATAACTCGGGAGCATTGAATGAATGATGTGGGGCCGGGGCAGCGAAGGAACTGCTATAATAGCTTCACTTACCTGAAGGTACCTACTGGAAATGCAGGCAGTCAAGCTTTGGTTCACGGAAAGATGATGTAAGCGAGCTCGTTTTAGGTCTAGCGCGCACAAGCGTGAAGTATGCACAGAGGTTCCGCAGGTTGACACGGTATAAAGAACAGGAAAGAATGAAGAAAAAGCTGTCAATTAACGTCCTTGTCGTGTTCGTCGTCCTTCTCGTCGAGGAAGATTTCGCTTTCGGTTTCGTTGTCACGTCTGTTCCTGGCTTGAGGGAAGGCTGGCGCTGGAGAACCAACCTTTATAATATTCTGGAAAACTTTCTCCCACAAACAGTCTAGCTGACAGTCACCTGACCAACCCCGGTAGATTTTCAACAGTCACTGCAATACGCAAATGAGGGTATAAACAAAAACCTACAGGCGCAGTTTGGCGACCCGGGTATCATACACAGCACCATAAAGACCTATAAGCACTATCGAGTTTGAAATATCATAGCTGTTTGCCCTGGGATCTCCTGGGGATTTTTATTTTATTTTTTATCATACCGACATGGAACACAATTTCCCACCACCCGCCTGCATAACCCATAACCCACTTTCATATGCTTAGTAACCAGATTTATCTCTCCTAACCGGGAGACACTCTACCGTCCTGCTGTACCGCGATTGGCGACAAAGTTGTACCTTAGCAGCTCTCTAGTCTTACTCTCGAGTCTCCCCGTCTAACCTTTTCTTTTCTGATGGAGTACAGTCTCGGTATAGATTGCGCTAATCTCTAGCGAAATAAGGAGTACTCACTACCCCCCAATTTCAAAAGTATCCGGATATAGAGAAAACCAATTGGGGCAAAGAGGCTTTATTATCCGGTATAGTCAGCACAACTTGGCCCCCGAGGAGCCTTCTTTTAAAGTGAATAGGCTATGATCGATGGAGAGTATTGCGGTCCTTATTCTTTCTGTGCTGCCAGCAGCGTCCTATATATACACAAAAGCTCCCGAATAGAAAAATCCTCCTTCCCATCACCGTCTTATT
>Ga0307509_10006674_pt1 | contig 15398 bp, 12 predicted proteins | sample 10_EM_MG_FD_202245 | JGI IMG/M metagenome (GOLD analysis project Ga0307509, IMG submission 202245) | Populus trichocarpa ectomycorrhiza microbial communities from riparian zone in the Pacific Northwest, United States - 10_EM | ecosystem: Host-associated > Plants > Roots > Unclassified | place...
CATTTCTACAGGAAGATTTATGTTCACAAGGAAGATTTACGTTCTATGATTTCAAATTGATGAGCATATAGCTTTTTCCTCGCGTTCAATTTCATCTCTTTTTTGTAACTAATATATTAAAGCTCCCCAATATAGAGAGATCTGGCATTCAAAACTCGACACTACTTTTTAGTTGAATTTGCGCTTCGATCATTTATTTATTTATTATTATTATTATTATTATTATTATTATTATTATTTTATCAATTCATGGAGTATGTGTTGGTGTTGCTATTGAAATGGATAGCAGTTTGTGTATGTTGGCCACCCCCTAATCACTCCATACTTTAGTTTCCCACGACAGATGGCAGCCCTATGCTGCGAGCTAGGCAGGCTAATCTTTATTTTTCATTTTTAGTTTTATGTTGCATAAATATTTTTCTTACAATGTAATAAAGATATTCATGCAATATAAAGCAAGAAACATCTATAATTCAGATAATTAAAAAAATTACTAGAATGATGACCCAAAAAATGAACAAAATACCATAAAACAAGTATTTGATATTTATATTCAATTAATTGATTTAATCTAATTCATAAGTAAAAGTTCTTATAAAAAAAAAACTAAATTTAAAAAGAATAAAAAAAAAAGCTCCAAATCACTGTGTTTTTTTAAAAACAAATGGAAAATCTTATAAGAAACGCGGGGCGGGGGGGCGAAGATGCAAGAAAACTTTTGAGGATGAAACTGAAGAAAATGAACTCGAAAGGAGAGAAACAAATAACCAAGCATATTCAAGTGAGCTTTCTAAACCTAAGTGAATTTCTCAAAGCCACAACTTGTTAAATTCCATATACGGGCTCAGCAAATAAGCTCAATATCCAACAAATTTAATGTTTAAAGATGAGATAAATTAATTTAATTTAATTAAAAAAAAGGTTTCCTTTTTATAAAAGCAAGATCTAACAAAAACCAAAAAAACCTGTGGTGATAACAAACCAATTTAATGCTAAAGGGTGAAATAAATTAATTTCCTCTAATTAAAAAAATCCTTTTAAAAAATCTAGATCTGGCAAAGAAAAAAAAACTAAGACATGTACTCGTGTTACTCTTAAAACATCTAAAAAATCCCAGAGAAATAGAAAAAATATCAGATGATGATACAAAAAAAATGATGTTAAAAAAAGAAAAGAAAAAAACAAAGCAAACCCAGGTGAACCTTCGAATCCTGGATTAATACCTCAAACTCACAACCTATTAGCTCTAAACCCGGGTTCAATAAAGAAGCTCAACACCTGACAAATTTAATATTGAATGATGAAATCTTAAAAAAATCAAACTAAAAAAAATTAAAGGTAAACAAATAGCAATAAAAAAATCGAGGATCAAATTTGATAGGAAGAAAACTCAAAGAGGTTGAAATAAAAAAAAATATAAACCATTTTAAATAAAATAAGTTGCAATTAAAAGAATAGGTACCAGATTTGATTAAAAAAAAAATCTATGAGAGATGAAATTGAAAACAAATTTTAATTTTATAAATTATTTCAAATAAAATAAATATTAATCAAAAGATTAGGGATCTTTCTAAGACCAGTTTAGATAGCCAACTACCTTTAAATGTATTGGTTAGAAATATCCCTTAGGGTGTCTCCATGTATTATCATAATGGGTGAATCCATTATTTTCTCTTATCTCTTTGTGTATTTATATTTAGTTAGGTTATGTTTTTGCTTTTATAGAAAAAAGAGAAACAAATCACATTTTAAAAGTTTAATTTTTCTCTAGAGCCTATATTAGACCGAGCCATTAAAAATAAAGAAAGGTCTCTTCTTGAATAAAACCACTAAAGTGAGATAAAATCAATGAAAAGTGAGATAGTTAGGTTTGTTTACTTGCTATAATAAAGTTACCAGATAATATTATCTGGCAAAGGGCTCTCTAACAAAGAGAACATTTTAGATATACACACTCTTCAATACATTCCCATAATGCTTAGACCCTCATATGTAGGGCCTGATTTACACTTTCATATGACAGGAACTACTTTACATGAGAATATGGTCCCTACTACATTTAATCTAGAATCCTCAAGAGTAATATTTTATGCTCACCTCCTAAATGTTGTTTAACTTTTTTTTGGTGTCATTGTCATATCAATAAACTTGAGTTGCCCCCACTTTTTCCTAGCTGAAATAATCTTTTACCCTTCTTTTGCTTATCCCAAACCACTAATCATCCACCATCATCTCCATTAAAACCCTTCTAATTCCTCACCTCTTTTTACTGTCGCTATTCCATAATAACCATTACGAGTAATGACAACATTGTTAGTCTCTCTCCCACTTCTCACCAATGGATGAACACAACACAATAAATTCGACATTAGTAGTAATGAAAAAGGCATGGAGGTAAGAAAATAAAAGAGAAAATCAAAATATCTCTCAGCCCCATCTCACTTCAATGGCAATACATCTTACCACCAACATAAAAAGGACAAGGAGAATAAGGTGCTCTTAATTTCCTATAAGAAGTACCCCAATAATCGTAGAGCATGGTTTCACATGTCGATAGTGGCAATGTGTAAATCTCACATGCCTCTAGTGTTGCACCCGACTCCAACAGCTTTCAAAGGATTTATTTTTTAGCCCTTTAACATGTTTCATTTCTTAATATAAATAGTTTTTAATATGTTATCGATTTTTATACATATTGTGATGAAATATTTAAGTGTTAGGTCTGAGCCATTGCATGGAGACCCTAAAGGTATGAAGCCGCTAGGGATTTACTTCTTAAGGTAGAATTAGGTCGATGATCAATATCAGTGACTAGGTTGGGAGGACGAGAATAAAATGGTTTAACTAAGACATTACATTTTGGTTTTAGTGTGATAAATATATATTTGTTTATTTGATGTGAGCGAGTTATTTTTATGCCCTTGTTATTTTTTAAATTTTATGTAACTTCTATTTTCCTCGACACTCAAAATTGTTCTAGAAATTGTAAACCCTAATTTGGTTGTTCCTCAAATATCACATTAAGGGTAAGTAGGTTGGGTATGTATAAAAAAATAGTATTGTTAATTTATGTATGTATTTTTTTTTATCTTTGATGGTTTGTATTTTCTCGACACTCAAAATCGGTTCATAAATTGTAAATCTTAATTATGTTGCTTCTTATATGTCAAATTCAGGGTAAGTGAGTTAGGTTTGTATATAAACATTGGTGTTAGTAATTTATTTTCATTTTCTTTTATCTGTAATGGTTTGTCTTTTCTTTGTAATTTTTTTTTTTGCATATTAATTGTCTTTATTTTCCATGATCAACTTAGGATAAATAAATCATTAGTGAGCAATGTTAATTGATATTACTAAGTTGATAATAAAATTGATTAACACATTATTTTATTGTATTCAAAATATTTTCAAAGACATCAGTTCTTTCCTCGTAAGTTACTTGTGTATTAATTGTATTTATTATTTATAAATCAAATCATGAATAATGAACTGTCACTTAGAATTGTGCTAGGATGTTGCCTGATGAATAATAGATGCAATTAATACTCGACTCCTTTTCAAGAATAATAATATAATAAAATGTGAAAATAATATTTTATTTTTATTTGAATTTTATCATTATATGTTCATGTTGATACATGCAAATGTATACATCACCATCATCTCGGATCCAATACTTGTATTTTAAAAGAGAGGATCAAGTCCTATTATTGAGTTCAAGTCCCAAATCACTCTCCTAAATCTTAATAGTCTCTTATTTTCAACAACAAATACACATATATTAATTAGGTAAACTCTTAGCATGTAAACACAATATGTATCATTTATCATTAAAAATAAGCACAAAGCAACATACATTATATATGATACTTTAGAGTGATTTTCATCATCCTTTTAATATAATCAACCCTTATCTAGAATCTATAAATATCAGTTTAAGTTTCTAGTTACCATAAAACTAGTTAGCAACCTTTTGTTTTTATTTTTTATTTTATTGTATCATTTTTAATCAACTCGTTGAGATGTGTCCACTATGATAAAATGGCTAGTGGAGACTTATTTTATGGCCTAGCATTGGTTATTTGTTTCTCTTATGAAAATATTCTTATTTTGCTTTGACATATGGCTGTGATATCTTTGTCATTCTTGTTTGCCTAAATTGATTACTTTGTGTTTATTGTTTGATTTGATGTCTTTGTTTGCATTTATGTTTATACAATTTTTCTTATGTGTTTGCATTGCATATATCTTCCAGTTCTTTGATTTTTCTGGATTGGATATGAATTTATGGTTAATTATAATAAATTGTCTAAGGTTTACTCGTATTTTCATTTTATCTTCATCTTTTCAGAAATTTCACTTTACATCCTAGAATTTATAAGTTCATAATATTTTACATCCTTACTTTGGCATGCCAAAAAAATCAACAAAAAATATCACATTATTGATAAGATTATCATTGTATTCAATTTAATGACTAAAGAACCCTATTGTATTAAAATAATGAAGGCAAAGTGAAAACATATTATGAACTTATTGACTCAAAGATGTAAAGTGTAATTTCTGAAAAAATAAGTAAATCTGATAAGGTTTAATGTAATTAACTATACAACACTTTATTTTGCACATATATTGCTTTAGGATAGCATAAGCAATTAGTGGTGCTTTGATGGTCTTCGACCTAGATAACACTAGTGAAACCAATAAATTTTCATAAATAATATACTTAGTTATGATTAGTAGTCGATAAGCTTTGCCCTTGTCTATACTCTTTATGCTTTATAGACCTTATTCAACCTAAGATATGTTAACTGAGCAATGAAAGACCCTTTTTAAACATTCAGTTAGTCAACCTACCCTTCCATGTAATGGCTAGAACCTTTCTTTAAGATGCATCTTTATGGTATCACATACAATCAATTATTTTTCTATATGAATAATTATCTTTACATAGGTTATTTTAAGTTTTCATAGAAAAAAAGGGGAAACAAATGTGATAACCCATTTTTTTACCCCTAAAACATTCAAAACAAAACAAAATAAAAGTGAAAAATCACAAAATATTTGTTTAAATTAGAACATCAAAATTTATCAAGGTTTTAATTAAATAAAACATTGTTTTTAATTGAAGAAAGATTAGTTGTAATTGAAGAAATTAAAGGATTAAAAACAAAAGGAGAAAGATTGAGAAAGTAACTAACAATAGTAAAGAAAGAGATTGAGAGTTCAAAAATTTTGGTTTTTAGGTTCTTATAGGTTTGTTCTTGAGTGTTAGTGTTCAAGTCCCGAGGCTAAGTTTAGGGTTTATGAAACCCTAGGTGGATAAACCCCTCCTCAATCTAGTCCATTCTGATTCATCCTCACCTCAAAATTGAGGTACCCTCTATTTTTTATATTTATGATTGTATTCTTTGTTATTTCATACTTTCTTTAATGTTTTAGCTTCTATAATTTGTAATAATATATGTTATGATTGTATTCTTTGTTATTTCATACTTTCTTTAATGTTTTAGCTTTTATAATTTGTAATAATATATGTTATGATGTGAGAAATGTTTATATCAATTATTAGTACTTTATTTACATGTGTTATGAGAAGCCATATGTTACTGCCTTGATATAAACAATAGTCAGTGTTAAAACGCACCCTTCGTACATAAACTAAAATTTGAGTTTTTTGGTTGAGTTTTGATCTGAGTTGTTAGTTATGTTTACCTTATTCTAAAAAAACTAAAATCTTTAAGTTTTTTGGTTGTCAGTAACGATGTTTACTTAGTGTGAACAAATATTAATTATTTTCCTTAAGATGTTCTTTTAGTGTTCTACATAATAGTTTTATGTTAGTTTTTTTTTCTTTGAGTTACTCGGCCATAAACCACCCAAAGTAGATCTATAAAAAACATATCCATTTCCTTTTTTTTTTGTCTTTAAAATATGTATACCTTTCAATTATATTGTATATAGCCAAGACTTATTCTCAATCTTATCTAAAGTTTAACATGTTCTTGACCATATTTTGCATTGTTATGGTTTAATTGCATTCTATTTAAACTCCATTATTGAAACTTCTTAAGTATAAATGCATCTTCCTTTTTATTTTTAACAAAAATAACAAAAACCATTAACACATAAACTTTGGGCCTTGAAATAAGTTTGTAAGACCCAATGAGTTTCATCCCATATTAAAAAGGATTGTTGGGCCGATGTAGTAATTTTTTCAAGACAAACCCCTTTCCTTTTTAAAACTATTTTAGAAAATCATTTTTTTTTATTCACACTTAGTGTTAAGAGTAAATGGACTTAATATGGACCATTATCTTAGACACTAATGTAGAGTAACTTTTTATTTTTTAAAAAAAAAACCCTTTCCGTTTAAACAAAAAATATAATATGCAAAACTTTTTGAAAGTATAATATTCCTCAATAGCCTAAATTAGACCAAGCTATGGTAGATGAAAAGAAAGATCAGACTGAGTAGAATCACCAATATAAGATTAATTTTTTAAAGGAAGAAAAGACTTGACTACTGGATTTTTAAAGAAAATTATTCACTCTAAACAGCTTAATGGAAGACCCTTGAAAACCATTATCATAAAGCTCTCCACGGTGATGCCTTCCTCTTACTCTTCTACATTAATCAAAGCAATAATCCAATAATTCTTCCACTCCATTCTCTCATTCATTCTTATTAGAAGTGTAATTTGAACACCTACCCAACTAATCAAGGCTTGGTATTTATTACTTTAAGTACTTGAGGATCATTAAAGGTTCTTGATGTCACTATAAAATCCATAATAAACTGTTACTAGTGCATCCTTTTTAATCTTATGATATTTTGCACTCTTTTCTAAAAATCAAGTACCGCAAACACCTTCATCTTTATTTCAACCTGGTCCAAACCATAAACAAATGCCATAAATCATCTTCTTTTTCATTCCCACTCATCAACATCTATCAACACTTTATGAATACATTTTAAAATAGTATAAAAGTGCTAAGTGTAAATATAATACAATAATTGTAGGATATTTTATTGATCATTGTCGAGGATTCGGGAAGCAGATTAACAAGTTGATTTAATAGGAGTGGTTATCATTTTAAGAGAAAAATAGTGTATGTAGCATAACTATAAAATGGAATAAGGCTATTAAAGAAGAAGACTTGTATAAGCCTTTTTCAACTAATAAAATATGTCATATGCCAGATGTTGGCATTTATAAAAGATTCAAAGTATCTGGATTTGTCATGTATTCAAGAACACAATGTCAAAAGACCCATCTCAAGGTGTACTATAGTAAAATAACTAAGGTTGTTCATGATGAGAAAAAAATGATCCATTAGTTTCATAAAAGTCTAGTTAGACTTGTTTTAGCTCGTACATGGGGTTAGATAACTCCAAAATAAAAAAATGAAAGAGCTTGGTTAAGTCCTTCTTGAAATAGTATGGACTCAACTTGGAGGTGACTCTAAGTATGAATGACTTTCTAAGAATGGAGAAAATAAATAATGAGTCAATTAATGAATATGCTTTAAATAAGCACCAGAAAACATATCTTTCTCAAATCTAAATTCAATTCCCCTATTAACATTAGTATTTTTTATTATTATTTTAGTGAAGGAATTTTTTCTTTACCGTAATTGGAAACCCTATTTCCTTTAATTAGGCCATTATTCCAATTGAATTAAATGATCCAATTGAACACGAAAAAAGTTTGAAAATTAAAAAAATAAAATTCAAGTGAACATTGAAGCAGAATAAGGTTTTCCATTTCTTTTAAATTAGTATTTTTATTAAAATTTCAAGCCTAATCTCATCTAATTAGGCCATAAAAAATGCAATTGAAAAGAGAAAAAATTGAAAGAAAAAAAAAAGTTCAGGTGAACATAACAATGAGAATAATACAGCAATTACCCATTTATTTTAGTATATAAAACTAGGTCAGGCGCCCACACTTTGTTGCAGGTTGGAGCATAAGTCAATTATTGCATAAAAAATAAGGGCATCATTAACTTTTTCTGCATATAAAAAATTTGAAATGTTAATTGAAAACTTGACGTATGTGCTAGATAATATTAATTGACCACTATATGTGTCAATAAATGCAAATAAAAATCAATGTCTCGTTTGACCTAGTAGGCCAAGAGACAAACTAGTTGCCTCGTTCAAATATCAATTTGGCTCTCAAAATATTTTCATGTCGCCTTCGGTTAAATTCAAAACACCAAATTATCCAAGGATTAAATTCAAAACACCAAATTATCCAAGGATTAAATCATAAAAAACAATTTTAAGGAGTGAAATGAAAATACAACGACATATTTGTGTTGACCTTGGCTAACCAGCAAAATCTACGGCGGGAGTAATGTATATGACCATAATAAGCTAATATGGCTAGTCAATCTATCCTTTTTCCTTTTCCTTTTTTTCTTCTCCCTGAGTAAGTCTTAATTGGTCTCGAGTTGGATGAAAACAGGTACTAAATTAAAGAGTTATAAGATAAATGACGATGAGATTTTAAAACAATTCCATATTATATTGACCATAGTCAACCTGAATTAACCATGAAATTCATTACTCGGGTCATGAACACGACCACAATGAGGTATCCCAATTAGCCAATATGTCTTTTTCTTTTTTCATCTTTTATTTTCTTACTAGCTGGGCCTTAATTAGCATTGAGTATGATGAAATTTGTGACTAAATTGAAGAGTTTTAAAACAATTAGGAATAATTCTTTTTTAAAAATTCCATATTATATCGACCTTAATTAACTTGGGTTAATTCGTAAAGTTCACGACTTAAGTCAGAGACCACAATAAGGTGACATGGTTGGACAATGTCTCATTCTTTCCTTACCCCTTATTTTCTCCCCGAAGTTATCAAAAAGACTAAATTGAAGAGCTATAAAAGAATTGGGAACAATTTTTTAAAACAAATATCATATTGCATCGCTCTAGTTAACTTGAGTCAACCCGTAAAATTTACGATCCAGGTCATGAACGCGACTATAATAAGCAAACTTGGACGGGCAACATGTCTTTTTTCCCTAGTTGGGCCTCAATTAGCCTCAGGTATGATGAAATTTGGGATTAAACTAAGGCGTTATCAAGGAATTGATGACCAAATAAAAACAATTGTGTGAAACCACAGTCTAATTGAAATGACATAAAAGAATAGGGAGCAAAAAAACAACTATCTTAAGCGTGTCTTACAAGCGCCGACGTTAAACGTGTCTTACAAGCGCCGACATGTGAGGAGCCCATTATATTAAGGTGGCACGTGCTACCTCCTCCGAGCTTCGACAAAGGCCATTCTGGGTGCCGTCAAAATTATGTCATCGAGTTCTTCATCTAATGGTGGGGCGTGTTGGTGTTGAAGTCCTAATGTGACTTGATGACCTTTTGTGTCCTTCTTTTTCTTGCTTCAGTTTTCATGCACAGACAAAAAAACTTTGGTGGTCCATAGTTTTGTGAGTGTGCACAGTGCACATCCTATATATTTTGCCCATTAGTTTTAGTTACATTACTAATTTTTTTATCTACACTACACTACTAGTCAAATATTTTCTTTCTAACCTTAAAAATATTAAAATAAATGAAGATGATGACATACTAGATGATGTATTTTTTTAAAATAATTATTGAGAAATTAATCTAATTTAATTAAAAAAAATTTAAAAAAGCAAAATCCAACAAAGAACGAAATATAAAAAGACTCAAGATGTTTTTAAAATCAATGAAAAATCATATCTAAAGAAAAGAAATAAAATTACAAAGCCCAATATCCAATTAAATCAAATGCAAAATGATGAAATTGAAAAACATGAGTTTAAAAAAGAAAAAAAAACAACAAATAAACTTAGACAAATCTCTTAAACCTGAGTTAGTCTCTCAAATTCATAACCCGTTAAATCCTAGACATGGGGTCAATCAAGAAGCTGAATTTATTATTGAAGGATAAAATAAAAAAAAATCAATTTAAAAGACCTGACAAGGTTAAAAAATAGCAATCAAAAGAATGAGAATAATATTTGATATGTAAATATAATGAAGAAGGAAGAAATTGTAAAAAAAACAAAAAAAAAACAACCCATTCTAAAAACCTTCTCAAATAAAATAAATAACAATCAAAACAAGGAGGACAAAATTTAAAATGAAAAAATTTGATAGAGGATGAAATCGAAAAACAAACTCAATTTTATAAACTAATTCAAAAGTTAAAGATTTGTCGTGAAACGTTGCAAGGGCAAGCACGAAAGCCCAAAAAGAAAGAGAAAGAATGAAAGTCAATCCCGCCAAACTTTTAGGAGTTAAGCCACACGTGCTGCCTAAAAAGGTAACCCCCGCCATTCAGAAACAAAACCATCAAGAAAGCTGGTTTTTCTCTGTTGTGAACCACCACATGCGCTGTCATAAAACAAAAGAGGTGGCTAACTTGCATAGAACATGCCAACATATTTTTCTTTTTTTATTTGTTTATTAAGTAAATGACCAAATCACCCTTGAGACCACATGATAATTACTCAAAAACCAAAGTGAAATGACTAATAAGCCCCTAAAACCAAGCCTAATATTTTTTTAATTCAAGGGCAATGGAGTAGTTAGACTGTGCATGCCGAAATGAGATATCGAAAAAGCCCATAGACCAAAGTTATTTTTTTTTTAAGATAACCAAGTAATTTAATTATGTAAAAAGTTATGAAAAAACTAAATTACCTTGAACAAATCTAAATAACAAATGAACCAATGTTTTTTTTCACCCAGCCTGTGTTTTGTTAATAATTATAAAAATTGTAATTATAATGTCAAATGTTATTGTAATTGTAATATAATATAATAATTCATATCTAATATAATATAATAATTCATATTTGAGCAACTTTTTCCACCGGATAATTGATTATAGTTAGTTACACATGCTGTCTAAAGATAATGACATGCTTATTTGCTAATATTTTATCATTAGTTTTGAAGTTGATTTTTTATGATATCTATAAATTTATCTTGTCAATATCTTTTTAATGGTACTAGAAATATCTTTATTAGAGATCCGGTATGTTTATGATGTTATCATTCATTCATTCTTTTTTTTTTCTTCCTTGTCTTCTCATGTCATGTCATGTCATGTCATTTTTTCATGACTATTAAATTATTTTTATTCAGTTGTGCATATGTTATATTTATATAAATAACACATGTACTTGCACGTATTACAAACAAACTAAAAGACATTAACCTTTTACTGTACATGAATTACTGTGCTTTCTCTAACAATTCACTGTGAATTGGAGCAGTGTATTTTTTTATAATTTTCACTTAGGTCCTTGAACTTTTATTTTGGGCAATTTGACCCTTTTAATCCCAAATTAGCCCCCAATTGCATATGTTTTTAGGAGGGAGGGTTGAATTGAAAGCTAAGGGATTGAAGTGAAAATTGCAGGTAACATGGGGGGTGGGTTGAAAGTTTCGATGAAACATTCATTTTAATTCTCCATGTTTTTTAGATATTAGGTGATCAGTCCTTTGAATTTGAAGACAATACATTTTGGTGTCTAACTTCATTTTTTTTTTCCAGTCCTTTTCTATTGGGAGGAGAGAGAGGGAGTTATCTAATTCCGGCATAGAGAGAGTGGTCATTGAGGAAGATTCCAGCTACCAAAACGGTTGGTTTTTATGTCGGAAGGTTCCATATGAAGAGGGGGGCTTACATTTAGGTGTTTGTTTACCTTGAAATACCTAAAACAACAAATCTAAGCCCGAGAAGAATTTTTTAATCCAAGTGGATTTTGGGGTGGTTTATTGGCTTTTTGGTGGTCATTGATTGGTTTAATAAGGTCTATAGGGTGTTTTCTAGATGTTTTGGGTAAAAAATGAGTTAAAAATGATGTTTTGGGTGAAAAAAACAAAGAACCTATTTTTCTAGCCACCACACTAGCCGAATTCTAGGTTAAGAAGACGACATATGATTTTTTTTTTGAAATAATTAGGGAGGCCATTAAACTTTTTTAAATAATAAAGGCCCGTGTATGAGCCATTGCTTTATTGGGCCAGGCGCTGGGCCTGGCTTACTAGGCCCAACAAACGCCTGACCTGGTTCTTTTTTATTTTTTTTTAATTTTAATTTTTGTTTTTAAAATAATGCATTATTTGTGTATATTTTTTCAAATAAATTTTGGGTTTATGTTTTAATTAGATTATGATTAATCTGTGATTTTTTTAAAATTTTATATAGATTAAATTTGTTTTTTTTTAAATATTGATTTTTTATAAGAGTTTTCACATATGTAGTCTTGCATTATTTTTTTAAAAAAATTATTGTTCATTAAGTTTTATATGTGTGTCAATTTCTATTATAAATTTTATGTGTTTTTCTATTACAAATTTATTTTGATAGAGTAATCCATTATATATAACCAGGTAAATTACCCGTATTGCAATATTAGATATCTTAATCTTCATTTTTCGCTTGGTTTTCTCAATTTCATTTTTGTTCATTGCTAATGATTTATTTTCATTGCTTTAGACAATGGTTATTCAGTTGTTTAATTACATGCATGTATAAATTTTCGATTTACATCTATAAGTTTTGTTTAGTGTAAAAAAACACGTTGAAAAATTCTATATATTCATTTTTTTTTTATGTTTAGATGTTTATTCTTATGATTTTTTATTTTTTTCCTTGAATCTTTTATGAAAGTTTCATTATTTTTAATCACACCCTTCAATCCAAGTTTGTAGTGTTTTTTTTTTTTTTTGTCTTTGTTCTTTTGATTTTTATCATTTTGTTAATGTTTTTATTCTTTTCAATTTAACTCTCAAATTTAAAATTTATTGTTGCCTTTGATTTATTTTTTATTTTAATTTTAACATTCATTATTTTTATTGTATTTGTTTGGATTTTTTTTGGATTTTTTTGTGATTTTAAACCTCATGATTGTTTCATATATAGTGCTTTTCCTCTTATAACCCGGGTTATAGTTTAAAAAGTTAACAATAATTAACTTTTTTTGTTTTATTTTTTTATATTCGTATTTTTTTAAAATTTTCTTTCTATAAAATTATTCTATTCTCATTTACTTTTTATTTTGTTAACAAATAAGATTATTGAGATGTTTTTGGAATATTATAAAAATATATTTTCATAATATTGATAAACTTTCTTTTATATTGAATTGATTTTTTTTCATTTTATTTATTGTATTAATAAAATTTATTAAACTCACTTGAATTAATTACTTAAATATTATATATTTTTAATATTTTTTATACTAAGAAAAGAAGAAGATGGCCCACGATATAGAGTAGGGGTGTTCAAAATAACCGATTAACCGAGAAAACTGATAAAACCGAAGAAAAATTAACCGAACAAACTGAACCGAAATGAAAAACCGATTAAACCAATTTAAAAAACCATAAATATTAACAGGTCCAGTTCGATTTCAGTTTTGACCCTAGAAACCGGGCCAAACCGAACCGGACCCATTAAAGAATTAAAAAAAATGGAGTATAAATACTTAACTTAACCTAATCGGCCTCCCTCCCTGACATCTCATTCTCATCTCATCTCACAAAGCCGTCTCCTTCCTTCCCACTTCCTAGAGAAAATTCACAATCTTCCTTGATAATTAATTCTCGATCTTCCTTTCCCAGAAACCATCTTCATTTGAGCAACGACAACAAGGTAAATTCCATCTTCATCTTTGTTTAATGGGTTTGAAAGTCTATTGACTCTATTCTAAGTCTATTCCATCTTCATCTTCATCTTCATCTTTCCCAGAAACCGTCTCCATCTTTTAGGCTTCAGCATTTAATTCCATCTTTATTCTCTCTTTGCTTCTGCACAAACCGTCTTCATTAGAGAAACGACAGCAAGGTAAATTTATGTTGCATTCTTCTTTTATTCCGTATATATTGCTTTAGATTTCAAATAATCTGTTGCATACTTAATTTATTTTGTATGTATTGCTTTAGTTGGTTACCCAAAAACTCATAATCTGTTGACTGTTGCTTTAGTTGCTTATGTTGCTTTAGTCTGGATAACGTGATAAATATCATGTGTTGTTAAGCTTTAGTTGCTTATGTGACTAACTAACTATAGATTAATTAGCAACAGAAGCGATATAGATTAATTGCTTTAGAAATTCTGTCATAGCGATATAGATTAATTGTTGAGAGACTGTAATGGGCCCCTACTGCTACCCCTGTGATTTTAAGCTTAAATTCATATCTTTGTTCTATTTTGTTGATGTTTTGTTTAGTTTAGATAATGAGTTTTGTTGATCTATTTATTTGTTTTTTGGTTTTATGAATTATTAGTCTTTTGTTTACTGTTGATAAAAAAATATATGTATGTATTGCTTCTAATTAATTTGATTGTGAATTTGATAAAATATGTATATAAATTATTGCAAAATGTAGGCATATTCCGTATGAGGCATAAATTTCAATGCAAGTTTTTTTCTTGCTTTTGCATTAACTGGCAGAATAGTTGGCAAGACAATCTTAGGCTATTTTCGTATGTATTGCATCTGCATGTATTGCAAAATGTATCATAGGCTTTTTTATTTTCTTTTTTTTAAGTTTAACATGGGTGTCCGGGCTAGCTTGCGCGCACCTTGACTAATCCCACGGGCCCTGAAGTTAACGACCATGTAAGCCTCCAGTGGCCATCATATGAGCAACCACAGGGCTCGAACCTGAGACCACAAAGGGAGCAAACCTCTTGGTCCCAAGCTTTTACCACTAGGCCACCACCTAGATGGTTTCTTGCTTTTGCATTAACTGGCAGAATAGTAAGCAAGACAATCTTAGGCTATTTCTGTATGTATTGCATGTATTGCAAAATGTATCATAGGCTATTTGCAAAATGTATCTACATAGTTGAAAATAATTGCTTGATTGATATTGTTGTTGTTTTCTTAATTTCAGATGGATAATGGGGAGGATCCTACATCAAATGAGTCAAATCCTTGAAATTCAGAACCAAATTCTTTGTCTATTCCAGTTCCAGTTACTACCTCCAGTACAAATAGCAACACTGAAGAAGGTAATCTACCTTCTAGATGTAATAAAAGAAAAACATTCAAAATTTAGGATCACTTTAGAAAACTAGATGGTAATTCTAAAACTCCTAGGGCTGCATGTAAGTATTGTGGAAAAGACTATGCATGTCATACTATACTTAATGAGACTAGTAACATGTGGAGTCATCTAGGTGTATGCAAAAAACTTTAGTTTTAGAACCTAAGCCTATAATAGAGGGGGTGATAATGGAGAGGGAAATTTGATGACTGTTAAGGCAGTGGGTTATAATTATGAAGAGTGTAGGAAAGCCCTTGGAAAAATGATTATACTTGATGAGCTACCTTTTAACTTTATAGAAAACCAAGGATTTAAAT
>Ga0307509_10006675_pt1 | contig 15397 bp, 9 predicted proteins | sample 10_EM_MG_FD_202245 | JGI IMG/M metagenome (GOLD analysis project Ga0307509, IMG submission 202245) | Populus trichocarpa ectomycorrhiza microbial communities from riparian zone in the Pacific Northwest, United States - 10_EM | ecosystem: Host-associated > Plants > Roots > Unclassified | place...
GCGGCATCGCCACCAGGTACGACAAGACCGCCACCTCCTACGAGGCAGCGGTCAGTCTCGCGTCATTCCTGCTCTGGGCAAGATCAGTTTGAAGACGGGCCCTAGTTCCGTTGCCCCTCCGCTTTTTCCTGGGCGCCGGCACGCGGCGCCGCTGTGTGGGCGCGATTGTCCAGGGTGTACCGGCGTTGCAGCACGATGGCGATCGTCATGAGGACGGCTGGCACCAAGGTGAAGCCGTAGCGGACGGCCGCCAGCGCGCCGGGAGACTGCGTGGTGTGCTGGCCCGCGCTACTGGCCGCGAACCCGCCCGCGGTCAGGCAGGCCGAGTACACGTACGGCCCCAACGCGCCGCCGGTGGCCTCGGCGGCGGTCCAGACGCCGGTGTAGCTGCCCGCGCCGGCGGCACCGGCCGGCCCGGCGGCGGCGATGACGTCGGGCACCATCGACAGCGGCATCAATTGCATGGCGGCGAACGCGACGCCCAGCACGGCCACGGCTGCGATCAGCAGGGGCAGGCCGGCCGCGGCGCCCAGAGCCAGCACCAGCGAGCCGGCCACGAACGCGGCCTGGGCGACGAGCAGGCTGAGCTGCTTGCCGAGACGCCGGGCCACCAGTACCCACAGGGGCGTGGTCAGGACGGCCGGCGCCATGAACGCCGCGATGAGCACGGTCGTGAGGGAGGAGCGGCCCAGCTCGTACTCGGCGAAGTACGGCATGGCGGCCAGGACCAGGTGCATCGTGATCCCGACGGTCAGATACGACGCGGTCAGCGCACGGAACTGCCGGTCACGCAGCGCCACCAGCAGCCCGCCCCGGTGGCCCGGCTCGGCCGGGGTGCCCGGCGCCGCCCGGCTGAGGCGCGCGACGCCGGTGATGCCGACCAGCATCGCCGCGAGCATGACCGCGCCGAGCCACAGAGCCATTCTCGTGTAGTCGCCGACGCCCGGATCGTCGCCGGCGACCGCCGGCGCGGCCACGCCGGCGAGCAGGACGCTCACGGTGATCACGACACTGCGGTAGCCCATGAGCCGGGTCCGCTCGTGGTAGCCGATGCCCAGGTCGGCCGGCGTGGCGAGGTAGGAGACCTGATAGCACGAGTAGAGCAGGTTGCCGGCGACCAGCGCCACCGCGACCCATATCGCGGCGGTCGTCCCGTGCAGGTCCGACGGCACGGCGAACATCGCCACGAAGACGAGCACCACGACGCAGCCGATCGACATCAGTTGCCGGCGGTGACCGGCGGTGACCAGGTTGGCATCGGAGATCCGGCCCACCCACGGGTGTAGCACGACATTGACGACATTCGGCAGCAGCAGCGCGAGGCCGGCCGCCTGCGGCGGCACGGCCAGGACGTCGGTCAGGAAGTACAGCAGGAAGATGCCGGGCACGGTGACCCAGATGCCCATGCCGATCGAACCGGCGGCGAACGGGACGAGTGCGCGCAGGGGGAGCCGAACGTTGGTCATGAGCCGCCTTCCGGGAATCCGCCACAGGGGGCCGTCGTTGTTCGCGTGCGTCGTCAGAAGGACAGGGCCAGCCGGCGTACGGCCTCACGCAGTTCCTCCGGAGTGCGGTTGCTGTAGGACAACCGCAAGTGCCGGTCCGAAGACCGCTGTCGAGGGTCCGCAGCGAAGAACTCGCCCGGCTGATAGACCACGCCGTGGGCGGCCGCCCGCTGGAACAGCACCGTGGGGTCCACGGTGTCGTCGGTGAGCCGCGGCCAGAGGAAGAGCCCGCCTTCGGGGGCCACGATGTCGAGGGCGCCCGGGAGTTGTTCCCGCAGGGCGTCGATCAGCACACGGGCGCGTTCCTGGTACAACGCGGAGGCGCCGCGCGCGATCCGGTCGAAGCATTGGGGGTCGTCGGTGAGCAGCCGTTCGATGATCGCCTGGGTCACCGAGGATGTGTGTACGTCGAGGCGGTTGCGCAGCCGGATCACCGGGTCCACGAGGTGGTCCGGCAGCACCAGCCAGCCCACGCGCCAGCCGGGGCCGAGGGTCTTGGTGAAGGTGTTGACGTGGATCGCCCGGTCCGACTGGTGGAAGGCCGCGACACCCTGGTCCCGGCCGGCGAAGCGCAGTTCGCGGTACGGGTCGTCGACGATCACGTAGAAGCCGTACCGCTCGGCGAGCTCGACCAGTGCCTGTCGCTTCGATGCCGAGAGACTGACCTGGGCGGGGTTGTGGAAGTCGGGCACGGTGTAGGCCGCGGCGATCCGGGCTCCGGTGGCGAGCCGCCGGGCGAGGTGCTCGACGTCGAAGCCGTCGGCCACGACCGGTACCGGCAGGATCCGCGTCGTCGCCACCTCCAGGGCCCACAGGAAACCCGGGAACACCGGATCGTCCACCGCGACGGTGGCGCCGCGCTCGACGACGGTCAGCACCGACAGCGCGAGGCCGTGCATGCCGCCGTTCGTCACCACGATCCGGCTCGGGTCGACGCCCTCCCGCTTCGCGATCCAGTCGCGCAGCGCCTCGGATCCGCGCGCTGGCGAGTACTGGAGGGACGCGATCACGGCGTCGGGGTCCTGCCACAGCTGCGCCGATGCCCGGCCGATCGCCTCGCCGGGCAGAGCCTCTGGCGCGGGGATGCCGCCCAGCAGGCGAATCGTTCCGGGGACAGGGGCGGCCAGGCTGGCATCGACGAAGCTCTTCGGCGCCGAGAGCCCACGGGCCAGGGCCGTCAGCCCGCTCTGTTCCTCATCAGGGCCTGCGGTCATGCCTTGCCTCCAGGTTCGGAGAGGAGTCGTTCGGCGCGTCGCGCGAACAGGTGGGCCTCACGCGCGGTGGAGTGCGTATAGGCCCGTTCGGCGGCGGCCCGGACAACGGTGAGGGGTGCGCCGCGGGCCTGCAGCAGGCGTGCCTTCAGCAGCAGGAGCAGCCCTTCGGCGTAGCGCTGGCCGTGGTCCCACATGGCCTGGTCGGCCCGGTCGAGAGCGGCATCGGCGCGATCGGGCAGTCCGGCGGCCAGCCACATCTCGGCGATCAGTGCGTAGTGGTAGGCGATGCCCCATTGCGGCGGATCGAGCAGGTGGGCCGCCAGGAGTTCCTCGGCCTCGGCGGCGGCGCCGACCGGATCCTCGCCGGTGAGGGCGCGTGCCCAGCACCAGAACTGCCGGATGTAGTTGTCGATGTGGGCGCTGAGGCGGGCGAGGCCGGCGGCGACCCACCGCTCACCGGCTCGCCGGGCCCTTTCCGCGTCCCCTGCCATGGAAGCGATCATGGTCGTGTAGTACGCCCAGACCGAGGCCGCGTACGGGTCCCCCGGGGTGTCCCAGGTGTCGACGAAAGCCAGCGCCGTGTCGACATCACCGTGCAGCGCGGTCATGACTGCCCGCCAGCCGGGTCCTTCCCCAGGAATGCTGCCGTCCCGCCGGAGCGGTGTCTCTTCGTCCGGGGCGACGGTGCCGTCGGCGGCGGCGACATCCTCCTTGCTGAGGGACCGGTACGCCTCGCCTATGTTGCCGATGTCCCACTGATGCAGGCCCCAGGCCTGCCGACCGTAGCGTCGGACGGCGGGAGCGGAGGACGCCTGACCGACCTCGTGCATACGGCGGGCCAACTGCCCGCGGCCCTTCTCCATGGAGGTGTAGGCGCCCATCAGACGGATGAAGAGGAAGTCGGCGGCCTCCGCCTCCCGGCCGAGGGTGCGGGCCAGGTACTCGGCGCGTCCCAGCAGATCGAACGTCGAGGCGTCGTACCCCGACTGTCGCCGGACGACGATGGCGAGCAGCGTGAGGGCGGAGAACTCCAGTTCCATGAGTCCTGAAGCCCGGGTGACCTGAACGGCGGAGCGCAGCTGCCGGTTGGCGGACTCGAAGGCGAGTTTGGCCGCCGCGCGGCGCGCGGCGCGGATCAGGGCCTCCGCGGTGCGATCGGGCTCGGCGAGGGGTCCGGCGGCCCACAGGTGGTAGGCGAGGCGTTCGGCGACGTCCTCGTCGTCGGCGTGGATCTGTTCGAGGGCGTCCGCGACGCGCAGATGCAGCTGGGTCACCTGCTGCTTCGTCGCGGTCTCGGAGACCGACTCGCGCACCAGGTCGTGTGCGAAGCGGAGCGAGGACGGGTCCTGCGGTCCGGGTTCGAGCAGCCCGAGCGTATGCAGCGGATCCAGGCGGTGGAGACAGTCCGCGACGCCCACACCGGTGGCGCGGGACAGCAGCCTGAGGTCGACGTCGCGGCCGATGAGCGCGGCCACGTGCAGCAGGTCGCGGGCGCGGTCGTCGAGCCCGGCCATCCGGTCGCGGACGACGTCATGGACGGTGGTGGGGACCCCGGCCGCTGCGGACGCGTCCCCGTCGCGGATCGCACCGGCCCCGCTGAGCAGCCGGGACAGTTCGCGGACGAAGAACGGATTGCCGGAGGTACGGGCGTGGATGGCGCGGGCGACGGTGTCGCCCGGATCCTGACCGGCCTCGTGGCGGACGAGTTCGGCCACATCGGCCGGGCCGAGCGGGCCGAGCCGGAACCTCCGGTGACCGGGCCGCCGGCTGGCGGCGGCCAGCACCCGGGAGAGATCCGGGCCGACTGTGGGTGCGCGGTCACGCAACGCGCCGATGATCGCCGTACCTTGGGGCAGCCGCCCCGCCAGATGCTGCAACAACTTCAGGGAGGTGGCGTCGGCCCACTGGAGGTCGTCGAGTATCAGGAGTGTCGGCCGCCGCGCCGCGGCCTCTGCGACGAGGGCTACGACCTGTTCGAACAGCCGGAACTGGGCGTTGCCGTCGGGAAGTTCCCGGCTTGCGTCGTCCCGCGCCGCGAGGAGGCTTCCCAGCCCGCCGGTGAGCCACTGTTCGCCCGCCGCGGCGGGCAGACTGCGGACGATCTGGCCAAGTGCCTCCTCCCAGGGCCACATCGCCGGTGTCCCCTCGCCCTCCTGGCAGGAGCCCCAGACGGTGAGCGCACCCAGGCGGTCTGCCACGGCGGCGGCCTCTTCCAGCAACCGCGTCTTGCCCGCGCCCGGTTCGCCTTCGACAACGCCTATCGCGGTGTCGCCGGCGAGTGCGTGCTCCACGATGCGCCGCAGCGTGGCAAGTTCCTCGGCCCGGCCGATCAAGATGGCCCCCGTGGTCCGCCCGACCTCCTCGTCCGTCTCCCGCGCAAGCAGCGACGCCGGGGTCTGCGTGAGAATCCGCCGCTGGGCATCCTCCAGCGCCGGACCCGGGTCGATGCCGAGTTCCTCGGCGAGCCGGTCGCGGGCCTGGCGGAACACCGACAGCGCCTCCGCCTGGCGCCCAGCGGCGCCGAGCACGCCGATGAGACCGGCCAGCACGGCTTCGTTGAACGGTGCCATCGATGCGGCCCGTTGCAGAGCCGCGAGCACCCGCTCCGGTCGGCCCATCGACACGGCAAGGTCCGCCGCCGCCGTGCACGCGTCGTAGAACTCGTTGTCGAGTGCGGCGAAAACGGTCGCGGCGAGCGTCCCCTCGGCGATACTGTCGCCCGCCGAGCCGTGCCAGAGCCCGAGCGCTCCGACGTAGTGATCGAGGGCCGCCTCGTGCTCGTGCCGGGTCAGCGCGGCCCTGGCGGCATCGACGAGTTCGCGGAAGGCGACGAGGTCCAGCGCGGCGGAGCCGGCGAGGAAGAGGTAGGAATTGCCGCGACGGTGGAGGAACGAGCCGGCTTCACGGACGGGCAGCAGAGGCTCGAACAGCCGTCGCAATGCGCCGACGTACTTCTGGAGAATGTTCACAGCAGACGCCGGGACGTCCTCGGCCCAGATCAGGTCGACCAACTCGCTCGTACTGATCGGCTTGCCCGCGCGGGCGAGCAGGATCGCGAGCAGGTACGACTGCTGCCGAGGCCCGGGGTCCAGTTCGACGCCGTCGCGCCAGATCCGCAACGGACCGAGAACCTGCAGCCGCAGAGGCGCAGCGGAGGAAGCCATTCCTTTTCCCGTTCCCAGCCTTGGACGGCCTTCGCCGCCATCCACCGTCCATGGTGTCTCAAGTCCCGTGGCGGGCAAAGCGATTACCAAGATAGGGATGACCGTCACCATCGCGGCGGATACCTCCCGACGGTTTAGACGGTTTATGCGCCACCGGCACATGCAGTAACGCTCACCGGTTCCGCCTTACTGGCCGATCACCAGGTTCCCGGTGGGCAGTGTCTGGCAGGCCAGCCGCCAGCCCGCCTCCAACTCGTCGGCGGAGAACATCCCGCGGTCGTCGGTCTCGTAGGCGCCGCACAGCACCCGCACCCGACAGGTACCGCAGGCGCCCTCGCCGCACGACTGGGGCAGTGCGACGCCGACGGCGTTGGCGGCATCGAGGACCGACTGCCCGGGGCTACAAGGGAACGCCGGGGCGCCGACAGCCGTGCCGATCATGAACTTGGTGACACCGGCCGCCGCGGCAGCAACCGCGATGGCATGCGCCTTCTCCCGGCGGGTCTCCCTGCTCCGGCCCGACACGAACGCCTCGGTGCGGATGGCCTCTCGCGGCACCCCCAGTTCCGCCAGGCGGCCGATCAGGTCCTGCATCATGGGCGCCGGCCCGCACAGGTGCACGCGGGTCGCCGGGCCCGCGTGGGGCAGCAACTCGTCGTAACCGATCCGGCCTTGCCGGTCGGTCGCGAAGACCGACACCTCCAGCCCCGGCAGCCGGGACCGCAGCGCCTCGATCTCCGGCCCGAACAGCACCTCGTCCTCGCTCCGGTAGCTCGCCAGCAGGACGACCCGCCCCGTGTGACCGGCGTCGGCGGCCGCAAGCAGGACACTCATCAGCGGGGTGATCCCGACTCCCCCGGCGATGAGCAGGAGTGGGTCCGCCGTGCCTTTCGCGGAGCCCGGCTCCCAGGTGAACTCGCCATGCGGGCCGCTCACCCGCATCGCCAGCCCGGCCTCCAGATCCTTGTGCAGGAATCCCGAGCCCAGCCCGTCCGGCTCGTGCTTCACTGCGATCTCGACGAAGCCGCTCTCCCCCGGACTGCTGCAGATCGAGTACGACCGCTCGATCGGCTCGACGGCGACGGGCAGGTCGACCTTCACGCACTGCCCGGCGACGAACGAGAACGGCATCGTGCCCCCGTCCAGGGATTCGAAGCGGAACCTCCGGACCGTCGGGGTCAGCACCTCGATGCGGGCCACGCGCAGATAGCCCTCCCAGGGCCCGGCCGCATCCCGGGTGATCCCGCCCGAACGGATGGCCCGCCACATCGTCCCGAGCTGCCGCGGTTTCAGAACGGCATTGGCCACCATCAGCCCGCCCGCCAGCGCCCCCACCACACCGGAACCCCAGGCGTCCTGCCCCGCCACGAACAGACCCCTGACCGGAGTACGGCACCCGGCCCGCGCCGAGCGCAACCGCTGGGGAGTCGCCGCGAGCCCGTAGAAGGATCCCCGCACGCTGCGCTGATACGTCTCGAAAGACAGCGGAGTCGCCAGTTCGGCGAACGCGATCGTCTCCCGGAAGCCGGGCCAGCGTTCCTCCAGGCGGGCGAGCAGCCGTTCGGTCAGCTCGTCCTTGAACTTCCGGTAGCTGTCCGGCCGTTCGGCCCCGGGCGTGCCGCGCCACTGGTCGACCACCTTGGGATCGACGAGTTCCAGCAGCTCCACCGTGTGGTGTCGGGCGGCCGGGTTGTTGAGCGAGGCGAAGGAGACGTACAGCGTGCCTTCCCCGGGCGGGCGGTGAACGCCGTCGGGCTCGTCGAGATCCGGCATGAACCAGTGGTTCTCGCCGCGCAGTCCGAACTCGGCAGGCGACCGGTCCAGTCCGAGAAACAGCATGACCGCCGACCGTTCCTCGGGCAGATCCGCCAGTTCGTGGCTCTTCCCGATCAGGGCGTACGTGTTGCGTACTCCGGCCGCCGAGACGACGGTGTCCGTCCGCACCCGGTAGCGGCGGCCGGTGGCGGTGTCCTCGACGTCGACGCCGGCCACCTTGCCGCCTTCTAGGAGGACCTCGTGAACCGTCTGCCGGGGGCGCAGCTCCACGCCGTACCGTCGCAGGATCTCGAGAACGACCCGGTTGAGCTCCTGCGGGCCGCCCACGGGATGTGCGGTGCCGTCCATGAAGAAGGTCAGCGGGACCGCCCCGTGGTAGCCGAACGCGCTCGATGCCGGCGGAGTGCCGTAGAGCCCCCATCGGGCGGCCAGAACGGCCCGCAGGCGCGGATCGCGGAAGCTGCGGGCAACCTGGTCACGCAACAAACGGAACGTCGACGGGAAGAGCCGCTCGACGATGGGCGCGCCCGCTTTTCGTACGCCGTCGGGGAACGATGCGAGGACATTGCGCGCGGTCAGCCCGGCCATGGCCCAGCGCGTGGTCCGGAAGAATCGGTCGATCGCGTCGGACTCGGCAGGGAACCGTTCCTTCAGACGCTCACGGAACCGCTCCTTCCCGGCGGGGACGGCGAAATCGAACCCCGGGAAGTGCAGCGCGTCGTACTCGTCCGGCAGGGGCGAGAGCTGCGCCCTTCCGTCCGTCATGAACCCGAGGAACGGGCCGGCGCTCGCACTCATGTAATGCAGCCCGGTGCCGAAGCGGTATCGGCCGGCTCGGGAGAACTCGTGCGTCATCCCGCCGAGCGTGTAGTGCTGTTCGAGGACGAGAACGCGTTTCCCGCCGAACTGCGCGATCGTGCGCGCCGCCGCGAGACCGCCCATACCCGACCCGATCACAACGACATCGACTTCCTCGTCCGACCCCATCGGCACCCCCAGTCGTCTGTCCTCCGAGGCGCTCAGATTGGTCGAACCGGCTTGACGTCGACTGAATGACCAGTGAAGCCCGCCCGGAACCAGGTCCCGGGCGCATTCAATTCCCGTCCAGTGCGACGCCATAGCTTTCTGTCGGCCGTCATCCGAAGGAAAGGTTGGCCCATGGTGAGCGGGAATCCGACGATCGTGCTCGTACACGGAGCCTTTGCCGACGGCAGCGGCTTCAACGCCGTCGCCAAGCGACTTGTCGCCGACGGCCATCCAGTGGTCGCCGCGCCGAATCCACTGCGGGGGCTCGCCTTTGACGCGGCTCAGGTCAGGGCGCTGCTGGACAGCATCGAGGGACCGATCGTGCTGGTCGGGCACTCGTACGGCGGTGCGGTCATCTCAACTGCCGCCGCGGGAAACACGAGAGTGAAGGCACTGGTCTACCTGGCGGCGTTCGTGCCGGAGACGGGCGAGAGCGCGCAGGCACTGGTCGAGAAGTTCCCGGGCAGCACCGTGGGCGAGTCCCTGAAGCCGGTGCCGCTGCCCGACGGACAGGTGGACCTCTACATCGACCCGAAGGTCTTTCACCCCCATTTCGCGGCCGACGTGTCCGCGGAGGAGGCCGCCCTCTACTCGATCGCGCAACGCCCGGCCACCGGCGCCGCCCTGGGCGAGCCCGCCACCGGTCCACAGGCGTGGCACACGATCCCGAACTACAACCTGATCAGCGGCGCCGACAGGATCATCCCCCCGGCGACGCAGGAGTTCATGGCCCAGCGCTCCGGCGCGAAGACCCAGGTGGTCGAGGGTGCTTCGCACATGGTGTTCGTCTCCCGGCCGGGTGCGGCGGTGGGCCTCATCGAGACGGCCGTGCGGGAGCAGACCTCGATCCGATGATCCACGGGAGGGAAAATGCACAAGAGCGAAAAGGCCATGAGGTGGGGCCTGCGGATCCACCTTTTCTGGTACGTCATCGCCAATGCAGCCCAGGTGGTGCTGTGGGCGATTTTCACATCCGACCACTTCTTCTGGCCTCTGTGGTCGATTCTGGGCTGGGGTATCGGGCTGCTGATCCACTTCTTGGCGATTCGTTCGAAGTTCCGATCACTCGCCCGGTCATGATCTGAACCATCGCAACGAGTCCCAGAGGAGGATCATGTCCGGGAAAGTGGTTCCGAGTCGCAACACTGCCGCCGGCCGAAGGCGATGTCGTCGTCTTCCACATCGGGCTGCGCATCAACCGACTCCTGGCATTCTCCAGCTGGTTGCCGGCCTTCATGTCGATGCCACGCATGCTGCGCGAGCTCTCACAGGAGAAGAGCAGCGGGCTGCTCGGCTGCGTACGCCCACCAGCAGGACAAGGAACACCGGCCCGCATGGACGGCGTTCAACCGACGAGCACGTGCCGGGAAGGGACACGTGGGTATCTGGCACGAGACGTTCATCGTCCCGGCAGGCTCCTACGAAACGGTGTACGACGACATGCCCGCATACGGCCTCGCTGCCGCGACGGGTGTCGTGCCGGTCGACCGCCGCGGGGATACGGCGGCCCAGCGGCTGAGTGCGGCGAAGGAGTAGGCGTCCGTCCCGCGAGGAACTGAACCGCCTTGAGCTACAGGGAAATCGCGAGGAATGGCCAGGCGCGGATCGACAAGCAAAAGCGCAGACAGCCGAAGCCTGAACGAACAGCACCAGGGCCGACGCCTGCTGTTCACGTTCAACTCCACCACTCCAGCAACATGGTGGGGAGTTTCAGAGGTAAGGGAGTGATCTGTCCGAACGGCATCCGCCAGGGCTGGTCGGCGCAGTCTTGGTCCGTGGGGCCCATCGAAGCCCCAGCAAGCCTGGAAGATCATGCGGACGTGATGTGGGCGGATCCACGCCCCTGCGAACCGCCCGCGGCACACGCCCTACCAGGGTATGCAGCGCTCTGGCCGGAACGATCACCGCAGTGGAGTGACGGCTGAGTGTCTACATCGGCGGATGTCACGCGGGCCAACTTCGAGTGTGGCTCTCCTGTAGGGACGGGGAGGAACTGCCCGCCGCAGCTTCGGGATCGCGAGCTTGAGGTCGCCAGCCGGCGTGCTCCCTGATCTTCACACTCCCCTCGGCCTCGATCAGTTCCTGCGGCAGCCGCTCGGCCACCTCGCGGACGAGTTCAAGACCATCTGCCGAACGTAATGACTACAGTTGAGTAGGGAATTTCACCAGCCGACGGGTGCACGCCAGGAGGCGGGACCCGCGCACTCAACCGTGGAAATCCCCTACGCCGCTCGGCGGCAACGCCGTTGCACTGTGTGGGTGTTGGTCCCGCTGGAACTGGTACTTGCGGGATGTCTTGTAGTAGCGGTACTTCAATTAACGCCGCCGCATACCGAGAGACCGGCGCCCTCCAATTGACGTGGAGTGGACCCCTCCGGGGACCGCGATCCAACGTTTGCAAACTCCGCCTGGGCAGAGGGTTGCTGTGCGCACGCGTCGGCGGCCTGCTCGCCGAACTCCACAGCTGAGTGCGACCGCACGGATGCCGCCGCCCGCGCATTCAGTCGACGTCAAGTGTCCATTCCGTGCCCGTCACTAGCTTTGGCTCGTCACCCAACGAGCCAAGGAGGCACCAGCGATGCCTACGCGCGTCAATCGGCAGACAGTCGACCTCACTCCGTATCCCGACCTCGTGGTCGTCTACCTCGGTATGCGAGTCAATCGGCTCTACGGCCTACGCACCTTGGCCGGCTACGGCCCGCAGATCGGTCAATCCGGGAAAGACCAGCCGGAAGGCCTGCTGTCGCACGAGTCGCTGCTGTGGTCGCTGTTCCCCATGCACGTCGGCATCCGCCAGTACTGGCGCGACCTGCCTTCGCTCTTGTCATGGGCGCGGTCCGAACCGCACCGGCGCTGGTGGCGAGATTTCCTGCGCGACAGCGGCGGCACCGGCTTCTGGCACGAAACGTACCTGATCCGCGGCGGTATGGAGGCGGTGTATGACGACATCCCGAGCCGTCGGGGCTTCGCCTCCTTCGCCCCCGTGCGGCCGGCGCGCGGCCACCTGTTCGGCTCGGCCACGCGAGTCGGACGTCCTGAAGAAACCGCCGCACCGGTCGTCAGCGAGGAAGAGCTCTACACGCCCGACGCCCAGCCGGAACCCACCGACGGAACGGCTTGACATAGCGTCGGCTCGGCGTCCGGAACGGCTCCCGTCTGCACCTCGGAAGTCATTCCCGCCGGACGGGAGCGAAACTATAAGCTTCCAGCGATGGCCGTTCCGGAGGCGAGAGGTAGCGCGGTGTCAGTCCCCGTAGTCCCCTCTGGTGGTGAGGATCAGCCGGCCGGCCGATCTTCGCCATATCTGCAGATCTTGGGCCCGCTACGGATCTGGCGCGACGGTGTCGAACTGGATGCCGGGCCACCACAACAGGCATACCTCTTGGCGCTGCTGCTGGCCCGCGCCGGCCAGCCAACCAGCACGAGCGAGCTGATCGACCTGATCTGGGGCGATGACGTACCCAACAGCGCGCTCAACATCATCCACAAATACGTCGGCGCGTTGCGGCGACTGCTCGAACCCGCGATCCCCGCCCGTGAAACCGGCTCCTACCTGCACCGCCGCGGCAACGCCTATCTGTTCTCCGCCGCCCCCGGCGTCCTGGACCTCCTCACCTTCCGAGAACTCGTTGCGACCGCCAAAGAGGCCATGGCACAGCAACGCCAGGAAACGGCGCTCGACCGCTATGTCGAAGCGCTCGGTCTCTGGCGGGGTCGGGCGGGCGACGGGTTCACCCACAGGTCGACCGCACTGCCGATCTTCACCGGTCTCGACGACGAGTTCCACACCGCGTGCACCGAAGCGGCCAAGCTGGCCGTGTCGCTGCGCCGACCGGCATCGGTGCTGTCGGCGCTGCAACTCGCCGCATCGACCTCGCCGTTCCACGAACCCGTCCACGCCGGTCTCATCACCACCCTGGGGGCCGCGGGACGCCGGGCCGAGGCACTGTCGGCGTACCACAGGGTCCGCGCCTGCCTCGCCGACGAACTCGGCATCGATCCCGGTCCGGAAATACGGGCCGCACACCTGCAAGTGCTGACGCAGCCCCAGACCTCGCCGCCCGTGGCGAGTACGGCCGGCGCTTCGGCGCGGAAGGAAGCCGGCCTCGTCGGCAGGGTCGAGGAACTCGCCGTACTGCGCCAAGCCGTCGAGAAGGCTTTCACCGGCAGTGCGGCGCTCGGCATCGTCCAAGGGGAGCCGGGCGTGGGCAAGACCCGGCTACTGCAGGAGATCGCTGCAGAAGCGAGTCGGCGTGGCGCGCTGGTCGTTTGGGGTTCGTGCCTGGAAGGCGACGGAACACCGTCGATGTGGCCCTGGGAACAGACACTCCGCCCGATTCTCGACAGCCTGCCCGCACCGTTGCGGGAGAAGTGGCTCGCCAGCGAGCTCGGCGCACTCCTCCAATCTCCAGACGACTACGCCACCGGGTCGGCGATTCCCGACAGCCGTGCGCAGTTCCGCCTGTTCGAGCAGGTCGTCACCGTCGTCGGGCAGGCCTCGGCGCAACAGCCCATGCTGCTGATCGTCGATGACCTGCAGTGGGCCGACGCCGCCTCACTCCAGTTGTTCGGCCACCTGACGGCCCGGCCGCCCACCGGCACGGTGATCATCGGAGCGCTACGCGATCGCGCACCCGCACCCGGCTCCAGCCTGTCGCGGGTCCTGGCCACGGCCGGCCGGCTGCCCGGCCACCACAGGATCCGGCTCGGCCCGCTCGGCCTGACCGACGTGACCGAGCTCATCCGCCGCGAAACTGGCCGCGAGCCCGGCGCCGAAGTCGCCCGCGGCATCCATGCTCGCACCGCCGGCAATCCGTTCTTCGTCCAGGAGCTGTCCCGGCTGCTCAGCGAGGGCGGTTCGCTCGGCGACGGCGGCGCATCCGCACCAGCCGGCGTGCCGGCCACCGTGCGAGACGTCGTCCGTGATCGGATGACCGGCCTCGACGACAGCGCTCACGGCCTGCTGCGCACCGCCGCAGTCATCGGCCGCGACGTGGACCTCGACCTGCTCGCCCGCACGATGGGCGTCGAGATCGCGGAGTGCCTCGAACGCCTCGAACCGCTGCAAGAACTCGGTCTCCTGGAGGCCAAGCCGCAAGACCCGTTCTCGTGGCACTTCGCGCACGACCTGATCCGCGAGTCGATCACCGAGACCACCGCGCGGCAGCAGGCCGTCCAGCTGCATCTGTGTGTCGCCGACGCCCTCGAACCCATCCACGCCGACGACGAGTCCGTCGCCGAACGCCTCGCCTACCACCTGTGGGCCGCCGGCCCCCTGGCCGACCCGGGTCGCACCGCGAAGGCACTGGCACGCGCCGGTCGCCGCGCGGCGACCAAGCTCGCGTTCGCGGCCGCCTATCGGAACCTGGAATCGGCCATCCAGATCGCCCGGACAGCAGGGCTGCTGGAGATCGAACTGTCCGTCCTGGCGCTGCTCAACCTCCTCGCCGTCGAGCCTCCGGGAATGGGCGGCTCGACATACGATCTGCTGGAACGGGGCGCATACTTGGCCCGCAGACTCGGCCGCGAGACGGCCGAGGCCGAGTTTCTCTTCTATCGGATGACCGGGGCCTACGTCTCCACCGAGAAAGACCGTGGGATGTGGGCTCGCCGGCTGCATGAGCAAGGCCAGGCATCCGCGGACCCGAAAATCCAGGCGTACGGCCGGCAGGCCTGGGGCCTGTACCACTGGGATATCGGCGACATCGGCGCGGCGTATCAGTGTTTCAGCTGGCTGGGCCGTACCACTGCGGACGACGTTGCCTCGCTGCTCGCGAACTCGGCCGACCCGCACCCGGGACCGGCTCAAGAAAGTCTGTACCACCTTGCCGACCAGGTCGGGGGTGTCCCGATTCGACGCCGTGACGACCGCGGACGCTGGCGGATCCCCGATGAGTGGATCGGCTATTTGGGGGTCATTACCTCGCTGCATGGCGATGTCGAGACGGGGCGGTCCCTGCTCGGCACGGTGTACCAGGCCGAGGGGGACCTCTTCGAGATGTCGGGCTGGACCCGTTACCAGACCATGGCCGCCTCGATGGCCGGTGACGCGGACTGGGCGATGCAAGCGACCGAACGGTGGGTCGCGGCCAGCGCCGACCTTCCCGGCGTCGCCCAGGAAACCTATATACGGCTGGACTGGTACTGGGCCCGTGCCCTCACCGGCGATGACCCGGCCGGCGCCGCGGCCAAGGCCGAACAGCTCCTGGCCGCGACCCTGGCCGACCCGCCGAGATGGGGCCTCGCCTACTGGTACGGACTGGTCGCCGAGATGTGGCTGGCAGCCGAGCTGCCCGGCCGGGCCGCTTCAGCCCTCGACCAGGCCGACCAGGCCATCAAAGCCCACGGCCAACGCTACGCCGAAGGGCTTCTCCTGCTACTGCGCGCGCGCCTGCTGCAGGCCCGCGGCGAACCCGTCGATGTCGTGCGAGCCGCCGCCGACGAAGCCCGCACCCGATCCGGCGAACGCGGAGCCCACCTCTTCGCTCGCCGCGCCGAGCGGTTCCTGGCCGATCTCGACCAGAATCCCGGAGCCCCATTCATACGCCACTCTCATGAACCTTCGTAGGTTGATGAGTCCGGTGGCGGCGACGAGGAGCTCGGGGAACTTCTCGATCGGTGCGCGGTAGCGTCCGCCTCCTCGCTCAGGATCCGCCAGGACTTCACGTAGGCGGCGCGTTCGACGGCCGCGCGGACACTGGAGAGTAGGGCG
>Ga0307509_10006676_pt1 | contig 15395 bp, 18 predicted proteins | sample 10_EM_MG_FD_202245 | JGI IMG/M metagenome (GOLD analysis project Ga0307509, IMG submission 202245) | Populus trichocarpa ectomycorrhiza microbial communities from riparian zone in the Pacific Northwest, United States - 10_EM | ecosystem: Host-associated > Plants > Roots > Unclassified | place...
TCCGCGGCTGTATTTGATCATGCCGGCCTGCTGCAATTTTCCCGCCGCCTCCGTCACACCCTCGCGCCGTACGCCGAGCATGTTGGCGATCAGCTCCTGCGTCATCACCAGTTGATTCGACGGCAATCGGTCGAGACTCAGCAGCAGCCAGCGGCACAGTTGCTGGTCGAGCGAATGATGTCGATTGCATACCGCGGTCTGCGCCATCTGCGTGAGCAGCGCCTGCGTATAACGCAGCAGCAGATGCTGCATGGCTCCGGCGCGGGTGAATTCTTCCTTGAGGAGCTGTCCGGTGAGTCGATACGCCCAACCGGCGCTCTGCACCACGGCGCGACTCGACGTGGTTTCGCCGCCCATGAACAGCGACACGCCGATGACGCCTTCGTTGCCGACCACGGCGATCTCAGCCGACGCGCCATCCGCCATCACGTACAGCAGCGAAACGATCGAATCGGTGGGAAAGTACACATGGCGCAACACGCTGTTGGCCTCGTAAAGCGCCTCGCCCAGCGGCAGCTCGATCAGGTTCAGATGCGGCTGCACCCGCTCGAAGTCCTCCTGCGGCAGCGCGGCAAGCAGTTGATTGCGGCGGGGATCGTGGACGGACGGCATTCCTGTGCTCCTCATTCGGTCCCGAGTGTACGGCATACACAGCCATCTATGTTCGGTGCCGCACATCCATATTTGTAAAGGCATGCAGCGCAAAACCGCACTGCGCCGCATCACGTGCCGTAGGCGGAATCTGTCCCCAGCGAGGGAACCGGTGGGTCGGCTCGTCGCTTTGGTGGGGGCTAGATCGAATAGACTCAGGAGCCAACTATGAATATGAAACATCTCATTGCCGCAACGGCGTTTGCCGCCACTCTCGCGACCACGTCGGTTTTTGCCGGTGAAACCGCCACCGCGAAGGTGGACGACGCTTGGATCACGACCAAGGTCAAGGCCGACCTTGCGAAGGACTCGGACACGAAGGCGCACCAGATCCACGTCAACACCAAGTCCGGTGTGGTCGTGCTGACGGGCACCGTCGCCTCCATCGCCGAGAAGACGAAGGCCGAGGCCAATGCGAAGTCGGTGAAGGGTGTCGTCAACGTGGAGAACCAGCTCGTCGTCGCATCGACGGCGGAATAGTTCACCGCGGAATTGATTGGGCGATTGGCAGCGAGGCGGGCGCAAGCTCCGCTTCGCTGCGCGGCATGTAATAGTTGATCCGTTTGCACCGCTTGTGTTCGCCGCGTCCACTGTTCCCAATGGATCGCAGCAGTTAGGAGTATCTCGATGAGCCAATTCAACATTGCCGTAATCGTCGGCAGCATTCGCCGCGACTCATACAATCGCAAGCTGGCGCTTGCAGCTGCCAAGCTCGCGCCCGCCGAGTTCTCCTTCAAACACCTGAAGATCGACGACCTGCCGCTGTACAACCAGGACCACGACGCGAGCCAGGCTGAGTCGGTGCGGCGGCTGAAGAACGAAATCAAAGCATCGCAGGGCCTGCTGTTCGTCACGCCCGAATACAACCGTTCGGTGCCTGGCGTGCTCAAGAACGCAATCGATCACGCATCGCGCCCCTATGGACAAAGCGCGTGGGACGGCAAGCCCGCCGGCGTGCTCGGCGCGTCGATCGGCGCCATCGGCACGGCCGTCGCGCAACAGCATCTGCGTAACTCCCTTTCTTATTTGAACGTGCCCACGCTTGGCCAGCCCGAAGCGTTCATCCAGGTGAAGGATGGCTTCTTCGACGAGTCCGGCGGCATCGCCGACGCCGACACGAAGAAGTTCCTGCAGGGCTGGATGGACCGCTACGTCGCGTGGATCAAGAAACACGTCGGCTGAACGCCCGCCCGCGCATCTCGCCATCCAGCCGGCGGCGATGATGCCCGCGTCGCGGAACACTTGACCGCGACGATGCCGGCATGAGTAAGTACCCGCCTTCATTTGGGGTACTCATGAAAACGCGACGACCGGACCAGCAGCACTGCCACCGCAGGGGGCGTGTGATTTGACGGTAGCGAACCCGAGTGCGCCGTCGACGCGGGGCAACCTGAAGTCGATCTTCGGCGCGTCCGTCGGCAACCTGGTCGAGTGGTACGACTGGTACACCTACACCGCGCTTTCGCTCTATTTCGCGAAGTCGTTCTTCCCCAGCGGCGACACCACGGCACAGTTGCTCAACGTCGCCGCCGTATTCGCCGTGGGTTTCCTGATGCGTCCGATCGGCGGCTGGTTGATCGGCAGCTACGCAGATCGATACGGACGCAAGGCAGCGCTGGTGCTCTCGGTGTTGCTGATGAGCTTCGGTTCGCTGCTCATCGCGATCACGCCCGGCTACGCGACCATCGGCATCTGGGCGCCGATCCTGCTGGTGATCGCGCGGCTGATGCAGGGCCTGAGCGTCGGCGGCGAGTACGGCACGAGCGCCACCTACCTTGCGGAGATCGCGCCGGGTCATCAGCGCGGCTTCTACTCCAGCTTCCAGTACGTCACGCTCATCATGGGCCAGCTCAGTGCGCTGGTCGTGCTCATCTTCCTGCAGTTCGTCTTCCTCACCCCAGAACAGTTGCATGAATGGGGCTGGCGCATTCCGTTCGTGATCGGCGCCATCGCCGCCGTCGTCGCCATGTACCTGCGCCGCAACCTCGCCGAGAGCGAAGCCTTCACCGTCGCGCAGCCGCGGCAGCGCAAGGAAAGTTCGCTGCGCAAGCTGCTGCGTTACCCGCGGCAGATTTTCATCGTGGTGGGCCTGACGCTGGGCGGCACGGTGGCGTTCTATTCCTACACGACGTACACGCAGAAATTCCTGGTCAACACGACGGGTTTCAGCAAGGAAGAAGCCACCGCGATCACAGCGCTCGCCCTGTTCGTGTTCATGTGCCTGCAGCCAGTGATCGGCGCACTGTCGGATCGCATCGGGCGCCGGCCGCTGCTGATCGCGTTCGGCATCCTCGGCACGCTGCTGACGGTGCCCATCATGTCGAGCCTTGCGGTGGCGACGAACTACTACTCGGCTTTCGCGCTGGTGATGGCCGCGCTCGTTATCGTCTCCGGCTACACCTCCATCAATGCTGTCGTGAAGGCGGAGCTCTTTCCGACGGAGATCCGCGCCATCGGAGTGGGCCTGCCCTACGCGCTCACCGTATCGGTGTTCGGCGGCACGGCGGAATATCTCGCACTGAAGGCCAAAGCCATCGGCCACGAACCGATGTTCTACTACTACGTATCCGGCTGCATTCTCGTTTCCCTGCTCGTCTACGTGTTCATGGCCGACACGCGCGACACGGATCTCACCTCACCCTGATTGTCGCGGTCCGCGCTGCGCAGCGCTTTGCAGTGCTCACTTAGGCGGTTGTCCGTAGGTTGGGCTGAGTCTTCGAAGCCCAACTTCTTCGCCGCCAAGATTGTTGGGCTTCGAAGACTCAGCCCAACCTACGCAGCTCAGCCCAACCTACGCAGCTACGCAGCTGAACTCTGTCAACGAGCGCCGTTCAAGCCGCGGGCGTGGGATGGACCACCGGCGCGGGTGGCGTACGCACGAGCAGAAACACGAAGCCGACGCCCGTCAGCAACGTGGCGACGATGAACGGCGCGCCGGGGAAAAACACCGCGCCGCCGGGCGCCGCGAATGCAGCCAGGGATTGAGTCATCAGGAACGGTCCGATGATCGATGACAAGCTCATCACCGAAGCGACCGCGCCTTGTAATTCCCCTTGCTGGTCGCCCCGCACTCGCTGCGACATGAGCGCATTCAAGGCAGGAAAGGTCAACGCCTGCAGCGCGCCGACGAGCGTGACGGGGAAAACCATCCAGCCGTGCGGCATGAAGGCATATGCCAGGTACGACACGATGGCGACGCCCATGCCGAGCAGCGCAGTACGGCGTTCACCCAATCGATTCACGATGCGGCCGGTGAACATGCCTTGCACGACGGCCATGCCGATGCCGGTCGCGGCCAGCGACAGGCCGATCATTCCCGGCGACCAGTTGAACTTCGCGGCGGCGAAAAAGGCCCAGGTGCTCGGATAGACGTTGTTGCCGATCATGAACAGCAGAGTGACGAACGCCATGCCGAGCACGGCCGGATAGCGATACAGCGCCAACGCCGTGCCCAGTGGATTGGCGCGCTTCCATGAGAAAGCACGCCGCCGTTCCTTCGGCAGCGATTCCGGCAGCACGAAGATGCCGAACAGCACGTTGAGCCCAGCCAGTGCCGCAGCCGCGAAGAAAGGCGCGCGCGGACCGAGCTCGCCGAGCACACCGCCGATGGCGGGACCGAGAATGAAGCCCACACCGAATGCCGCGCCGACGAGACCGAACGCATGCGCACGCCGCTCCGGCGGCGTGATGTCGGCGACGAAAGCATTGGCGGGCGCATATACCGCACCGGCGATGCCGGCGATCGCGCGTCCGATGAACAGCCATGCCACCGTGGGCGCGAAGCCCATCAGCAGGTAATCGATGCCGTAAGCCGTGAGCGAGAGCAGGATCACCGGTCTGCGGCCGAAGCGATCGCTCAGGTTGCCCATCACCGGACCGCACAGGAATTGCAGAATCGAATAGACGACGAGCAACACGCCGGCCGTGCGTGCGGCGGAGGCTATATCCGGCGCGCCCATGTTCAGCAGCAGTTGCGGCAGCACCGGCATCACTATGCCGAACCCCATGGTGTCGATCAGTCGCGTGACGAAGATGAAGATCAGCGGATTGCGCGCGGTGCTCATATCATGGCTCGCCGGCGCCGCACTTCGAGCCGCGCGCCAGCATTGGAAGCATCAGAAAAATACGCTCGGCAGGTCGCCGGGGCGCGCATCCGACTGCGTAAGTGTCGCAGTGTTGCGGTCGACGAACGCGGACTTGAACGCGGCTCGGTCGAGCTGGTTGGAAGTCTGTCCGTTGGGCGATTTTGCCATGTTCAAACTCGCGTCGGCCACTTTCGGTTCGCCGAGCTGCGGCAGGCCGGCCTCGAAGCTCGACGTCTTCGCCACGACCACCGGTTTGTCCGTCGCCGTTTTCCACTGCAATTCGTGATGCCAGATGATGTGCCAGCCGATGTGCGACAGGAAGTGCGTCGTGCCGTTGGGTTCGCGCGCCAGAAAATAGCTGATGAATCCTTCGTCGCGCCGCGCCGAGTACAGAAAATTGGGCGCACGCATCCGCGCGTTCTCGAAGCGCAGCAGCGTATAGGTGAAAGGACTGTCGTCGCGCACCGAGCTGATCTGGAATCCAGGCTTCGCGCCTTGCACCGGAACGACGTTGTTGTTGTTGGATTTGGCGAACGCATCATCCAGGCTGGCGCTCAGGCCGTCGAAGCAGGGATTCGGATTGAAGCCGGCCTTGATGTTGACGACCATGCTGCCTTCATTGGGCATGCGGCCGGAGTACTTAAACTCGTAGACGAACACGGTGCAGACTTGAATGATCGCGAACTTCCAGCTGGAGATGGCGACCTTGTCCTCGCCGGCGTTGGGATTGCCGGTGATCAACACCTTGCCGGTGAGGCGGATGCCCGGGCCATTGGTGGGATCGGGCTGGCCGGGTGAGTTCACCTGGCCGACGCGAACGTTGCGCGTGCAATGCAGCAGCGCCAATTCGTTGCCGACTTCGATCGCTGTCTTCGCCCCTGCCTTGTCCACCGCAATGGTCGCGCTCGATTTGTCGACTGCAAGTACCATTGAGACCTTCCCGTGCGCGGGCGCAGATCGACTGCGCTGGTTCGAATTATTGGATCAGTGCGAGGCGGGGCGGAAGCGCATGGCCGCCGCCTGCGCGGCTGCTTTCTGCTCGGACAGCGCGACGGTGACGGACTCCAGCGTCGCCAGCGTCTGCTTGCCCGCAACGCCATCTGCCGTCAGCCCGTTCCCCTTCTGGAACGCCTTCAATGCGGCGTCAGTTTCCGCACCGAAAATGCCGTCGGGTAGTTTCTTGCCGTTGCCGGTGGTCTTCGGCATGGCGAAGCCCAGGTCGATCAGCGCCATCTGCAGGATGGCGACCGCGTCGCCCTTTTCGCCAGACTTGATCGCGGGCTTGTTTTCCGAGGCGGCAAGCAACCGCGCGTTGCTGCCGAATCGCATCGAGATGAGAGCCATCGCAGTCGCCGTCGCTGTTTATTTTGGTAAGCGAGCCTAGCATGCTCACGCAGCGGCGCCGTTGGCCATTTGGCCGAGTGAGGATGCTCAGTCCTGGATAGGCTCGTGCGCACCTTCGGCGCCGCGGCGCCAATAGCCAGCCGCCTTCACCCATTGCTTGTTCGCGCCGCGCTCTTCGATCAAGTAGCGGCGTATCGCCCTGGCCACCGTCGATTCGGCCGCGGCCCACGCGAAGTAATCGCCCGACCTGAAGTTCAGCAGCCGCAGCGCCTCGATCAATCGATCGGGCGCACCGGCCGCCTCGCCATTGCGACACACCCAGACGACTTCGAACGCGGCTGCACTCTTGAACGCCTGCTGATCGTTCTTGTTGTCGACTTCGGCGACGACGACGGCACGAGTGGTCTCGGGCAGTTCTTCGAGACGCCGGCCGATGGCGGGCAGCGCGGTTTCGTCGCCGATCAGCAGATGCCAGTCGAACTGCGTGGGAATGACCATCGAGCCGCGCGGTCCAGCGACGACTGCGACATCGCCCACCTTGGCCTGCAAGGCCCAGGCGGTTGCCGGGCCGGCGTCGTGAATCACGAAATCCACGAGCAGCGTGCCCGCCTCGGCATCGTAGCGACGCGGCGTGTAGTCGCGCATCGCCGGCTTCACGGCGCCTTCCGGAGACTTGGCGCTCCCAGGTCCAGCGACCGGCAGTTCGAGCGGCTGACCGGGTGCTGTCGGCACGATCACCTTGATGTGATCGTCGAAGCCGTGACTGGTGAAGCCGCTGAGTTCGGCGCCGCCCAACGTCAGCCGCACCATGCTCGCCGCAACATGCTCGACTTTCTGCACCGTCAACCGGCGCTGCTGGGGCTCCATGCGGACCCGGCGAATCTCGCGATCGGGTGCGGCGGCATTGTGTGGACTATTCACGTGGCTTACCTGTGCTGATGGTGTCGGCGGCTTGTTCGATGAGCTTTGCGACGCGTTGGGTTTCCGCGTCGCTCCATTCGCCACGGTGAAACGCGAGCGCGGTCTTCAACGTATGCATCGCCTGGTAAATGGCGGCAGGCGCGGCGTTGCCCGACATGGCGCGCGCTGCGACCGCCATGCGCGCCATCACGCCATCCACCGTCACTTGGTTGGCGGCAAGATACGCGCGGCCTTCGGCCGTGATCTCGAAGAGTTTCTTCGCACCCTCTTCGGCGATCGAGCGAATCTGGCCCAGTTCCTCGAGCAGCGTCAGTGTGGGATAAACGGAGCCGGGGCTGGGCGTATAGCCACCGCCGAATTTCTGTTCGATGGCCTTGATCAGTTCGTAGCCATGGCTGGGCTTTTCCGCGACCAGCGCCAGAATGACGAGCCGCAGGTCGCCGGACCCGAACACTCGCCCGCCGCCGCCACGACCAAAGCCGCCGCCGAACCCACCGCGGCCGAAACGGCCGCCCGACGAGCGCTCACCGCCCGCCTCATCGCGCCCAGTCGGCTCGCCACCCCGGCGTCGGCCGCCGCCACCCATGCCCATCGCACTGCCGCAACCGCGGCCATCCAACCGGCCGATGAAGCCGCCTTTCAATCGCATTCCATATCGCATGAATCACCTGTGTCTCTGTAAGTGATAGAAACGATATATCGTTTGACTGTGTATTACAACCCCCTCTTACGATTCATCGTCTGGTGCGTCCGGGGCGGCGGCGGGCTGCAGCGTGGCAATCAGCTCATCCAGCACCTCATAGAAGCGCCCGCTGAACTCGCGGCCGATCAGGCTCTCGATGTGCTCGTACGTCGCGTCGATTTGTGGCGCGAGGCGCGCGGCCAGACCGCGGCTGCGGCGCGTCAAGGACACCAGCAGCCGGCGTTGGTCGTGGTCCAGACGCTTGCGGGTGATGAAACCCAGCTCCTCCATGCGGGCCAGCACCCCGGCCAGGCTCGGACTGGAAATCCGGCACAGCTCGCCGATCTGGCGCGGCTCCAGCGGCCCGGCATCCAGCAGCACGCGCACGATGCGCCACTGCTGCTCGGTGATGCCGTGCGCATTCAGGATGGGCCTGAAGTAGGCGATGACATGCTCACGCGCCTGCAGCAGCAGCAGCGGCAGGTTGCGGTGTTTCAGGCGGGTGGATTTGCGCTGCATGGCGTGACTGTAGCTGCGACCCTGACCGGGCCTCGATCTTGCTAATATATTAGTGAATAATCCCGCAACGCTACCCCACACCGACACGCCGGCGATGGAGCCCCCGCAGCGCATGAGCCTGTACCACCTGCAGAAGCTGATGTTCGACCTGAACCGCGATCCGAAGGTGCAGGAGCGCTATCGCAGCGACGTCGATGCGCTGCTCGACGGCTACGAGCTGAACGACGAAGAACGCGGCGCCGTGAAGAGCGGCGACGTGGGACTGATCTACGTGCTCGGCGCGAACGGCCAGCTGCTGATGCATTACGCCGCGTTCCTCGGCATGCCGTGGGCGGATTACATCGCAGCGATGCGCGAGGGCGTAGTCAAGCACGGGCCGGTGCGCGCCGGTATTTACGCGATGACGACAGCGCTGGACGAAAAGGTGGCGGGGGTATGAGTCTGGTCTTCACGGGAATTTGCAGTCATGCGCCAGGCATCACCGGCCGCGCGGCGCTGGCCGATCCCGCCATCCGCGATCCGTACTACAAAGCGTATTACGGCATGGGCGAGCAACTTGCCGCGGCACGGCCCGACGCATTGATCGTCGTCGCCGCCGAGCACTTCGCGAATTTCTTCATGAACAACATGCCGTCGTTCGCGATCGGCATGGCCGACGCCTACGCAGGCCCGATCGAAGATTCCGCCTGGCTCGGCATTCCCCGCACCAAGGTGCCCGGCAACGCAAAGCTGTCGCAGAACCTGATCCGCGAAATGATGCAGACGGTGGATGTCGCGTTCGCGGAGGAATGGAAGTTCGACCACGGCATCATGGTGCCGCTGAAATTCCTGACGCCAAAGTTCGACCTGCCGGTGATTCCGATGAACATCAACTGCCAGGGTCCGCCGCTGACGCCGCTGCATCGCGCCTGGGCCTTCGGCGAAGCGCTGCGCCGCGCCGCTGACAGCGTGCCGCAGCGCATCGCGCTCGTCGGCACCGGCGGCATTTCGCATTGGCCGGCCACGCCCGACTCCGGCAAGATCAACGAAGCGTGGGACCGCGAATTCCTCGCTCGCTGGGCGCGCAACGACAAGCAGGCCCTGCTTTCCTACACCGATGAGCAGACGTACCGCGATGCCGGACAGGGCGGCTTCGAGATCCGCACGTTCATTAGCATTGCCGCCGCCGCCAGGGGCCGCGGCCATCTGCAGCACTACGCGCCGATTCCGATTTTTTCAGTCGGCTGTTGCGTCGCCACCATGAGCATCGAGGGTTGACATGTCGCACATGACGCTGGAATACAGCGCGAACCTGCGCGCCGCGGGCGACTTCAAGAACCTGTGCCGCAAGCTCTCGCAGTTCATGTCGCAGGTGCAAGCCGAAGGCAAAGCCATCTTTCCACCCGGCGGCGTGCGCGTGCGCGCCCTGCCCTGCGAGGATTTCTGCATCGCCGACGGCAGCCTCGACGACGCCGGCTTCGTGCACGCGAACCTGAAAATCGGCGCCGGGCGCAGCGACGCAGCCAAGCAGGCCACCGTCAACGGTCTGTTCGAGATCATGAAGACGCACTTCGCGGCTCAGTTCGCGCGCCAGGGCCTGGCGTTGTCGCTGGAACTCAACGAATTCAGCGAAGCCGGCACGCTCAAGCACAACAACCTGCACGCGCGCTTCAAGAAGAGCTAGAAGGAAAGACATCATGCTGCCGCAAGATACGATCGCCGCGCTCGCCCGCCAGCTCTACGACGCGCGCAAAAGCCGCACGCAACTGCGCCACTTCTCCAAGCAGCACCCGCAGATGACCATCGAGGATGGTTATGCGATTCAACGTGCATGGGTGAAGCTGGAACTGGCCGACGGCCGCAGGATCCGCGGCCGCAAGATCGGCCTGACGTCGCGCGCCATGCAGCAATCATCGCAGATCAACGAACCCGACTACGCGCCGCTGATGGACGACATGTTCTTCGCGACGGGTACGGATATTCCGTTCAGCCGTTTCATCGCGCCGCGCGTCGAAGTCGAACTCGCGTTCGTGCTGGACAAGCCACTGAAAGGTCCGGGCATCACGCTGTTCGACGTGCTGCGCGCCACCGAATACGTAACACCGGCGCTGGAAATCATCGACGCGCGCATCGAACAGTACGATCGCGACACCAAAGCGCCGCGCAAGGTGTTCGACACCATCGCGGACTTCGCCGCGAACGCCGGCATCGTGCTGGGCGGCCGGCCGGTGCGGCCGCATGACATCGATCTGCGTTGGGCGGGCGCGATGCTGTACAAGAATGCCGTGATCGAGGAAACCGGCCTCGCAGCGGCCGTGCTGAATCATCCCGCGACCGGCGTGGCGTGGCTCGCCAACAAGATCGCGCCGTACGATGAACAACTCAACGCGGGCGACATCGTGCTCGCCGGCTCGTTCACCAAGCCGACGAACGCGGTGCCGGGCGATGTGCTGCACGCCGACTACGGCCCGCTCGGCGCCATTTCATTCCGCTTCGTCTAAGCAAGCAGCAACGCCATGCAAATGCCGGTTAACAAATTCAAGCAAGCGCTGCGCAGCGGCACACCGCAGATCGGACTGTGGGCTGGCCTCGCCGATCCATACGTCACCGAACTGCTGGCGAGCACGGGATTCGACTGGTTGCTGCTGGACGCGGAACACGCGCCCAACGATCTGCGCACCGTGCTTGCGCAACTCCAGGCGGCGGCGCCGTATCCGGTGCACCCCATCGTGCGGCCGGTGCAGGGCGACGTCGCGCTCATCAAGCAGTATCTCGACATCGGCGCGCAGACGCTGCTGATACCGATGATCGACACCGCCGAACAGGCACAGCGCATGGTTGCGGCAACGCGTTATCCGCCCCATGGAGTGCGCGGCGTCGGCAGCGCGCTGGCTCGTTCGTCGCGCTGGAATCAGATCGACGGCTACCTGCACAAAGCTGACGCGGAAATGTGCGTGCTGATCCAGGTGGAGTCGGTCACCGCGCTGGAAAACCTGCCCGCCATTGCCGCGGTCGACGGCGTCGACGGCGTGTTCTTCGGTCCCGCCGATCTGTCCGCGTCGATGGGCATTCTCGGCAAGCCCGGCGATCCGCGTGTGCAAAAAGCGCTGGCCGATGGCATCGCGTGCGTCAGGAAAGCAGGTAAAGCGGCCGGCACATTGACAGCCGATCAGAAGCTGGCGCGCGAATACCTCGCGATGGGCGCGCTGTTCGTCGCGGTCGGCGTGGATACAACCTTGCTGGTCAAGGCGGCGCGCGAACTCGCGTCCGCGTTCAAGGGCACGACATCCATCCAGCCCAGCGCGCCCGGCTCAATTTACTGACACCGGCATTCGCGGCTGGAATAGTCCCTGCGCAGTACGCTGTCTCGCGTACTATGCGCGCACTCTAACTGGGCTGCGCTGCGTGGCTGGGCTGCGATGCGTGGCGAGGAATCTCCGATGGATGTCGACCGCACTCGCGGACTGGACGCGTTGCTGCAGCAGGTGGACGGCAATCCCGCGGCGATGGCAACGCTCGCCCGCGCTCTGGGCAAAGAAGGCGATCGCGCGCTTGCCGTGAAACTCTGCGCACGCGCGCTCGAACTTGCGCCGGATGACGCCGAGATTCGCGGGCTCGCCGCCGCGGTGTTGAGCGCCAACGTGCCGCGCTGGCACTTCAACATCGTCGGCGACGTCGGCCGCAACGACGCCTTCGAGGCAGCGTTGCGGCGCGCGATTTTTCCGGGCTGCAAGGTGCTGGAGATCGGCACGGGCACCGGACTGCTTGCGATGATGGCGGCGCGCGCCGGCGCCGGCGAAGTCATCACCTGCGAAGCCGATCCCGCGATTGCGATGGCCGCGCAGAAGATCATCGCTCGCAACGGCTACGCGGATCGCGTGCGGGTGATAACGAAGCACTCCACTTCCCTCGACGTACAGGATGACCTCGGCGGTCCCGTCGACATTCTGGTTTCCGAAATCATCAGCGACGACCTGATCAGCGAAGGCACGCTGCCGGTGATCGAACACGCGGCGCGGCATCTCGTGAAGCCCGGCGCGAAGATCATTCCCGCACGCGGCCGCGTGCGTGTCGCGCTCGCGGATGACGACGAATGGGAACGCTCGCGCATGACGCAGGCGTCAGGCTTCGATCTGACGCCGTTCAACGACCTTGCACGGCCGCACCGTGAGCTGGACGTGGGTGTCGGCCGGCTTATGCTGCGCAGCGACGCGGCCGATCTGTTCATGTTCGATTTCACCGCCGGCGGACCGTTTCCTGAAAGCGCTGGCGAAGTGACGCTCGTTGCGTACAGCCGACGCATCAACGGCATCGTGCAATGGATCGCGCTCGACATGGACGACACGGCGGTTTACGAGAACCGGCCCGAGCCCGGCACGAGTTCGAGCTGGTATTGCGTATTTCATCCGTTCGAGCGTCCGCTCGACGCAACACCGGGGCAGCAAGTCGTGGTGCGCGCACGCCACGATCGCAGCGGCTTGCGCGTGTGGGTGGCGAATCCGAGCTGATTTTCCTGCCGTTTTTCGCTGATCCCAGGCGATGGCTCATCGCCCGCAAGGGCATGGCTCCTCGGAGCGATGCCGGCATTACGTCGCCTCATTAAAGTCCTCACCCTTGGATTCAAGAGGACTGATTGCCATGAAGCTGTATTTTCATCCCGCGTCGACCACCAGCCGCGCCATCATGCTGTTCGCGGCCGACAATCGCATCGCGCTGGATTTCGAGGTGATCGACCTGCTCAGCGGCGAGCATCTGCAGCCCGCGTTCACCGCCATCAACCCCAATGGCCAGGTGCCGGTGCTCGAAGACGGTGACTTCAGGCTGGCGGAGAGTTCGGCCATCCTTAAATACCTGGCCGACACTATCCATTCGCCAGCGTATCCGTCCGACATACGGCTGCGCGCGCGCGTGAATGAACGCATGGACTGGTTCAACACCAGCCTGTCGCGCGAGCTGTGCTATGGGTTGATCTATCCGCAGTTCCTGCCCAAGCATCGCAAGCCGGATGCGTACGTGCAGGCGCAGTCGCTGGCGTGGAGCCGGCCGCTCGCGGTGCGTTGCCTCGACATTCTCGACAGCGACCTGATCGGCACCAACGCATACGTGTGCGGCGAGCGCATCAGCATCGCCGACTATCTGGGTATCGCGATGCTGACGCTGGGCGAAACCATCCGCATCGACTACTCGGCGTGGCGCAACATCAGCCGCTGGATCGCGCGCATGAAGGATCGGCCGACGTGGCCCGCCGCGAACGAAGCGTTCTACACCTACCTGGTGCAGCCGCTGGAAAAGGTTTCGTTCCTGACGTTGTAACGCCGAATTCAGAACGTAGGTTGGGCTGTGACCGAAGGGAATGGCGCGCCAATTCTGAGAAGCCCAACAATATATCGTCGCACGGATTGTTGGGCTTCGAAGACTCAGCCCAACCTACGCAACTACGCAAACTACCGCGGATTCTCGTGGTGGGTGTCGTCGACCAGATGCTTCAGATCCTGTTCGACGCAGGGCACGGGTTCGACGAGTTCGACGTCGGTCAGTTTCAGCAGGCGCGGCCTGATTTTCCAGGGCTCGGCCAGCACTGCCGGATCGTCGGCGATGGCCTGGTACTCGATCGTATCGCCGACGCGGCGCAGCGTTTCGGTCACGCGCAGGTTCTTGGTGTGAAATGCGCCGTTGTCGGTGAGCCAGCTGTCGCCGTTGAACTGGTTGACGTCGATCACCAGCGTGTCGCCGTCCCAGCGGCCGACCGCGTCGCCGAGATAGCTTTCGTCGACGTCGTCGCGATGCGGGCGGCCGTCGGTGGGAACGATGCGATAGAAGCTGCCGGATACGTCGTCGTACAGGAAGACCATCTCATTCAGGGTCTGCACGATCTTGTCGGGTGGGCCGATGCGCGGCAGGCCGGGCGAGCGGCAGCGCAGCACGGGGTCAAATTGCACTTGGCGCTTCTTCAGGTCGGCGACCTTGGCCTGGAACTCGGGTTTGTACTTCGGCATGTCTGGGGTCGGTCGCACTCGTGGTGCGGCGGGTGTGCCGGTCGGCTGTGTGCAGCCGGAAACGCAGACTGAGCCGTCGGGGAGCGTTGTCGGCTTCAGGAAGTCGATGCCGCCGCCGTTGTCCCAGGTGCCGTTGAAGTCGGGCTTGCCGTTCGATAGGCGCGGGATCGGCTTTTCTGCTGGTGGCGTTGCGGCTGACGCTGCTGTCAGATAGAGCAGGCTTGCGATGGCTGCCGCGATGCATTGGTTCTTCATGTGTTGTCCTCTTCGGAGCGGCGCCTTGAGGGGGAAGAGTCTTTTCAGGACCGCCGTGAATCCGTCCCTGGAGGCTTCAAATCGCAACATCCTGTTGCTCATGATCCTGAAAAGACTCTTCCCCCTCAAGACGCCGCGGAAAAAGCCAGGAGCCGGACAAGAAAAGATTCGCTGCTACTTTGCCGGTGTCGTCGCTGGCGTTGCTGCGGGTGTGCTCGCCGTATCTGCGACGAACTGGAAGAAACGGCCGTCGGGGTATTTCAGTTTCATCATGAAGCCCAGGTGCGGGGTGCCGTCGCGGGCTGGGTAGACTTCGACGGTGACGGTTTCGCCGTTGCCCATCAGCTTCGCTTTGGTGAGGCCGGCCTTGCGGGCCATTGCTACCGGGACGCCTTCGAGGCGCCAGGTGGCGATGGAGTTTTTGTTCTCCGCCACTTTCAGTTGCAGGTAGATGTGCGGATTCACCCAGTCCACTTCCGTCACCACGCCTGACAGTGTGATCAGTTTCTGGGTGTTGAACTGGCCCGCCAGCGAATGATGCGCGAGCGAGCCCGGTGCGAACAGGATGAACCAGGCGGCGGCAGTCGCACCAGTGGCCAATCTGAAGTTCATGCGTGCTCGGCCCCTCACGAAATCGTGTGGGGCCGATATTACCGCCGCGCGTTGGAAATGTCCGCGTGCGCGGCCGCTTGTCAGTTCTTCACCAGTCCCGCCATGAATTCGTGCACCGGCATCTGTTCCAGCTTGGCGCGATCGGCGAACAGCGCTTTGATGGCGTCCGTCTGCTTGGGCGCGAAGTGCGCGGCCGTGGAGCTTTCGAATTTCTTCACCAGCACCGGCATGCCTTCCGCGCGACGCTTGCGGTGGCCGATCGGGAAATCCACGGCGACGCGTTCGGTGCTCGTACCGTCCTTGAAGAACACCTGCACTGCGTTGCCGATGTAGCGCTTGTCGGCTGCGTAG
>Ga0307509_10006677_pt1 | contig 15393 bp, 18 predicted proteins | sample 10_EM_MG_FD_202245 | JGI IMG/M metagenome (GOLD analysis project Ga0307509, IMG submission 202245) | Populus trichocarpa ectomycorrhiza microbial communities from riparian zone in the Pacific Northwest, United States - 10_EM | ecosystem: Host-associated > Plants > Roots > Unclassified | place...
GCGAGGCGCTGAACCAGCTGCAGCTGCTCGGCCTCGTGACGATCCGCCCGCAGCGCGGCAGCTACGTCTTCGAGGCCAGCGAGGCCGACATCGCGGCGCTGTGCGAGTTCCGCTGCGTGATGGAGCCACGCGCCGCCGAACTCGCCTTCCACCATGCGCGCGACGCCACGCTCACCGACCTGAAAGCCGCCGTCGGCGAGATGGCCGCGGCGCGCAAGGACAAGGACGGCGTGCGCTACAGCCGCGCCGACACGCGCCTGCACGAGGCCTTCGTCGCGAACTGCGGCAACGCCTACCTGCAGGCCGCGTACGCGACCGCGGGTGCCAAGATCGCGGCACTGCGCACCCACCTCTCGGCACCGGCCGACGTGCTGCAGTCGCGCGGCAACGAGCAGCACCGCCGGCTGATGGACTTCTTCGGCGCCGGTGACTTCAAGGCGTTCGAGGCGCTGATGCGTGAACACGTGCTGGGCACGCGCGACCGCTATGTCGCGAGTCTGAAGGCGCGCAAGCAAAACGAAAGCCAGGGCCGCCCGGCCGCACTTTGAGGTCTGAGCGGAAGGCGACACCGTGCGCGACGGTCGTTGGCGGCCGGCCGCAAATCTCGCGAGACCTGTCTATGGCTCGTTCAGCTGTCGACGAGTGTCGGCCGCCGTAGAGCCGTAGACGGCAACGGGACGCGCTTGCGAACCGCGTTGGAGAGTACGAGCGACGTGGTCACGGAGCCGTGCGCGGCAAGGGCATCCACCACGCGCTCCAGGTCCTGCGGTTCAGCGAAGGCGCAGCGGACGATGAAGCAGTCTTCGCCGGTCACCCGATCGGCCTCGAGTACTTCGGGCATCTTCTCGAAGAGCCTGATGTAGTTCTTGATGTGCTCGTGGGTAGTACGCACACGGACGATGGCCTGTAACGCCAGGCCAAGCGAGCGCAGGTTGATCCTCGCACCATAGCCCTCGATCACGCCGACCCCCTTGAGTTTGCGCACACGCTCGCTCATCGCCGGTTGCGACAGCCCGATGCGCTTGCCGAGTGCCGCGAGTCTCTGTCGTGCGTCGGCCTGCAGCGCCTCCAGGATGAGCCTGTCTTTCTTGTCCAGTTCCACGCCTCCCTTCTTCGCGTCGTGTGACCGCAAGAACCGATGATCAAAAGGTTCCGTGGCGGAATTTCCGATGCCCTGCGCTTCAACGGTCGGACTTCCTTGCCTATCGTCATCTGCTCCTTCACCGACGGTACAGGGACCCATGACGAAAGAGTCGATTCTCATCCTGCCGGGCATCGGCAACTCCGGCAAGGAGCACTGGCAGAGCCGCTGGCAGGAACTACTTCCCCACACTCGACGGGTGGAGCAGCAGGACTGGGATCACCCCGTGTGCGGTGTGTGGGTCGCAGCGCTCGAAGCCGCGGTACGCAATAGCGAGCCGCACGTCGTGCTGGTGGCGCACAGCCTCGCGTGCCTCCAGCTGGCGCACTGGGCCGCATCAACGCGCTGCCGCGTTCGAGGCGCCTTGCTGGTGGCAGTGCCCGACTCCGAAGGCGCCGCCTTTCCGCGCGAAGCGATCGGGTTCTCCCCCTTGCCGGTCGGGCTGTTCGCCTTTCCCAGCATCATCGTCACCAGCAGCAACGACCCATACGGCAGCGTCGACCACGCGCACCGCTGCGCGGGCGCCTGTGGAAGCCGCCTCGTCGAAATCGGTATGGCTGGGCACATCAACGCGGGCAGTGGCCTTGGGGACTGGGCGCAGGGCAGGCGCCCCTTTCGGAATTCCTAACGCGCTAGCAGTCCACCAACGAGGTTCTGCGCACGCAGCGTTCCGCCTCGCTGAAGCGGTCGGTCGTGAATCACGCCTAATGGTTGACAACTAAACAATTGCCTCATAAAGTACGAACATGCTTTAGTTCTAAAGCAATCGGCCAGGCGATTTTCTTGGCAACTGCGAAGGCAAGCTCACCATGAACGCTTTGACACTCACGATCGTCCTCATCCACGGCGGCTTCGTCGACGGCTCCGGCTGGGAGGGCGTCTACAACATCTTGAAGAAGGACGGCTACAACGTTGCCATCGTCCAGAACCCGACCACGTCGCTGGCCGACGACGTGGCATTCACCAAGCGGGTCATTGCCGCCCAGCCAGGCAAAAGCCTGCTCGTCGGTCATTCCTACGGCGGTGTCGTCATCACCGAGGCGGGGACCGATCCGAAAGTGGCGGGCCTGGTCTACGTGGCTGCATTTGCGCCGGACAAGGGCGAGTCCGTCTCGTCGCTCATCAAGAACCCGCCGCCGGGTGCCCCGGTGCCGCCCATCCTGCCTCCGCAAGACGGCTTCCTGATGCTCGACCAGGCGAAGTTCGCGGCGTCGTTCGCCGCTGACGTGAGCGAGCCGAAGGCCAGTTTCATGGCGGCATCGCAGGTGCCCTGGGGTGTCAATGCGCTGGCGGGTGAAGTGACCGTGCCGGCGTGGAAGTCCAAGCCCAGTTGGTACCTCGTCGCCTCTGACGACAAGATGATCCCGCCGCCTGCGCAGCGCCAGATGTCGCAGCGGGCCGGGTCCACCGTCAGCGAAGTGCCCGGCAGCCACGCGGTCTACGTTTCTCAGCCGCAGGCGGTTGCCGCGCTCATCGAAAAGGCGGCGGCGGCGCTTTCCAAGTAGGTCGAAGCCAAGAGACCCCCTGCCTCGACGGCAGGGAGCGGCTATGGACTGTTCAACGGGCGGCTCACCCGGCCGCGGTGTACGCCGTCTTCACGGTCGTGTAGAACTCGCGCGCATAACTGCCCTGCTCGCGCGGCCCGTAGCTCGAGCCCTTGCTGCCGCCGAACGGCACGTGGTAGTCCACGCCCGCGGTCGGCAGGTTGACCATCACCATGCCGGCCTGCGCGTTTTGCTTGAAATGCGTCGCGTACTTCAACGAGGTCGTGCAGATGCCCGACGAGAGACCGAACTCGGTGTCGTTGGCCAGGATCAGCGCCTCGTCGTAGTTCTTGGCGCGGACCACGCTGGCAACCGGGCCGAACACTTCCTCGCGGTTGATGCGCATCGCGTTCGTCGTCTCGGTGATCAGCGCCGGCTGCTGGTAGAACCCGGCCGTCTCGCGCGTCAGCGGCTCGCCGCCGAACGCCACCAGGCCGCCTTCGGCACGGGCGATGTCGATGTACTTCAGGTTGCCGGCGAGCTGACGCTGGTCGACCACCGGCCCGATGTCGGTGCCGGTCTTCAGCGCATGGTCGATCTTGAGCCCCGACAGCTTCTCGATCACCGCGGCGACGAAGCGGTCGTGGATGCCTTCGGTGACGACGATGCGGCTCGACGCCGTGCAGCGCTGGCCGGTCGAAAAATACGCGCTCTGCACCGCGGCGTTCACGGCCACGCCGAGGTCGGCATCGTCGAGCACGACCAGCGGGTTCTTGCCGCCCATCTCGGCCTGCACCTTGGCGCCGCGCCCGGCGCACGCCGCGATGATGCGCCGGCCGGTGCCGACCGAGCCGGTGAAGCTGATCGCGTCGACCTTGTGCGAAGTGACCAGCGCATTGCCGACCACCTGCCCCGGTCCCATCACGAGGTTGAACACGCCCTTGGGCACGCCGCAGCGGTGCAGGATGTCGGCCAGCACCCAGCCGCAGCCCGGCACCAGCTCGGCCGGCTTGAAGACGACGCAGTTGCCGTAGGCGAGTGCCGGCGCGATCTTCCAGGCCGGGATCGCGATCGGGAAGTTCCACGGGGCGATCAGCCCGACCACGCCGACCGGCTGGCGGAAGATCTCGACGCCGACGCCCGGCCGCACCGATGGGATCACCTCGCCGCCGCAGCGCAGCGCTTCGCCGGCAAAGAACTTGAAGATCATCGCCGCGCGCGTCGTCTCGCCGATGCCTTCGGGCAGGGTCTTGCCTTCTTCGCGCGACAGCAGCCGGCCAATCTCGTCCTTGCGCGCGAGGATCTCGCTGCCAACGGCGTCGAGCAGGTCGAAGCGCTGCTGCGGCGTGCTGCGGCTCCAGGCCGGAAAGGCTGCGTGGGCCGCTGCGATCGCGGCCTCGGCCTGGCGCGCGTCGGCCTGCGCGTAGCGGCCGATCACGTCGCTGGTATCTGACGGGTTGATGTTGGGCTGCTCGCCCGCCCCGGCGACCCATTCGCCATTGACCAGGTTTTGAAAATTCGTCATCTTCATTCGCTCCAGTGAAGCACCATCGGATCGAGCCGTCGCGCTGCATCGATCAACCCGGCACGTATGTCGGGGTACATCACCGGCAGCGGATGGCGCGAAGTTTCGCAGCCTATCACCCCGTCCTCTTCAAAATCGATCAGCAGCTGCCAGCGCTGAACTCCATCTGCTCGTGGCCGAACAGATCAAACAGGCGCTCGCTGCCGTGTCTCGCAGGCTCGCCCTTCGCCTCAAAAACTCGTCCACTCGTCATCAGTGGCGGTCTTTCGGGGCGCGGCGTCAACAGCAGCCGGGGCGGCGCGCTCAGCCTTTGCCTTGGCACCGAATGTCGGACGCGTCACATTCGTCGCCCGATTCGGTCCTCGCCGCTCGATCGCCTTGCGCACCGGCGCGTGGGCAGACACCGGCGCAGGCGCATCCGCGCGCCCGACCGAGGCGAGTTGGAACACCGCCACCGTTTGCACCAGTGCTTGCGCCTGCAGCTTCAGGCTCTCTGCCGCAGCCGCACTCTCTTCGACCAGTGCCGCGTTCTGTTGCGTGACCTGGTCCATCTGGCTGACCGCCTCGGCCACCTGAGACACGCCGGTGCTTTGTTCGACGCTTGCCGCGCTGATCTCGCCCATGATGTCGGTGACGCGCTTGATCGAGCTCACCACCTCGGTCATCGTGGCGCCGGCCTGGTCGACCAGCGCCGTGCCTTGCTCGACGCGTTCCACGCTGGCGCCGATCAAGCTCTTGATCTCCTTGGCCGCTTCGGCCGAACGCCCCGCGAGACTGCGCACTTCGCTGGCGACGACCGCGAAGCCGCGGCCCTGCTCGCCGGCGCGCGCCGCTTCGACCGCGGCATTGAGCGCGAGGATGTTGGTCTGGAACGCGATGCCGTCGATCACGCTGATGATGTCGGCGATCTTCTTGGAACTGTCGTTGATGCCTTTCATGGTGTCGACCACGCGGCTCACGACCTCGCCGCCCTGCATCGCCACGCTGCTGGCACCCATCGCGAGCTGATTGGCCTGCTTGGCGTTGTCGGCGTTTTGCTTGACCGTGGCGCCGAGCTGCTCCATCGAAGCGGCGGTCTCTTCGAGCGCCGAAGCCTGCTCCTCAGTGCGCTGGCTCAGGTCGTTGTTGCCTTGCGAGATCTGGCTCGACGCGGTGGCCACCGACTCGGAATTCTGGCGCACGCTGCTCACCACCTTGACCAGGCTGGCCTGCATCTCCGCGAGCTGCGCCATCAGGCTGCTGCTGTCCCCCGGCCTCAGGTCGATGCGCGCGGTGAGGTCTCCGTGCGCAACGGCGCGCGCCAGATCGGCCGCTTCGCCCGGTTCGCCACCCAACTGGCGGCTGAGGTTGCGGACGATCCACGCGGCTGTCGACACGCCCGTCACGAGGGCGATGGCGCCCAGGATCCAGATCGCGGTGGTCAGGCCGGCGACTTGCGCGTCGGCGTCGTCAGCAGATTGCTGCATCAGTTCGCTCTGGAACTTGAGGAAGTCATCCAGCGCTGCGAAGTAAGCCTGCTGCTCCATGCGCACCTCGCGGACCAGCATGGCCTTGGCGTCTTCGGCCTTGCCGGCAGCCACGAGCTCGGCGAACTTGCTTTGCAGTGGCGCGTACCTGCCGCTCACTTCGATGACCTTGGCCAGCGCCGCCTTGCCCTTCTCCGAAACGATCTGGGTCCGCAGCTTGTCCAGGCGTTGCGTGCTGGCCTGGCGCGCGGCGTCCACCTTGCTCGTCTCCGCCTTGATCTCCGCGGCGTCGCTCAGGATGAGCATGTTGCGCATCGACCGCGCGATCTGGTTGATGTCGTCCTTGACTTCATTGATCTCGGCGACCTTTGGCACGCGGTCGTCGACCACCAGCTTGAATGCCTGATGAATGCTGCCGACCTTGACCAAGGACGTTGCACCCATGATCAGCATCAACAGGATCAGGGTTCCGAATCCAAGCGACAGCCGGGCGGAAACTTTGAGCTTGTTCATGCGGATGGATCCTTGTGTCACGCGCGACGGCGGTGTCGTCGCTCTGTCCAATATCGGCACCGGGCACAGCATTTTTCGATGTCGATCGCCTGGGTAAGCGGCATCCTTCACGGAACGCCGATCGGCGATCGACGATCGCCATCGCGACAACGCCGCTGAGGCCACTCAAGCTTCACTCGCGGACACCGATATCGCGAGGGCCCCACCCCGCCGATCGAATCACGATGCCCCCTCAGCCGACCACCGAATCCGAGATTCGTCGTGAACTGCTGCGTCTGTCGAGGGCCGTCATCGCCCGAACAACCCTTTCACGACCCCGCCCAAGCCCTTCACCACGCCGGACAGGCTGACCCCGAGGCTTTCCGCCAGGCCCGATGCGACCTTGGTCGCGAGGTTCTCGTTCAGCGAGAACGATGGGTCGTCGAGTCGACCGTCGAGCGTGAACTTCACCTCCAGCCGCCCCTTTTCCGTCATCGCGGCGAGCACGGCTTTTCTCGGTACGCCAGCGAAGGTGGTCAGCGGCCCGTCGCTGGCGAGTTCGAGATTCGTCAGCGTGAGCTTGCCCGGCGCATGCAGCTTGTTGCGCAGCACGGTCGCGCGCAGATCGAGGTCGAGCGCGCCGCGCCGGATGCCGGTCTCCGACATCTTCAGCAGATAGGGCTGCAAGGCGACCATGTCGACGCCGGTGAAGCGGGCGCTGACGTTGGCGTCGCGCGTCGCCGGGGTGTACTCGCCATCGACGGCGATGCGGCCGTCGCGCTGCGGGCCCTTGAAGACGCCTGCGAGCTTGACCTGGACCGCCTGGTCGAGCGCAGGCAGCACCAGCGAACTGGCTTCGGCATCGAGCTTTTCGATGCGCAACGGCAGCGCAGGCTGCCGCACCGAGCCATCGAAGAATGCGAGTGTGGCGTCGTCGAGCTCCACCTTGCCGATCAGCAGCACGGGCGCCGCGGCAGACCCGGCGCGTTCGGCCGACGCGTGTTCGGCGCTGCGTTCGTCGAGCAATGCGGGCAGCAGCCGCATCTTGCCGTCGCGCGTGCGCAGTGCCGAGAGATAGCCGCCTTCGACACGCACGCTCGCGACCCGCCACGGGCCGCCGAAGAGGCTGCGCAGGTCGGGCACCACGCGCACGCGCCCGGCGCGCAACTCGTCTTCGGCCGGCCAGCCGGGCGCAGCCTTGATGCGCAGCTCGAGCACCTCGATGCTGCTCCAGCCGACGTTGATGGACCCCACGCTCGCACGCGGGCCGAGTGCGCCTTCGAGATGCGATCGCAGCTGGCGCGTGGCCACCTGCAGCGCGACCGCGGCGACGAGCGCGAATGCGAGCAGGACAATGGCGGCAAGGGCGAGGCGGCGGCGCGTGCGGGTCATGGGAACATCGTTGGCTGAAGGCCCGCGATCGTACCGAAGCATCGTGGACGAGCACCGCAGCCGCTCCATGACGGGCCGTGGCGCGGCTGGCGCAAAATGGCATCGAACCCACACCGCGAAAGAAAAACATGAACGCTACGAAGATCGTCGCCATCGCACTGATCGTTGCGGGCTTGCTCGCACTGGTCTACGGCGGCTTCAGCTACACCAAGGACACGACGGCCGTGAAGCTGGGCCCGCTCGAGCTGTCGGTCAAAGAGAACAAGACCGTGAACGTGCCGATGTGGGCGGGTGTCGGCGCGATCGTGGTCGGCGCGCTCCTGCTTGGCTTCGGCGGCGGGAATCGCAAATGATGAGGAGCAGCCGCGTCGGGAGCGGCTGAACCTGCCGCACCGTCATAGGAGACATCCATGCAATTCCACGTTGGCAGGCTGATCGATCATGTTCACTTGCGCGTCGCAGACCTCGATGCCGGCAAGCGCTTCTATCGCGCGGTGTTGACCGCGCTCGGCAAGCCGGATGTCTTTGTCGAATCGGAGAGCCACTTCTCGGCCGACGAGTTGTGGGTCGACAAGGCAGACGGGCATGTCTCTCGAGTGCACCTGGCCTTTCAGGCGCCCGATCGCCAAACCGTCGCTGCGTTCCATCGGGCCGCAGTCGCAGCAGGGGGCCGCGACAACGGTGCGCCGGGCGAACGCAGCTATCACCCGGGCTACTACGGCGCGTTCGTTCTCGACCCCGACGGCAACAACATCGAAGCGGTCTTCCACGGCCCGAGCACCCGGTCTGCACCATCGGTGGTCGTCACGCCAACGGGCACCTGACGGGGACGACGTCGTTCGCTAGACTGCGCGATCGTCAACCCACGCACCGGAGCCTCATCGCTCCCTTCGACTCATGCCCTCTGTCTGGAAACAACCCGCCTCCGTCGAGATCCTGACGGCGCTCCACGTCGACACTGCGGTGGCCTACCTCGGGATCGAGTTTCTCGAGGTCGGCGACGACTTCATTCGCGCCAGAGCACCCGTCGACTCGCGCACGCGCCAGCCCATGGGGATACTGCACGGCGGCGTCTCGGTCGTGCTGGCCGAGACACTGGGCTCCTGCGGTGCGGTCTTGGCTTCGCCGCAAGGGCAGCGCGCAGTCGGGCTCGACATCAACGCGAATCATTTGCGCAGCGCCAGCGACGGCTGGGTGACCGGAACGGCCCGCCCGGTCCACATCGGGCGCAGCACCCACGTCTGGCAGATCGACATCGCCAACGAGAAAGGCCAGCTCACCTGCGTCTCGAGGATCACGATGGCCATCCTCGGCGCGGGTGCGTGAGCACGCAGGGCGCGATGCTTCGACAGGCCCTGCTCTTCCTGCACCTCGGCGGCGTCATCGTCTGGGTGGGCGGCATGCTCTTCGCGTACTTCTGTCTTCGCCCCGCCGCGGCCAAGGTGCTCGCGCCGCCGCAACGGCTGCCGCTGTGGGTGGCGACGTTCGGCGCGTTCTTCCGTCTCGTCGCGATCGCGATCGCGTTCATCTTCGTGAGCGGCCTCGCAATGCTTTGGCAGACAGGCTTCGCCGTCGCGCCGCTGGGCTGGCACGTCATGCTGGTGCTCGGTGTCGCGATGGCCGGCGTGTTCGTTCGCATCGACCGCGGCCTCTACCCCAGGCTGCGCCGCCACTGCGAGGCGTCCGACTGGCCGGCGGCGGCCGCCGCGCTGAACAGCATTCGCCAATGGGTCGCCGTCAATCTCGTGCTCGCCGCGTGCACGATCGCCGCGGCGATCTCTGCGCGATGAGCGGCCGCCGACGAACCCTTCTTGAGAGGTATGCCATGACATCGTCCCACGCCAACACGCTTGCGCTCTGGTCCGCGGTGCTGGCAGCGAGCGGCTGTGCCAGTGGGCCGTCGGCGCTGGTCCCGCCCGACGTTCCAGCCCAGCTCCGCGCACCGGCGGGCCAGTCCGTGTTCCTTGAAGCGCTGGCCACCGGCGTGCAAATCTACGAGTGCGCGGCCAAGGCCGATCAGCCGTCCACGTTCGAGTGGGTCTTCCGCGCGCCTGAAGCGGCTCTCGCCGATCGCGCAGGGCGGTCCATCGGCAAGCACTACGCCGGCCCCACCTGGGAATCTGTCGACGGGAGCCGCGTCGTCGGGGAGCTCAAGAGCCGCGACCCCGGCCCCACGCCATCAGCAATCCCTTGGCTGCTGTTGACAGCCAAGTCGACCGCCGGCACGGGTGTCTTCAGCCAGACGATGAGCATTCAGCGGGTGCAGACCGTCGGCGGGGTCGTCCCCGCCGAGCCGTGCAGCCCCGCCAACGTCAAGCAGACGGCCCGGGTGCCGTACACGGCCACGTACTATTTCTATCGCATCGTGCCGTAGCCGCCCGGTCGAAGTAAACGCGCCGCAGCATCGCGAGGCCGCCGAGCATCAGCAGCCACACGGTCGGCGGCTCGGGCACCGGGGACGGTGCGCCGCCGTACACCACGCTGTTGACGTCGACCGAGAACAGCATCTCCGCGCTGACGCTCGCGAAGCTGGTCGTGAGCGTCGGGTGGCCAGACGAGAAGTCGATGCTGTGCGCGTCCAGGCCGCTGAACAAGCCAGGGCCGGTGAGCTCGACCACCGCGCCCTCGTACTTCGGCATGAAGTTCGTCAGCAGCGTGATCGACTCGGGCGTGCCCGATGTCGCGGCCTGCAGCAGGATGACCGGTGCGTCCGGCGTGGCCGACAAGCCCACCTGGTAGGCGAAGGTCTGGCCCTGCACCGTGTACGTCATCTTCAGCAGGCCGGCCGGGTCGGTGAAGTAGGCGTAGCCGTCGCCGCTGCTCTGCAATTGCGGGTTCGCCAAGTCGAACTCGAAGCTGCCGACGATGGCCGCGCCGTCGTAGTACGACGCCGGATGCGGCGGAGTGAATCCGAGCGGCAGTTCACTGGCATGTACCGTGCCCGCGAAGGACGCGGTCACCGTCGCAGGCTCTGCCTGAGCCGGCGCATACAGCGCGCCGCAGAGTACGGCACAACCCGCGCCCAGCCAGCGTTGTCGCCACATCCCGACCTCCCTTGTCGAACCCGCGCGATGCACGCCAAGCTTGAAAGATAAGTGGCGCCCGGCGCGAAATCAACCGCCAGTTGCAACCGGGCGTCGGCCCCGTTCACGCCGCGGCCGGGTAGTCCAGCTTCGGGTACCAGTCGACGCCGCGCCCGGCCGGCGTCAGGTCGAGGATGTTCCACAGCGGCGTCGGGTCGGGTGCGCCGCGCGGGTCCTGGCCTGGGTCTTGGGTGCCGCCGAGTTCCGACCCCCAGAAGTGCCGGACGCTGCCGTCGCGCAAGATCCAGACATCGAGCGCGGGCCATTCGTTGCCATCGGGCGCGAGGCCACGGTAGTCGCGTGCGAAGTCGTCGCCGACCGTCGCATAGAACTTCAGGTTGCGCCAGCCGCGCTCGCGCGCGAATGCGAGTTGGCGTTCGACAGGCGAGCGGCCGAGCACCGCGAAGGCGACGCGCTGCGTGAGGTCGCGCGCGGGGATGTCCATCGCCCCGAGGAACGCGGTGCACATCGGGCACGGCCGCTCGCGCTGCGGGCCGAACATCCAGAAGTAGGTGACCAGCGTGTCGTGGCGGCCGAACAGGTCGCGCAGTGCGATCGTCTTGGCGTTCTCGTCCCTGAATCGGTAGTCGGGCGGCTCGCCGCCCGGCGGCAGCGCGCGCCGCTGTGCGGCAACGCGCTCGATGTGGCGCCGCAGCTCGACCTCTTCGGCCAGCAGCGCGGTGCGGGCCTGGCGGTAGTCGGCGCTGTCGTTGGGATAGGGCTTGCTCGCAGCAGCGGCCAGTTCGGTGGCGGATCTGAGTGGGGTCATGTCACGCTCCTTGTTGAGGCTGGGAGAAAACAAGCGGATGGTTCAGCGCGCGGCCGCATTGGGCTGCGCTCGTTTCGTCAGCACGATGTGCATCGCGTGCGGCGATGCCACGTGTTCGGTGCAGTCGTAGCCGAGCGCGGCCAGGTCGATGCCCGCGAGCAGCGGCTCGCCCGAACCGAGCAGGGTCGGCGACAGCGCGAGGTGCAGCTCGTCGACGAGACCGGCGGCGAGGTACTGTCGGATCGTCGCCGGGCCACCGCCCACGCGCACGTCGCGCCCCTGCGCCGCCTCCTTCGCGCGCTCGAGCGCCGCGTGGATGCCGTCGCAGACGAAGTGGAAGGTCGTGCCGCCTTCCATCGTGATCGATTCGCGCGGGTGGTGCGTCAGCACGAACACCGGCATGTGGTACGGCGGATTCGTGCCCCACCAGCCCTTCCATTCGTCATCCAGCCACGGCCCGCGCACCGGCCCGAACATGTTGCGCCCGAGGATCCACGCGCCGATGTTTGCGAAGCCGCGCGCCGCGAAGTCCTCGTCGACACCGGTCGCGCCGCCGCTGCTGCCGAACATCTGCTGGAAGGTGCGCGTCGTGAAGGCCCATTCCATCAGTGATGGCCCGCCGACGCCGAGCGGGTTGTCGAGGCTTTGATTCGGGCCGGCGCCGAAGCCGTCGATGGACAGGCCGAAGCTGCTGACGATGAGTCTGGACATGGTGATGGATCTCCGTGAGTGATCATGAAGACGACGAACGACGCGGGTCCGAATCGACAACGCGCTGCGAATCTTCTTCAGGCGCCGAGCAGCTTGTCCATCCGCTTCTTCGCGAGGCGCTTCACGACCGCCTGCTGCAGGCCGTTGCTGGCGGCATACAGCTTCGCGCCTTCGTCGGCGCAGGCGTCCTGGCGCGCAGTGAGCTCCGGCGCCGGCAGGGACTTCTGCGCCTCGAGCGCCCGGTTGGCCAGGTCGCGGGCCTGCTTCTCGTCGCTGTTGCCGTGCAGGTAGGTGTCGCCGACGAACGCGGTGCCCGACACCAGCCGGTCCAGCAGCACCGAGCGCGACGCCTCTTTGCCGGACTTGACCTGCTGCGCAAGGTCTTGCGTGTTCGCCTCGAGCGCGGCGACGCACTGGGCCGCGTGCAGATCACGCGGCGTGGGCTCGGAGGCGAGAGCGGTCTGTGCGGCGAGCGCCAGACCCGGGATCGACAGGAGTGCGAGGGCGAGACTCTTCATGGGCACTAATGCTGCTGCAAGCGTTGAAGCAAGTCCAGCGTGGGGTAGCCGTCCGCCGGCAAGCCGAGGCTGCGTTGGTAACGGCGCAGCCCGTCGCGCGTGGCGGGCCCCATCATGCCGTCGGACATGCCGCTGGCGAAGCCGCGTTCGTTCAAGGCTATCTGCAACGACTGCAACTGGCTGCGCGTGAGCGCCGGCAGGTCGCGCGGCCAAGAGCCCTGCACATCGGGGCCACCGGCCAGGCGCTGCGCGAGCAGGCCGACCGCCAGCGCGTAGCTGCTCGAGTTGTTGTAGCGCAGGATGGCGCGAAAGTTCGGCCCGACCAGGAAGGCCGGCCCGCGCGCGCCCGCGGGCAGCAGGATGGCCGCGTCGGCGAACGCCGGCAACGGCGCGCCGTCGGTGCTTTGCACGCCCTCGGCGGCCCACTGCGCGCTGGCCTGCCGATCGGCATCGGTGCGGCCGACATCGAAGCCCGGCGGCAGCCGAACCTCGGCGCCCCACGGCTGGCCCGCCTGCCAGCCCGAGCGCGCCAGGAAGTTCGCGGTCGACGCCATCACGTCGGCCATGCTGCCCCAGATGTCGCGCCGGCCATCGCCGTCGGCGTCCACGGCGCTGGTCAGAAAGACCGTGGGCAGGAACTGCGTCTGGCCCATCGCGCCGGCCCACGAGCCGATCATGTGCGCGCGGTCGATGTCGCCGCTCTGGAGGATCTTCAATGCCGCGAGCAGTTGGCCGCGCGCCCAGTTCTCGCGCCGGCCCTCGAAGCCCAGCGTCGCGAGCGCGTCGATGGTCGGGATGTTGCCGTAGTTGCCGCCGAAGTTGCTCTCGACGCCCCAGATCGCGACGACGATGCTGGGCGGCACGCCGTAGCGCGCGGCCGCGGCGTCGGCTTCAGCGCGAAGCTGCGACAGCTTGTCCTGGCCCGTCGCGATGCGCTGGGGCGTCACGGCGCTGTCGAGGTAGTCCCAGACCGTGCGGGTGAATTCGGGCTGCACGCGATCGAGTTCGATGACGCGCGGCAGGTACTGGACCGGGTCGAACGCGACGCGCAGCGTGGCCTCATCGATGCCGGCCGCACGCGCGGTCGCACGATAGCCCGCGACCCAGCGCGCGAAGCCCTGCTGCAGCGCGGCGTCATCGGCCGCGGCTTCAGGCGCCTGGGCAGCGACAGCCGAGTCGGCCGGCGCAGGCGGTGCCGCGGACGGCGCGGAGGCGCAGCTCGCGAGGCCCGTGATCGCCAGCATCGTGGACACAAGCCAGGGGCGGCGCGGTGGCGGAGAGGTCGGGTGACGGCACATCGGTTGATTCTCGCCTTCGCATCGATCTGCGATGTTGCAGGACGTTGTGGTCTCTCACCTCACAACACCGCGTAGCGCCCCGGCTTGTGGTTGACGGTCATGAACAGGTTCATCACCACCGCGCCGAGCACCGAATAACCGACCCGGGCCGGCTCGACGACCGACAGCGCCAACAGCACGATGCTGCAGTCGATCGCCATCTGGATCTTGCCGGCGCGCCAGCCGCGCGCCTGCTGCAGGTACAGCGAGACGATGGTGGCACCGCCCAGACTGGCGCGATGGCGCGCCAGGAACAGGCAGCCCGAGCCGAGCAAGAGCCCACCGAGCACCGCGGCATAGCCCGGGTGAAGGCGCTCGATCGCGAACAGCCGCGGCGACCACTCGGCCATCGCCGACAGCAGGCTGATCGCGATGAAGGTCTTGAGCGTGAACTCGCGCCCCATGCGCCGCCACGCGAACCAGTAGAACGGCAGGTTGATCGCGAAGAACAGCTTGCCCAGGCTGATGCCGGTCGCGTAGTGCAGCAAGAACGCGGCGCCCGCGGTGCCGCCGGTCATCAGCCCCACCTGGCCGAACAGGATCAGCGCGAGCGACACGAACAATGCGCCGGCAAATATGGCCTGGGCGTCTTCGAACGGCGTGTGGGTCTGGACACTCTGGATCGGGGTGGGAGCCTGGTTCATGCCTCGTCCACCGCACGAACTGTGCCGGGCGATTGCTCTTGAGTCAGATCGGGAACTGGGTCGTCGACAGCACCTGCTTCAGCACCATGAACGAGCGGATCTGCCGCACGCCGGGCAGGTGCAGCAGCTGCTCGGCGTGGAGCCGGTTGAAGCTGTCGCTGTCGCGGGTGCGCAGCAGCATGAAGTAGTCGAACTCGCCGGTGACGACATGGCACTCCATGCATCCCGACACCTTCGCCGCGGCCTTCTCGAAATCGGCAAACGAGTCGGGTGTCGACCGGTCGAGCACCACACCGATCATCACCAGCATGCCGGCATCGAGCGCGCCGGGGTTCAACAGCGCGACGATGCCGGTGATCAGCCCCATCTGCTTGAGCCGCTCGACGCGCCGAAGACAGGCCGGTGCACTGAGGCTGACCTTGGCCGCCAGCGCCACGTTCGACAGCGAGGCATCACGCTGCAGCGAGCGCAGGATGGCCTTGTCGGTGCGATCGATCTGGTGCGTGAGCGACCCGGGCGGCGAGGTATGGCCACGAACTTTTGTTGCGCTCATGCGGTATTTGTAGAAATGAATCTCATCGGTCGGATGATATTAGATGGTGAAGTTGCTTCGACGCGCCCCACTTCGCAACCCTGAATCTCGGCTTTTTTTCTACCATTGAACGCCGCCCTCCACTCCACGATCAAGCGCCATGAACCTGCAGCACTTCCCTCGCTATCCGTTGACCTTCGGCCCCTCGCCGATCCAGCACCTGAAGCGCCTCAGCGCACACCTTGGCGGCGAGGTCGAGCTCTACGCCAAGCGCGAGGACTGCAACAGCGGCCTGGCCT
>Ga0307509_10006678_pt1 | contig 15392 bp, 13 predicted proteins | sample 10_EM_MG_FD_202245 | JGI IMG/M metagenome (GOLD analysis project Ga0307509, IMG submission 202245) | Populus trichocarpa ectomycorrhiza microbial communities from riparian zone in the Pacific Northwest, United States - 10_EM | ecosystem: Host-associated > Plants > Roots > Unclassified | place...
CGTGTCGACGATCCCGGACGCGCCGCGCCGCCGCGACGACGGCCGGATGCTCGCGGAGACCGCGGTGCGCGCGCTCGCGGATCTCAAGGCGACCGTCGCGGTCGCGGCACAGAACCAGGACGCGCTGCTGTTCCGGCTGCTCCCTCCGCCCGGATGAAGTCGAACTGGCTCGTCGCGCTGGCGCTCCTCGTCGCCTGCCGGGCCTGCCGGGATGACGACCTCGGCAAGCGGCCCAAGATCCGGGTCACCACGCCCGAGCCCGTCGAAGGCTCGATCACCGCGACGAAGCACGAGGTCACGCTGTCGAGCCTCGTCGCGAACGGCCAGTACTGGCGGATCGAGAGCGACCACGGCCCGATCCACGTCTGGCTGCCGCGCGGCTACGACGTCAAGCGCGCCGAGACGATCGTCTACATCCACGGCTACTTCATCCACGTCGACGACGCGTGGAAGCAGTACGAGTTGCCCGAGAAGTTCGCGGCCTCCGGCATCAACGCGATGTTCATCGCGATCGAAGGTCCGTCGACGTTCACCGAGCCCGTCGCGTGGGAGTCGATGCAACCGCTGCTCGACACCGTCGAGAAGGCGATCGGCCAGCCGTGGCCCAAGCGCCGGGTCGTCGCGTTCGGGCACTCCGCCGCGTGGCGCACGCTGCTCGGCTGGCTCGACGAGGCGCAGCTCGACACGGTCGTCCTGCTCGACGCGGCGTACGGCGAGATCTCTCAGTACAAGCAGTGGGTCGAAGCGTCGCCGAAGCACCGGCTGATCGACGTCGGCGACGACACCCAGAAGTGGACCGAACAGCTCCACGCCGAGCTCCCCGACTCGGTCGTGCTCGACCAGTTCCCGACCGTCGAGGAGGGCATCCCGGCCTCCGCCCGCAAGGCCCGGATCCTCTATATCAAGTCGAACCTCGGCCACATGCCGCTGGTCACGAACAAGACGGCAATCCCGTTGATCTTGAAGACGTTACGGGCGCGCCGGGTGCTCGACGAGCCGCTCGCCGAGATCCTCGCGACGCCCTGACCGAACATTCTTGCGACCTTTTTGCCGCCCGTTCCCACTTTAACTGGCAGTGGAATCCGTGCCGACGTTCGCCTCGTATTTTCCCGAGGCCGCGCTCGAAGACTTCGACCGCGCGCAGCGGGCAGAGGCGCAGTACGCGTTGCGCAAGCTGTGCCGCGGCGTCGCGACGATCGATCCGATGCCCGGCATCTCGCGCTGGTTCCAGATCGACACGTTGCCCGACTGCGTGCCCGAAGTGGTCGACGACGGCGAGAAGACCGTGCCGGCACTCCAGGTCGTGCTGGCGGAGTTGATGCGCGAGGATCCGGACTTCGAGCAGCTCGCGGTCTAGCGCGGCGGGCGAACGACGTAGGCGCGGAACCGCCGGTTCTTGATCCGTCCTTCGTTCAACCCGGCGAGTGCGCGTTGCGCGACCCCGGCGGCGACCGCGACGAAGCTGATCCGATCCTCGATCTTGATCTGCCCGATCTCGTTCGCGGCGATCCGGACCTCGGTCGTCAGGGCGCCGACGATATCGCCGGGCCGCAGGCGATCCTGACGGCCGCCCTGGATCGCGATCGTCGTCATCGCAGGCGGCGGCGGCGAGATCTCCGCGAGCTCCGGCACGGGGATGGGCGTCATCTCTGCGAGCGGCGTATGGCGAAGATCGTCGCGCGGGCGGACGAGGCTGATCGCGAGCCCGCTGCGTCCGGCGCGTGCGGTCCGGCCGATCCGGTGGAGAAACACGTCGCGGTCGCGCGGCAGGTCGTAGTTGATCACCGCGCCGAGGTCGTCGATGTCGAGCCCGCGCGCGGCGACATCGGTCGCGACGACGATCCGCAGGCTGCCGTTCGCGAGCAGGAGCAGCACGGTGTTGCGATCGGCCTGCTCCATCCCGCCGTGCAGTGCCACCGCGGCGTAGCCGGCGTGACCGAGCGTGGTCGCGACCTCGTCGCAGGTCTCGCGGTGGTTGCAGAAGATCACCGCCGACGCGGGCCGGTGATGCGCGAGGATCCGGACGAGCGCGCCGATCGGATGATCGGTCGCGTAGACGACCTGGGTGATCCGCGCCTGGACGTCGTCGTTGCGGACGACCAGGTGTACGGCGTCGCGCTGGTACGTCGCGCCGAGCTCGCGGATCGCATCGGGGAACGTCGCCGAGAACAGCAGCGTCTGGTGATCCGGCGGCACCGCGCGACAGATCGCGCCCACCGTCTCGACGAAGCCCATCTCGAGCATGCGATCCGCCTCGTCGAGCACGATCGTCCGCACGCCGCTGACGTCCAGGCGCAGGCGGCGGAGGTGATCCTCGACGCGACCGGGCGTGCCGACGACGATGTCGACCCCGTGCTCGAGCGACGCGCGCTCGCGCTGGATCGACGTCCCGCCGGTCAACGTCACCACCCGGGTGTGCGGCAACGGCCGCGCGAGCTTGCGCAGCTCGTCGGCGACCTGCGCGGCGAGCTCGCGCGTCGGGCACAGCACGAGCGCGCCGGGGCGTCCGCTGCGCGGCGTGATCCGCTGGAGCAGCGCGAGCCCGAACGCGACGGTCTTGCCCGTGCCGGTCGCCGCCTGGCCGAGGACGTCGCGCCCTTCGAGCATCGGCGGCAGCGCGAGCGCCTGGATCGGCGTCATCTCGACGTACTCGAGCTGCGCGAGGTTCGCGAGCCAGGCCGGCGGCAACGAGAGTGTGGAGAAGCCGGCCATTCAGCCTGGAGTCATCAAGTAGCACACCCCCGAGAAGCACGTCATCGCGCGCTTGCCCGCGACGTACAGCACGAGCGACGGCGTCGAGCTCTTCACGCTGCATGCGAGCCGGTACTCGGTCACGGTCGGGGTCATTCCGAAGCTCCTCGCTGTCTTGCGCCGGTCGCCGGCGAGATCGACCTCGGCGGCAACGTCGTCGAACGTGCGCATCCGCTGATCGACGGTCGCGCCGTCGCAGCTGCCCTGAAACGGCGAACGATACGACGACGTCGTGAGCTCGACCTTGCGACCGTGCATCAGGATCGCGTCGCCTTCGCTCAGCGTCGAGTTGCCCGCGAGGATGTGATTCTCGACGAGCCACGTATGGGCGTACACCGCCGCCGCGGAATCCCCGGGCGGCGGTGTGGGCGCTTGCGCCGGCGGATCCGGCGGCAAGCAGCCCGTGACAACAACCGTGACCGCGAGCAGGAAGCGCACGGTCACATACTACCGCGAGCTACGGGTGCGTCAGCTTGACGGCGGTGTTCGGCGCGGCGAACGCTGCAACCGCACCGTTACCCGCCGAGGTGCCTTCGGTCCCCCCGGCATTCTGGGCGCCCGCGGTCACCGCGTCGGCGGTACCATCGGCAACCTGCCCCGGTCCGTAGACGAACTCGATCGAGTCGTCGGCCGGGTCGAGGATGGCCTGGAACTGGACCGCTTCGAGCGAGTTGTACTCGTCGCCCGTCCACTGGATCACGGTCTTGCCGCCGACGACCTTGGTGCAGATCACGACGTTCTCGAGATCATCCCAGTACGCGGCGATGTTCGCGTTTCCGACGCCATCCGGCATCGGCGCCGACCCCGTCAGCGCGGAGGTCAAGGCGGTGTTGAACGACAGGAAGCCGTTCGAGCCGAGCTTGAACTGGGTCGTCGCAGCCCCGAAGAACGTGAAGCCCGCGGGAGCCGTGATCACCGCCGACAGACCTTCGTCGCTCGCCGGGAACGTGCCGGTCGCGATCAGCGGCACGGTCGTGCCACCGGCGCAGGCGTCGGCGTAGGTCGTCGTGCCGGCGTGCTTCGTGTAGTACGGCGCCTGGACGTCGACCGTCAGGTCGTAGGTCATGGCCGCGGCCGCGAAGTTCTTGACGTGGAACGCGGTGAAGCCGCTCGCATCCTGCACGTACGTGAAGGTCTCGTCGACGTTGTTGCCGTTGTCGTCGGTCTCGACGGCGGTGGCCTCGGTGGCGAGCAGCGTGTCGAGGATCGGATCGCCGCCGGTCGTGTGCACGGTGATCGTGACGAGGTTACCCGGCGCGGTCGTGAAGTAGTAACGATGCGCGTCACCCGACGCCACGGTCTCGGCGTTCATCTGCGTCGTGTGCGGCGCGGTGATCGCCATCATGTTCGTGAACACGCGCGTCCCGATGTCGACACCGAACGTCGCGCCCGCCGTCGGCGTTACCGGGCTGACGGTGGCGAGCAGTGCGGTCTGGGGGATCGCCTTGGTGATGAGGCCCTTCGTCGCGCCCGCGGCCGGGAAGTTGTAGGACGCGATCGGCAACGCGTTCGCGTTCGTCTGGGGCGTGGTCAGGGTCAGCGTGTTGAGCCGGCCCTTCGCGGTCGCCGGGTCGACAAACACGACGTTCAGGTTGCCGGTGTTCGTCCCGGTCGCGTTGACCGAGTCCCACGTGTTGCCGGTGACGTTCACCGTGTAGGGATTCGAGTTGAACGTGTTGTTCGGCTGCGCGGTGAGCGGGGTACCAACCGTGACGGCCGCGGGCGTGAGCGCCGTCAGCGTGCTGGTGATGCTGAGCGCGGTGTTGGTATCCGCGACGTTCGGATCGAACACGATGAAGTAGTAGCGGCCGGGTGCCGGCGCGCGCCACAGGCCGTTGTACGCGGTCCAGGTCGCAGCGCCGCCGAGACCACCCCAGGCGAGCGAGGAATCGACGAACACGCCGGCCGCATCCGCGACGACGCCCGACAGCGGCTTCGTCGACGTGATCCGCATTCCGAAGATCTGATTCGCAGCGGTCGCGTCGAAGTAGAACTGGTTCGTCGTCGAGAAGTCGGGGAATGTGAACGAGTGACCGTTGACGGTCGTCGCGACGCTGGTGCCATCGGTCGGCAGCGGGAGCGCGGTCGACGCCGAGTTGAAGGCGATCGTGTAGTCCGCGGCCGTGATGCCGTAGTCGTAGACGTAGTCAGCAACGACGACCGAGACGTCGGTCGCCTTGATGCCGGCGGTGAAGATCTCGCCTGCGGTGTCGATCGCGTACAGGTTGTCCGACACGTTCAGCACCAGCGCGGTGCCGGCGTGCAGCGACGTCGTGGTCTCGACCATGTCGATGTAGCCGGTCGGCATCTGCGGCGTATAGAAATGGATCTTGTTGTCGAACGTGCCCGACACGCCGGCGGGAACCGGCATCGGGGTCGGCGCTGGAATCGCTTCCTGCTTCAGCGTCACGTAGTAGCAGGACGTGCCATCCGGGTTGCCGGCTGGCTCGAGGTAGTCCGTCGCACCGTCGACGAGGCCGAGCAGCGAGCGCGTGTCGCTGAGCGCCAGGTCGTAGGTGCCGGCCTTCGGCAGATAGATCTCGCGATGCGACATGTCGTTCGCGAGGTTGATGCCGAACCGCTGCCAGCTCGGCAGCGCGGCGTCGTTGGTGAGTGAGACGAAGCCGGCGGCGAGGCCGTGGACGCCGTCCGCGGTGATGTCGATCAGGGTCGGGCCCTGAACGGTGAGCCGGTAGTCATCGAGGTCGGCGAAGTCCTCGGTCGGTTTCACGCAGCCGTGGACGACGAACCCGTTCGGATCACCGATCGGCTTCAGGCTGATCACGCCGGCCGGCGTGGAACCGGGGTCGAACCCGTTCGGCTCGGGACCTTCCTCGAGGTCGATCGTGAGACCTGCTGTGGGATCCTGACAGATGCCGTTGATGAGAACGGTCCCGCCGCCACACAACGAGGGATCGGGAACGCACGCGCCGCTCGAGGTATCGAGCGTCGTGCCGTCACCACAGATCGCGGTGCCATCCGGTGTGCACACGCCATCCTTGTCGGTCGTGCCCTCGCCGCATTCCTTGGAATTGTCCCCACAAGCGGCTGCGGCGGCCGCGAGGGCGAACGGAAGTACCAGGCCAAGTCGTCTCATGGCGCGGACTATCGAGCGAACTTCACTGCGGCGCAACGTCCCAGCGTGTACCTCGTTCAGGTAAGTGATGCGTCGGGGCCGCGAAGTGGGAGACGGATCACGAAACGGCCGACCCGACCGCCGGGTTCACCTCGGTGCGCCGCTGATCCCGCGCGCGAACCGGATCCTGCTGACCAGGGCGGCGTCGAGCGCCGGCGTGTTCGCGCCACCCGGATGGGCGTACGCGACCGGGTCGTAGCCGTCTGCACGCAGCACGTCGATGCTCGGCTGGACCTCGTCTGCGAGGTACGCGTCGAGGCCGTGCGCTGCGATGTAATCCACCGCGCCCTCGTGATTCACGCCATGCGCCTCGAGCGTGTGGCCATCCGCCGCGAGCTGACGAAGCTCGTCGTGCTCGGCCTCGGTCATGCGCGTGTAGGAGGTGACGAAGTACGAGACGTGCGCGCGGTGCTGGCGCAGCAAGTCGCGCATCGCGAACCAGTCGTCGACGTCGGCGTCATCGAACGACAGCGAGATCCCGGCGCGACCCGGACCGTGCGCGAGGTCTGCGTAGGTCAGGATCGCGAGGCCATTCGCGGTGGCGCGATCGAGCACCGCCGCGATCGTCTCGTACGAGGTGCCGTGCGGCGGATCGTGGCCGTAGAACAGCACGACCGCGCCGCCGGTCGTCCCGCTGTCGATCGCGTCGAGCAGGCCCGGATCGTCGGGGACGATATGGTCCAGGTTGTACGCACCGACATCGTGGCGGTCATCCCAGCCGAAGTACGGCTGCTCGCTGAACTTGTTGTCGCCGCACGCCGCCAGGGCGACGAGCCACCCCAACCTCATCGGAGCGACGCTCCGTCGCCCGCATCGTAGAGGTGGATCGTCTGCGCGGCGTAGAGCACGGGCAGGTGCATGGCGGAGATCCGTGCAGACAGTTGCTTGTCGTGTCCGCGGCTGTCGTTCACGAGCACGTAGACGTGCGCATCAGCGGGCTGCACCAGGTTCGGATAGTCCAGGAGGTAGACGAGCTGGACCGAGGGTTGGACGTCGAGCCCGAAATAGAACCGCGTGATCGCGGTGCCGCGTGGATCGGCGACGACGAGCACGGCGGGTCCTGCGGTGAGGTGGTGGCGAAGCTCGGTGATCGCATCCGTCTCCGGAGTGGAACGCCGCACGAGCTGGAAGTCGGTGCGCGCGGCCGGCACGATCAGGCTCAGGCCGATCACCGCCGCCACGGGCGCGAGCCAGCGCCGCGACCCCCATCGCCGGATCGCCTCGTCGGTCGCGAGCGTCGCGAGGACGAGCACCGGCGGCAACACCGACAGGACCATCCGCTCCGTGATCGGAAGTGGAGTGTACGCCGTGGTGCTCGCCGAGCCGAACCAGTAGCACGCGAGGAACGTCCCCATCGCCACGAGCCAGATCCGATCGCGGCCGCGGACGAGCCACGGTGCGGCGAGCGCGGGCAGCAGCGCGGCGTGGAACATCTTGAACAGCAACCAAGGCACCTGCCAGGTCAACCGACCGATCCACGCCGACGCGGGTTTGCCGTGGAGGATCCACGAATGCTCGAACGTGAGCTCGCGGATGCCGTCGAGCCTGGCGAGCGGCGTTCCCCACACGACGTCGCACAGAGCGAGGTAGCCCGCGACGAGCACGAGTCCGGCGATCACCGCAGGTGCGAACCGGCGCGCGGTCTCGCGGACGCCGATGGCTCGTGCGTCCACGACCACGACCCACAGCCAGATCGGCGCGCACCACACCGCGGTCTCCTTCACGAGGAACGCCGCGACCGCCGTCACCGCGGCGAGGAGCAGCCAGAGGCGGTGCTCGTCGCGTCGCTGCATGAACCACACGCTGTAGCCGAGCAGGACCGCGCACGGCAGGTCGATGTTGAGCAGGTTCGCCTCGTGGAGCAGGGCGACGCTCGTCAGGCCGTAACCCAGCGCGATCGCCTTCGCACGCCGGGTCGGCGCGACGAGGAACAGCAGCACGATGCACGCGAGCCCCGACAGGATCGCGGGCAGGTTGGAGACCAGCGTCGACACGCCGAACAGCCGATACAACCCGGCCAGCGGAACCGTCAGGCCGACCCGCATCACGAACGGATGGTGATCGGTCGGCGAGAACACGAGCTGGAAGTCGCCGGTGGAGATGTTGTGTGCGATGTCCGCGTACCACAGCGGATCCGAGGCGACGAAGTCGCCCTGGCCCTTCACGAGGAGCGCACTCTCGAGAACGAGCGCGAGCACCAACCAGCTCAGGGGCTGCGCGACCAGACGACGGAGCTTCGATCGCATCGGGATCACGCGAGCGAAGCGTCGGGGCCGCGAAGCGGGAGGCTGATCACGAACCGAGCGCCGCCCGTCGGAGCTTTGCCGGGGGCGACCGAGAGCTCGCCCCCGTGCTCGATCGCGATCTTGCGCGCGATCGCGAGGCCGAGGCCGGTGCCGGTGGCCTTGGTCGTGACGTACGGCTCGAAGATCTTGTCGCGGCTCTCCTCGGCCACGCCTTTGCCGCGATCGTCGACGGTGATCCGGACGGCGTCGCCGCGCGGATCGGCGCGCCACGCGACCACGACCTCGCCGGTCGAGCCGGCCTCCTCGCCGGCGTGGAGGCCGTTCTCGACGAGGTTGACGAGCACGCGCTTCAACAACAACTTGTCCGCGCGGACGGTGACGGGCTCGGGCGGCGCCTGGATCACGAGCTTCTGGGCGAACCGGGGATCGAGGCGGAGCTCCTCGACGAGATCGGCGAGCGCGATCGGTGCCTTCTCGACCTTCGGCAGCTGACCGAGGGTGCGGAACGTGTCGACGAGGCGGCGGAGGCCTTCGATCTCCTCCTCGACGATCTCCTTCATGTCCGCGAGCTGCTTCTTGTGGCGTGCGTCGTCGCCCTTGTACGCGGACACGGTCTGCTGGACCGCGAGCTGGATCGGCGTGAGCGGGTTCTTGATCTCGTGCGCGAGCCGGCGCGCGACGTCCTGCCATGCGCCGATCCGCTGGAGGTATTCGATCTGCGAACGGGTCTGCGCGAGGTCGTCGAGCATCGTGTTGAACGCGCCGCCGAGCTCCGCCATCTCGTCGGCGCCGGGGAGCTCGACGCGCGCATCGACGTGACCGTCGGAGACCTTGCGCGCGGTCGCGACCAGGGCGTCGACCTTGCGCGTGATGATCCGGCGCGACATCACGATGCCCAAAAACGCGACGATGATCGATGCGAGCGCGGTGGTCACGAGGAACGTGACGCGATAGCCGTCCGGCAGCGCGTTGCGGATCTGGGTCGAGTACGTGAGCTTGTCGATCATCTTGTTGAGGTTCTGGTACTCGTCCTGGAGCGTCGCCGAGACGGCGAACGTCAGGCGCAGCGAGCCGCCGTTGCCGAGCGGCTGATCGACGACCTTGTCGCGCAGGCGCGCCTGCTGGTGCGCATCGAGCGGATGCTCGGCCTCGATCACGACGGTGCCGTCCTCGCGGAGCAGCGCGAGGCCGCGGAGGTGCGACTGGACGGCGACGTCCTCGTCGAGGATCGTGTCGAGATCGGCCTTGGGATCGAGCGCGATCAGCTGCGGCCGGCGGGACAGGCGATCGGCGATGTCGGCGTGGAGCCGCTTGGTCGTCTCGAACAGGTCGCGATACGCGTCGAGCGACTTCGCCATCGCGGCGACGGACTCCTTCGCCTCGTTCGCCTTGTAGTTCGCGGCCGATCGCCCGATCTGATCGAGCAACACGTACGACAGCGCGAACGGGATCATCACGATCACGACCAGCGCGATCGTGACGCGCCACTGCAGCGCGAACCGAGGGCCGCGGCGCTTCATGGCTTCGGCCTGAAGAAGGGTTGCGAGCGGAGCTCGACGAACGAATCGGCGTCCGCGATCTTGGGGTGAACGAACACCGAGACGAAGCTGCCGAAGAATACGCCGCCGCGATCGAGCCCGCCGCCGGTGCTCTGCGACAGCCAGCGCTGGACCTCGGCGAGCGTCTTCTTGTCGACGGGGTTCAGGAGCACCGTCATCCGCAGGTAGAACACGTCCTCGTACGGCAGGAGCGACAGCGGCGCGATCGCCATGTCGTCGACGGAGGTGAGGAGCTTCAACGCCTCGCTCTGGTACTTGACCTTGATCGGCTTCGCGTTCGCGTCGAGCCGGATCACGTAGTCCTCGTCCCACAGATCGTAGACGACCGAGCGCACGAGCTGGCGGGCCGCGATCGGATCCTTCTCGTCGCGCGGATAGACGAACGTGTTGACCACGATCGTCGACAGGAACCCCGACGACAGCTTCTGGTACGCGTCCGCGTCGAACAGCTTCTGGATCTTGACCGACGCGGTGAGCTCGCTGCCGCGCTCGACGAAGCGCATCTTCACGCTCTCGGGCGTGGTCTCGTCGGCGCGCGCGGTCAGCGCCACCAGCAGCGCCAGCAGCACCAACCTCTTCCTCACCGCACACGTCCCAGCGCGTTGGAGATCGTGAGCTCGAACACGCCGACGTCGGTGTCGATCCGGACGCCCGCGTCGATGTAGACGTCGACGGGGAGCGACTTCCACACCCCGCTGTCGCGGAGGCGGAGCTCGTCGGTCTGGCCGAGCGCCCACAGCCCGGCGCCGATGAACCAGTCGCCGCCGTAGACCCTGTTCTTGCCGCTGCCGCGGAACAGCTGGCTCGCCAGCTCGAGCGTCGCGCTCGATCCGATCTCTCCGTAGCTCGGCTTCTCGGGCTTGGTCCCGAGCACGTCGAGCGGCGCGGCGTTCGACAGCACGAGGCCGAGCGCGCGCGGCGTCAGCATGTGATCGACGTCGGAGATGTGGATGCGATCGAAGCGCGGTGCGTCGCCGATCACGACGCCGCCGGCGAGCCGCAGGCCGAGCGCGGTGCGTTCGTTGCGGAACGGCCACCAGTGCTCGTAGCGCGCGAACATCGTCGCGAAGTCGTAGCTGCCGCCGAGCGCGGCCGAGCCGACCTCGGCGCTCGCGGTGATCCGGCCGCCGGAGTGGGGGAGGATCGGATCGGCGCGGGTATCGCGATCGAAGCCGATACCGGCGGTGATGATCCGGCTCTCGCCGGGATCGAGGTGGAGATCGACGTCGACGATCCGGCCGTCGGGGAGCGTGCGGGTCGGCGCGACGGGCAGCGTGGTGTCGACCGCCTCCGCGCGCAGGCCGGCGGAGATCCGCGACAGCTCGGTCGCGTCGTAGGTCAGGCCGACGCGCCCGCCGAACCGGCGATACGGGAACGCGTGGAAGTCGGTGGCCTCGTCGCCGCTCGTGCCGGCGATCCGGTACGGCTCGCTGCCGTGGACGAGCGTGATCGAGCCGTTCGCGCCCCATCGCGATCCGTAGAGCGACGCGTCGGCCGCGCGCAGCTCGCCGGCCCACTGATCGCGATCGCCGCCGATGTGGCCGTCGGCCGCATAGATCAGGCCGCCGCCGACGGAGATGCCGAGGCCGAGGAGGTTGCGCTCGCCGATGTCGGCGCCGAACCAGTACGGCGACACGCTGTTCGATCCGAACCACAGCTTGTTCAGCACGAACGTGCCGCGCTCGACGACGTTGATCACGATCACGACCTGGCCGCGCTCGCTGCCCTTCTTCATCGCGAGCGTGACGTCGCGGAAGTAGCCGAGCGCGAGCACCTTGAACCGCGCGTCGCGCAGCCGCTTGTCGCTCGCGTGCAGGATGTCGCCGGGTGCGATCGGTAGTGCGCGCCGGATGATCTCGCTCTGGGTCGCGGTGTTGCCGGTGATCTCGATCGCCTCGATCAAGATCACGGGACCGAACTCCTTGTCCTCGTGAAACCGCGGCTCCTCGGGCAGCGGCGGCTCGTCGGCGGCGGGCTCGGGTTTCGCCTCGGGCTCGTCGGTCGGGGCCGCCGGGGTTGGATCGGCCGGGGTAGGGGCGTCCTGGGCGCGCGCGGGTGCCGCCAGCACGAGCTGGCTCAGGCACACCAGGAGAACGCCCCGCACGCCTCGAACGTAGCGCACCGAACATGCCGGGTGCTACCTTGAGACCGTGCGTTGGGCCACGCTGCTGCTCGTGCTGGCTTTTGCCTGCAACGACGTACGCGCATATGAAGGAATGTGGAGCGGCAAGCGCGTCGGCGATACGCCGGTGCTGCGCGTCGGGGTCGGCGACGACGCGATCGCGACGCTCGCGATCGACGGCATCGATACCCACGGCATCCGCGGTCACCTCGCGATCGCGGGCCTGATCGACAACACCGAGATCGTGTCGGTCGCGGGTGCGGAGGCCGACGTGCTGTCGGGCATCACGTTCAACGGCTCGCCGCAGCGCGTGTACCTCGCGTTCGTGTCGGTCGGCGACGGTGGAGGCGAAGCGCTCGCCGTGATCGCGCTGTACGACGAGAACCGCGTCGAGTTGCGCGTGCTGCGCGGCGGCGCAAAGCCGCTATACGCGATCTTCGCGTTGGCCCAGGCGTGACCTCGCGTTATCATCGACGAGCCGGGCGTGGCCCGGCGAGGCAGTTCTGCCGGATGGCAGAGCGGGGTTGAAGACGAGCGTGACCTGTCCGCATTGCAATGCTCAGCTCGCACCGGACGCGCGCTTCTGTCCGACGTGCGGCAAGGCCGCGCAGGCGACCACGCCGGAGCCCGCCGCCTCCGGGCCGCTGCGCCAGCAGAGCGACATGATCGGCCGCGAGATCCTGGGCCGGTTCCGGATCCTCGCGATGCTCGGCGAGGGCGGCATGGGTGCGGTCTATCGCGGCGAGCAGATGTCGTTGAAGCGCGCCGTCGCGATCAAGGTGCTCAAGCCCGAGCTCAGCGCGAATCAGATGCTGCTGCGCCGGTTCTCGGCAGAGGCCGCGGCGGTCGCGAAGCTCGACCACCCGAACACGGTCAAGGTCTACGACTTCGGTCAGGACGCCGACGGTTCGTTGTTCATCGCGATGGAGCTGATCGACGGCAAGCCGCTGCGCCAGGTGATCGGCGCGGCCGGGCCACTGCCGCCGGTCCGCGCGTTCAACATCGCGCTCCAGGTCGCGGCGTCGCTCGTCGACGCGCACGCGAGCTCGATCGTCCATCGCGATCTCAAGCCCGACAACGTGATGCTGATCGACAAGGGCAAGCAGCGCGACATCGTGCGCGTGCTCGACTTCGGCATCGCGAAGCTGCGCGACGACTCGCGCGCGACCCAGCAGGCGATGACCCAGGCCGGCGACATGCTCGGCACGCCGCAGTACATGGCGCCCGAGCAGATCAAGGGCGAGGCGATCGACGGCCGCACCGACATCTACGCGCTCGGCTGCATGATCTACGAGATGGTCACGGCGCGGTTGCCGTTCGAGGCGCCGACGATCATGGCGATGCTGTCGAAGCACCTCGTCGAGATGCCGCCGCCGCCGTCGCAGCGCCGGCCGGATCTCCAGATCTCGCCCGCGATCGATCATGTCGTGATGGCGGCGATCCAGAAGGAACCGTCGGCACGGCCGGCGAACATGGAGCAGTACGCCGAGATGCTCGCCGGCGTGCTCGCGCAGCTACCGCCCGATCCGAGCTGGCAACAACCGAGTCACGTGATGGGCGTGGTTCATCACCACCACACGCCCGGCCCGCAACCGGTCGTCGCGCCGGCGGGACCGTCGGCGCCGCTCGCGGTGGCAGCGACGATGGGTCAGCAAGTCGCGACGCCTGCACCGACGCCGCCGCCCGCCGGATACGCCGCGCCGTACTCGCCCCATCCGATGGCGCAGGCGTACGGGCCGCCGCCGGCGAGGAGCAGGCTGCCGCTGTACCTCGTGCTCGGTGCGATCGCGCTCGGTGGCGCCGGCGTCGGCGTATGGGCGGTCACGCGCCAGCCCGACAAGAAGGCACCGCAGCCCGAGAAGCACGACGGCGACGAGAAGGTGACCACACCGCCCGCGGAGCCGGATCATCCCGACCCGCCGCACAAGGATCCGTGGGAGACGCCGGGCAAGGATCCGTGGTCGACGGCCGCGATCCCGCACCTCGCGCGACCACCGTCGGCGCCGGCACCGACTGGCAACGTCGGCACCGCGGCGACGGCGATCCCGGCCGGGGCGCACCTCAATCCGCCGTCGAACTTTCGCAAGGTCGACGTCGCCGGCGCGCAGGTCTACGCGTCCGCGAACGGCGTCGTGATGATGCTCGCACCGCTGGTGGCCGGCACCAACGATCCGAACGCGCTCGCGAAGAAGTGGATCGAAGAGAACCCGTCGATGAACCTCATCCTCCAGCGCGTGACCCAGGCGAACGGCCACCCGATCGTGACGTTCACCGGCCAGCTGAACGGTACGACGGTCACCCAGTACGCGCAGCTCTACATCACCCCGCGGTACCGGATCGGTTACCTCCTCCAGGCGCCCGTCGCGGACACGACGGACTGGGAGCAGGTCGCGAACCTGATCGTGAAAGGTGCGACCGTCCCATGACGATCCGGCTCACCGAATACGCGCGCGGCGGTGGCTGCGCGGCGAAGCTCCGCCTCGGCCAGCTCTCGGAGGTGCTCGACACGCTGGTCAAGCGCAACGCCGGCGCCGAAACCTCCGACATCGTCGTCGATCACGCATACTCCGACGACGCCGCGGTCGTCCATCACGCCGCCGGTCGCGACCTCGTGCTCACCGCCGACGTGATCGCACCGCTCGTCGACGATCCGTTCGACTTCGGCCGGATCGCCGCGACCAACGCGATGTCCGATGTCTGGGCGATGGGCGGCGAGCCCCGGTTCGCGCTCAACCTCGTGTTCTTCTCCGACGAGCAGCTGCCGCTCGCCGTCCTCGATCAGATCCTCGCCGGTGGTGCCGCCGCGTGCGAGCTGGCCGGCGTCGCCGTCGTCGGTGGCCACTCCGTTCGCGATCCCGAAGTGAAGTTCGGCCTCTCGGTCACCGGCGAGGTCGAACCGACGAAGATCTGGTCGAATCGCACCGCGCAGCCCGGCCAGACGCTCGTCCTCACCAAGGCGCTCGGCACCGGCATCCTCGGCCAGGCGATCAAGAAGCAGGTCGCCTCCCCCGAGGCCGCCGCCGCGGCGATCACCTCGATGACGACGCTCAACCGCGCCGCCGCGCGGATCGGTCACGCCCACGGCGTCACCGCCGCGACCGACATCACCGGCTTCGGCCTCCTCAATCACCTCCGCAACATCGTGCGCGGCTCGAACGTCGCCGCCACGATCGAGCTCGCGACCATCCCGGCGCTGCCCGACGCGGTGTTGCACCTCCGCGCGAACCTGTGCCCCGCCGGCAGCAAGGCGAACCGCGCGTTCGCCGCCGCCGACACCGCCTGGGCCAACGGCACCGCGCTCGCCGCCGAGCAAGGCGACGGCGACGCCGAGCTCCTCGCCTCGCTCGCCTGCGATGCGCAGACCAGTGGTGGCTTGCTGCTCTGCGTCCCCGCCGCCCGCGCCGCCGCGTGCGTCGCCGAGCTCCGCGCGGCCGGCCTCCCCGCCGCCGCGATCGGCTCGCTCCGCGCACGCGACACCGGCGCGAACGTCACGCTCGTCTGATCACTTCTCGGGTGGCAGGAACGGATCGCGCTCGGGCGCGGCCTCCGGCTCGAGCGCGATGCCCTCGGCGTCGTCA
>Ga0307509_10006679_pt1 | contig 15390 bp, 18 predicted proteins | sample 10_EM_MG_FD_202245 | JGI IMG/M metagenome (GOLD analysis project Ga0307509, IMG submission 202245) | Populus trichocarpa ectomycorrhiza microbial communities from riparian zone in the Pacific Northwest, United States - 10_EM | ecosystem: Host-associated > Plants > Roots > Unclassified | place...
CGTGAGAGTTTCGACGCCTGATCTGCACAAGCCGGATATGCTCCATACAATATATCTAGGACTCTTCAAGCATATGATGGACTGGATTCAGGGATTTCTCAAAAAACATGCGCGACAGCAGGCCTTCAACGACGCCTGGAAAGCTTTGCGCCCTTACCCGGGATTCTTTGTCCCCAAAAAGGCCTATAGGGAGGTTACGCAGTGGCAAGGAAAAGAGATGAGGAATCTCGGGCGTTGTTTGTTGGGAGTTCTCACTGTGGCGTTGAGACAGCCTGATAGTACGCAGGTGCAACCCTTCAGACGTGCGCTCACCTGTGTCAGGTCACTGCTTGACTTCACCATGATGGCTCAATACCGAAGTCACACACCCGAGACTATATCTTATATGGAAGAATATGCGACGCAGTTCCACGAGACGAAGGACATCTTCTTGGAGTTTCGCATATCCAAACGGACGCAAGAGAAGGCTGATGAGTTGCGCAAGGAGCTGCGTCGTCAGAGAGCCCAGATGAGGGAGCGAGTGCCCCCATCCCAACGGCGCCGGATCCGTGACGACGATCGTGAAGAAGAGAACGACCAACGTATGGAATTGATACATTCCGAATCTAATTTCAACTTTGTTAAGATGCATCTAATAAGTCACTTTCGCGATCACATCTACATGTTCGGCAATATTCCCATGTATTCTACCGAGTATGGAGAGCTCGCACATAAGGAGCAAATCAAGGATGGATGGCGACGCTCAAATAAAATCGACGCAGCACGACAGATACTAAGCAGCTACGGTCGACAACATGCGATCCGCATGAGAATTTTGAACTTGGAATTCCTTCAACGTGCAGGAGCTGATTTACCAACTGAGGTAGTAGAACATTTAGAGAAGACCAGGCCCGCGCCAACCCCACCAGCCCATCGGAGGATTCTGAAGGGACGTCGTGATAATATCCACGACGTCGTTGATTTTGGCAGAGCATGCGATATATCCCCGGAGACGATTTGTCGGGAATTGATACGATATAGCCGACTGAGCCTGCCTCCCGAGCGCCGACTGCCGGAAAATCCGGCGATACTTCGAGCTTTGCCGGTGGAACTACTGACGCAACTGGAGATCCCGGTTCTTGCGTTCCAGGAGTCAGGTGTTTACGACATACACAGGGCCCGATGCACGGGTGCTCGACTCTTCCGTAACCAGACCAGTCGGAACGATTGCGTTTGGATACAGGCTGGTGGGGAGAATATGTATGGTGCGCTCAGGGGTCGTCTCCCGGCAAGGCTCATGGCTCTGTTCAAAATCCGGTCGGGCTATATGCAGCAGGATACGGTCTATCGCCTCGCCGGGGTTCAATTCATGAGCCTGGTAGACTCCGGACGACCGTCGGACGTACACGGTCTGGTAACCGTTCAGCTCAGAGACGTTACCCGAGAGCTCACAATTGTGGATATCGGGACGATCATAGGCCTGGCGCATCTGATACCGGAGACAGAGCGGCGCTGGCTTGTCAACAGTCGGATCGATTTACGCACGTTTAACGAGATCTATTAGGATCACAGAGGGGGCTTGTATAATAAAATAAACTCGGGGAGCGACGTAGCCTAGATGAGGGCTACATCGCTCCCCGACGGAGATGTAGCGTCACGATCACGACTAGACGATAAACGTGTATAATAGACAAGTATATAGTAGAGATATAGACATAGAGGAATAGAAACATCTAGAAACAAACAAATTATGCACGATAGTAGTAGTAGTAGGAGGCACACCGGCAGGAATGACTAGGGTGATATCGGCGGGCAGTTGTTATGAGCCCGCCCGAAAGCAGAAGGAAAAGGGGATACCTTGGGGAGGCGTCCGGATGCTGCGGAGATGCGATGCAGGAAAAGAGAGGTCAGGACGTGCGATAAGGGGCGGGAGAAGAGCAGGAGATGTGGGGTGGCGGCGGGATGTGGGGAAGGTCCGACGTCACGTCAGGACGCAATCGGCGTTGGGAATGGCGTCCGGACGCTGGGGACGCAGAGGACGGAACAACGACGTCGGATGCGTCCAGACGCTGGATTAACTTTTGCTGATGCATTTTCGTATACCCCTGGCTATTCACTCGCCATCCAAAATGGATACCCACCATGCCTGAGACCTGAGAGGGTGTGGGGGTGAGACTGCGGATGTCAAGGTACTGAAGCATGGAGCTCCATCAGATTGGGAAGATTGGGAGCATTTGAATACGCAATTGCGTCAAGCTTCAAATGTTCGTGAGCGGTTGAAAGCAACGGAGGACCAGAAGTGTCGGGCACAGTTCGATGACGAAAAAGGTGACGAAGACGCCAGTCCAGTTAAGAGATTGCGTTTGACATTGTCCGCAGCGTGTGGTGGATTAGAGTGTGGTCTATCTGACTGCGCATCGTATGTATGCTAAGTCTACTAAGACATATATTAGTGATTTCAATTTCTGTTCAATAGATTTCATAGAGTAGTACTTAACAGTTTTGGCATAGCATTAAGATCTTGCTCGAATGAGTTCTTTGATCTGGGTTCGCACATGGCGTAATATGATCCCTTGTGGTGTAGTGTACAGGTTCAGGCCGGGAGCCAGGGTCTTGGCTGACTCTAACACCAAGAGACGTCACTGTACGCGCTGTCTCTTGGCCCATGCATACTTGTGACGCTTAAAATACTATCGCAGGAGGTGCTGCAAATCACCTGTGACAATCAAGACTCGGTACTTTTCATGATCTTTAGACAACCTAAGATCTATATCTTTATCCGCCGTCATTGGCAAAGCGCCTTTGTTTTCTATCCCACAATACAGTATCCAAGTGATACAGATCCAGATCTCCATCGCGACGTTGCAGTACACCCTAAGTCGCATTTCCAACTTGTATGTCCCCTAGGGCTCACCGCCGGTGAAATGTTCAATGTCGGTGAAATCTCTATAAAGACCCCTCTGACCCCTACCTCGCTCATCGTTCTTGTCCACTCCACCTCCTGCGATTGAAATCTCAACACCATGGGAAATCATCGTGAGAGTGGCCTCTGCCTCTAATCTCCCCTAATGGCTTTTGCCTAGGAGTATTACGCACCCGTCTCTCCCTTCCCTCTCTGTGGGGCCTCTGGCCTCCCCTCCCACGGGGTTCTCGATTCTGTCTTCGTTTAAGCACGTTTGCGTTGATGTTTCTCCCCCTTACCCCGCACTTCGCGACGCGCCTCGCTTAGCGATTTGCACGGTCGGCAAGCCTCCCTCCATCGTCAATTCACGGTCGGTAGTTTCGGGCTATCGGTGAAGTAGTTGCCCTTGTGGCCCTGCTCTCTGGTATCGCACTCTGTCCTGAGTTGCTCGGTCGGTACGATTGGCGTCCAAGAAATCGTGACCTCGTCTCCGTCCTCCGTGTTCATACTTCTTGATCCTCGGCAAGCCTTCCTTCTCCCGCTTCCCACGTGTTAGATCCGCTTGCACCGTACTGCTACACCTAGCTGGCAGCTCACTGCCCCCTCCCGTACTCTTCCTCCTCCTTAGGTCTCGCCCTCGTCCGCAATCCCTTCCGGTAGTGACGCTCTCTCTCCTATAACAAGGGACCACGTGAAAGAGGCGGTAATTTTGTCCGGTCGGCTCTTGGTCTATCCGTTGTGGCTGGCATCCCCTCTGCTTAGCGGTTCACCTCACTGGGTAGCTCCCCTAGCCTTCTTCACCCGGTACGCGATTTACTCTACAGTCGCAACTCGTGATGATTATGGTATTCCTTGGTATAGCACTACCTCCCTGGATGTTCCTTAAATCTGTCGCGTGCCAATTACTGGGCAGCCTCCCCGTATCACGTCTTGCCCCTTAGCCGATAGGTTTGGGGAATTCCCTTAGGCACTCCGGCAATAGTAGTTTTATCCTTCCGCTCCGTCGGCCGCGGGCCGTAAGATTCTTTTGTTTAGTTTTGGGGAGCGTGTTGAAGGGTTTTCTTGCACCTGTACATCTTTATGTTGGTTTTCTTCGTGTTTGGCTTTCCTATACCTTCCTCCGCAATGGTTTAGGCTGGTGGCTAGTGTGCGGTTCGGCCCATACCATAGGGTCTTGGGGGTACGGTTTTTGGTCTTCATGTTTGATTGCTTTCCTACGGGTGGGTGGTATTTGTTTGTCCCCTGACAAGGTGAAGCAGGTCGTTGAATTGTTTTATGGTGTTGTTTTCTTCATAGCTAGCGCTCGATATGGTTTCTTGTACCTTAACAACAAATACATGATATAAAAAAAAAAGGAAAAAAAGAAAAAGAAAAAGAAAAGACTGCTCCCTCGCTCTTACCTCCCCACCTATGAGACATCCAGCTTTGTTTTGACCCTGCATCCCCATGTCCGGCGTCTTGAGATATACGAACATCAAACACCGGCGTCCAAGTAAGTATCAATTGACCCCACCTCTTTTTGGCCCTGGATATCAGATTCAAGGATCGCTGACGGACCAATGGCGCCTCCGGGAATAGCCCGATGTCAGTTGCGGAAGGGCAAGTATGCAAAACACCTCTCCTAATAGTATATTAGTAACAAATGTTAATACCTCTCTGGCCCTTAGACGTCCCGCCGTGCTGCCACAGTAACAAGAAATTCAGAGCGGTATATGATCAAGGACTTTGACATGTGCGGCCGCCGGTCGCCCAATAGAAGACCGAGCGTAAGCAAGCATTACATGCTCTTTATAAGGAATCATAGGATATTGAACCTACAAACCTGCTTTAATGAACAGAGAACCGGAGCCTGAGGAGCGTGCACACTTCCAACCGGGCGTGGGAGATTCAGTGTATATACAGCCAAACCAAACTTCCTAGCAATAAGATTCTGGCATGCTGACAATCCTCAAACTAGGACCATATATGGCGACATTGTGTATGCGGAATCGTGGTGTAGATTCCAACATCCGGGTGGCCCATGCTCTGTCTATGCAATAGGGCGTGAGCAAATAAAGGCCTATATCGTAGCTCGCACCCTGGACCCTGGTCGCCTACCAGAATGGCAAGTGGATTCAATTATATCGGTCGCTCGTGGCCTTTCGCCAGTCAAGAAGCATATTGAGTTCATCAAACACCATGGCCCTGCCGCCGACGTTTGGGAACTCATCTGGTATCTGAAGATCCTAGTCAAAGATTCAGCCAAGAAATTGCACACATCCAATGAGCGTCAGAGGGCTGTGCGGGATGGTCATCGCGACGTTGCAGAACCTTCGACTAAGTGTTATCGATCTTTATTCCCCTAGTCCTGCACTAACAAGTGGTCCTACTGGCTCATTCCGATTGGGATTCCCCGTATTCCCTGCAGGCTATGAGAATCCATATCGTTCGTAGAACGCGAGCGCTAGCTGCCCAGCATCCATTCCTGGGCCATCCCTGGTGTGTAAGATACTGGGATCGGGAATCGCCAAGGGTCTCGTGACAGCACTGAGCATCGCGGATCTGCTCCGTTTGGTAAGAGTGTAAGACGTCCAAGAGAAAATCAAATGCCCCCCGTATCTGATCTGATCGGCGTCACAGGTGAGGGCGCTATCGGACTATATCAGGACCTCGAAGAACCTGTCCCACTATGCCAGGTCATATTCCTGCACAGAGATGACGACATTCGTGTGTGGTTCCTAGCAAACAATGGCCACGATGCCCTGGACCTCATGGTTGTTGAGTCAAGTCCGGAAGATGGAGCGGACCCCGTTGAGACCCACGAGCCTCCGAATGGGAGGCACCCCTTTTTTGACCCCGAGGTCTGGGATGACGCGGCAGGGGCCGAATATGCGACGCGGGAGATGCAGGAGGAGGAGTGGATTGACGAGGATGAATGGCTCAGTCTGAGCCGCAGGGAGCAACGGGGGCATCTTCCGGTGCTGGCGTTATTATTGTGGACGACGGCGACATAATTATTGAAACAGAATCTGCACACAGGTCAAGACAGGATAGATAATTGCCAATGTAGGACCAGTGACCGGGAGTCCCGTGCCCCTCAAGACACCGTAGGAACATTTCATCGCAAATGGAGAAGCCGGCGAGATCTAATCAATTTGCGCGGGTGTCAGGGGTGCAAGCCTCTGGTACATCTGGGCCTTCCGAGTCCGAGATGCTCCAAACACTCTGGGAATTTGCGCAGGTGAACTCCTGGGCAACCAAATTCATGGCAAATCCCAGGCTCGTAGCTCTGAGAGCTCAAGGGCAGAATGGCACTGAGAACATACCACCTGCCAGACCTATTAATGGCGACGAACACCCCGTCTCACCTCCGGCTGCTCCGGTCGCCAACCTCAATGTCTCGCCTCCTGAGAGATCAATTCCTGATCCATCCCCCTCTCAACTGCGGCCATTCACCACCAATGTGACCACGACTCAGCCACCAGCATCCGTGACTTCCCAGGCACCCGGATCTTCAACTCTGAATCCTGAGCACGCCCAAGAAAACCCCCCATCCACCCCCGCAAGACCCAGTTCTTGAAGACGTCCCCCCTGTTGAAAATAATTTGAGATTTCCTAGATTCGACTTTAATTGTTTTTTCATTTTTACCCCAAATACCCAAATACCTTCCTGTATACTAGATCTAGTTTCCTTTTTGGAGTCCTGCATTTTCTAATTGAGAATCATAGCTAGTATGTGTTATGACTCAAGTAATGATACCATTGCGCGCACTTGCTTCAGCTTCTCTCATGCTTACATCCCCTTATGCTAACGTGTGATACCTGTTTCCGGATTGGGCATGCCTTGCATTCTCTGTTCATGAGTAGGGTGGCATTCGCCAATTGAACTAGGGGATGCATGATGTGAAAACTCAAATGGTCTTGATTCACTGGATGATTCAATATGTGGAGATGAGGTTCGATATATCTAATCCGCTTAGAGCGTGGCGGGTGTCTTGCTAGAATTAGTGTCACTAATCGATACTCCTTGTGGCTAGTTTTGGCTTAGGCTCCAGGGACCTTAGCGAAGCCTCCTACATTAGCGACACCTTGTATTCGGTCGAACCTTTTCATACCAAAGTCCAGACGAACATCATACCTGAGCTCGTCCAGAGTTCGAATATAATGTTGAACCAGTAGAAAACCCCTTTTTGCAGTTGAATAGATTCTTTCAATACCGAGTGATAGGACGTGATCCCCCCCCCCTACATGACATAGCGTATAAGACCTGACGTGTTCCATTGAACAACAATAAACCCCTGGTTTTCACAACATGCAGGATACATTACAATTTTCTACATCCCAATTCCTATCCTCTCCAAACAAACCTTCGTCAATCGTCCAGTATTACACCATGTCTCGAGAACATCAACGCAATTCACGCAGCCAGCCGCCTCTACAAGTAGGCAATATGTAGGGGCATAGACCCAACGCCGTACCGGCGGATAGGGGATCCGGATCAGAAGCATGGCGGACGGAATCGCGCAGCTCTCATAGTACACGAACACTGGCAGCCGAATCAGGTAGCTTGCACAGTACAAAGTCGTCAGATCGGAGTTCTTCCCTATCACAAATCACAAGACCTATTCTATCACAACCTACATGAGCAAAAAAAGCCATTTTCTCCCGATGGACAGAGCCCGCTTCCGGACGAATAGCCTCCGCTCTTTGCGTCCGGTCCTCCCGGATCTCCTCTGCCTTCTTTGCCTTTCATTTCTTGCGTCTGGTGCACCTGGACGCTCTACTTTCCCTCCACAGCGTCCGACACTCTTGTTGCTGCCCCACCACCTCCTCATGCCTCCCCCTTGTATCCGCCCCCTTATCCTCGCGTCTACTGGCCTCCTGCCTACTCGTTGCGGTTGGCCGCATCCGGCGACCATCTCTGCTACCCTCACACCTCTGGCGACCTAGATCTGTCCGCTTCCATCCGCCTTCGTCCGCGGCTATCCTACGTCGCTTTTTTCTTGGTCTGCACCCTACTGTCACTTCCATAATTACCTTACTGTTGACAAGATGGGCGGCGCGCCCACCATGCAGACACCCTGCTTTGGTTGGCTTCCCTTCCCACAGGAGAGCATAGTTTCGTATTAATCATCCGTAGAACTCAGGTGGCCAAGTTGAAGCCGGACACTTGCTACAGGAATCCCTCCCTTAAGTCGCAGGCTTCAACTTGGCCGCCTATTCAATTCAATGTATTTAAAAGATTCCCTTAAACGCCTACAGATTATGTAGTACTTTTGCGGCCGAGTGGAAGCCCGACACTCAATATGGGCACTGCCACCATAAGTGTATGCCTTCAACTTGGCTGTATATTCATACGGAACAATTCATCCGATTTAAAACATTCCGTTCAATACCCGCGAATCATCTATGACTCCCGCGGCCGAGTTGAAGCCGGACACTCAATCTGAGAACTGCCACCTTAAGTGTCCAGCTTCAACCCGGCCGAATATGCATGTGGAACAATTCAACCTATGTAAAATATTGCCTTAAACGCCCGCGGATCGTGTAGTACTCTCCCGGCTGAGTTGAAGCCGGACACTGAATATGGGCACTGCCACCTTAAGCATATGCCTTCAACTTGGCTGTATATTCATGCAGAACAATTCAACCTATTTAAAACATTCTCTTAAATGCCTGCGGATCGTATAGTAGTCCCCCGGCCAAGTTGAAGCCGGACACTCAATATGCGCACTGCCACTTTAAGTGCCTTGTTTCAACTCAGCCGAATAAATACTGTACATAATTGCATAGAATAATTTAATATATTTCATTAAACGTCCTCAGCTCAATCCTGTGAGTCACTATCCATTACTTCTCACCGCTAGGAATTACCTGCGCCTGTCCAATCACTGCCCCTATACTGACTATTCGCATGTCTCGACCATGGATCAGGTTGCCGACTCGAATATGTCCACTCAGAATGTGAAATCTGCCACCATTGATCGGATCGAGTATGCGAACTAATGCCAGGTGATGGACAGCTGCGGCCTCACTTAGAATATTTCTTATTTGGAAAAGGGCTAGCAACCGAGCCACCACGCGTCCCTGTAAATCTCCATAGTTCGCTTCCCCACCAGTCTGGACCCACACCCAATCGTTTCTAGAGCCACTGTTGCAGAATGCCTTTGTTCCAGTGCAGCAGGCCCGGTGGATCTGGAACCTGTCAGTTTCCTGAAAGTCGGGGACTGGGATTTCAAGCTGAGCAAATCCTTCTACAGGAAGTAACCCGAGTTCGCCGGGGTCCGCAGGCAACCACCGGTCATCTGCAGCACTCTGCCTGATAAAACACAGTATCTCCTCCATCATGTTGGAATAATCGATATCGAGGGCTGTGCATAATTCGGTCAGCATGCTGGTGTTCTTCATCCGGCCTTTAAGCACCCAGCGAGGTGTGCTGCGACTTGGAACCCTCCGCATTTCCATCCCTCATCCTCTACTACGATCACACCTTCAACTTTGGAAAGTGCTTCTATTGTCTGCAACCTTATTCCTAGGGCGTGCTGGCGGCCATAGTGGGACAAGATCTGTCGCGCGGCTTCATTCTTGTTTAACCTGCGGTAGCAATCTTTAATCTGATCCTTATGTTCTAGTTCACCAATCTCGGTTGAATACATTGATATGGATCCAAAACGCCGTACGTGGGAGGCCAAGTGAGTCAGGTAGTGCATCTTGATGAAGTTGAAGTGGTTCTCACACCGTATCAAATCTGCCCGCCGATCAGACCTTTCAACCCTCTCTGGATCAGCCAGCCGACGGCGATTAGCGACGGTTGTATGGCAGACTTCTTTAGCATGCTGATCTGCCATTAGTTCTGTTAGCTCCCGATCCTGGCGATTTGCTTCAGCACGGGTAACCTTCGAGGTACGGAACTCAAGAAAAATGTCCTTTGTACGGTGGAATGTCTGCAGGTAGCTTTCCATGTAGGAAAGTGTGTCTGGTGTATGACTGCGATATTGAGCCATGAGAGTGAAGTCCACCAGCACGCTAACACACTTCATAGCGCTCTTGAAATCCTGATACTGAGAACTATCCGGATTTCGCAATATGGACGCTGATACGGCTGAAATACAACGGCCGAGATTGCGCATCTCCTTTCCTTGCCTATTGTGTAATTTCGCGATAGGCCTTTTTCGGTACGCTGAATCCGGTGTAAGGCGGAATTTCTTTCCCCGCATTGTCGAACCCCTGCTGCTGTTTATGCTTTTTCATGAAACCTTCCACCCATTCCATCATATGTTTGAATAAGCCAAGGTAGATGTTGTGCAAGAGGTCCGGCTTGTGTAGGTCTGCGGGGCTTACTCGGCCGAGTCCGGTGAATACATTGTTACCTATTTTCACGCCCAACCGCTAAAAGTATTCTGCAATGCCGGCCGCTTATGCCAGCTCATGCCTCAAGGCTTTCTCTCTATATAGCATGTAGTCGCGGGTCTCATACATCCGCCGCGGATCCCCACCGAGCTCCTCGCACGGAACCTCACACTTTGAGCATCACTTGCTACCTATTCCTTGCAAGGCTAAATGCTGAGCATGATCCACGATCCAGGCCGACAAAATGGGAAAACGAAGGCGTGTTTTGCTGTCTGCACAATCCATTACCGTTCCTCCTCAGGCAACCTGCTGTAATGATGCCAGGACAAGATCGAAGACAGCCGGCAGGACATCCGCGTTGGTCTGCTGCTAGGCTTCGTTGGCACGGGCTGATTCCCCTGTGAACTATGGTGGGACTGGAAGCAATGCCAGAAGCAGGATTGGCATCTTGGCAGGGTTGCTTCTTGTCCTCCAAAGGATATTGCCGATCATCATGTATACCGGCCAGGCTTTCTTTTCTCCAGAGAAATAGGTAAGGTGCGTCTGGTCAGACAATCCGATAATGGGCACCAGTATGGACCCAGCGGGCAAAGCCTTCAACCAAGGAACGGAATGGGCTGTTTGCACTGGAAACACAACTCCAAGAACTTGTCAGGACGTATCTCATATCTGCATATCCCACCACCAGTCCGCCGTATGCATCTCTGAATATAATCACTCCCCACTTGAATCATATTCTCGAATAGGTGCGTAAACCATATCTGAGCTATACCGGACCTGACAGATCAGGTAGAGGACACAGTCAATAATATTTCGATAATAGAAAGTTGTTGCATGTCGACCATCATCAATACTGGCTTCCACCCACACCAAGTATTAACGAAATGCGTCCAGTATGTCGAGGTCTTGTCGCAAGGTATAGGCGGACCCGAATGATGTGCTATCCGTACCGCGTAAACCTTCCGCCAAGTACACGTCGATCTCCGACTTGGCTACCTTGCTCCGGACAAACCAGCTCGCCAAATTAAAGTTGTTTTCAGATGAGAAAGGGCTTCAAGGGACATCGGTCATGGCCTTGTTGAGCACTGTATAGCCAGCAACTTCAGTGAGTGGTCTGCCGGCACCGGGAATAGGTTCTTGACGCTAAGGGCTCACGCGGACCGGTGGGTGGGAAACCTCTTCCGTGTCTGAATCGTTCTGCATATCATCTATCTCACCACTTGCTGTATGGAAATCTGGGATCTCGAGCCTGCAATCAGATTCGTAGTCTGAGTCGGTCAAGTTTTCAAGTTCATCACGAACAAAAGTAGATCCCATGGAAGCCGCGTCCGCAATCGCGCTGAGAGAAAGAACGATATCAAGATGCATTGTCTGAAGGTGTTTTCGTATGCTGTGGCTTGTTGCTAACGTCGCCTGCAATAAGGACACTTTGTTGTCTTTGAGGTCATCGGGTGTGGTGTTCCTCATTCAAGTAGTCTGGCGGATGCGTAAGCGGATGGGGTGAGCGGCTGCAGCGGATTCAGTCTTTCACAGTGAAGGGTAGGTTTCTTTCAAGGGGTAAATTGGGAAAATTTCAAGTTTGTTTACTCGGATGATGAACGGGTCTAGACATTCAAGCTGCCAACCGTTATTCATGGTTAACCTTGTGAAACCTGTTCTTTGTTGAGAGTATGGGAGGGCCTTGGCTCATGTGTCGCGGCTCCCATGCGGCTCCATTGCGGCTTAAAACCTTATCTGAAACCTATCGTCATTGTAGGTGGGTCACGTGACTTTTCAAGATATTCAAGTTTGTACCGGGTACAATCCTGCAAACCCCACTAAAACCGTTCTTGTGCGGCCTATATAAGCTCTCTCTTCCCCCCCTTCCATCTTCTCTCCATAATCCTTTCCCCAATCACCATCACATCCTTGATCCGCCAGCCCATTCTAACAGGACCCACAAAGCTCAGCACAACCTCTCACTTGTTCACAGTATCACCAGTGTATGCTCAGCTCATTTCAGATTACCTATCTACATTTCCCTAGCCAATAACCTTCTCAGAGCCATTACCATCCGTAGAACTCCCTTTACCGTCCGCCAGGTCTGCTATATTATTTTCTGATCTTCCACAATCCTTCATCCTCAAAAGTATCAGCATCGACTAGCGGCCAACCTCCATCCGCTGAGGGACCATTTAAACCCCCCCAAAAAGCAGCCTCTTTCTGATCCATCAACAACCACCCACCCTGATCACTATTACAAGGGCAGCCTCAAAGGTTGGTCTCAGTTTCTAAAAATCGGCGTCCTTTAAAAACGACGGCAATGTTACCTGGTGTAAGTATGTTTGCGGCTTCCCCACCCACGAACCTATAGTCCGGAGTATAAAGCCTGGCGAAATGCTATGAAACGTAAGATGGAGCAAGACAGGATACCAGGGTGGACACAGATTACTGCCGGACAATGGGCGGCCATCCAGGCACATGCTCTTACCCTACGGCCTGTTAGCCAGAGGTCGGGACACATGCAGGCTAATAATGACGTGACAAACGTTTTACGGAATGCCTGGACCTTTTGCTGAAGGACATAGCAAAAAAACATCCGGGTATCTTAAGAGACATGTTGAGAGGCCCCGTTGCCGCTGTTCCGGTTGCGGACCCTACCCCTGCCCGAAATGATCGTAAGTAATCCCCAACGGTCGGCAATAAAGATGAACCATATATGCTAATACAGCTCCTGCAGGTCTCGCCGGTCCGCGCTCTGTCCGTCTCTGGATAGATGAGCCATCTGTAGTCCGCCCAAGCAGCCCACTTACTGTAGGGATGGACAAGATCCAGTGGTAAAGTCGTGGACATTTTTACTGGATGGAGCTAAACGAGCCCACCTTTCCGAACCTGCTAGCGGGGATAGACAAAACCATGGCACCGGGTGTCGGATTTCGTATGCTTATTGGTACGACGAGACAGGGTACACGTCTGCTGCACGACGATCAAGAGGAGCCGCTAACGCTTGCTGAAATCATCCGAATCACAAATAGCCGACTTGTCCACATATGATGGTCTTTGAATCCGCCAAGCGAACCAATGGATCTGCTCTTCTGTTGCTATCGAAGGAATGATACAGAGGATAGCACTCCTCCTCCTGGTGAGATCAGGTTTGCTCAACGCGATAACCGGGGCCCCCCTCCAGACGCCTCGGATGACGTGTCCGCCGGTAGCGATGATGGACAGAGCTCAGATGGCCACCAGCCAGAGTCATTCGCTACAGCCGCAAAGCGAACCACCTCAACCAGCACCACCAGGAGCGGTCATTCCATAAAAAAGACTGGGCAAACACCCCGCATCAATTGGACGGACGATGGCGAATCAGAGCCAGAGTCTTCTGATACGCCAGCTTCTGTCCCTTGTGCTAACTTGGGCACTGGTGTTTTGAGGTCTAGTAGACAAGGAGAACGGGAGAGTGGCCTAAAGAAAGCATCCTGGACACCAGCCAATAACAGTGGGAAACGCAACCTTGCGGTCATTGTAACAATCCTATTGTTAAGTATGTGTGCAACAGGCAATGATAGTTGTTTCCTAAGTAAGCAGTTTCCTTTATTCTATAATAGGGTGTATGGAAGTACTATCTCCTCAGATAGTACAGAACTGGCTAGCTTTTCTGGAGTACTAGGTCGAAGGATACTATCTTGTCAGATAGTAAGATGGGTGGATTGCTGTGCTTGATAGAACTATCACAATAGTCCCATGGTCGGGCAGCCAATCGAGACGATCCCAATAGTCTCTGGGTTCTTAGAGCTTAAGCTCTCGTAGAGAAGTAATTTTGGTAAAGATAGTAAATAATTGTATTGCAATATCTTGAGTATAGAAAAGTACTTAGATGGTTGCGTGAAGATCCTATCCCTTGTTCATTTTCTTTTTTTTTCTTTTCTTTTTTTTGTATTCATGCGTTATTTGTTTTAGGTACAAAAAGCCTTATGCAGCGCTAGCTATGAAGAGAAAAAAACCTATAAGCCCAATAACAACCACCCGCTTCACCTCATCATAGGAAACATCAAACCCCTCGAGACCATAGAAGAAACTTCCCCCGCCTAGCAAATAAGACTCACACCTCCGACACATAGGGAAACAACTCATAGAAACGTACACGAGAGAGACCCAAACCGTTCAGCAGGCCCCCTGGTAACACTAGGAAAAGAATCAAAGAATAACGAGATGAAACTACTATTGCCAATATGCTTAACCAAAAGGCCCAGCGGCTAGTCGCCGTAAGGGGCAGCCCAGTTCACGGTCGGGACTTACCGGAAGATGGCGACGCGTCGGCGTTTAGGAGAGACCAAGGAGGCAGTGCAATACCATGATCAACCGTAACCTAAACGCGGTTTGCGACCGTAGCGTAAATCGCAGGAGGGGGACAGGTGGGTGGGCGAGCGGACCCACTGGGCAGAGGGGATGCCAGCCAACGATGATGAGCAGTAGGATGCCAGCCGGTGAGTAGCAGTAGGGTGCCAGCCGGTGAGGAGCAGTAGGGTGCCAGCCGGTGGGGAGGATTAGCAGTATGGTGCCAGCTTATGGGGCAGTACGGTGCCAGCGGACAGAACCGGGGGGAGGGTAGAGGAAGGATCGCGAGCGGGCTAGCCACAACCGACAAACAGGCCATAGCAAGGGCTTTTGGGACAACGACGAGACCGGGACGAGACGGCGATTTACTAACCGAGGCTTTCACCATCAGAGGTACAAGCGCGGCAAGCGGGGGCCTACCTTGACCGAGAGTCCGACACCGTAACTCCGACCGTGCGCGTAGCGAGAAGCTTTCCGACTGGGCAAAATCCTAAGCGAGGTGCGAAGGAAGTGCTGGGTAAGGGGGAGAACCGAACTTCATGAGCGGGTGTCAATGATGAACGGGAACAAGAACCCCAAGGAGGGGAGGCATGCGTGCCTCAGGAGAGGGGGGTAGATGGCTTAACGTCAACCGCTAGGCAGTAGCCATGATGGGTGAAGAGAGGTAGGTGGGGGAAAGTGACGATGATTTCCCGTGGTGTTGAGATTTCAATCGCCGGAGGTGGAGGAGAGATGGTTCGTGTCCTATCCCTTGGTCGCTTTTCTTTTTTTTTTTTTTTTGTAATCAAATCGTTATTATGTTTAAAGGTACAAAAGACTCATGCAGCGCTAGCTATGGAGATAAAAAACCTATAAGCAAACGTCAT
>Ga0307509_10006680_pt1 | contig 15389 bp, 3 predicted proteins | sample 10_EM_MG_FD_202245 | JGI IMG/M metagenome (GOLD analysis project Ga0307509, IMG submission 202245) | Populus trichocarpa ectomycorrhiza microbial communities from riparian zone in the Pacific Northwest, United States - 10_EM | ecosystem: Host-associated > Plants > Roots > Unclassified | place...
ATTATAGTGTTCTATAGAAAAATAGAATTGAGATATTGAAATATGCTTGAGTTTTTTTGAAGTCCAAATAATGGGACGAATATTGCGATTGATGTTACAAGTTGAGAAATGATTGAGTCGATAACTTGGTATCTAAAGAATACAAAGAAAACTCTGCCGAAATTTCAGGAAAATTGTATATATAAAAAAAAACAATTGTAGCTACGAATATATATCATATATTTTGAGTTTACAATTTGAGATTGTTACAAAGAGAAACTATTGAATATATCTTATAGACTAGTCCTAACGCATGCATAGCTGTTAGACCTTACCTGGCGGATTGTGTAAATCCCGAGTTAAAAATAAATTTAACTTAAAAATAAAATGGGTTGAATTAAGATTTAGAAAAGTAAAATAAAATAAAATGGTGAGACACTTGTTAAGAGAGGAGAAAAATCAATTAGAATAATGGGAAAAAATTAAGGTCGCATTTGAAAATAACCAAAACACATTAATATAAAACACATTTCTTCTCTCTTATGGCCGACACCAGCAGAGGTAGAGGAGAGGAGAGAAAAACTTGATTTTTTTCAAAACAATTATAAGAAAAATCAATAGAAAACCAAAAGGACTAAAGGGAGTGTGAGAGAATTACTCACCACCGCACCTTAAACATCTAAACCAGAGAAAAAAGAGAAGGAAACCAAGGGGAAACACTGCACTGTGGACGGCAGCAAAAAGAAAAAGAAGAGGGACTTAATTTTTTTGACTGGTTGGGATTCAAAGACTAGATTATCATTTGCTAAGGAATTCTAAATCTAATCTAGCAATTTCATTCAAAACGAATAACAATTGAGGTGGAAACATGAATTTAATGTTAAGGTTTATGATGGAATTTTAGGGAAAATATAAATTGACTATAAATTGATCAATATGGGTTAGATTATGTTGTATTGGGTGTTAAATTAAAAAGAAATAATGAAGAAAATCATATGGCCCTTAAGACTCAATGGCCGACCAATGAAGGATTAATTGAATGAAATAGAATTGTGTTTAAGTAAGCAAAATTGTGATAAATTAGTGTGTAATTGTGTTGAGGAAAATGATTCTTAAAATAATTAAGTTATATTATAAAGTGTGCTTAAAATGCTATAATGTTGAGAAATTTAGAATTGAGGAAAATTGATGCCTTTAGAGGTGAAGGACCATTGTGTGGTGTTGACTTCTCATGTAAGAAAGAGTTGATTAAAATTTTAAAAATGAATTATGATAAGAAATTAGGTGGTAGTGCCGGCCAAAGATTAAATATTCGAATGAAAATATAATTATGATTTATGATATATGAAATGTAGTATAATTGTAAATTATGTTAATGCATATGTTTTTTCATGACGTGGTTTTAAGGATTTTAAATAAAACAAAATGGGATTGGTGAACCTTAGAAGGTTGAAATTGAAGATATTGTGTGTGTGTGTGTGTGTGTTAACTTTATCACCTAATTTTCGAAGGAGTTTGGGGTATGAAAACGATGGAATTTGAAATTAGTGTCTGCATAAAAGTTATAGATAAGAGTGTTAATTTTATAACAAAATTGATTGTGCATAATTTGGAGTTATAAATCTCTGGACATAGGTGAAAATCTGATTCCTAAAACTACTGCCGATTGAATGAAAATTGCTTTCAATATTACATTTGCTTGATGGTAAGAAATTTATTAAAGAGCTTTTTCTAATTAATGTACTCATAATCTCATTGATTTCCCTCATCTTTAAGGGATATCAAATTTATTTACTTGACGTGAAAGAATATTTATTTTACTTCGATGATCAACATATTTATAGGAATGGATGTATGGACCCTTGAACTGATTTAACGACATATCAATTTATTATTTTCATAATTATTATTTCTTGAATTTTTTATTCAAAACCCTCGTTCTTTCTCATTTCAATATATTATAGGAAGATTAAACAAAATTTCTCTTAGGTTTGACCTGGTTTTCATGATTATACTACAAATTTATTTTGTTTTTGATAGTTAAGTCAGAATTATGTTTTGATGGTTTTACTAACCGACCAATACCTGATGAAAAGAATGGGTAAAGTTGTTAAAGGTAGACCATTTAAAAAAGAGAAAAGAAAAGAGAAAAGAAAAGTTGTTCCATTGTGTTCTAAAAGTTTGTTGTTGATGAAGCTTGAAATCAAAAGAAGTTAAGTATTGGTGCTTAAAGATGATGAATTTGTGTGATTTGATGAGATATCTTGTTTAAAAATTCAATTTTTATAGAATGCTCTACTTCTTTTGGTTTTAACATTTTCTTTTCTTTTCTTTTATCTCGCCTTAACCTGAACCCCATTACAACAAAAAACTAAGACCTTTTAATTAATGTATTACTTGTAATATTTTAGTAATGGAGATGAGATTGAAGAGCAAGCTTATAGTAAAACATATTTATTGATTGAATTAGAGAGATTTAAACACATAAGCCTTAAACACGTGAGTGTTGAAGTGTATATCAACAATGAGAGGACCTATCACTTAGGCATGACATAGATTTCATTTAAATCTCATTGATTAATTGAGTTTTAAAGTTCGCATGTAAATAAATTCATGAAAATTTATGTTTTTTTATCCTTATTGATTGTATTCTTGTTTATAATGCATGTACTCATGGACATTGATAGGAGATTAAGAAATTAGTCATAGTTATTTTATTTCTTTAGTTATTTATACTTTGGACTTCCTTAAGTTTGATTTGATCTCTCCTTTCTTGAGGACGAGCAAGAGCTAAGTGTAGGAGTATATAATACAACTATATTATTCGATAATTTTACCTATATTTACCTAGTATTTTTTTCATGTTTTATATATAAAATGCCTTGATAATATTTATTTTATTTTTTGAAGACACTTTTGGATGTGAGATTCGAAAGAGAGTAAATTGGAGATAAAATTCAGACCATGTTCCAACCCGTGTCGAATATTAGCAAATTTGTTGAAATGAAGTGATTCCAGTGGCATTAGAAAGCTAACATCCATACCTTTCTATACATATATGGCAAGAAAAATAAAAAAATAAAGGGCATGGAAATTGCAGCCTTCAAACACAAATCTCGCATTCTGTCAATTTTGACATTCAGTCATTCCGAATTGAATATCTTGTGTTATAGAAGTCCATTTGAAGCAAACTCAATTTTTTTGGATTTCTAACTCAAAGACCTATCAACCTACCAAATGTCAGAAGAAACAAAGCTCATATGAGAGAGATATGATTTTTCTAAGATAACCTATAAATTCTACCAGCAGACAGGTTTTGTGAAGAAATAAGTCCAACTTACTTAAATGTAGATTGTCTACTTTGGAAAAGACTTTTTTTTTTTTTTTGAAAGATACAAATGGATTGGAGGGTTGTGGGGATTAGGGTTTCCTATGAAATAAAAAGAAAGAAAGAGAGAAAGAGAGGAGGTGAGCATAAAGAAGAAGAAAACTCCACCCTTTTCTCCTATACCTAAAATTATGTTCTCATTTGTTCTCTTCATTAGTTTTTCGATAGACATGCAAGACTGAGTTATTTTTCTTGGTTGAAAAGATACAAAAACCTTCAAATTTAAAAAATTGTGAGATCTATTCTATATTTTCTTTTCAGTTTATATCATGAATATGAATGTTTTCTAATGCTTATTTACTATGATTGTTTAGTTTGATTGTTAGAGCGAACTCTAAATTATTATTCTAAACCAATCTAATGCTAAGTTTGTTATCAAAATCGGAGTTGTGATATTTAAACTTGTGAAGTGACTAAGTTTAATAATTATGGCGGATCTATGTTGTTAATCTTGGGAAAAATATTCAACTAAATCGAACATAGATTGCAGATAATTATGTTGTCTAGGTTTATCAACCTATCTAGTTCTTAAGGCTGCCATTGAATTAAATTACTAGTGCAGACACTATGGTTATTTAATGATTAGAGTTAGTTATACTACAGATTGGTTAACTGACTAATGTTAAGAAAAGATAGATATTTAGAATATAAATTGACGTATCATTTTAATGATCAATTTTGATTTCCATAGGTGAATGTTTACTTGAAATCTAGGTTTTTTTTCTTAATAAGTTTTGGATTTATTTAATTTAGCTCGATTATTTTATTCTGTTTACTAGCATAGCCTAGATAACCTCAAAACCCCTCAACTTTGAATCATCTAGCATAAAGACCTGAACTAGATCTTCCTTGTGGGATCGACCCCATGCTTGCTCTATACTATTTTATTTGTTTAAGCTAGGATAATTAATTTGTGTGACCGCGACATCGCAACACTCACTTAAGCTCAGCCAAGCGCTGAACCCAAGCATATAGAGATAGTTTCTCTCTGATCAAGTCAAAGATATTTTTCCTCTGATCAAGTTAGAGATATTTTCTCTTTGAACAGTCAGAGATATTTTTTTCTATTTGACAAATGAGATGATGGCTTTAGAGACTAATTGGAATACTTAGAAAAGGGGTTCTCAATCTCTCTTCTCCATGACATATTTATTTTTAATGTATATCTCTAAAATATCATGGTATTTTCTCTCAAAAAAATACTTACTTAAGCATTAGAGAGTCCTCAAGCTCACAAAAAAGACATTTTGCAAGTATCAAGCACCAACCAGCAACCACTTTGGCAAAGGTTATAAGGAATTTACAAAGGTCTTTCAAAGGGTCAAACCCTTAACATTACGATTAAGGGACCTAGTATTGAGAAGTCTGAGATCAACAAGAAAGAACCTTAAAAGGTTGGGTTAGAAAGGCTCGTTCAAAATCATGAATATGTTTTCTTTTATTAAAGAATCATGAAGATGTTAGGCCACTCTTATCGAAGGGATGAAGTTGTCAAAGCTCTCAAACTCTCAAGACTTAAGGAAGTATTATGTAATAAATTTGGGGGTTGATTTTGACCAGAGATTAAAGAGTGGCTAAAAAAACTAAAGTGAATAGTACATAAAATGTTTAGAAAAAGGAGGTGATATGGACGGTGGATGTTCACTAGTCCATGAAAGTTCAACACATGGCATAACAACTTTTGAAGTTTAAAGCCATGATTAAGTTTTCAGTCAAAATAGATTAGATCTATTCAAATTTAAATTCAAATCTATTTAAAATTCTAATTCTTTAGAATTTAAATATATTTAAAATTATAATCCTTTAGTTATTATTATAAATTGAATAAGGTAGTGGTATTTGGATTAATTCAGAAAAGTCTTTGATTAAGTTGATTTAGTTCTTGGAGGCTTAGGCTATCTCGAACCTATCTAGAAACTTTTATTTTATAGAAAATTACTCTGCCCATCATGTAGTTTGATCTTTATTTTACTTCGCAACTATTTGAAAATTACATTTTGCATCCCTAAGTTTGAAGGTGGGTAACACTTTACATCCACAAGAGTAAGCTCAAAAAGAAAAGTCAACAAAATTACATGACTACCTTTATATTTCAAATAAATAACTAGCGAGCCTTTGAAGCCTAAAAATAATAAAAATAAAAGACTGGCATGCTTTACCAAGCAAAACATCCAAAAACCTCCCCATCATCAACCCCAACATACCCTCCCTCATTTTTACCATAATTCCATCAAATAAACCTGTCACAATTCCACAAGCCACGCAAATAATTTTTAGTATAACTCATTACCAACATTTCCTTTCTCCTTTACACCATAATTCCATCAAATAAACCTGTTAAAATTCCACAATCTACACAACCAACCAATTATCACTATGACTCATCAACAACATTTCATTTTCCTTTTTCATCATAATTCAAAATAAACATTAATTAGATGTATCATTCATCCATAAAGTAGTTCTTTAAGGCTATATGGATGAAGGGTATATAGTTTATGGCCACCTTACTAGTAACCAAAATAATCATCCACTAGTTTACTTAACACACCAAACAGATTTCATTTTGCTGAAGTCCTCATACCACTTGGCAAATTTAGAATAGGTTAAGAAAAAATAATTTACAAAAGCAAGCCAATGCATTAGAGTCATTTATTACAAAATGTTGAAATCCTATAAATCATATTGTTTTGCGACTAAATTTTTCGTCATAGAACTAATTATATCAAAGCAAATATTTGGGAGAAATGGATGGGGAAACAATAAGCTATCCAAGCAACATGTGAACTTCACCACCTGCAACTATATAACTAGGAAATGTGAATACCCTTAATAGTGTTATCTTACAAATGTCTGGTAGAGTAACATGTGTGCCTGACTGATTGACAAAAAAATTAAAACTACAAAGTTCATATATCTTGAGACATTTAAACTGATAAAGTGAAAATTATAATGAAGCACAAAAGGCATGACTCCCCACTTCATGATGAGCAAAATCTTAAAATTTAATTCTTTATAGCCAAAGCAAGCTTCAAATTGTCATGTTTATCTTATCCTAGATGTATCCATTCATAGAGCCTCATGAGCCTTCCTGTAATACCTGTTTATGAAGGATGCATGCAAAGAAGAATTACTAAAATCATAAGGAAAACAGATAATCCATTTTTTTGGAAAAAGAAAACACAAGGTCTGTCTGTACTATTGATACGAACTCAGAGGGTAAGAACCCTAGAACCCATGATCAAGATTGAACAAAACCCAAGAACGCTAAAATCAAATTGAAAAGAACTCAATCCAATCATTATCTAAACCAAGGAACCGTAGTTATTGGATGAAAACACCAACTCGTTGATTACAAAAAATCAAGAACTAGAATTATAAGGATGAATATCACAAATAAGTAATCTTTGATAAGTTATAAAGAGTTAAATAAAGAACCAAGAGTATCAGCAACCTTGCACACATAATATTATTTATAAAATTCAAAATACAAAAAAAAAAACTATAAATACAAGCTATATAACCCTATATAATAAGTAAAAACTTACTAAGTAAGGCTAGAAAAAAAAAGAGTTCTAAATAAAATATGAAAAATAATCCTAAATCATATAGAAAAATATTGTAAATTTAAAATAGTAACTTCTAGGCTTTATCCTAAGGCCTTTTCGATGTCTAATCACTATGAAGTTTAACCCTATATAAAACAAGGCCTATAGAATATTTTTACAAAATTATAGATGATCAAATGGTTGAATCAAAAGTTATGCTCATTAATATAAAATTGTATATTAGGAAAATATGCCTAATCAAACAAGTTGAATCCATAAGTCTTGTAGAAAATAAAGCGCAAATATCTTGAATTAGCCTATTGAATGCATTTTAAATCTTTTTATATCTTGACCTTATAATAGGTACAATTAGCACATGTAATGTATCATGTGATGTTGCTTAATAATTCTCATTATTTTACCCTTCGGGTTCATATCAATTATCATTATTAACCCTAGAAAATCCATTAATACTAGGAAATTGAGTGAATGAAAGGAAAATTTAAGATGTCCCTTGGAGAAGTTGGAACACCATATTAACAAAATTATGGGACACAATGGGGTATAAAAGAAACCTTAATAATACAATCCAAATTTGAAACCCATGTATAACTAATTTCTTATTCTCTATCAGCATGTTTAGAACCAAATCACATGTGAAATAAAATTCAATTCTACTTGTGATTTTAGTTCAATTGATATAACCTGTTATAATTTTTATATTTGGAATAAAATATTAAATCATACAATTATATTCAATTATATTATTTGGACTTCATGTGGAATTGAATTAAATTAGCAATCTTGATTATTTTGCTCTTAATTCAGAATTGCATGATACACTTTCAGAAGCATAGCTTTTCTAGATATCCAAAAATTATTTCAATAAGATTAGAATGAAATATTTCAATAAGATTAGAATGATCTATTATCCATTCAATTACTTCAGAAAAAATTGATCCCTAAATCTTATTTTAGCATTGCTGCCGTTGAAAAAAATAAGGTTAAGTATTTTTCTTGAATTTAGGTTTCAAAGAAAAGTATACACTAAAATGATGTATTTTAAGCTGGATGTGTATCCAAACAAAACTAATTCACAATGCCTCTATATTTGAACACATTAAAGTATAACAGCGCAATCTCTGTCGAAGATTCAATCACTATCACCCCAGCTTCACAAAATGGTTACAACAGACTGTGTTCTTGTCCACCATCTCAACCGCTTTGACTGGGTCCATCATATATTACCCTTTTATCAGATTCACCTCTTTCAACTCAACTTTAAAGTACCTTGCAAATTTCTCCCAGTAAACCTACGCAATGAAATACAGGGAACATTTAGCATTGTTGCTCCAAGTGACCAAATCATTATGTAGATGTATATAATGTCAGTAAATTCAAGCTACAATACTTGGATAATAATAATAATAATAATAATAATAATAATAAAGTTTGCTTATATTTTGGTTTAATCTAGGCCCTGACCAACACCTATTCTTCTGTGTGATCTTGCAGAGCAGGAACATTTTCTACTTTATGATTTCTTTGTTTTCAATCCATTACCGCTACAAATTACATAATTCTTACAAAATTAGCAAGCATATACGAAGAAAAACATCAATTCTTACTCTATCATTATATATTGGATAATAGTAAAGAGAAGTTGTAGGGTTTTTAAGAGAAAAGAAATAAGGATATTTTTTATTTGGAATTACAGTAGCAAATCTAAGAGTTTCCCTTTGATTTGTTTTTGCTTATTTTTCATGTCTTGAATTCTATTTAAAATTCAAATTAATAATCTCAAAAGAATTCCAAACACAAGAATTAATTTAAATAGCCTATAAAAATTGTAGCATTCAAAGACAAATGACCTTGGTCCATATAATTTTCCCATCATAAAATGCATATTCAATATGGAACTGCTTTAAATAATAGAAACCTGATAATTTAGGTATTTTTGTATACACCAGAGAGATAATAACAAGCAATAATACAAAACTCATAGAGATATGACAAACCTGTATACATCACTTAAGGATGATAAGCATGCTTTGATCATAAAATGAAACGAGGCACACAAGATTTGAAAGAGGCTTATATTTGAAGTTTGAAATCCAAAATATGATAATTAAACATATATACAAGGAAATAATATATTTGAAATAGGCTATAACTTTGTATTCCTAATGCTTGGAAAATGAACATATGCAATCACAAAGGTTACTAGCTATTGAACTATCACTTACATTCAGAATGTAGAGCTCGAAGACATTGGACCTTAAATACATTGAATCCTAAAATTCAGGAGACTATAGTTAATCTGAACAAATTTTATAATGTTTAAACAATAATTACACACAAAGTGAATAATGAATTAAATATTAGGGTTCTATGAATACCAACCCTAATTTTTTAATTTGTGGGTTTTTTCATAAAAACTTAATTAATTGCTTCCCCACTCTCTAAAATGTGTTTGAGAGTTTGAAATTTATTGACTCAACAAAAAAACTTGAATTATTTAGGTCTATTATAACTTTAGGATTTACGTTTGAAATTTTAAGCAATAGATTTATTAATTTTTGTTAAATCGAGGAAACATAACCTATATTCTAATGATTTAACAATAACAAAACACACTACTAGCATATTTCAAAATCTTGATTCAAGAAAATAATGTGAACCTCGTGATTACGTGGTCACGCAACCCATATACAAAGACATCAATTCCCGAAAAGCCAAGTAAATCAGGTTTGATAGGAGTGTGACACAAAGATAACTCGTACCTAGGCACCAACACTATTGGAAATGAAAACCCCCACCCAACGAATATTAATTCGCAAACGAGAAGTATAAGGATGACGCCACAAAGTCAATTGTTCTTCGATAAGTCGTTTTTCAGTTCTTTAGAGAACCAATGAAGGGAGATTATCCCACCAACACACAACAAGTGCGGCAAAAAAGTTTATTGATCTGAAAATTGTGTAACCCTTACATGTCTAGTTATGCCTTTATTTATACCGATTCTAGACTGAAACAAACCCTAATGAACCCTTTATGTGGACTTATATGAGGCTCACTTACAATTAAACCCAAATAATAGAAATAAAACCCTAAACTAAGAAGAAAATAATAATAACAATAATAAATCTGAATTTAATATCCTAAATATAATAGGATCAGATGTGCTGCCCTATAGAAGTCCCATTTAAACTAGGAGAAATCTGATTTGAAAAATTTGTGCTGTCATCCCCTTTAGGTCCTTAATTAGCTTGGATTTCCTTATTTAACTTGGACAAATAAGAAAACACCATTTGTTGCTGATTTAATTACTTTCCTTCTTAGGTTAGGAAAATCATTAAATAATCCTTTCCTCTTTAGGAATCAAATCTGCCGAAACTTTCTTGATTGTTTAGGAAAATAAATTGCTCACTTTTTATCCTTATATCATTAGGAAAAACAAGCCTAACAAGGCTGGTATGCGGCCGGACACATCAGCTCGTTGTTCCGCATGAATTGGGCTCTTCTTAGACCTAAATTAGATGAATTAGAGGTTGTCATTCATGCTCCTTAGATGTCCCAAGCTTCTCTAGGTCCATCTTGCTCCATATATTCTGTACAAAGTACATTCAATGCTTCTTTAAGCATCTTTGCCCTAGCCCTTGTGATTGGCCTAATTGGCACCTCCAATGGATCGTTGGCATGATTATACTTGGTGTTGGGTTGATCCTCATCATCAAGAAAAGAATTGGAACATACCTTTTGTTATTGAGTTCTAGACGAGAAATCAATTCTAACACCAAAACACGAGAAGAGAAAGTGATATAAAAGGTGTTGAAAGGAGAATTTGTGTTTGATTTTTCCTTCTAGATTTATGTTTGATAGAGAAATTGATAGAGAGAACGTGAGAGAGGAAATAAGGTGAGGTTGAAGAGAGAGGATGAGTGGTGTGGTAATGGTAAGATTTCTTATTTTATATATATAAGGGTATTATAGTCATTTCATCAAATTTCAAAATATGCTTTGATCTAGGATGCAAAGTGTAATTTTTAAAAAAATTAGTTGCAAAGTGAAATAAAAACAAACTGCATGATGATCAAGGTAATTTTCCTTTTATTTTATTTAGATCCAACTTCTTTGTAATTCAATCTTTTTTAATTAAATAAAATTTTTTAATTTCATGCTTTAATTTTTGGATTTGTTATAAAGTGGTACTAGAGCCTGCTAAAGTAGTCAACATGAAACAACAACAACAATCTCAATAGCAAGTATTAGAAAAGCATGTTCAACAATTACGTACAAAACATATCTAGGAAGGTGGGCTCGTTAGCAAAATTACTAGGAAAAAGGCCTATTGAGTCTCACCCCGAACATCCTTATAATTTCGGTTAATAACCATCACTGTGCAAAACCAGATTAGCTTGGGGATTAACATATTCAATTAAGAGGAATGAAATTGGATTTTCTATAAGGATGACATAATTAGTTAGGTATACAAAGAAAATTAATTTTTTAATCATCACAACACTCCCTCGTAACACAAATATATTCATGGCCATTGTATGGTTTCAGGAGATAGAGGAAATTGGAACTATCACCAGCTAGGAATCATTCGTGAATGCCTTACAGATTGGATTTGGGTCATCTACCTATAATGATTTTATGGAAGCTCTTATTAACTTGAGACTTCATTGGTTAAAAATTACTCACTTTGAAATAATTTCAGACGGAGTTAGAGGTCTTTCAAATTCTTACCATTTAAGTTGTTTCCTGTGAAGACTAAATGAGGAGATTAAGAATTGGGTTAGGATGCTAAATCCTTAAAATCTAGTGGTTGTTTATGGGCTTTCCTGGATGCAAAAGGAGAACATTTTGGTGGTAAGAAGAAGTTGAAAGCCTGCCTAGAACTGATTTCAAATCCAACTTATCACTTCAGAAATTATCGTCGATCCAGTTGAAGGAAAAGAGGGAGAAGGGTTTGTTTTTTAAATGCAACAAAGAGTGGAACCTAAGCCATAAAAATGGAGGTCCAAAATTGTTCGTAATTGAAGAAGTTGGTGAGGAAGATGAAGGATGATATTCTGCTACCCTCACCTTAAAGACAAGGTTTTTTTAAATGAGAAGGGAGTGTAATGGATCTGGGGTTTGGTTTTGACCATTGATGAAAGAATGACTAAAAAAAACCAAGTGAATGGTGAGGATGATGTTTAGGATGTTCACTGATCCATGAGACTTCAACATGTAGCATAGCAGCATTTAAAGGTTAAAGCCATTATCAAGTCTTCAGTCAAAATATATAGCTAATATCTTTTCAAATTTAAATTTAAATCTATTTAAAATTCTAATATTTTAAATTCTAATCCTTCAGTTACTATGTTTAGAAATTTTTATTTTATTTAGATCCATTTTTTTTTGTGTAATTCACTCGTTTTTTTCATTCAATAAAATTTTCTGATTTCATGCTTTAATTTCCAGATTTGTTGCATTAATAGTAAGATCACTACGTGGGATTGCATGCATTTTAAAATATCGATATTTTCACATGCGACAACATGCCCTCTTGGTTTATAATTTCTTTAAAATATTGTTATTCTCGCGACTTTTTAAAAAACCAAACCTTTGACAAAACAAAAAGGTGTTTATGATAAAATAAAATAAAAGAAAAGAAAACCCTGTGACGGGGAGAGTGATTATATTAATTCTAAGTCTTGTTTAGTGCTCAACACGTGAGGAAGGTGTCCCGCAAGTCCAATATTCCCATAAAGGCCATCCTCAAAATGCCCAAAGCCACATTCCGAGAAGGTCAAAATGGGACTTTCCTATTAGCGTTGTTCGAAATTTTGTCCATCCAAAACAACGATAATGCCATTGGAACGATGCCAAAGGAATGGAAACTCGGATTAATGTTCTAAATTTGACTAATTAAACAACACTTTCAAATTCTACTGTGACCAAATCCACGTGCACTTTTTTCAATATCCAATTAAAAAAGACCCAGCAGCAAGAACTAGATTACATTTGAACTGCAGACGGACATCATCCTGGATTAATACTTAGTTTATGAAGATGCCATTTCCTGAAAGGTTACTTGCTCTAAGAAAAGAAATCCTTTTGTTTCTCTTTTATCCCTTATGATCAAAGGTAGTTGTGGGTCATCTCTCATCTATCTAGACTCAGTTCATCTGTTTAATCCAATCATAAATAAATTATTCAAAATTAAGAGATTTCTAAAAAATTTATTTCTCCCAATTCAATATGAGATTAATTTAAACTCTAGTGGCTATAAAAAAAATCTCTTACCATCATATTATAAAATAAAATATTGTTTGATTTATGTCAATTAATTTAGGAATATTTAGTACATTAAAGTGTTAATTCATACTTTACCCTACAATTTTAACAGAGGGATAATGATTATCTCAGAAATAAAGTGAACATGTTTGGTTGGATGTAATGGATCATATAATAATTACAATCATAATATAAAAAAAAGTAAATTATTACATTTCTATATTTGCTTGTGTAATTTTTAAAATTATAATATAAAATAGAATTGCAATAATAATAACTCACTATATTGCAAGTGTTAGATAAAAATAAATAAAAAAAAAACCTACATGATTAAAAGAGGGATAATGATTATCTCAGAAAAAGAAAGTTAAGTATGCTACAACATGTTTGGTTGGATGCAATGGATCATATAATAATTACAATCATAATAAAAAATAATTACAATATATTACATTTCTATATGTGGTTGTGTAATTTTTAAAATTATAATATAAAAGAAAATTATTTAAAATTGTAAAATGTTTTTTTTTTTACCAAGAACAAAGACTAAAAAATTCCAATTAAGGGCTAATTTATAAATAAAATATAGAGACTAAAATAAATTTCTAAGAATTACAAGGACTAAAATAAAACTTTGTTGAAATATATTATTAAAAGTTTGCAATCAAAGAAAGTAATGTAATAACCTTACTAATTTTATTAGATTATATCATATCATATTATAACATGATTTTTTTTATATAAAAAATACATTTCCAGGATGATGAAGGCAGAGCTGCTCAACCAAACACAATGCCGCTCCATGGTCTCGTAGGAAGAGAAACACGTGGCAGCTCCATGGCCTCGTAGGAAGAGACTCATGTAAAGACAACTAACTGCATAAAAACTTAAATCTTTCAATGCTTGAATCAGAAGAGGCATGATTGTTAATTAGAAGTCCATTATGTTTAATCTTTCTTTTTATTCCTTAATAACGTCCTTTTCTCCTGCTCAAATGTTAGGAAACTATTCCAAATTTATTACACAAATCCAAAGATAAAACAACTAAAACACAAGGTTTTTTCACTATACACTCACACATAATCATTATTCCCTGCAATAATATAATTGTGTTTTTATCCTTAAAAAAACCATATAACTTGATATTGGAGATATTTTTATCTTTTTATATGGTTCATTAATTATTTAACATTTATTTGGAGTATTTTTGTTTTTTCAATATATTTTACAGTGTAAAATAATCTTATTACCCTCCAAGATATATTTTTTTAAGCTTGCTTCGGGGGTGTTTTTTTCTTTTCAATTCTTGAAAGACAAATAAAAAACAAGTTTTTCATTGGCTTCAAAAAAATTGAAACATGCATCCAAGGTTATTTCGGTCTTTTTATGATGGCTTTTATGTTAATTTCATGACAACCAAGGGCAATTTGATCTTTAAATGTCGGTTAATAAATTTTAAAAAATTCAAAAGTTACTGGCCTCTGCGGCACCTCCCGATGGTCGAAATAGAATTTTCATTGTGTCGTTTGATGCGTCGTCGCGTCCTCTTTCTTCTGGTAGGGCGCATGTCAACAACAGTGAGATAGTTTGTTGTCGGTGGACTTTTTCTTCCTTCTTTTCTCTCTCATCCCCCTAAAAATGCAGGTTTGTTCTTTTTTTTTATATTTCAATTTCAGTACTTATTCTTTTAATTTTTAATTTTTCTTTTTGGCCACTTTGTAAAAGTTTTGTTTTGTTTTTTTTTATTTAGTCTTTCAATTCCAATTAATCATATTTCATTATTTCTAGTTTGGTTCTTATTGCTTTAATTTCTGAATTTTTTCTTTGACCTTTTTATAAAAATTTTATTTATTTTCAATTTAATCCTCAATTCTAATTTGTCATATATAATATTTTTTAATTTGGTCCTTCTTCTTTTAATTTATAATTTTTTTTCTTTGGCCCTTTTATCAAGGTTTTGGTTGTTTTTAATTTCACCCTTTAATCCAAGTTTGTTGTTTTTTGTATTTGTTTTCTAATTTAGACGTTATACTTTTGATTTATTTGTCCTTTATCTTCTTTTTTTTCAGTTAAACCCTCCAATGAAAGGATTGTTCTTGCTCTCTAATTTATTTTTTTTATCTTGATATCCACCCTCATTTTTTTAATTGCTATTTTTTTTATTTTAGATCATTTCGTGTAATTGA
>Ga0307509_10006681_pt1 | contig 15389 bp, 19 predicted proteins | sample 10_EM_MG_FD_202245 | JGI IMG/M metagenome (GOLD analysis project Ga0307509, IMG submission 202245) | Populus trichocarpa ectomycorrhiza microbial communities from riparian zone in the Pacific Northwest, United States - 10_EM | ecosystem: Host-associated > Plants > Roots > Unclassified | place...
GGCGTTCAAGACGCACGTACGTCACATTAAAAAAAAAAAAACTCACCCCGAAGGCGCCAGTAAATTTGACAAGCTTTCCAAAACGGCCGTGCCAATCGATATACAGGGCACCCGGAGAACCATGATAGAGGTCCCATTCTTCACCCCAGAGAAGGGATGGCGCCCTTGGACCAGGGATATGTCGAAATGAGCGGCGCATGGACACGGAGTGCAGGACATAACGGGCGAGGATGAAGAGGTTGAATCCAAGTATTATGAGAGCGAGGTTGTAAAGGATAGATATGAGCATCCTTGGGCTCGAGAATAGGAGGAAAAAAGAACATACCAGGCTTATATATAAGTCCAGGTCTCGATCATACTTTAAAAGTTGGTGCAAAACCAAGTAGATACATCACGTGATGAAATACTCTTGTTACAATTGACATTAGTCGTTCTGCTTGCGTTTCGGCAACCACCATGGATCCACCCCCACAGTCCTCTCGCTCGTCCTTTTCAGACGCATCCACGGTAACCCAAGGCCCTGTACCTCTATTTGACGTTCATCTCCGTTATTTGACCGATTCTTATCTCGGTTTTTTTCAAGAACGGTACGTTACCCTCTTTCTTCAACTTTATTATTTATCCTAGATCCCTTTTGCCTTTCAGGAAACGCATCGAAGAAACATAGTAAGTAATCGACAGTCCTTGTTCAACCCCACCTAATTTATGCGCTTCGGTGGCCCAGTGTGGAATCTCTCAGACGATTACACCGAAAAATCAAGTCAGTCGACACCTTTCTGGATGATAAAGGTGATATGAGCACCATTCGAAGTGCTTGGGCCGAAGTGGTTGAGAATGTAGATCGGGGTCAGCCCATTTCATGACCATGTGAACTTGTAGATTAAAGTCAACATTACCGACAGAGGCTCAGACCAGACAGGCGTTATGTGCCACACTAACTTCGGACATCATCATTCCGTTAACCTCCCTGAAGGTGGGTGTATTCACAATTTAAAGTCTTGGCTTCAATGCACTTATGCATGCTCTCAAATTTGACAGGACACCCAAGAACGCACAAGGAAAAGAATCAAGGAGGACCTCAAAGATTCAGGAGCAGCTTACAACGAATACGCCGAGGTAATGCTACCCAAATTGAAGAGTCGTTATACCAAGAAATATTCTGACGTCGAGGTGCATTGCGTTACCTGCTCTTCCCCAATTACATACTGAAATCTCTGCAGGAGCAAAAGCGTGCAGCAGCATCAGTGCCTGTTACCACCCTTCCCTCCCCATCATTGAACCTAGACCAATTTACGAACAACCCCAAGTCAAACTCTTCTATTCCTTCACGCCCAACTGTTACTTCCCCACAACCCTTGCGAGCTTTGGACAGGCGCCCGTCGGGTAGTGTGCCGACAGGACGCAATCGATCCCCATCCTCATCTACAGCGTTTTCGGATCTCGCTCACCAAGGTATTCTACCTGTAGCACTTAAGAGAGAACTGATTTGAAAGGCACTCCAGGCAAAAAGCAGTTAAATCAACTGATTGGATTTTTAGATAAGGGTGGATCTGTAAAGGATAGTCTTGGTGCACGAGAGAATCAGGCAGTTCGGACAGTTCGTGCAAAACGAGAAGCAGAGGAAGCAGGTAGGTCACATATCGATTGAATGCTTCTAATGGTTCATAATCGTGAATCAGATAGGGACTACCGTAAGGGAGTCCATTGGCTTGAAACACTACGGCTTCGACGCACCAAAATTCTGGAGAGTGGCTATAAAGTAAGGACATAAACCTATTTATCGATTGTTTTCCAACAAAATTTCACATCCAGAGCCTCGAAATGTTTGTTGAAGAAGTTTCGGTAACAATGAAAAGGATTCTCGAAAAGTACACGGACAACATGATGTAAGCCTTTTGCTCTGAAGAAACCAACAACCTTGTTCACATTTGCTTTTGGAGTGCTACAAGTTCAACACAAACCCAGTTATCATCTCATATGCGTACGATTGTCGACCGGATATTACCCGAGAAAGACATTGCGAAGCTCAATGTCAACATACCTCGGTCTTTGGCGTCCGCCATTCCCGACCCGATCCTATACGAGCATGGTTTAGTTGGAGAATGCAATGATCTAATATTTGGGTTTAGCTTGGTTGACTATGCGACTGCAAAGGGTTTAACAGAAGGCGCGATTCCCAAAATCATCCGAATATGCGTTGATGAGATCGATAACCGTGGGCTCGAGAGTGAAGGAATTTACCGGGTACGCCAATTCTATCTGGTCGTGAAGTACGTTTCCTCAGTTGCTGTTCAGGTGTCTGGTCGACATGCGGTGGTTCAATCTGTAAGGCCTTCCAATCAAAGGCACAAGATTGTATTCTCAAACAATAGTTTAGCTCCAACATGAAATCGAACGAGATGAGTCCGCCTTCCAGTTTTCGATCAAGGATGACATTTATGCCGTGGCTTCTTTGCTGAAAGTATGTCTTGTCAATGTCACGTCTCTGATGAAATTCTCTCTGATATGAAGATAGCTGTATCTACGTGAACTACCCGAACCTGTATTCAGGTTTTCTCTACAGGACCGCATTCAACACACTGAAGACCGAGGTCAAATCCGTTTAATATTTATCGTGTCAATTCCTCTAACCCAGATTACAGAGGAACACCTATCAAATAATTTTATGCTTCTGCGCTCGAAAATGCGAAGGCTGCCTCCTGTACACCAAGCAACCCTGAAAGCGATTGTCGAACATCTCGCACGTGTTGCTTCAAGGAGTGACAAGAATAAGATGGATCCCAAAAACCTTGCAATTGTTTTCGGTGGCGTTATCTTCGGGGAAGATGAAATGCCCAAAGGCGGTGATCTTTTGAGTGTCCAGACCATAAAGGTGCATCATTTCTTGTTGTATTCCAGCAAGAATGAGGTTCTAATCCGATTCCTAGGATACTCTGATGGATGATTTGATAATACATGCTCATCTTCTCTATGATCACGACGTCGGACAAAATTCTCCTCCACTACCTCCTACACCTGCTGGGGAACCCATACCACAAGTTACATATGGTTCTAAGAGTACGAAGGTGACGAGGGTCCCCCCTGCCGAAGGCTCATCGCCAACAACACAGGATTTCACGCCACGCCTCCCAGCGCGCCCCAATAACAGCATTCATCCCTCAGCAAGGATAAATTCGAGTTCGCCAACCAAATCAAGGGCGTTACCTGAGAAAGCTCTACCACCGATGCAGACAAATGTCGCTCTGGAGGAATCCCCCCATGCGTCTCCCAGTTGCGAGGGCTCCTCGCAGGAAGGAACAAGAGACGACAGGAACTCGATATCATTTCCAAGTCAGAGCCATTCCCCTGCTTCAGTGAAGTCATTTCATAAGCAGCTAAGTGAATCGAGCAATGACATAATAGATACCCAACAGTTTTAAGTGGTTGCAATGGTCATACCCATTATTTAGGACATGTTTTTATGCATTGTTGTATTTGCGAATATCTTTTCGCGTGTATATTTCCTTCCCATTATGAATGATATTGCCTATTCTAAGATGTCGTTATCGTCAGAAGCCTCAAACAGGTCTCCATCACCAGCAGAATTCCAGAATTGATGCCACTGGACAACCCTTGGGTGTGCCATAATTCTTTCAACCAATGAAAGTCAATTTACACAAAGTAAGGCGAAAGTTAGAAATACATCACTTGGATGGCTGGAGGCTTTCAATTTCCAATCCTTCCATAGAAGTTGCTCTGGATATTGCAACATAGGCTAAATTCACAGCTTCAGCACAGTATAACGCGGGAAGCAAAAGAGAAAACTATACCTTGGCCTTTTTCAAATGTATGGGTAAGGTCAACTTTCACCCTTGTCAGCGTTTGCCCTTGGGACTTGTGAATCGACAATGCCCAGGCAAGGATGAGGGGAACCTGTGTCCTGCGAGCTTCAATATTGCCCATATAACCTTCAACGGTAAAGTCCAAAGGAGCACACAAAAGCTCTCTTGCAGTCTCAAAACGAACCAAAGGCCACACTTCATGGCGCCCAAAAACCTGACCAGTTAGTGGCCGTACCTCTTGCTGTGGAAGGGATAAAAAGGTAGGATCGAGAGTTCGCTTCGGCCGGTTTGCCTGTTCGGCGATTGCGATATCACGAGCCAGGGCATCATGGATTGTCATAAACTCGACGACTTTGCCGAGGCTTCCGTTGACTAGATATCCTTGTTCGATGTTCTGGTAAAAAGTTAGTTGCGGAACGATGGCCTTTGCAAACGAATGACAAACTTGGATTAGCATCACCTGAGCGCCCACCTGATAAATCAATATTAATGATGCGGTTGTTGAGAATATCGAAGGGAAGCACTTTTAGTGGGATAATAGGGGCTGCGATCATTCGGTCCAGCAAACTTTGGGCATTCTCTCTCGATATTGGCATGCCATAGACGTCGTATCCTGCGCTATCCATCGCTTGGTAGATGTGTTGAACCCCAGTGAGCTCCTTTAATCTATCATTATTGCAGCCTTCAACGTCGCGTCGCAATGGGAAGCTACATAGAAGGCGCGACGTCAATATTCTGTGGATGTGGGATTTGAAAGTAAAGGGATTAGCACAGTTGACTCGGTTCAATTCCATCGGGGTAGTGTAACGGTCTTGACAGTGAACGCAGATGTTGTACATCCTCAACCGTTAGCATGCCATGTCGCATGTTCGTCAAGATACCGACAAAAGCTGGGTAGAAAGTATCATTGTTGGGTGACAGGAATGAAAAGGTACGACCCACTGGAGTCCTTTTGCCTGAATACCTTGGTGAGAAATGTAGGGCGAGAGATACATTTAGACCACGTTTTCGCATCAAATGCGTAGAGGGAGGGTTTCTTATATCCAAAACTCTGGTCCGGCACTGGGGGGAGCTGGAAAAAGTCTCCCGATAACACGAGCTGAAGAGAAGGGTTAATCACTATTCCCAGAGGGAGGTCATAGCGAGCTGACCTGCATCGCCCCAAACGGCTCAGAACTCTTTCTCACAACACGGGCAATGTATTCCTGAGTTGTGGATCAACCTCTGGAATCTTGAAATTCGGATTGAAGCCCACTAATTTGTCGAATAAAGTGCCATCCATCATCGAAACTAAAATAGGGGATGTAAATCTTATGGTACAATGTGGGGTGATGAATCTGACCTTCGTCGATAATAAGTGTTCTAGTATTGCACCATCTCTGTTTGAGTCGAAGAGAATTTTTGATCCTCTTGGCCAATTTCTCAGCCCGTTCCTTACCCAACCCAATCCCAGCAAATGAATGTACAGTTGACCCACCAATGTTCAGTCCAGCGATTCCAGTGGACGCAGTGATCGCGATAGCATCTGACCCGCCCGGCGCAGCTCGTAGTTGCTTTATGATTTCTCGGAGCAGCACACTTTTCCCTGTACCTGGATCGAGTAAGCTCTGACCACTGTCGAGGCCTACAAATGAAGTCACCAGCTGGTCCAGTGAAGAAGACGTTATGGCCTGCTTTCACCAATTGCAAAACATGATGTTGCTCGTCGGAGAGTATAATTTCTTCTTGCATGATAATTTCTGGATGAGTTGATATGGTTGGGTCTCGGGCTTATAAATAGGGTACGAATCAGCCTTGTTGAGGATACTAGTAACTACCTAGTTCTAAGCCAAGCCTGAGGTTCATAACTGGTCGCGTGACTCAAGAACGCAGTCACGTGCACAAATTGTCTGGGATCCCGGATCTGGGTTAAATTTTTTTTTGTCAAGGGCTTCACTTACTCTCTTCATTAACCCTATCGCCCGTCCAGTGCGCCGCACTGTATATTAAGAACGTATAGAGTTGCAAAAAGAAGAAAGAAAAAATGCAGCTTGTATAATTCTGACAAAACTGGTCTCCCACTGGCATTTGAAAATGGAACACAAACTCGGATGTGCGATACCACGCATGTCACACCAGGAGGACCGCCATCGTCAAATCATCCTGTGTCAGTGGCATCTGTTACCCTGCTTATGTGTCGCTGACCCGATTTCGGGGGAGCTTCTCGACAAATCAATGACAAACTGGAATCACAAAGCCTTATCCAGTGCTTAATTCTATAGTACACTCGAGTATTCTGCAATTTCATTGTTCAGCGAAAGGTTCACCTGAGACAAAACCCTTCTAAGGGCTTCTCCAGTATCGTCGATCGAGCGGAGAAACCGAAGTAATTCATGGCACAGATGCCATTCTTTCCCTTCGACCGCACTTGTTAACAATCGTATAGCCTCCGTACTGTTTTCATCCAGTTGTTCCAGGTTATGCAAAACAAGTAGATATGAGCCGGCTGTTTTCAACTTGTTAAATGACAGGCAAGTCTGAGAAATGGGTCAGGATATACAGGAGGAGCAAATTTTAAAAAATTGACTTCAAAAAGAACCTTTGGATTTCCTACAACGCTGAAGAGATGTTTCCATCGTGTGAGCTCGGTTTTGCGAGCGCATCCCACAACAACATCAAGGGAAGAATCGAAATGGTCCAAAAACTCGATAACGGCAGGTAGGGTTTCGCTTGCAATGTCGCCGTCTGTGGTTTCGTTGTTACTCGTTGACCCCACATCTGATTCGACAACAGTGTGGAGAAGCATTTCTAAGGCGTGTGCAAAGAAAACCAATTGTTTGTAGTGAGAAGCGAACGCAACTGCTTCTCTGATTTGATGGTTTTCAAGGTGGTATAGCAAAACATGCTGCAAAAAGAGCTGAGACTGTCTACACATTAGTATTATTCAACCTCCTAGCAACTTGAACGTACACTAGCCGCATGACGGAACATGACAAATGGAAGATTATATCTTATGGCCGTTTCGTGTTCAACTCCGATTATGATACCCTTGTCCATAAGTACGGCTAGAAACCTTGCATTTCAGACATGGAGAAGCAATTCGTAAAATGCTTACATAATGGGTAGAAATCAAGGGGGATTTTGACATTCTCTTTAACATCGTTAACACTCGCATCGGGAGAGCGTGGAGATTCTATTGACAGCGCATTTAGCCATACCCTCATACCTTGGGCATCATACGCCCAAAGAGAGTTTTCCAAAGCACCGACGCCACGTAAGTGAATCCAACAAAATTCTACTCTTTCGGCGAGAACTTGAATATCATATTTGACCTCTTCGCTTGCAGACTAAGGTCAAAATCGTGAATTTCCTTTATAATATTTAAAATTTAAATTAACCTTTCGTGGTCGCAAAAGGATCAACTGACCGCCAATCACCATCAGAACAGTGGCAACAGCGAGATCGTCCACAGGATCACCGATTTCTTGCGAGAATACTTCAATAGCCTCATTCACAAATAAAGCGAGAGCATACGTTTTTGAATGCTCGGTATCATCCAGCTCAACATCCTGACGGCAGTAGGTGAGGAAATTATACCAGCAAAATTTATGCTTCCGCATAAATGAAGTTTAATAGAATCTGCCGTTGGAACAATTAAATAGTGGTGAAGGGTATTATCGGCCATGTAAACCAGAAGGGAATTGTCGACGATGGATAGGATCACGACAGGTGCTGAAAGCAATTCGCGATGCAGAATATTTTGACTCGCCAATTCCATGTCACGAGAGTATAATCGAATCTGATAGCGTAGTTAACTCTTAAACCAAAGATAGCCAACGCAAAACAAACCTGATAAGATTTGGAGATATCTACAGCCGCAACCAGCACATGATGAAACCACAACAGGCCACCTTTCACCACAAAATTTTGTTCCTGTTGCTCGTCAGCAAACATCTTCCATCTTCCAGAGGACGAGCTATAGTGAATCAACCCTCGTCGCCCAGCCACGGCAATCAATCTGCCGTCGTTGCTCAAAGATGAATAACGTATTGGCCAGTTCAATGCCAAGTATCTTTGAGGGATCTGTGTGGAAAATTAACTCAAGCATAGATCAAATAGTGAAAGTAAGGAAACCTTGATATGTTGCCAAACATCGGATTCTGGGTTGATTACGCTCAAGTCAGGTTGATCAGCACCTCTGTAAACCAAAGCACGGTCGTCCATCTGTAGGAATGCATATCTTGTGTTGTCCTAAATGATATCAATACCTACCCAGAACCAACAACTTGGGGAGAGTACTTACAGGAGAGTATTGACCTGTGGTCGCACTTTTGGCAAAGGGAATAACAAATAAATGACCTTCAGATCCTAGATCCAATTCAATAATTGCGGGGTGATCCAGCATAAGAAACATTACTTCGAGGAACGGCAACGGCCAAGACGAAAAGCTCAAAATTCCCAGGTCCCCAAAACTTGAGACTATCATTGAAAAGAGTCTGCAAGAAACAATCAGGTAACTCACTAAGTCTCTGATGCCCATCATGAATAGATCCTGGAACCTGGACAACTCAGCTGGAAGCAAGAATGCTGAAACGTTAAGCTTACCTACCTATCTTCGTCAATAGTCTCATTGACGCCAAATCCTGACGCAAGACATTTCCCGCTGACAGTGAAAATTCCCCATCCACGCTCCCAGCCAACAGCAAGAACATGACCGTCAGAACTCCACTCCAAAGCAGTTATTTCTTTTGTTTGCGTGTTTGTGGAATTGGAGTTGGATTCAATCTTTTGAGACTTAGGAATGATCCCTTCTTCAGAGGGAAAATTGATGAAATGAAGATCACCTCTTAAGAATGGTCAGGAGGGTGTGCACAAGATGAGACAGTCAATTTACCCTTGTGTCCCAATGGCAATCAATGAGAATTTACTGTTTATGGCTATCTTGGTCGCACGCTTGGGGTTCTCGTAACCCCTGGCATGGTTTAGCCCAACCTCACTAGGTTCGACGTGGCGCCTCTTCTGCATCCATCTTGGTACCTGAAAATCGTGGATGCAGGTACCATGCCACCTCAACTGGGGGTTATATTCAGTATCCTTGGCCTGCTCAATTCAGATTAGCACCATAGCAATGGATGGGAGAAAACCAGGTCCCTGACTAAGTCATTTTCAATACCGAGTTGTTTCCCTGCCGTGGATGTCCTGGCCGAATTGCCATGAAGTCCACAAAGATATGCTCTGCCATCAGAAGTTATCCAGACTTCGTCATCCATCGCTTTTCCCTGTGCGATTTCAACGATATGCACTTCCCAAGTAATATAATTAGAGGGTTGAGGGCAATATTTATTGGCGCTCACCATCAGATTCAACGAGCCAAAAGAAATCGAGGTCGTTTAAAAGCCATGTATCATATGTTAGAGTCGATTTGATTTCTACCTCGGGGCCGTCAACATCTTCTCCGGCGGGCCAAGGCATCCGCTGCACTGTTGGAGGGTCTCGAGTGGAGAACACCATGTGGTGTCTCCGCGGAGAGACGCTAGATAACACAAGCATTCAGATGAAGAATTTCATTCGTCAAGGAAATAAATAACCTCAGAACTGCACCCTCGACGCGAATAACACCCTCAAAGTGGAGAGCAACAGAGGGGAAGGGTGGTCCTTCTCCTGGACCCGTCAGAAAATTGCGCTGAGTGTTGGAAGGAAGCGGGGACGACGCATAAATGGTCTCGTTCGGATTAAATTCCACTGAGACCAAAACCAAGTATGATTCTGAAGTCTATCAAAAGCAAGCCTATTCAAGCTGAATGAATAGTATTCAAGCGTCGCTAACCTTTATAATAATTCGGTTGCCATCTGGCGACCAATGTATGTCAAGGTTATCACCGTGGTTGAGGATGGACGTGGGGGTTCGCGTTAAAACAGACAAGAGGGCCGACGGCTACGAAAGATAAGAGTTCACAACCTTTCCCCTGGATAACAATCTTACCCGAACAGACCAGACCGCAAGGCCAGTTCGACTGAGAGTACAAAATAGAAACTTTCGAGGGTTAGGGGCAAGCGCAACGACCAATTCTGGTGGGATATCAGGCAAAAGGGGACTGGTTTCAAGTTGCCTTGCCGAGGTTGTTGGGAAGTACATCTTCTGGATGAGCAGAAAGGAGAACCTGGGAGGTGCTACCTGGGGATAATCATGAATGAACTTCAATCAAGTTGCGGGATCAATTTATTTATTTATGTAATGGCCTTCGTGATGCAACCATTCACATCGGCAAATAAGGTGTTCTTTGATAACCGCAGACAACATTCAGCCACAAATTTCAACCTTGTTCTCCTCACGGGAATTCTGTCCTACATAACCACCAAAGTTCACGGCGGGAGGCGAGATATTAAACTTATCCACCATATTATGTAAGTAAGAACAGCACTGATGGTCTTTCAAAGGATGGCTCCAAAGACGGACGGTGTTGGAGTGGTTTCATACTATCACTTCTTAGGCGGTGGAGGATGTAACCAGGTTTTAAATCTGCTCCAGACAGTCGTCCTTCGTTGGCTCTCACTGACATCTGGTTTAGCAACCTGCAAACTAGTGTGCGTATTCTCCGCGCCCAAAGTCATGGGTTGAAGCCGTGACTGTCTAAGGAGGCTGAGAATAAGGCTCACACCTTCGCGAGACTAGAAGAGATGAATCAACACATTATTCGTAAGGCAGTAGAATATGTTCGTACTCTCTGCATATTCGCTTTAAATCGCGACAGACCATGATTTTCAATTTTCTTCGTGAGTCCCCACCCGAATCTAGAAATAATCCTTGCTTCTGTATGTTGCAATGTTTTCCTAGCAGAATTCAATGAAAATGTGAGAGGAAGCCCAGAAGGATAGCAGCATACCCTTCAACATTTTGAGCAAAACAAACTGATTCCTCCACCTGCATGACCTTGACGTGATCCAGATTCTTGGTGACGCATCTCAGCACTTTTCCATATGGGTCGACTTCGCTTTCTTCGATGACCCACGATTCGGCTCTGGATACTATCCCCTTCGGAAACCATCGTGGCATGGCCCCCTTCTTGAGAATTAGACGGGTGGTGACAAGTGAGCCCGAGGGTGTGTGGCCACGAGAAATGACATCGCATGATATGACATGCGACGAGTAGGGGTTTGGATAACGAAGGAAAAAGGCCAATGCAACGATTGACCAAGAATCGCTGGAAAGGTTAACTGAGATAATATCCTGGACAATGAAATAGGAGCACACACTCGTAGAGAAATGACTGCGAGAAAAACCTCATGGCCCTTGGAAGGGTACCGAAAGCTCACTTGAGGGCCTTATCTTGAGGTAGACTTCGTTGGATTAAAAATTAGAAATTGCGGGGATGAAGAGACAGAGAAGAGTTGGGTATGGCTGATTAGTCATCGACGGAATTTCTTCTACTAATACAATGATATACAATTTAGTTTCCTGTAAGCACGTCTATGCTTTCTACTTATACCCGATTCTTTACCGCAACCTTGTCAGAATCTATACTCGACCGAGATCTAACCGTTATAATTCCCCGAAGACCATTTGTAACCTCGATCAAAATCACATGCAAAGGCATATTGTGCCGACACTTTCGACTAAGTCGCTGCAAGGATCATGGCCATTTCGCAGATTTCTGTTCGTTCCAAGAAGATATTAGCCAAAGCCTTGAAGACATACTCTGCTCATCGTCCTCTGGTGCAACGGATTCTGAATGTCACCTTCATTGTCTATATTCTTGGTTCCACATACACAGGTCTATCAGGCCATTCGTCGAGGTCAGGGAAGGAGCGACCGAAGAAAGGAAAAGGAGATGGGGGCACAGTTAAACCACAACGTGTAGCTGTATGCATTCATCCCCTAATTGTCTTCGTCCTGCTGAACTACCTCCAAGGTCGACACTTTATTCTTCCAACGATTATCATCGATTCTGCGCATTGTGATACCTGGGATACGTTCGAAAGAGGCCTTGCTTCTTTTCATACATTCAGGCCTGCTCGTCTTCAGGACGGCAATATCGCTCTATGTAGCCGCACTTGATGGAAAGTAGGTACGGGGTTTGCTGGTGATTCGCATTTATGGCTGATCCTTCCGATAGGATAGTAGCCAGCCTTGTGCGAGCCCAGCCTCTTCCATTTTTTTGGAACATACTTCGTTGGCTCCTTGTAGCCATCCCGGCGACATGGACGAACAGCTGGCTTTCCTATATTCAAAACAAACTTGCTATTGCTTACCGGACAAGGCTTACCCAAGAGGTTATGAAACAGTATCTCGGGGAGGAGGGCGAAGGATCCGAAGGGAAAGTCTATTATAAGTTAGGTTGGTTTTGAATCTTCCTCGTCATTCACTTTACAGATTTATGGTAAACAGCAAACCTAGACGACAGAATCAAGAACCCAGACCAGTGAGTCTTTTTAGGACAAAGTTTATCAGAGGTTGAATGATTTGCAAGAATGATCACCCACGATATTCAACGATTTTCTAACCATCTGGCAGCGATGTATTCAAATTTGGCAAAACCGACTCTTGATGTCATCTTATACAACTTTCAACTGTCACAGAATGTTGGCGCGGAAGGTGTCATGGGTCTAACATTTTTTGTTCAACTCTCTGCGATGTTGTGTAAGTTTAGTTTCCGTTCATCTGACATAAACAGCCCTCATGCCTTTGTAGTGCGTTATATGACCCCTCCTTTTGGAATGTATACTGCACTATCAGCACAAATGGCAGGATCTTTGCGTCATACACATTCCCGCCTTGTCGAATTCGCAGAGGAGGTTGCATTCATGCGAGGAGAAACCACCGAGAAAATGCTGATTGAACGAGAATATGCCTCGTTGCTAGAGCATGAAAATTCGGTGTTGCAGCGACGTTGGTGGTTTGGATGCGTGGAGGAGGGCATCATTAAGTGGCTTTGGGGAAGCTTCGGAGTAGGTTTATCTGCCCTCTATTTGGTAACTTTCTTCAAAGTCTTGCAGCTTGTCTTGTGCGCCATCCCCGTGTTTTTCAAGATCCCAGGTGTTGGAGGCATGGACCTTGGAGATCGAACTGAAGGTACTTGATCCAACCATTCTACTTTCCTCAACAATCACACCAAGGAACACTCCAGGGTTTGTAACAAATCGTCGCCTTTTGTTATCTTCATCGGGTCGGGACACTTCAGCCCTACAACCTTGAGTCATAATTCCTGAAATATCTTTCCTGCAGATGCTTTTGGCCGGGTCATGTACTCCTACAAGGATCTCTCTGAATTGGCAGGATACACTGCGCGTGTGTCTCTCCTCCTTGACACAATGAAAGATGTACGGGAAGGCAAATTCAATAAGGCTCTTGTGAACAGTGCAACGAATGAAGGGAACGCGACTAGTCAGTGTTTACAATGATTCTGGGCACCCTTTTAACATGCCTTCTTTCCTAGCCCTGAAAGGCCGTGGGGAAGTGTTCGAGTCTGATGACATTAAATTTAAGAGTGTGCCCATTGTCACCCCCAATGGTGATACTCTCGTAAAATCCCTCAGTTTCCATATAAGGCCAGGGGTAAGCTTTTGCTATAAACTGGGCTAGCCATTTCTCAAGATTCCATTTAGCAAAACCTCCTCATAGTCGGTCCTAACGGTCAGAGTTATCGGATATCCCTCCCTTAAATTCTTACACCCTTTAATCCAGGTTGTGGAAAATCTTCCTTGTTTCGAATTTTGGGTGGCCTGTGGCCGGTTTACGGAGGAGTTGTTCACAAGCCAGCATCATCAGAGTTCATCTTGATCCCCCAGCGTCCATATCTTCCTTTGGGCACGCTCAGGGACCAGGTGATATACCCTGATTCGAAAGCGGACATGGATCGACGTACGTGCTACCATCGTTTAAGTTGCTTCACAAATGAATGTTGAATGTAATCCAGGTGGGGTTACGGATGAGCAACTGGCACAAATATTGTCCGTTGTCCACATGGTTGGGATTGTTGAACGTGAGGGCGGATGGGATTCTTCAAGGGAGTGGCGAGAAACTTTGAGCGGTGGTGACCAGCAGAAAATTGCCTGGGCCAGGCTGTTCTACCACAACCCCAAGGTAAATCTACCGGGATCATATTCCTGTGGTTCTGACATGTTGATCCTAGTATGCCGTTTTGGATGAGGCAACGTCTCTGGTACCAACAGAGATTGAAGGAATGATGATGGAATATGCTGGAAAATTAAACATTACACTCCTCACGGTTTCCCACCGCCCGTCTTTGTGGAAATATCACGCCCTGATTCTGCACTACGACGGACAAGGCGGATATATTTTGTAGGTCTTGCCAAGCCATGCATTTTAAATTTTACTTGACATGATGTCCAGTACCAAACTAGATGCTGAAAAACGTCTGACACTTCAAGAAGAGAAACAAACACTGGAAACAAGGTTGTTGCAAGTGTGAGTTAAGGCTTTTTGTGTCGCAAAATCATATTGAACTCCCAGTGATCGCTTTTTGTTTTTTTTTATCCTCAGGCCGAAGATGAGAGCACGACTATCAGAGCTCAGGACACTAACTACATGATCATGATATAATTCAACTTCATTCGCTTCTTTTTCCTTGTTTCAAAAAAAAAAAGAAAAACCTTTTATCAATCATGGTCTCAGCTCTAATTCCAATTTTTTTTTGTCAAGTTTCCATTTGCATCTGCTGTTGGAATATTAAATTGATATTACGAACGATTACACTCCCATCATCCCCTACATACAGTTTCACTCTATCCCTTATGCGCCCCGAGACTCGGAATGGAGGTTATGTTACCCCGAAATTATGCTATATAAATACAGGCAGTACTTAGTTTACCATGTAAGTACCCCACGCGTTTACCCTCAATCTAACGTGTCCGCGTCGTACTGTTTTTAAGGACCTTTTGGACTCTATTCAACACTTGCTCTCAATAAAGCCCATGTACATCCAAGGACCAACATTTCCACTCAATGTACTACCGCAGTGATCGCGTGATCGGTATGATGTATCGCTGCGTATTTGATCTGTCAATGTTCAAGATGAGTGTCAACATGCTCAGTAAAGTCTTCTATCCAAGAAAAATATGCACAGCTGTATATCTCCCTTCCCTCCAAAGACTGTCAAGCACCATAGCGGAAGTGAAATACGGTGACAAGCTACGGCGAAAAGCAGAAGAGTGAGATGCCAGTTGATCTTTACCGTGATTGGTCTCTAATATTTTCCAACGAGTTTATTAGAAGTGGACTCTCTGTATCTCAGCTGATTGAAAAGGCAAAAACTGATGAATTGGAGAGACGCAGATTGGAGGCAGAGAAACTGAAAGCTGCGACATCGAGACTCCAGGAGTCACCTCTTCAGACGCCTTCGATGAAATATAAGAAAATCCCACCACTTCCCGTGGCCCCACGAAAGGACGCCTCACCGTTCAAAGTACGCATCCTAACCTAAGCCAATTACGTTCTCCGAGCTAAAAAAAAAAATGCTCTATGGCAGCCATTGTCGACCATCCTAAATCTTCCACGCATCCTATCCTTTCCACACACGGCCGATCAAATTTCGGTTTTTTGGACAGCATATCACGCGTCACGGTCTGGTG
>Ga0307509_10006682_pt1 | contig 15388 bp, 9 predicted proteins | sample 10_EM_MG_FD_202245 | JGI IMG/M metagenome (GOLD analysis project Ga0307509, IMG submission 202245) | Populus trichocarpa ectomycorrhiza microbial communities from riparian zone in the Pacific Northwest, United States - 10_EM | ecosystem: Host-associated > Plants > Roots > Unclassified | place...
ACCATCGAATCAACCGTCAAGCTCCAAGGCCCAGAACCGTAAATCAAGTGCTACACACCCCGAGAGCACAGTGGACTGATACGTGTCGCTAGGTACTGCACCCAAACCCCAAGTCGCTCCAAACCGTTCATCAAACGGAACTAAATGTAAGCCTCGAGCCTCAACGCTGTCAACCAACTCTGATGTTCTTCACCTCAGCTCAGGGTACCAGTAATGGAGCTCCCAAATCCCAAGGTGCCAATGGCATGGCTTGGATCTTTGGCGGAGGTAAGCATCGGGAAATCGCGCATGAACTCTGTGGGCCTACGTAGGTCTACACTGGCCCCGTATGCAGTGCCCGAATTCGGCATATCCGAGTCTACATCCTGCTTATCTCTTGTGTTTCTATCCCTAGCGGAAGCAACGTCTGGACACAAGGCATCTCCAGATCGATCAATGCATCAGGCTGCGCGTAAGTTTTGTCAGAGCACACCCTTCTTATCTAGTAACTGAATCTTCAGCAGCTAAACGTGGAAGTGGGCCAAACAACAACCTTCAGAAAGCGCAAGGACATGCACCTGCTCCACAACGTGAGACTAACTTCTCCACCCTCGTTTTTATGGTGAACCAAAGTTCCTTCATACAGCCAATGTTTCTGTGAAACCACAACCCCAGGCACCCAAACCGAAACCCCAGGTTTCGAAACCGAAGCATTTCCAGCCCGTCGCTGGGGGTAAACTTTGTCATTCCATTACCTTTACTCACGCTTATACATTCCAATAGGTCACTCTCCGGCCCCCAACTCAGTTCCTCATGCTCATGCTCAGAAAGCACAGAACCAAGCTCCGACCCCACAAAGTGAGTTAGTTCTAACAGGCTTTTGTTACGACCGTTCATGCTCAAGTGTTCAACGTAACAGGCTTTTCTTCAATGTCCCACACCCATCAACAACCGACAAACTCTGGTAAAAGTAAACCTAAAGTCATCCGTGTCTCATTCGTACTGAGGGATCTACCTAGATGCTACCAATCGTTCTCCAAAGATTCAAACGTCGACGCAACACGCCCCACACAGAGGTAAGATTTTGTCATCTCCGCCTCAGCTCACACCACTCAGCGTTTAAACTAGGTGAATCCGCTAAAGGTTTTGAGAGTCCGCCATATAACCAGAAGGGTAAGCTTATGGTATTCCGCCCATACTTGGACAATTGATTTCCTGTTTTGCTGGTAGCATCTTCGCGACCTCATCCCGCACAAGAAATTCCCAACAAAGGCAAGTGTTACCATGTCGTAACTGCGATGTTTATGTCGGCTGATGTCAATGCAAGGCCACAAGAACAATCCTCCGAAGTCTACGACGAGTGATTGGCTGCTGGGACCAACCAACACTACCAAGAATGTGCCTTCGCTGCCACCAGCGAAAAATTCACCATCAATTTCTTCTGCTGCATGTGAGGTAGCCATCTTCTACATCCCTCTACTTGACTGAATGTGTAATTTCAGCGAAAGGGACCGCTGGGAACCGATCTTCCGACTTGATGAATCTGTCTGGGTGTATGTCCCTCCATATTGTCGTGCTTATGCATCCATGATAAATCTATGAACTTGTCAGCGAAACGCAATTCTTCAAGTGGGTCGCATCAGGCTGCGAAACAGTCTCCGGCGGCAGCGGGTCCAGGCTTATTGGGCTGGTTCTCGTCTTACTTGCCGAGCACTGGTTCGGCACCTGTCCAGGCTACGAAAAAACTGATGCCGAGTCCGAGTAAAGGTATGAATACACATTATCTGCCTCCAGGATGTTATTTAGCGCTTTGCCGGCTGTAGGTCGTCAGAATGGGTCTCAAATTTTGGCGCCAAACTTGTCCACGTGTAAGGTTTTTTGTTCGTTATCCATTTTCAGATAGTTTATACCATTTCGCAGCAAAAAGTGTCGAAACTGGCCTTACAAATGTTCCGCCCAAGAAGGACCTGCCTGCCAACAAGAAGGGTACACTTCGTTTCAGTGGCTAGCTATACCTTTTTCACTTATTTCTGTCTTTGCAGTACACTCAGACTCTCGGCATGTACAAGACATGGTCAACAACAAAGGCAAGCTTAAGCGTGTCCATTTTACGATGTCATGTTTGCTGACAGTGAGTTACCACAAATAGGCAATAATAACAACATCTCTGCGAAACGGTCTAGTAGGATTGAGGATCGGTCTCTGGGATTGAGCGAACCTTTTGCTATTCTCCCCAAGAAAGACTCCTCTCCCGCCAGTAAGAAAACTTCACCATCAATTTTGACCGAAAGTATGGTTTCTTACAGATCTTCCGTGCGTCTGTGTAATGGTCCCATTTCCCCTTTAGCTAAAGGTACTGGGTGCAATGGCAAGTCTGCATCAGACTGTTCACCAAAGTCATCTGCATGTGCGTTACCCCACCATTGATTTGCATATGGCCCAATGCTTATGTTGAGTCCCCGCAGCGAAACACCTTTCGAGCCACCCTTTGAACCACCCTTCAACTACAAACGGTGTCGTCGCCCAGAAACAACCTGTTCCATCAGCACGAGATGTAATTACTGCAAAACCTTCATCAACACAGTGTAAGTCTTGTTTGTCTTACCTTGTCATATCAAACTTACAGTATGTTCGCAGTGTCTCCCAAATCGCAAGCGGCAAAGAGCTGCCCCAAGCAACGTAAATGTTACTAATATCAGTATTGACATCACATTGACTCAATCTTGTTTCTACTCTAGCCGCCGCGGGTCCGTCCCAAAAGTCTCAGGCAGCAGCGGCAACCCTGAACTTTGGAGGGTTGTTGAACCAAGTTTCATCTCTCTTTGGTTGGACTAAGGCTGCACCACGGGAATTGCCAGTCAACAAGCGGCCTACAAATAAACCAGGGCAGTGTAGGTGTCCCTCAGCTCTCGTTTCATTTCGCATATTTGATTCTGACCATTAGCACACAATGCCGCCTCTAAGCCATTGGCTTCCGCTCATCAAGTATCAAAGTTGAGTAAAGGTACAACCTTCTCCATCAACCCTTATTAGCATGAGCTGAAGAGATTCCGCTTGTAAGGTGATGACAACTCATTGAAATCTCGCCCTGCACCAACCTTGTCCTCGACTTCATCTGGACTCAAGCACCCTGAACTCTCGAGCAAGGGAGTTGCAGTGTTAGTGGGGAGCATAAAGAACGGACCACATGACGTGCGAGACCGGTTGGGCAAATCGAATACATGTAAGCCCCTCTTGTGGTCGTTTCCGCTCATGTGGCTGAACCTAATCATTAGCAGCGAGTGGCGCAGGGTTTATGACTAGCCATGGTAGGGCGATTTCGTACAAGTGCCTATTCCCGTACTCATCCCAACATTTTCAGCGACTTTGCCGAAGGAGCAGACACCAGATCGTCATGAAGGGTCATCCAAGTTGACGCAAAATGATTCTGAGTTGTTACAAGGTATCTCGAGCACTCTTCACTTATAATTACCCTCTGGACTAACTTAAATTGCCAGTCGTCTCGAAACATCCCGCGCAGAAGTCAGTTCGAGGCTTGTCGAGTACGGCCAAGGCTGCCAAGCATACTTCTGTGTCGCGCAAAAAAGTCCGATCGAGCTCTAGCAAAGGTAAATCCTTGTAACACCATTGCGATTCTGGCAATGACTAGCATTTCCCTAGTTTTATCTCAAACTCCCAAAAAGACTCTTCTTCGCCAATATTCCCCCACTCTGATCTGGCGAAAATCTGACAGCCCCAAGGTCGTATCAGCATATTCGACTCTAGCAGCCTCCCCACTCCCATCACCTCCCAAAAACGAGCTCAAGAACAAAATTGCTCGTAAAACAATCGCTCAGAATCCAGATCTCTTCAAGATCACCACACCGATCAAGGTCGATGCATTTGAAAAGCACCTCAAGGACCACCCTAACCAACCGTTTGTCAAGTCTGTTGTCCGTTCACTCAAGAATGGATTTTGGCCCTTTGCGAATACCAGTGATCCCACCTTCCCTACCACATACGATGGTTCGCGTCAGCGTCAATCCACTACCAGGAAGGACTCGGATAAAGCAAAATTTATCCGACAGCAGCGTGATGAAGAAGTCGAGCTTGGGCGTTGGTCAGAACCGTTTGGCAAGAAATTACTTCCTGGAATGCACTCTTCCCCGATTGGAGCTGTCCCGAAAAGCACTCCGGGCAAGTACAGGATTATTATCGACCAGAGCAGTGGGCCACATGCCCTAAACTCGATGATTCCGAAGGGTCAGGTCAAAGTCAAGCTCGACAATGTCCATGATCTCGGCACTGCACTTCTAGCTGTTCGAAAGAAGCATCCCAAGCGAAAGCTTACGTTATTCAAATCGGATGTCAAGAGCGCGTATCGCCAGTTGCCACTGCACCCATCATGGCAGATCAAACAAGTGGTCTCAATAGACGGTCAACGGCATGTAGACCGATGCAATAACCTTGGAAATCGAGGAGGTGGATGGAACTGGGACGCGTTTGCGTCCTTAGTCAATTGGATCGGTACCAAGAAGAAGAACATACCCGATCTCTTAGGATATGTTGACGACAACTTTGGCTGGGAATTTGAAGGAAACACAAAGTACTATCAGCCATACAAGAAACACCTTCCGGCCAAACAAACGCGACTCCTCAAACTTTGGGACGAGCTTGGCATTCCCCATGACGAGGCCAAACAACTTTCTGGCCCTTCCCTGCCCATCCTCGGCTATGAAGTCGATGCGAATGCAATGACAGTTAAAGTGCCTGATGAAAAAAAGGCTAAGGTGATCGGATTGCTTCGAAATTATGCTCATGAAGGGACATCCTACACCCTCAATGAGCTGCAGTCTGTTGCCGGTTCTGTTAACGGGGCACTTAGTCTTTATCCAAGCCTCCGTCCTCGTCTGCGTGGACTCTTTGACGAGATGGCGGGAAAGGAGAGGCCTAGTACCAAACTAACAGTCACCAAGTCTGTTGCTGGCGACTTGTCGAAGTTGGCAGACTATCTTGAGCATGCCCAGCCTATACCGATTCAGCAGAGGAAATAAACCATGTGTGGACTCAGGGAATGGACGAACCATCCGATATATCGATAGAGGTGGGTTGATTTGGTGCAAGGTACAGGACGAGAACGGAACGAGAACGACTGCGGACATAGCTTGAAACCATATTGTAAATTGTAACGTGTATATGCTGCTTGCACTGCAAAAGACTTTTTGACGAGTAATGGCTCAGCGCTCCTGCAAGGCAGACGGTACGAGTCCATAAATTGGCCTAATGATACACGCCATGCCTGGGAGTTGAGAACATTGAGAGTTCAGCAACGTGAGACGTGCCAAAATATACCGTATGATGCAGAGTCGGTTTACTTGTGGAAGATTTTAGTCTATTAACCTAGGACATTCTTTTACCGAAGCAGAAGCATGACGACGTGCGATCCAAATGGCAAGCAATGCCCACGCGAAGAGCCCAAGCTATCGTTCTGAATGGAGATTACTTTTAGCAATTGGTGTACTCTCGAATGGAGGTTCGGGGAGAGCCAAGCTAACGGTGAAGCAGGAAAGATGAAAGACAGATAAGTTATAGTGACGAATTCGCGAATTCGCGAGGCTCAGACCATTCAGACCGGCTTTCGAGCTCAAAGGTTGGAATGTATATTCCCAAGGGTATCAACATCTACAAAAGAGAAACGAAGGAGATACAACTTGAAATTACCAAAATCAGAGCCAAGTAGGACAGCAGAAGAAAAACCCAAGTCCAACGCAGGAAAAAAACTCTCAACCTTCCAAATTGGAGGGTTCAGAAGAGATCATATGTCGGCCAGGCGCTCACTTTCGAGATCAGCTTATCCACGACATCCCTCAACCCCCAAGAAAATTCATCACCGACAACATTGGTATTCATCACCACCGCAAACCCTATCTGCGACCCATCAGTCCGCTGCGAAAAAAAGCTTCCAGTTCCCGGAAATGCTCCATTATGGCCTCTCCAAGGCTGATTTACAATCCACCCTTTAGCATAGCCATTGTTATGACTGCTCGCCGTCCACATCACACTCTCGGTGGTTGATGACAGGATATCTGGCTTCGTCACAATTTTATCGACGTGTACGCTCCACCGGCACAAGTCAATGGGCGTTCCGACCCATCCGCCAAAGGAATCGAACTCGTGGATACGCCAGCCATCCGTCGCGCCGAGCGGATAATAGGTGACTTCATTAGCAAGCGGACCGGCATCGCTGGCGAGAAACATTCTGTTCACACCAGAGGGAGAGAGGATGTTCTGTTTAACGTAGCTCTCGTAGTCAGGGGCACCTCCGAAATCCGTTACGAGGCGACCGAGGACAAGGAAGCCGAAGTTGGAATACATATGGTTCGTGTTGGGAGTGTATGCGAGTGGAACTGTGGCGATGATTTGGGAAACGGCTTGCGCTGGTGTCATGGTCTTCAGGAGACCTTCGGGATCCAAGTTGGCACCCCAGCCGGCTTGGTGCTCAAGGAGGTTCTGCACAGTGATCGAGGTTATGCCCGGATTGTATTGACGTTTCCCTTTAACTATGGGCACCAAATTTCCGTATTTGTCTCCAGTCAATGATCCAGGGCCAAAGACCGGATCTGTCAATTTGAACTTGCCCTCTTGCACAAGCTTCATGATGGCAGTGGCGGTAATCGATTTGGAGATGGACATCATGCGGAAAAGGCTGCGAGGAGTAACAATGCGGCTGGATGCAATGTTAGCGAAGCCGTACCCTTTGGCGAACACCAGCCGGTCGTCCACAGTTATTGCGAGTGAGAGACCGGGCACAGAGTGTGCCGAGACGTAGGTGTTAATATCGTCGTCAATGGTCTTCAAGTCGGAAGCCTTCATGCCGACGTTCTCCCAAATAGCAGCATAACGATCGCGTTGTCCTTCATCGTATCCACTGACCAACTTCAGCTGGTATCCTTGATAATAGTTGTTGTCAAACTCGTCCTGGTATGCGGTGCTCGTCATGCCGTGTCGTGCGATCCAGGGACCTGATGGCGATTTGTCCCAGATGGCAACGTAGTAGTCCACATTATTGACTCGGTAGCCGTTGACGAGCACCAGCCTGTAGCCTTGGCCAACGTAAGTATTGAACGCGGACTGGTATTCGGTCGAGGTCATTCCGTGCCTTGCAACCCATGCGGTCGACCCGGTGACCTTTTCCCAAATGGCGGCGTAACGAGCTTGGTTGCCAATGGCATATCCACTGACATGCTTGAGCCTGTAGCCTTGCCCTGTATACTGGTTGAATGCGGCCTGGTAGTCAGCGGAAGTGAGGCCATGCCTGGCTACCCATGCGCCAGACGGGCTCTTGTCCCAGATGGCGACATAGTATTCGACACCATTGACAGCGTAGCCATTCACAAGCACCAGGCGATAGCCTTGAGAGGCGTACGTGTTGAACTTGGACTGGTAATCGTCGGAGGTCATACCATGGTGGGAGACCCAGGCGGGAGAAGATTTCTTCTCAAAAATGGCGGCAAAGCGAGGATCGTTGTTAATGGTGTAGCCGCTAACCCAGGTCAGGCGGAAGCCCTGGGAAGCAAGGGAGTCGAAGGTGGTTTGGTAGTCGGCGGAGCTCAAACCATGTCTAGCTTGCCATTGAGCATGGACACTGAAGAGCAAGGTCAGTGCCCAGATGAAAAGGGAGCACTTCATCCGCATATGTCTCCTGTACGGGCTCGGAATCTGACTGAAAATGGTCGAGATGCGTTAGCAAGTGAAAGGATTTTGAGTCTGTGTTAAAGAACTGACAAACTGAAACGAGGAGCTCTGCTTAAATACAGCATGGTGCATTGCTAGCACACAGATTGAATGGCGAGCCCTTTCGTGTTTCCATTTTGTTGTTACTGTGCCTGTAAACCATTACTACGGATGACTACCACACTTCGTTGTATATGAATCCACAATGATCCGAGGGCGAGCTAGTGCGTGGTTCGTGGATCAGAGTTAAACTTACTATGGTTGAATGGGCGTGACATGTAAATTATTGGCGGTCGTAAGTAATTCCGTTATAAATGGTCTTGTTGCCTAGTGTCATGGGAGAGGCGGAGGTTACAGAATTTTCCGTTTTTAGGCCAGGTCGCCTTATTAGTACAACCGGTGCACGTGCGCACAAGGGATGGCTTCAAGTTGAGCATTTTCTACAATCTAACTACAGGAAGTTAAATGTGTGGTCGAGCATCAATGGACATTCTGTCAAGATGGGTTTGCGATGATATCATTCACCAATGACTTGAGGTAAGAGTGAACGTTTGCGAACTATGTTGGACACATTAAAAAAGAAATTCCAAAAGAAAATCCTACAGAAAAGTGAACAAAAAGCAACTGAGGAAAAACTTGTGGGCAAAAAAGTGTATAGGCGTCTGTTAGGGAGGTATATAATTACTGATAGTGGTAGAGACTGCAACACAACTAACACTCTGCTCAAGCAGTGTCTGTATTTCGGCAATGCAATCACAAAGTCTTGCCTGCACTTCTCTAGCATTTGCTAAAAGTGGCTTTATGTTTTCCGGAGTCATCGCAACCGCGGAGACAGGCAGAGGCGATGTGGCGATAGAAGTAAGATGTGGGGGTATGGAACGTACCGAGCCTGTTTTGGTGCCCGTACATCGCGGATGTGACTGCGAGGCAGATCGCACAATAGTTGCTTGGCTGCGATCATTTCCCACATCAGTCTCGTGTTCCTCAACATTGGAGAGACGAACAGGTCGTGAGGGCACAAATGGTGTCTCTATGGCTGGAACAGAGGATTGTGAAGCACTGAATGACCTCTTAGGAAGGATGGTATGGTGCATTGGCTTATCTGAAGTGGGAGCCTCCAAGGGATCACGTTGGGCATGCAGGCGCTTTCTCCTTTTCTCATGATGACATTCTCCACGGACAGTCGCTGATCCATCCGTGATAACACCTGGTTTCGAGACAGCGTCCAGATCGGAAGCGGAGTCCATCCTATCCCAGTCCTCTTCTGTACTGTTACCGCTGTCCTCCCCTGTGCCGCTGCTTTGTGCATGGATGTCAGCCTCGGGAAGGACACTTGCAGGCGGACCGACGGGGCGATACTTGCTACCAATGCGAAAAATAGATGCTAATGAAGGTCGGCGGGGTGAAGACTTGGCCGCCACGAAGGAAGGCACATAAGGTGGAGTTGTTCGTTCATCTGGCTTGTGGTCCTTCCCAAGGGCCGAGCGAACAGACTCGTAGCCTGTATGAAGCTTTCTACGGGGTTGACTCGACTGACGAGGTGGAAGTTTCCGTAACATTTTACTTCCAGTTGACGACTCTGTGCTCAAGGAAGTCGTGGAATGGGCGGGTATATTTGGTATTGGTGGCATAGGGCTCGATTCCTCGGCAGCAACCTCAGTTGTGTTCCACTTCAAAGCTCTTAGCAAATCCCTCAACACGATCATGCCCAATCTCCCACTCCTCCTTTTCCTTTTCCTTTCCATAGCCCTCTTCCCAGTGTGGAACTGGTCAGTGTCTTCTGAGGGCAATGTTACAGTACTGTTCCCGGCAGCACCCCATCTCCAATCCTTGTTTATGGCTGTATGCCGAACAGAGAGGTGTGGCAATTCTTCTGGCAGAACATTGGCTGCCTGCGGGGGAGGTCCATCTGTGTCGTTGGAAACGTTTGCATGCGCGTTGGTGTTGTGGAGCATTTCCTGAAGAAGGACGAGCTGACGCTGGCTGAGATCATGTCGACCTGTTGACGCTCGCCAAGACATACTCGGAGGACTAGCAAGGGGAGGGCCATAGGACACAGAGGCAGTGTCGTGATCGACAGATGTTCCAGGGAGGCTACTAGATGGAACGGGCGATTGTGGCGACTCATCACCTCCCAGGGTGATTGCCCGCTCTCTACTGCGTTTCGTGGTGATGCTCACTTGTACTGTAGTCGCCGTTTGAGAGATAATGGGAGCAGAAGTACTCGTTGGAGGTGCCGACAAGACATCAGAATCTAGAGGGCTGTCCCCCCCTCCGCCCAGCTCAATAAGCAGATTCGCACATTCCCAGGTGATACGGTACCGGGAATTAATGGCGTGGAATGTGGAAACGAGCTCCTGATAGACCGTCTGAGCTTGCGATCCTGACGGTGGTACGGACACAGGGTTCGTATTTGACCTTCCTCGACTTTTTGGCTTGAGATTTGAGAAGAAATTCGGTGTGGCATATGGAGGACTGTAAGGACCAGTTGGCACGGGAGAAGTTTGATGATCTCGATGCAGGGCATGCTGGAAAACACGGGCGTCGATGATCTGCTGGACTTGGGAAATCAGAATGTTGCAAGTCCGTTGAAGCTCCTTTAGTTCTGTAGGGGAAGTGAGCAGTGTGTAGGAACACTAAGCTAATAGAGAAAGGGGGCTTACGCTCAATATTGTTGGCAAACTCTCGGACCATGCCGAGATCCCTTTTCAAACCAACCTGTGCTTGGCTAATCCTTGCAGGAATCTTTAGGTCACCCAACGAATTGCGCCGCATCGGAACCGCACTCCCATTACTGGATCTCGGATTACCGTTCCCATCATCTTGGACCGCAGTAGAGATGGCACCCGCTGTCGTACCGCGACCCAACGAGGCTGACTGTTGCAACCCAAGAGTTTTCTGCGTGGGAGGAACATTCAACTTATTTGTTCTCGTCGTTGAAGCAGACACAATTGATTGAGAAGGGGGCGAGGATGGAGGTGTACTGAAGACGGATGATGCTGTTGATGATGATGAAGCAATGGGTGTATGTCCGTTAAGTGTCGTCGCAGTATTTAAATGGTTCGGGTCTGCTTGCGCTGGGTGTGTCCCCGGACGTGGAGGTGATGGCCGTTGAAGTTCAATGGGAGGCAGAAGTGGCGGTGGTGGTTTAGAGGGCGTTTGAGGCATTAGAGGCAAAACGTTGGCTTCATGATTTTCGGTCGTAGTGGGTTGCAAGAGCTTTTGGAAGAAATCGGTATTGGTTTGGGCAGTAACATCGCTGCTATGGTTCCTCGATGACGTCGACTTCCTCCGCCTGAGGGGACCCTCTTCTGAGGTCCTTGACCGAGTCCTTGACCCTCCTCGGGGCTTGACAGGTGTTTTCTGTAGATCAGCAATAGGACTATTCGCATTCCGCGACGAATGGTTTGATGAGGAAGATGGCACGATGGAGCTTGCAGTACTGATTTGACTCTGCGCGGATGAAGTTGATGCAATACGGACGGGAGTATCTGCAGTGCAGAAAACCGTGGGAAGGTCATGCATCGAACTGTGTCGCGAATTTTGCTGGAAACTAAGCGACGAAGGAGTTGGTAGCCGCAGGGATAGCTGACTGCTCGTAATCGGGAGAGGGGGCAAGGAGTAAGGTACATTTGCAGAAGGTTTGACTCTTAGCTTGGTGGTGGGTAACCTTGTCGAGGATGGGAGAGGAGGCACCTTGTTCCGTTCGCTAATGCTAAGCAAAGCTCCACTTCCCGACTTTGTCCGCTTATGCTTGCCAGCCCCAACTAAGGATATCCTCCGAACAGAACCCATGAACCCTCGAGAACCATCTCTTTCTTTGTCCAGCACTCCCTGTGAAGACCCATTGCTATCGTCTCCTTTGTCCCGGTCAAGAAGGAATTTTGAGAAAGATTTCCTCCTACTCCGTGATTCCTCTTGCGCTTGGCCATCATCCTCGTGCTCAGTGGCCTTACTGTCCACCCCGTCAACTTCTCTTCGGCCTGCAGCATGACCTAGACCTATGCCGATGTATTTCCCTTTGCGAGGACTCTCCGTCGTCCCCAACCCATCGCTACCTACATGACTCTCCTCACGATCTTCGGCTGCACCAGTTGCTTTCCTCAACTGCACGAATCCCAGACTCTTTCTTTTCAGCAATTTGCTGGGGGTAGAGGGAGCCGATACTTGCGTCTGATGGAGGTCTGTCCGGCTTGAGTTCAGAGACTGTCCCTCTCGAGCCCCGCTTCTGCTTCTATTCTGGTTGACGCTCCCACTCCTCCCCCTCATCATGGATTTTTCTGCCTGCTTGTCTCTATCTCCCTTGCTCGATGCGCCACTGCCCGACCGGCTAGCAAAGCGAGGGTTTGGGCTCCCAGCGCTGGAAGCTCGAAAAAACCAAGTTGAACCAGTTGAGCTCGAAGGGACAACATTTGGCTGTTGTGGAATCGAAGCAGGTAATTGAGGGGCATGTGTGGGTGGATCCGAGGAGATCAAGTCGCGAGTCGAATGGATATTCGCATGAAAAGATGTCCGGGACGATTGGACGCGAGGGGTGCGTTCAAGGTCAGCATCAATTCGGTGTGGGTCAGCTGTGAAAGAAGATAAATCAGCGTCAATTGGTACATCGACTAGAAATAAATAAACTAACCTACGACCTCTGATGGTGTTGTACTTGCTCTCTTCCGTCGAACACCCCACTTCTTAACACTACCTATCCTGCTAAGCAATGCACCTTTTACCGGGGTCTGTGGCACGGCCGGTATTGACAAGGATGGTGTAATTGCTCGACGATCGTCGACTGAAGAATTATCGGTCGGGGTTCCTGTTCTTAGACGCGCTGTAGCAGAGAATGGGGCTGCAGGCTCGCACGCACTATGCTCCGCGTCTCCGTCGTCGGAAAAGGAGTGCCTGTTCCTATACCACTGAGACAGGCCAGCTGCGCCAAGCCGCGTCTCGCTTGCGTTGGTAGAGCTGCCACGGAGGGAAGCGAGCTCGAAAGTTCCCTGTGGTTTCGGTCGACTTTTCTTCCTCAATCGTCTCCTCTCCCTCTCTTTATGGAGAGGGGGGGATGGTGGGAGAAGGGCAAACGCAGAGGAAGGACGCAGATGCGTTGTGGAGGAATAATCATGAGTTTGGTGAGTTTGAGCGGTGGTTGGAACAGAAAAAACAGAGGAATTAGGTGAACGCTGTGGAAATGGTCGGGAAAAGCTCTGATATGGCCCATGAGATAAAGTTGTTGGCAACGGCGGTGGCATTGGTGGTGGAAGTGATGGTGCCGCACTAGAAGACGACAGTCGCTGGAGAGCAGCTCGACGGGATTTGGCAGTGACCGTATGATCTTCTTCTCTATCTGCAAAGCCAAAGTCGGCGCCGTTGTCTTCGGTTTCGTTCTCCAAGTCCGATTGGTCGTCCCAGATCTCTTCGCCCTTCCTATGAGCAGTCATTCTAATGGCATTTCGAGGTGAATTACGCGCGTCTTCGAAGTCATCGTCCCAATTGTCGGCGTGTTGCTCAGAGTGTTGTTGAAGTATGGCCTGTGATGTGGACGATGATGGGCGAGAAATGTTACTGCTCTGACCCTCTTCTACATCCCAATCCTCAAAAGCTGTGCTGCTGGCAATGGACATCTTGCGGATGTCGGTTCCCGGCAAAGGAGGAGGATGCCCTTGCCGTCTCTGGGGTGGTTGCTCGGTTTTGTCACTTGTATGCTGAAATTCGAAATCATCATCCCAGTTTTCAGTACGGCCTGCAGAAACATTAGAGTGGCAAGGGGCTAAAGCATAGAATCTTACCGAGCGAGGAAGGGTCGAACGCAGCAGCAACGGTCATGGAATAAATTAATTCGTGGTCGTTGCGTTGGTCACAAAGCGGAGCGTGACACTCGAGAGGATAGGAGTTCAAATCGGAAATAACCCACATGATTTCACTTGCAGTATGCGTTTATTATTCTCAACTCAAAAGTTTTAACTGTAATAGCGGTCACTCCACACACGAACATACCCCCTCCAAAGGATTTCTTCTGAGCCTCTTTACCTGTGTGAACCAGCTGCCTGTTTTGCTGTTGGATTCCAGATCGGAATCTGACTCCGTACTAGGGCTGTATGACTGGAGGATGACTGGCCGGAGAGCAACGTCAAAGGAGCTAATAAGGGCGCGAAACAATTGGGCGTCGGCCCCTTTCAGGAATTCAGGCAAGATTGAGCCCTTCCGGTAGAGGTGCTGCATCGCGAAGGCAACTTCCACCTGCCAATAGACTCGCTATGATGTCGGTAACCTTTGTGATGATTGTCCGCGTGAGCCTGAGGATTTCTGGTAGCGCTTGCGTTTTCTAGAGATGTCCTTCATATCATCGTCGCCCGGCCCTACGTCACCTGAATCAAGCAGACTTCAAAAAAGTGAGCAATATGTAGTATCGCAGAGGTGCCAACTCACTTCTACTGTGTTATCGGGGAACACTCGCCACCCTTCTCTAGATCGATACTGTACAAATACAAATATCCTTCTGAAGAAAGAACCATTACGTGCGGCATTGTCCTAATAAAAGGTTACTTGTCGATTTACATGGAAAGAAATGAAAGACTCGCCCTGAAAGGGCTACAATCGTCCTTGCACCACTTACTGGCAGTCGGAGGAAAGCAAAATCTCGTGTTGGTTCTCACATTTCCGTTATCGTGTTGGGCAAGCAGCCACCAACGGAATACGTCAAGCTCTTCGTCATCTGCATGGATTTTCGTTTGAGACTCGACCTAACCAAGCCAAATATAAGGAAATTCAACCGAGTAGTTACAGCCTACCCAACACCGCTGCCCTTCTTCTCCATGTAAGCTTCATAATCCCTCTAACCCACCAATTGCCCCATCAACCGATTCTGAAGGGCTTGATATACTTTGGGCTTGTACAATGTAATTGCGCCGACTACGCCGTCGAAGTCAATCCAGAAAAAATCCAGAATGAAAATGTGAGCAGCGTAAGTGAAAGACGACAAAACCTCTCCAAACAATCTGGTAGGGCGAGCTATGGCCCCAAGAGGGTGTGTAGGGCACGAATTTTTTTTTCTATTTCACAGGGATACCGATTACTAGACTTCAGCTACTGAGAATTCGAAGCGAGCCTTCTCCCGCCTTCCAGCGGATCCTTTATTACAATTCCGCTTTGATAACTTGTTCCTGCGAACCAGACTCCAATGGAAAACATTAAGTGCATACCGTAAAAATGGGAAACGGAAAGGATCGCCCGTGAACTCAATCCGTATATAACTCGCCCATCGAATCAATGTTCAATCCGCTCGTACCAAAAAATGACAGACAGACTAAGAGCCATCAGTGTGACTTCGATGCCTATCCGAACAATTCTTTGCTATCTCCAACATCGACTTCCTTGCCTCGGCACAACTGAATTACAAACTACCAACCAATTTAAGAAGGGTAAATAATTTTGCTGCTTTCAGGTCTTACCTGGCGTCGTATTCCTGGCCGCCAAATGACTCACTGCGTGCAAACATGGTATTGAATCTAGGTAATTTATCTTATATATATTCGATGGCTGACCTACATGATCAGATTCCAGCTGATTGACAGATACACCGGAAATCCGAGATATCCAGCCGCCTTGGCTAAACCCATTCCTTAAGACAGAAGAAATATTGACGGACAACTTGATCAAGAATGCTAAGAGTGGCTCAAGTCGCGTTGTGTGATGCTGCGCAAGGCTATGT